>ERZ1292645.581-Hain-H14-02um-R2-581-length-12611-cov-7_pt1 | contig 12611 bp, 10 predicted proteins | sample MGYA00564401_ERZ1292645 | MGnify/ENA primary metagenome ERZ1292645 (study PRJEB36523, sample SAMEA6512644) | groundwater metagenome | collected 2019-01-09 | study: AquaDiva: Metagenomics assemblies of 32 groundwater samples | reverse complement strand
ATCAAAATCGCCCGCACTATCGCCGATTTGGAAAATTCCCAAGAAGTGGAATCAAATCATATCCTGGAAGCTCTCCAGTATCGGCCGAAAGTGAATAATTAAAATGTTACACTTTCTGCTATCGCAGAGTTTGTAACAATTTCAAAAATACTTAGAACTTTACACAAAATAAAAACCCGCTTCGTGCAGGTTTTTATTTTGCTTATTTTTGTCTCGCGAGATAAAATTAGGCAAGTGTTTCCTTCAAACCTTTTGCAGGTCGAAATTTTGGGACTTTCTTTGCAGCTACACTGACTTGTTCTCCAGTTTTTGGATTGCGAGCCATTCGCGCTGCTCTTTGTTTTACGGAAAAGATCCCGAAGCCGGCGATCGAAACCTCATTGCCTTTTTTTAAGGACTGGATTATAGCGTCAAACAAACCGTCAATGATTTCTTCTGCTTGTACCTTTGTCCCACCAAGCTTTCCATGTAACCATTCAGCTAATGCTTGTTTATTCATGTTTTTTTAAGTTATTTTTGTAATTCTTCGACCTTGCCCCGCTGTGACGGTGGCTATTTACTTATATAATTACTACCTTTCGTAGTCTCCTTGTATTATATATCAAGAGTTTTTTAAGGCAAGTTCTTATTTCGTTGATTAATTTTACCGAGCGTATTCAATAATTCTTGTTTCTCTGATCATTGTTACCTTTATTTCTCCGGGATATTTTAGTTCTTTCTCTATTTTAAGAGCTATATCGCGAGCCATGAGTTTTGCTTCTGTATCGGAGATTTTTTCTGGGGTGACAAATATACGAATTTCACGACCGGCTTGCAGAGCGTATGATTTTTCAACGGCTGGGAAAGCATTTACCAGTACTTCTAGTTCTTTAAGTCTTTTTAGATAATTTTCTACTGAGTCACGACGCGCTCCAGGCCGACCGCCGGAAATTGAGTCAGCCGTCTGGACAATAATGGATTCAATTGTTTCATAAGGATAGTCTTCATGATGGCTTTTCATCGCTGTGATGATGCGTTCGTCGGCGCCGAACTTTTGCAAGATTCTAATACCTATTTCAATATGCGTGCCTTGCACTTCATGGTCGAGAGCTTTGCCGATGTCATGGACTAATGCTCCAGCTTTAGCTACGGTAACATCTGCGCCAAGTTCTTCAGCCAGCATACCGGCAATGTGCGCCATTTCAATGGAATGTTGGAGCACATTTTGTCCATAGCTAGTCCTGAAGTAAAGTCTGCCAAGGATAGCTATGATGCGTGGGTCAAAATTGAATATTCCGCATTCATAAGCTGCCTGCTCGCCCTTTTCTTTTATTATTTTATTTATTTCTTCCTTAGATTTTTCTACCAACTCTTCAATTTTAGCTGGCTGGATGCGTCCGTCTATAATTAAATTCTCCAATGCGAGCCGAGCTATTTGTCTCCTAATGGGATCGAAAGAAGAAATTACTATTGAGCCAGGAGTATCATCTACAATGAGCTCAACACCAGATGCTCGTTCAAAAGCTCTGATATTTCTACCTTCTTTCCCTATTATTTTTCCTTTAATTTCATTATTTGGAATAGATACTACGGTCGTCATCAATTCAGATGCCGTACTCGATGCTAGACGCTGAATGGAAGTAGCTAATATATCTTTAGCTCTACGATCTAACTTTTCTTCATTATTATTCTCAAGTTTTTGAATTCTGGTTAAAATATCTTCTTCATATTTCTTTTCGATATCTCGCATTAGTTCTTCTTTTGCCTCTCTCTCTGTTAGTTTTGCTATTCTTTCTAACTCTACTCTTTTTTCCTCTTCTATTTTTACTACTTTTTCCTGAATCTTTTTTACTTCTTCTACTTTTATTTTAATATTATCAATTTCCTTGTTTATCTCAACTTGGCGAGCATCCAAAAACTCATCTTTTTTAATCAGTCTTGATTCTCTCTCCCTCCATTCATACTCTTTCTTTTTCCCTTCCTCTTTTAATTCGGCAAGCCTACTTTCCGATGCTTTCTTTGCTTCGTCTATAATTTTCTGCGCTTCTTCCTTTGCGCCCACCATCATTTGTTTGATATCAATTTCAATTGACCGTCTTTTCCCTAATGCGATAATTAAGCGCAAATAATATCCTACACCAATACCCAACAGAAGCGCTCCCGCGCTTATTATCATTATCATTAATGTACTCATAAGCTTGTGTCAGCTTACAAGAATATGCCACTATATTTGCGGCCTTTATTCCGCTCTAAAAAAGTTTTTGACAAAGATTTATTCCTCTTTAAACACTTCATGATATATGGAATATTCTCCTAAACTAAGTAAAAATAATTTGTAAATTCAACTTTTTTAGTATAACAGATTACTTATTTTTTGTCCATTTGTGCAAAATTGTCAGAAAAAAGCTATTCGTTAGATTTAGTAACTGGAGTTTTAGATTTAGTGACTATTTCGTCAACAAGTCCATATTTTTTGGCTTCCTCGGCATCCATAAAGAAATCTCTCTCCACATCTTTTTCTACTTGAGCTAAAGATTTACCGGTATTTTTTGCTAAAAGTTTATTTAAATTATCTCTTGTTTTTAAAATATGTTTTGCCGTGATTGCGATATCCGTCGCTTGACCTTCTACACCACCCATGGGCTGGTGAATCATAACTTCAGCGTTTGGCAATATATAGCGTTTGCCCCTTTTACCCGCAGAGAGAATAATTGCCCCGCCACTCGCAGCGAGTCCTACACAGAAAGTAGAAATATCCGGGCGGACGTGATTCATCGTATCAACTATTGCCATCGTGGAGGTTACCGATCCGCCGGGAGAATTTATGTAAAGAAAAATGTCCCTTTTTGCATCTTCAGATTCAAGGAAAAGAAGCTGGGCAATGATGATGTTGGCAGTATGGTCGTCTATCGGTCCGCCTAAGAATATAATACGTTCCCGCAAAAGCCGGGAATATATATCATAAGCTCGTTCTCCAAATTGACTTTTCTCGATAACAGTAGGTATTAACATTTCTTAATGATACATCCTTTTTACGCTTAAATCAAGGGTTCATTTTTGTGTATTTTTTGCCAATAGTTTGCTTAATTAGATTTATCTATATTAGAGATTAATTTAGAAGTGCGTTTTATTATTCCTGGAATAGCAAATGGATTTAAAAAAGCGACCGAACCGATGGATATACTATCTGCTCCAGCTTCAATTATTTTATTAACATCATTCTTATGAAGAATTCCTCCACCTCCATTTATGTGTTTTCTAAAACCAGCCTTGCGTAATTCTTTGATTTGTCCGATTACCAAGGGTAGAAGCGGCGCGCCAGAGAGTCCGCCTGGCTTTCTTATATTTAAATTTCTTTTTAGAAGGGGGGACCCGTTGGGAAACAATTTTCCCCAATCAATTTTTTCTGGTAAATTTCCAAAATTAACAGTATTTGAGGTGCAAATACCGTGGCAGTTTTTATGTTCTCCAAAAATGAGGATATTTTTTAGAGACATTTCAACATTTATCTTTAAGATAATAGCAATACCCTTTTTTATCAAAGGGTCGCACATATCAAGCATTTTTAATATTTCTTTTATTTCAGGATTGTTATGTTCAGTATTTGGGCAAGTGACATTAAGTTGAATACCGATTTTAGCCTGATAATTAGGATATTCTCGTAAAAGTATTTTTATAAATCCATCAAATTCATTCAATCTCTCTTTTTCAGAATCAGCGACTGACATAAAAGAAAGCTGAAAAGGTTTTACTTTTTGGTGCAGTTTTACTGATGAAATAATTTCACCTGCTCCCGGCCCGCTCAGACTCACTGCATTTAAAGCGTATTTATGTAAAAAATTTAGGTAAATGCTTTTAGGTATTAGTTCAACAGGCATTAAATTTTTTTTGAGTGGCATATTGCCTTCACGGGGTAGGAGAGTGACAGTTTTTGATACAAATGTTACTGACTTAAAGTTAATACCAAAAATCTTGAGTATTTTATGATATGGCCACCCTTGTCCATAAAAATTAAAAAATCCCGACATTGCCCAAACAGTTCCAAAATCTATGCCATTTATTAGTTTTTTCATTATTATATCGTGAATTATAAGTATAACATAAAATATTCGTATCTTGTCAGGGATATAAAATAAATGTTAAGATAATAATATGAGTAATCCCACTGCTCAGATTCTTTTGGAAAATAGTATAATTAGTTTAGTAAAAGGCAAACCAGTAAGGTTCAAATCGGGTATTTTGTCTCCTGTGTATGTTGATAATAGAAAACTTTCTTCCTATCCAAAAGCTTGGAGACAAATTATCGTTGCTCTATCCCGGATGATAAAAGAAAAAAAAATAAATTTTGATGTTATTGCGGGTATTGAATCTGCGGCAATTCCTCATAGCGCTGCACTAAGTTTTTTTATGAAGAAGCCATCGGTTTTTGTACGAAAAGAAATTAAGGTTCATGGTTTGCAAAAGCGGGTAGAGGGTATGAATGTATCGGGCAAGAAAGTACTTTTAATAGAAGATACCATTTCAACCGGGGGTAGCAGTATCTCTGGTATTATGGCGCTTCGTGAAGAGGGAGCCATTGTGACTGATTGTATTTCTATTGTGAATTATAATTTTCCGGAAGTAATGCCTAAATTTAAAAAAGCGAGGGTTAAAATCTATTCACTTGTTTCTTTTATTGATGTTATTTCTGAAGCAGTGGATTTAAAATACTTTTCTAAAAAAGAAGGAACAGAAATTTCTATTTGGCTTAAGAATCCGCATATATGGTCAAATGCGCATGAAGAGAAATAATCTATGAGTATCTTTGATAAATACAATAAAAGAGCGAAAAAAATAAATTCGCTTCTTTGTGTTGGACTAGATTCGGATTTTGAAAAATTACCGAAGAAATTTAAATCTTTTAAACATCCGCAATTTGAATTTAATAAAACAATGATAAAAGAAACGCACGAATATGCCGCAGCTTTTAAGGTCAATTCTGCTTTTTATGAAGCACGAGGAGATAGAGGAATAAAAGAATTAAGAATGACGATAGAGCATTTAAACAGAAATTATCCAGATATTTTTACAATTTTAGATGCAAAAAGGGCCGATATTGGAAATACTAATCAAGGTTATGCGGCTTTTAGTTTTGATTGGCTGGATTTTGACGCAATTACACTTAATCCATATTTAGGAAAGGAAGCACTGCTTCCTTTTTTGGAGAGAGTTGATAAAGGTTGCATTATCCTTTGCCGAACTTCGAATCAGGGGGCCAGAGAATTTCAGGATCTAAAAATAAAAAACAAACCACTTTGGCAAATTGTAGCAGAAAGAGTTTCCAAAAATTGGAATAAAAATAAAAATTGCATGCTAGTTGTCGGCGCGACTTACCCGAAAGAGATGAAAAAAATCAGGAAAACTGTAGGCGACATGACTTTACTGATACCCGGCATTGGCGCTCAAGGAGGAGACTTAAAGAACGCAATAAAATTTGGTACCAATAGCATTGGTCTGGGTCTCATGATACACTCATCCCGGGGTATTATCTTCAGTTCTAATCCGAAAAAGGAAGCAAGAAAATTGTATGACGAGATTAGGAAATACAGGACTGTTTTATAAAATTTAACCAATAAAATATATGCTTTGTATAGAAGGTCTGATTGTGAATAGTGAGACGCAAAATCGCCGCAGGATTGAGATCGACACTATTACCGGACTTATTATAAAAATTGGCCAGCCGACTAATTTGGCCGACATTATTCTGCAAGATGAATTAATTTTCCCAGGATTTATTGATCTACATGTTCATGCCCGAGAAGATGTAGACCACACGCAAGACTATAAAGAAGATTTTACAACAGCCGGAGAGGCGGCGATAAATGGAGGAATAGTCGCATTTGCCGACATGCCGAATAATCCTGTGCCGCCAATAGATAATATGAGTTATGAGGCAAAAAATAATTTAGCGCAAAAATCTCCCGTGCCTATTTTGCTCTATGCCGGAATCGGCCCTCACACCAAGCCGCTTTCAAAGAAAGTGCCATACAAAGCTTTTATGGGGCCGTCGGTTGGCGACCTATTTTTTACTTCGCTGGATGAATTAGAATCAATGATTAAAAATTATACGGGTCAATATGTAAGTTTTCATTGTGAAGATCCCAAAATTTTAAAAAAAAATAGCAGAGCATTAACACATGAAGCCCAGCGTCCGCCGGAAGCGGAAATTTCCGCGATAAATTTTGCTCTGTATCTTATAGAAAAATACAATATAATTGGGAAAATTTGTCACTGTTCAACCTTAGAAGGAATTAATAAAATCGTGGATGCCAAGATGCGTGGGATTAATGTAACCGTAGAAGTCACACCTCACCATCTATATTTTGACGAAACGATGCTTGGGGACAAACGAAAAAGTTTTCAAGTCAATCCGCCTATTCGTCAGACCAAAGAGAATCGTCTGGCTCTTATTTCTCTTCTAAAAAAAGGAGATATAGATTGTCTAGCTACTGATCACGCGCCGCACTCCATAGAAGAAAAAGAAAAAGGTATGTCTGGACTGACACATTTAGATACCTACGGTCCGTTTGTCTCATGGATGGCCAAAGAACATGATTTTTCTCCGCAAGAAATTGCGCGAGCTTGCTCAATAAATCCCGCAAATTTTTTTAATAAATTTACCGAGTTTCCCTACGGAAAAATAGAAAAAGGATATATGGGATCATTAACAATCCTTGATTTGAATAAATCTGTGACTATTACCAAGAATATGCTGAAGACTAAATGCGGCTGGTCACAATTTGAAGGAATCACTTTTCCAGGGAGCGTATTTATGACAATTATTAAAGGAAAAGTTTATGGTAAATAAGAAAAAGGCAAAATTAATATTAAAAGACGGCAGTGTTTTTGAGGGCGTATCTTTTGGCGCAGTCAAATCAGTTTCTGGAGAAGTCGTCTTTGCCACCGGCATGGTGGGTTATCCAGAGATCCTGACAGATTCTTCGTTTCGAGGTCAGATTTTGGTTTTGACATATCCATTAGTGGGGAATTATGGCGTGCCTAAAAAAGAATTTTGGGAGTCAAGCAAGATTCAAGTTTCAGGGCTTATAGTTTGTAATTATATAGATACGCCATCACATCATACCCAAGACAAAACTTTAGAAGAATGGTTAAAAAATGAGGGGATACCAGCATTGGAAATAAAAGATACTAGAGCATTAACACAAAAATTACGAAGCGAGGGAGTGATGCTAGGGAAAATAATTAGAGGAGATAATGATGTGATGTTTAAAGATCCCAATTTGAGAAATTTAGTTGCGGAAGTGAGCACGAAAGAAATTTTATTTTTTGGGGCAGGAAAAGAAACTGTTGTGCTATTAGATTGCGGAGTAAAACAGAACATAGTGCGAAGGATTGTGGCTAGAGGGTTTAAAGTTGCGGTAGTACCATGGGATACCGATGTTCTAAAACTTGATTTTAAATTTTCTGCAGTTGTAATTTCTAATGGTCCTGGAGACCCGAAAAAAGCAAAAATCACAATTAGTAATGTGAAAAAAATCATTGCTAAAAAAATTCCTATTTTCGGCATCTGTCTAGGAAATCAAATTTTGACATTGGCGCTGGGTGGTACCACTTATAAACTTAAATTTGGCCATCGAAGCCAGAATCAGCCTGTCGTAGAGTGTGGAACAAATAAGTGTTATTTGACAACACAAAACCACGGTTTTGCTGTAAAAAAAATTCCAAATGGATTTGAAAAATGGTTTTATAATGCCAATGACAAAACCAATGAAGGCATTTTTCATAAAACCCTGCCTTTTATGGCTGTTCAATTTCATCCCGAGAGTTCGCCTGGTCCCACTGATACTGATTGGATATTCGGTTATTTCTTTAAAAAAGCTGGTCTATAATGCCCAGCATGATTTTACTAAATCATATGAAAAAAAATAAATTTAAAAAAATTTTAATACTGGGTTCCGGCGCGCTCAAGATAGGCGAGGCGGGAGAGTTTGACTACTCGGGGAGTCAGGCTATTAAGGCGCTCAAGGAAGAGAAAATAAAAATAATTTTAATAAATCCGAATATTGCTACTTTTCAAACCTCCAAAACACTTGCGGATGAGATATATTTCTTGCCTGTTAATGAATTTTTTACAGAGCGTGTTATTGCTAAAGAGCGCCCTGACGGAATAATGCTTTCTTTCGGCGGGCAAACAGCTCTTAACTGTGGCTTGGCGTTAGACAAAAAAGGAATTCTTAAAAAATACAATGTAAAAATTTTAGGTTCTCCTATTTCTTCCATTGAATTGACCGAAGACAGAGAAAAATTCGCTTCACACTTGAAGAGTATCAATATTCCGGTGCCCCCATCCGGCGCGGCAACAAATTTATCACAAGCCAAAAAAATTGCTAATAAAATCGGCTACCCTTTAATGGTACGGGCAGCTTTTGCACTTGGTGGGCAGAGGTCTGGAGTAGCTAAAAATCTAAAGGACTTAGAAGAAATTGTGAAGGGGGCCTTAGCTATTTCTCCGCAAGTATTAATTGAGAAATATTTACACCATTTTAAGGAAGTTGAATATGAAGTAGTGCGCGATAAATTCGGCAATACCGTGACGGTGTGCAATATGGAAAATTTAGATCCACTTGGCATTCATACTGGAGACTCTATCGTAGTGGCGCCTTCCCAGACGCTAACTAATAATGAATACCATAGTCTGCGCGAGGCAAGCATTAAAATTGTAAATAGTTTGAAAATTATTGGGGAATGCAATGTTCAATATGCCCTTAATCCACGACCTAAATCCGGCGAACTTGATTATTTTGTGATAGAAGTCAACGCTCGTCTTTCCCGCTCAAGCGCGCTTGCTTCCAAGGCTACCGGCTACCCGCTTGCTTATGTAGCGGCCAAGCTTGCATTAGGGAAAAGTTTATTAGATATTGAGAATAAAATTACTAAGGTAACCCAGAGCTTTTTCGAACCAGCGCTTGATTATGTGGTTGTTAAAATGCCTAGATGGGATTTAATTAAATTTACTGGCGCAGTCGAGCACATCGGGAGTGCCATGAAGTCCGTGGGTGAAGTAATGGCTATAGGCCGGAGCTTTGAAGAAGCGCTAGAGAAGGCAGTACGCATGCAATCAGGCAATGTGGAGAGTATAACAGACAATGATTTTTTCGCTAAAAGTGGATCCGTTTCAGACAGAAAAGATGAATTGAAATATTTTTTATATACACCGACTCCAAAGCGAATATTTGCGGTAGCTCAGAGTTTAATGAATGGGGTAAAGGTGGAATCAATCTATCAAATTACTGGCATTGACCCCTGGTTTTTATACCGCATCCAAAATATTATAAATTTAGAGAAAAAATTCGCAAGAAATAAAAAATTAAACAAAGAAAAAATGCTCGAATTAAAGCGAGCTGGCTTTTCAGATAAAAAAATTGGAAAATTGTGCGGGAAAAAAGAATTACAAATCCGTAAATTGCGAAAAAATTTAAAAATCTTTCCTTCAGTATTCGCAATCGATACTTTAGCTGGAGAAGTACCCGCCAAAACAAACTATTTATACCTTACTTATCATGGAGAACATAATGATGTGGCTCCATTGGGTACGCGGGGGGTAGTTGTGTTGGGCGGAGGGCCATATCATATCGGATCTTCAGTGGAGTTTGATTGGTCTTGTGTCAATGCATCTTTGGCACTCGCCCGGCACAAGAAACAATCCATAATTATTAACTGCAACCCAGAAACGGTTTCTACAGATTATGATATGTCAAATCGCCTTTACTTTGAAAATTTGTCATTTGAAACCGTGGCAGATATCTTTGAATTTGAGCGAGCACATAGCTTGATAATTTCTGTTGGTGGACAAAGGCCGAACAATTTAGTGAAAAAACTCGCGAATGAAAAATTCCCCATTTTAGGCACAACGGCTGAGAATATTCATTGTGCCGAAGACCGCAATTTGTTCTCTGCTCTCTTAGACAAACTTAAAGTTTTACAGCCCAGATGGACAAGCTTTACCAATATGAAGGAGGCCGATAAGTTCACCAATAAAGAGGGTTTTCCAGTATTGGTCCGTCCCTCGTATGTGCTTTCAGGGGCAGCCATGCGCGTATGCTACGACAAGGAGCAATTGAATAATTTTGTAAATAAAGCAACAGTGTTCTCGCCTGAATATCCAGTGACTATTTCTAGATACATAGAAAATGCTAAAGAATTAGAATTTGACGCAGTAGCACAAAATGGCGAGCTCATGATCTATGGAATTTCTGAGCATGTAGAAAATGCGGGTGTGCATTCTGGGGATGCTACTATTATTTATCCTACCCAGCGAGTATATGCTTCCACTGAATTCCAACTGCGCGAAATTTCTAAAAAAATTGCCAAAAAACTCTCCATTACCGGACCTTTCAATATTCAATTTTTAGTAAAAAATAATATTCCCTATGTAATTGAAGTAAATTTACGCGCGAGTCGGACCTTTCCATTGCTTTCTAAAGCAATGGACGCTAATTTTCCAGGAATTGCGGTGGATAGTTTCTTTGGAAAAGCGAAAACTCATAACTTTATTTATCCAAAGAGTGTAGTGGTAAAATCTCCCCAATTTTCTTTTGGCAGATTGCTTGGCGCTGATCCAGTATTACGCGTTGAAATGTCTTCCACTGGAGAGGCGGCTTGCTTTGGTCGTGATTACGATGAAGCGCTTCTAAAATCAATTTTAAGTACAAATAAATTTAATTTTAAAAATAAGAATGTATTGCTTTCTCTGGGAGGGGAACTCAACAAAGCCAAGTTTTTAGAAACAGCAAATACATTATTGACACTAGGATATAAAATTTTTGCTACTGACACCACTGCTCTATTTTTAAAAAAACATAATGTAGAATGTATGACTGTGCGCAAGGCTTTTCAACAATCGCCCAATGCTTTAGATATTATTGAAGATAAAAAAGTGTCTTTTGTGGTAAATTTAAGTAAGAGTGAAAATCAAGTAAGACTGGAAGATAGCAATACAAAACACGCCGTTACCGATGGTTTCCGTATCCGTAGGGCTACCATAGACAATCAAATACCGCTATTTACTGACTTGCATTTGGCGCGTGCTTTTGTCAAAGCCTTGGCCCGCTATGGAATTAAAGATTTAGAAGTTAAATCTTATAAAGAATATTTAAAAAGTTAATATTAGAAAAATATATGAAGCATATACTTTCTGTAAATCAATTTAAGAAAGACGACTTGGAAGAAATTTTAGAGCGTGCATCTCTAATGGAAGCACAATATAAAAGTGGCAAAGTAGAAAAACTTCTAGAAAATAAAATAATCGCCTGCATTTTCTTTGAACCTTCAACAAGGACACGCTTATCTTTTGAAACAGCGGCATTAAAGTTGGGTGCCCAAGTAATTTCTGCCGAAAATGCAATGGGAAATTCTTCTGCCTTCAAAGGGGAAACTATTGAAGATACAACCAGGATGCTGTGTTCTTACGCAGATATTGTAGTCATTCGTCATCCGGAAGCAGGGATTTTAGAAAAAGCAGAAAAAGTCGCCAATAAACCTCTTATTAATGCGGGAGATGGAGGTAATCAGCATCCAACTCAGGCGTTTCTTGATTTATACACGATAAAAAAACATATGGGCCGGCTAGATAATTTAAAAGTGGCTTTTGGTTTTGATCCAAAGCATTCTAGGACTATTCGCAGTTTGGCGCTCTTACTTAGTCATTTTAAGAATAATCATTTCATTTTTGTTTGTCCTCAAGCCCTGAATCCCCTTTCTGACTTTTTGAAAGATTTAAGAAATAGAGGCGCTAGTTTTGAATTAACCGATAACTTATCTAGGTTCAAAGAGTATGATATTTTTTACGCTAATCGTTTACAAGAAGAAAGATTTGAAGACAAAAAAGAATTTGAAAAATATCGCAAAGATTTAGTAATTACTAAAAATCTGGCGCAAGGTTCTAAAACTTTAATTCTAGATCCACTACCACGAATAGATGAAATAGAAACGGCGGTAGACAATCTTTCAAATGCTCTCTATTTTGATCAAGCTCAAAACGGTCTATATGTCCGTATGGCATTACTGCTTTATGTGCTAGATTTTTAGATTTTTTTTGTTTACTACATTAACGGTCGTCAGTATAGTAAATTTATTGGGTTTCTAGGAACTGGAATATTTTTTCATTAGTGAGAATATTTTCTACGTGCATTCTGGCTCGTTCGGGATCTGCGTCTTTATAATGTTCCAGTATAACTGCCACTTCTTTAGCTACTTGTTCTTCGGCGGCGGCGATTTTTTCAACTTTCGCCATTTTATTTAATATCAGAGCAAGTTTGGCCATCTTTTCACTTTCAGTTCTAAATTCACTTCTTAAATTTTCCTTTGTTTTATTTAATTGTTTTAAATAATCTTCAAATTTCAGACCCATAGCAGTGATATCGGATTCCATTCTGTATAAAATTTTATCCAACTCCATTTCAATCAAAATCTCTGGTATTTCCAACACACTGTCTTCTATTATTTTTTCAATAATTTTCAGCCTTGTTTTTCCTTTGGCTTCATTTTCTTTTTCCAGATTTTTTTCAACGTCGGTTATTTCTGATATTATTTTTTTCGCAATATTTTTATAGTCAGGTAGCTTGATTTCCGGT
>ERZ1292645.579-Hain-H14-02um-R2-579-length-12619-cov-5_pt1 | contig 12619 bp, 11 predicted proteins | sample MGYA00564401_ERZ1292645 | MGnify/ENA primary metagenome ERZ1292645 (study PRJEB36523, sample SAMEA6512644) | groundwater metagenome | collected 2019-01-09 | study: AquaDiva: Metagenomics assemblies of 32 groundwater samples | reverse complement strand
TATAAAGGATTTCTAAAAAGTGAAGTAAAACCTCAACTTGGATTGTTAGAACTTCTTAATAATCTTAAAAGTGCTGGATATAGAATTGCAATTGCCTCCGGTTCATTCTTAAGCGATATAGAAGCAGTAATGGATTCTCTTAAAATTAGGGACTTCATTAACGCATACTGTTCAGTCGAACAGGTAGGAAAGGGAAAGCCCGCTCCTGATATTCTGTTATTCACAGCTGAAAAACTATCGATATCTCCAACTCGTTGCCTCTATTTAGGAGATGCACCTAGTGATTCACAAGCAGCTAGCGCAATAGGAATGCCAAACTTTATTATCCCAAGTCGTGAGACGAAAACAAAAAATTTCGTTGGAGCTAACAGGAAATTGCAAAGTTTGAATGAAGTATTCCGATATTTGTCCCACAAAATAGTATAACAAGTTTTAACTGCACCTAGTCCTCGGAGTTCAATTTTTAGCTTCAAACAAGTCATTATGATATAATTTCGTTGATGGCAGAAATAACAGGTACTCTTCCACTTCCAGATCAAGACAGAAGGATTTTTGACAAGCTCCAAATACAATCTGAAACAGCTAAGGTCGGTGTAAACCCTGAAGGTGGATATATAACGAGCTGGCAAGTAAAAAACCCACAGGGAGATTTCGAAGACATTCTTTATAGAGGCAGTAATATTAGAAGAACTGGAATACCTACCCTTTTCCCATACTATGGGGAAGGCGGAGATAAAGGAGATAATCATGGTTTTGGGAGAAATTCAATGTGGACAATTGATACAGAGAAAAGTACGGGAAAAAAGGTTGTGATGAAGTTATCATCTGAGCAAATTTCGCTAGAGGCAAAAGAAAAATATCCTTACCCGTTTGATGCGGAAATAACCATAGAGGTAGGAGAAGACGGAAGCTTAGTCTATAGTCTTCATGTTGCTAATAAAGGACAAGAAAATTTACCTCTTAGTCCAGGTCTTCATCCTTACTGGGCAGTTTCTCACAAAGATAAAAGCGCAATAACGATTAAAAGTATGGAAGGATTTGATGCGAAATCAGTAGATTGGGAGCAAAATCCACCTGACAATGTATTTCCCTATAAAGGAAAGACCGCTATTTCATTTCCTGGAAAAGACATTTCTATTGAAGACATCACGGAGAATGGTCCAGTTGTTGAATACTTAGTTGTTTGGTCGCAAACTCCCCAAAAGGACGATTTTAATTTTGTTTGCGTAGAACCAGTTTGTGGAAATGATAATGATATTAATAATAACCCAATACTCGTAAAGCCTAATGAGTCATGGAATATGAGAATTAGATTTTCAGCAACTTTCGACCCCGCGGGTTGAGCATAAGGTTATATTGCAAGAATGTATCTTCCGACCCCTGGGGTTGACACACGAAAGAATCTTTCAAAGATTTTCTGAAAATATGCTATAATATTTATATGAAATACCCTAAAATTAATTTCGTAAAATTGCTTAAAGACTATAAGGATGGATGGGTTGCCATATCATCTGATTTTAAATCTGTAGTTTTTCATGGCAAGGATTTAAGAGAAGTAATGAAAAAAACAAAAAGTTCAAAAGAAAAAATATACTACTTTCCCGCCGGACAGTCTTATTCTAATTTTGTTGGCTAAAAACAATCAGGACATATGATAATTCCCTACAGTCCTTTACCGGATTTTAAAAGCAGAAGCGTCCTTGCTCCTTTAATTCCTGTAACTTTTTATAATGGTAAATACGAATTCTCCACATTTGCATTAGTTGATTCTGGAGCTACCGGTGGAGTTATATCAACTGTTATCGCTAACGCTTTGCATATAAAATGGGAGAAAATTCCCGTAATGTACGGTTTTACTGTTGGCGGCACATTGAGATCTCATAGATTTAATAGTTTAAAAGCTAATATTTACGATCATGAATTTAGCTTAAGCATGGGAATAGTTGAGGGCACTTCTCCGTATAAATGCATTTTGGGACAAAGGGATTTATTTCAAAGAGCAAAAATTATTTTTGAAGCATACAAAAACCAATTTGAGCTTGTCTTTAGGGAATACAATTAATGCTATTCTTTTGAAAAAGAAGGTAAGAAAAAACACACCTGGTTCTAGTACCGTCCATCGCTCTCGGCAATGATTTTGTTATATCCAAGAGATAAAACTATTGAAAATCTCTATAAAAGATTTATATGAAAAATGCATTGATGAAAATTACCGGCTTACAAAAAGATAAAGCCTTTCTAGCGAATTTTAAGGGGGATTGGAATAGATTCTGCAATACTTATAGCCCAAGAAAAAGAACAGCTAAGTGGGAAGATATAAAGAATGAAGGTCATGAATTTATTCCGCTTAAAATTAAACTTGACGAACAGTTTGGACATTTTTACGAAATTTATTTAAAACACAAAGTCTTACCCGATGTTAAGTTTATAAACAATTTGGATATTTCTTACTGGGATACCTTAAAAGATATGCATGCTATTTTAGGGGAAAATCCCTATCCTCAGGAAAGAGACAACAGCATAGATAAAGCATATGATATTAGATACAGAGGTATTATTTTAATAAACTATCTATTGGAATTATCAGAAAGTCCAATTAGGTTTTTATATTACTCGGTAATAAAACATGCAATCTATCTTGCAATTCCTTTTGGTCTAATATTGATCATCCTCTCGATCGTAAAAAGTATGATGTCAGTATTTAAATAAGTGATAATCTTTTTATTTATTCCTACCTCAGTTCCTCATTTGTAATTTACTGGTAAAGTTTCATTTTTTATTTTTGGATTTGATTTTATTCAACGAAAGAGAGATTATAGGTTTAGTCATTATTGATAAAATTAGGAATGAAAGATTTTCCAATAGAAGTTAAAAAACCATTTATTATTTGGATAATCTGTTTATTATTATTTATCCTCCTAATTATTTTAGATAGCCTCTTAAAAGATACGGCTTTTGAAGCTTTATTAAATAATTCCATCGTTCCATTACTGGTTTTAGGAATTATTTTGGGAGGTGTAATTTCATTTTTATTTTTTTCAATTAGCACAATTTCCTATTTTTTCAAAAAAGGTAGTCTTAAAAAGAGAAATATTGTAATTAAGATATTAAAAACGTTTTTAATAATTTTAATACTTCCCATCTTGCTATTCATTGAAGTTTTAAAACCCTTGCGATTAATAAAACTAATAATAAAGAAAAAAGTAGGGGATATTTTCTCAAAGCAGTCATTTAAAAAATATGCTTTTAGCTTCTTGATTGTTATATTTTTATTTCCACTATGGGCATTACCCTATTTCTTTGTTTCTTATGTTGTGGCTAACGCATTGGGTTTTGTTTCTAGTCCAATTCCTATTGCTGGTACAGGCTCAATGTATCCCACCTTTCCCAAAGGTTCTAAAAAAGATCTTATTGAGCAATCAAAAGAAACTATTGGTTCTTATGACTTTATGCCTTATCCTAACGGATTAGTTTTGTTTGGCAAACGATATTTTGGATATAAACTGCAGAGGGGAGACATCGTTCTTGCGATAAATGAAAAAATAAAAGAGAATGGGAAGAAACTCTATGGTGAGCCATCTGGTGTAATAAAGAGAATAATTGCTCTGCCTGGAGATACTTTAGAAATTAGAGATGGTTTGGTTTACCTAAACGGTAACCCTTTAGTTGAGCCTTATACCGCCAAACCTCATTCGACTTTCGGAGAAGGATTCCTTGGGGAATGTAAAAAAATAACCATTCCCAAAAATAAATTGTTTATTATGGGCGACAATAGAAAAGGAAGTGGAGATTCTCGAGAGTTTGGATTAGTTGACTTTAATGATATAGAATCAGCTATTCCTTTTCAAAAACAAAAAGGAAAACTTGATAAATACTATAGAGATACATCAAAGGATTTAAACGATTCAACAAGAATAAAATTAGATAAAACTCAATATCTTGAACTATTAAACAATAAGAGAGCAGAAGCCGGAGTTCAGTTATTGAAATATCAACCATTACTTGAAAAAGCAGCCACTAAACAAGGTGAAATGATACTTAAATATAATGATTTTTCTTATGAAGCTACAAGAAGTGGTTACACGATGGAGAAGGCAATGCGGGAGGTGGGATATTCAAACATTGTCTGGAATGAAGCATTCATACAGGGTTACTACGATACAAAAGAGTTTATTGACTATTATTTTGATTTTCCTGAATGGGAAAAGTTTTTATTGGAAAAAGATTTTCAAGAAATTGGAATATCAGAAGTAGAAGGAGAAATAAATAAGTGTCCGACGCAAGTAATTGTGCAGCATTTTGCAGGGTATGTTCCGCCAAACTATACGAAAGAAACTATTGAGAGTTGGGGTAGAATCATAAACAACATAGAAGAAATTCTTCCTAGCTGGGAAAAAATGAAAAATTGGCAGAATGTTAACAGAAATGACTTAGATAAATTATTGGGATTATTATATAGACGAAAAAATAATGCGGAGGCGATATATTACAGAATGAAAGCAAATCAATGGTTAACAAGCAATGAAGAAGGAATGATGACCGAAGATAAAAATCTTTATGAACAGATAAATGTATTGGCAAATAGACTAAATGGGAAGTAAGAATAAGCATGGGAGAAGCCTCGTTTTGGTTTTGTAAATTTTTATTTGTAATTTTTTGATAAACCCCATATACTAAAAATATGCGGCTGGTTATTGATTTTTTTAGGTTTTGGTTTTTGGAAGCGCCAAAAGGACTAATTGATTTTTTCGGTTCGGTTAATGCCTCTTTTATGTCTCTTTTCTCCCTCCCAATTCTTGTTAGAACTTACTTCAAACCGTGGAAAAATGAATACCGGAAGGGGCTGGTAGGCTTTTCTATCGGTATGGGAATATTTGTCAAAACCTTTGTAATCCTTGCCGACATTATTCTTCTTATTGTACTTATTCTGCTTGAGGCAGGTTTTGTCATAGGATTTATCTCTTGGCCGATTGCAAGCTTCTTGCTTCTGAATAGGCTTCTTTTATTTTTTCTTTCAACATTCTTTATTATTGTTATTTTTTTAATTTTCAAAAAACATCCTTCCTTTGATTTTGCCAAATCCAAAAAAGCAACATCTGAAATGATTAAAAATTTTCTCGGAAGAAAAGATGTGCAATTTTTCTTACAAAAAGCGGAAATAGATAAAAAAGAAATAGTTCTTATTGAAGTTCCCAAAGAAGATGTGCTTAAGAATGTAAGTGGCGTAGCCACTCCTTTGGATTTTTTTGCTTCCTATATTCAGCTAACCGAGGACCAAACGAAATTATTATTTCAAAAACAGCTTAAGAAGGAAGACATAGGTAGTATTTTGTCTTGGGCAAAATCAGCTTTTCCCGAACCTCAAGATAAGCCTTTTAGAGTTAATTTTTGGGGAGAGGGAATTGGAGAGGTAATGGTTACCGGCTGGACTATCGAAACCAAAAAATATATGGTTGATTTGACAAGCGATGTTTTGCGCAGCGTTCCTCTTCTTCTTGGCAGAAAAGAAGAATATAAGGAAACTGTAGAAGCTTTGCGGGAAAATAAAAGCGTTATCCTTGTAGGCGAACCGGGAAGCGGGAAAACAACGCTGGTAGAAAGTCTGGCATTTGAAAGTTTTATCGGAAATTTAAAAGGCAATCTTTATCATCAAAGAGTTTTCCGTCTTTTGGTAGATGCGCTTTTGGCAGGAGCGGAAAGTCAGGGTGAATTAGAACAAAGATTAGAAGACATTATTCAGGAAGTATCCCATGCGGGAAATGTAATAATTTTTATTCCGCAATTTCAAAATATTTTGGGTTCATCTTCTTTCCATCTTGATCTTTCCGGAGCGCTAATTCCATATCTTGAGAAAGGAAATATCCGAATAATTGCGACTGTTTCCCCGGGATCTTATAAGAAATTCGTTGAGCCGATGCATACTCTTTTGGATGTTTTTGCAGTTGTAAAATTTGACGAACCTTCTAAAAATATTGCATTACAAATGCTTTTTGAAAAAGCCGCAGTAATTGAAAATAATAGCAGTATTACGTTTTCATATCGGGCTGTTGTTGCGGCTTTTGATCTGGCGAGCCGTTATTTGCAAGGAAAAGTAATGCCCGGTTCCGGCGCTTCGCTTCTGGAAGATACTGCTAATTCCGTTTCTATTGCCGGCAGAAAAGTTGTTGAAGAGCAGGATGTTATTGATAAAGTTTCAGGCAAAACGAAAATTGCAGTTGGAACGCCTACGCAAGTGGAGAAAAAACTTCTTCTTAATCTTGAGGAAGAAATTCATAAAAGAATTATTGACCAGAAAGAAGCAGTGTCGGCAATAGCGGAAAGTATAAGAAGACTTCGAGCGGGGATAAGCGTACAGGAAAAACCAATTTCCTTTTTGTTTCTCGGACCAACAGGAGTTGGTAAAACCGAAACTGCCAAAGCCTTGGCGCAAATTTATTTTGGCGAAGAAGAAAAAATGTTAAGGTTTGATATGAGCGAATACTCAACGGATGAAGGCGTAAAAAGACTTTTGGGAGGATTGGATGATGAAGAAGGGCTTACGGACAAAGTTTTCGAGCATCCGTTTTCTTTAATTCTGTTGGATGAATTTGAGAAAGCCAATCCTAAAATCCTGGATTTATTTTTGCAGGTTTTGGATGATGGACGATTAACCGATAATAAAGGCAGAACTGTTTCATTTATTAATACTATTATAATTGCCACGTCCAATGCTGCATCGGAATTAATAAGGGAAGAAGTTAACAAGAAAGAGGTTCTGGATAAAAATTTTCAAAATACGCTTTTGGAATATCTTCAGGAAAAAGGAATTTTCAAGCCTGAACTTCTGAATAGATTTGATGCGGTTATTGTATTTAAGCCATTGGGACAAGAAGAAATAATCCAAATCACAGAAAATTTGCTTAAAAGTTTTTCAGTAAGCTTATCGAAAAAAGATATTACAATTAATTTCGAGGAAAAAGTAATAGAGAAAATAGTAAAAGAAGGATTTAATGAGCAATTTGGAGCAAGACCAATCCGCCGTTTTATCCAGGATAATATAGAAGATCTCATCGCCCAAAAGATATTGAAAGATGAAATAAAAAGAGGAGATAAAATTTTAATTTCGGTTGATGCCTCCAACAATTTGCAAGTAACAATTAATAGCTAATTTTTTCTTGTACTTTTTTCCGCAAAAAGTACCAAAAACTCTTTGCGGTGAAAGTCGAGCTATTTTTGTTCGCTCGCTTATCGGGTAATTTCACCCCTTCCTCAATCTCGCTTCGCTCGCTGAGGAATTCCCCTGATGCGCTCGTTCACAAAAACTTAACGCTCTTTGTTTCAATCGCAAAAACAAGAGATTATGAAAGTCTTTATTCTATTGCTTGTAAAAATGGAAGAATTAATTGGTGAATTTGTCCCACTTCGTTAGGGCTTCGCGGGATCAATTTGCGAATCGAAAGGTGGAGAGAATTTGATCGAGGTATTGTTTGTATTGAGCATAAGAAACTTGAGACTCAATGGTAAACGTGTAGCTTTTATTGTTTCTTATGATATAAATTATTGTAGATCCATATGGGCCTAGTGGTGTTTCAGTAAAGATAAAACCGCTTTTTCCATCAATAGTATATATGGTAGGATTGGTACTTAAACCAAACTTTTTTGCAACTTCATCTCCAGATAAATTGTTTAGTTGGTTTTCATAATGAATGCCTATTTGCATGTTTGTATTAAGATTTGGTAAAACAGAGGACAATATCACCGTCGTATTTGGAACGTTTACGGTTACTCCATCAACGCTCTTTTTTTGATTCTCCATAACCTGATAATCATTGGGATACTTAAAAGAATAACCAGCAACAGCATTTGTATATGTTTTCCAGTTGGCGGTTGGGTCAAGGGTTGGAGTTGGGGAGGGTCGAGAGATTACTTTATTTTCAGTTGCGGGTTGGGAGTTTTTTGTTCCTAAAAAATATCCTCCAACAGCAATTGCCGTTCCAATTGATGCGATTCCAAAACCTATCGCTAAAGTTCTTAGCCAATTACTGTTTGAGGTTTTTAGTGGCATCTCTGACTGAACGGGTGTTTGTTGAGGAATTGGCGGTTGTTGATTTATATCATCCATAAACAGAGTTTAACACAACTGTTAACATTTGACAATTTACAATTAACACTTAACAATTGACAGTTTGCTATTAGCTTGTCGATGATTTTAATTTTTTGGAAAACCCTCCAAGTTGTTTTGCGATAGATTCTGCTTTAGCTATGTGTTTGTCAAAAGTAACAGAGTTAATAATGGATTCAGCGAAACAAATATCCAAACCTGCAACAGTTTCATTAATCGATCCTAAAGAATTTTCAATGTATCTATTAAAATCCTTATCGGTTCTCTTAGCTGAGCCTTCTGCAATATTTAAACATACGGATAACGCACTCCTTCTCATTTGATCAGCGAGAGACCAATATGGTCTGGAGAATTTATTGGTTAGCAGCATAATTTCTTTATAAAAGTCTCTTGCTTCTTTATAAACCAAAAAGTCTAGAAATCTAAAAGTCTTCATAGTATTAATAGTTAAATTTTAATGATTAGATGTCAAGCACTATTATTTTTGGTTAAAGGTTAATTGTTAATGGTTGAAGGTTAATCTCGAATTTGGTATACTGCAATATACGAATGAACACGAATAGAAAGGAAAAAATTATTTCTATCACGAATTATTACGAATAGGGAGAAATATTATGGCGGCAATTCAAAGAAGCGAGTTCGCTCTTGCATTAAATCAGGTAGCCAATGAGCGGGGGGTAGAAGTTTCCGTGGTTTTGGAAACTGTAAAAAATGCCATTTTGGCAGCTTACAAAAAAGATCATCCTGACGTAGAAATCACCGAATATTCCGCACTTTTGGATAAAAATACAGGCGAAGCTAAAATCTTGCACAAAGATAAAGATGTTACCCCTCCGGGATTTGGCAGAATTGCAGCTCAAACCGCACGTCAAGTTATACTGCAAAAGATACGTGAGAAAGAAAAAGAAGCGATATTGGCAGATTATAAATTGAGAATTGGCACCATTATAAATGGTATGGTTTTGCGTTTCGCAGGACCTAACATAATTGTCGATATAGGTAAAACAGAAGCACTTATGCCATCTTCAGAACAGATACCAAACGAAAAATATCATCTAAATCAAAGGCTAACTGTTTATATCGTAGAAATTACAGCCGGTCTTAAAGGCGATGAGATAATTGTTTCAAGAGCAAACAATGGATTGATAGAAGGATTATTTAAAAGAGAAGTTCCGGAAGTTGCCAAAGGAAGCGTCATTATCAAAGATATTGCCAGAGAACCGGGAGCGCGAAGCAAAGTAGCTGTTTATTCAAACCAATCGGGCATAGATCCTGTTGGAAGCTGTGTCGGGCAAAAAGGAGTGAGGGTTCAAGCTATAATCCAGGAATTTAGCGGTATAGAGAAGATAGACATTATCCAATGGCATGAAACTCCAAAAGATTATATTATTCAGGCGCTGTCTCCGGCGAAAAATATCAGAGCAGAAATTGACGAAAAGGAAAAAGAAGCGCAGGTGTTTATACCCGTGGAAGAATTGGCTTTGGCAATTGGGAGAGACGGACAAAATGTACGTCTTGCTTCGAAATTAACAGGATATAAGATTGAGATAGAAGAAGACCCCACTTCGTCCGCTAAGGCGGACTCCGAGGGGCAAGTAGAAAAACCTTCAGATAAAAAAGTTGAGCCCTCCTCCGCTAAAGCTTCGGAAGGGCAAAAGGAAAAAGTTGAAGTAACAAAAGAACCAAAAGCAGAAGTTGAAGAAAAGAAGTAATTAATATGTTATGGTCAAAAAAAAAGATAAACTCAAAGATACTTCAAAAACTCCAAGCTATCCTCCTGTCGTAGCAGTTTTGGGACATGTTGATCACGGTAAGACAACTCTTCTGGACGCTATAAGAAAAACTAATATTGCTCAAGGCGAGCATGGAGGAATAACTCAAAAAATCGGAGCTTCGAAAATAGAATTTATAGCAGAGGGACAGAAAAGGCAAATTACCTTTATTGATACTCCCGGACATGAAGCTTTCGCGAAGATGCGGCAGCGTGGCGCAGATGTGGCAGATATAGGACTTTTGATAGTGTCAGCTGTTGATGGAGTTATGCCTCAAACACAAGAAAGCATAAAGGTTTTGCTGGAAGCCAAAATCCCATTTATTGTTGTTTTGACCAAATCTGACCTTCCTGAAAAAAATCCGGAAAAAGTTAAACAGCAGCTTTTGAAAGAGCAAGTTTTGCTTGAGGGTTACGGCGGAGATACACCTGTTATAGAAGTTTCTGCGAAGGAAAACAAGAATATCAAAGAATTGCTTGAGCTTATTCTTTTGGTTATGGAGATGAAAAAAACACCGGAGAAAATTGAGACTAATTTATTATTTAAAGCCATTGTTATTGAAGCAAGACTTGATAAAAAACTGGGCGCGATAGCGACAATTATTATAAGGCAGGGAAGTCTTAGTATCAGAGATGAAATTGTTTGTGATGGGGTATTGTCTCGGGTGAGAAATATGATTAACGATAAAGGAGAATATGCTAAGATAGCGTTGCGCGGGGACGCGGTTGAAGTTTTGGGTCTTGAGAAAGTTCCTGATGTTGGAAGTGTGGTTTCTAAAAAATCAGAAGCTGTAATTGCTCCGGTTGTTAGTCAAGTTTCAGCTCCTCCCGTTACTGCTCCCATTATTCAAAGTCTATCGATGCCGGAGAATTTCTTCTTGGACAGTAAACCGACTTTATCAATTATTATTTGCGCGGATACTAATGGGTCATTGGAAGTTATTACTAATTCTTTGCCCAAAGATATTCATATTGCAATGCAAAAAACAGGTGAGGTTACTCCCGCAGATATTCTTTTGGCGAAATCCATTAACGGCATTATTTTAGGTTTTAATATCAAGATTAAACCGGATATAGCCAAACTGGCTTTTCAGGAAAAAGTTCTTCTCAAAAATTACAACATAATTTATGAACTTATAGATGAGGTTAGTGAAGCTTTGAAGGGAAAAGAGCTGGAAATGCAGGAAAAAATTTATGGAAAAGCAAAAGTTTTGGCGTCTTTCCCATTTGAGAAAACTCAAGTTTTGGGAATTGGGGTTTCGGAAGGCAGAATAGCCAAGGGAGACAAAATAAGGTTAATGCGAAAGGAAGAATTAATCGGAGAAAGTACAATTACATCAGTCCGCCAGGGTAAAAATTCTATCTCAAAAATCGAACAGGGGACAGAAGGGGGAATTTTAATTTCTCCTTCTCTTGACTTTCGTATAGGAGATATGTTAATATCCCATAGCTAAAAATTTTTTAGTCTTTATGGATAGAGCAGTTTTGGAAAAAATTAAGGAAAGCCTCTTAAAAAACGAAAAAATCTGTATAGCGGTTTGTGAAAATCCAAGCCTTGATGAAATGGGAGCCGGACTTGGTTTGCATCTGGCGCTAACCCAATTAGGAAAAACTCCGGTAATTGTCTGTCCTACAGAGCCGATAGTAGCAATTTCCTCTCTTGTTGGTATTGATAAAGTAAAAAATAATTTTGGTTCTCAAGGCAAAGACTTAACAGTATCGTTTCCTTATAGAGAAGGAGATATAGAGAAAATTTCCTATACCCTGGAAGATAAGTTTATGAATATTATAGTTAAGGCCGGAGAAAACGGTTTGTCTTTTGATGAAAAAGACATAATTTACAGAAGGCCGGGAGGAATACCCAATGTACTTTTTACAATCGGCATTACGAAATTATCCGACTTGGCAGGAATTTTTGATATAGAGAGCCTGAAAGATACGATGATTATTAATGTTGACAATAAACAAAATAACCAAGGTTTTGGAGACATATTATTGGTTTCCAAAGATTTTTCTTCTGTTTCCGAAGCAGCAGCCAATTTGATTACCTCCTTGAGTTTGCAAATGGATATTGATATCGCCCAAAATTTGATGTCGGGTATTTGTCAGGCTACGGATAATTTCCAACACCCAAAAACCAGTCCGGTTGCTTTTGAAGTAGCGGCCGTTCTTATGAAAAATGGAGCGGTAAGAGGAAGTGCTAAATCGCAAGCAAAAACAGAGATATTGCAAGAGCAATCTTTTTTTACTCAAAAAGCACAAGGTAAAAAGGCCGCCTCCGCTCAAGGCTTCGGCGAGCCGATGGAAGAAAAAAAGATAGTTAATCCTCCGGATGATTGGCTGGCGCCCAAAATCTACAAAGGCTCAACAAATGTATAAGAAATTTTGACCTTATTATATTAACTCATATATAAACTCAAGCTATTATGTCAATAAAACAGGAAAAAGAATCAAGAAAAGAAGAACTTGCTAGACTCGGAGTTCCGAGAGTTTCGATCGACCTGATGAGCGATGAACTTACGGGAAGACAAAAACTTACCGTAATGAAGTACTTAATGCTTGAAGATTCACTTTCTGCGCTTGGGCTTCAAAAATTTGGAAGAACTACAACTGACAATATTTCTCTCAAACCAGTTAGGGACTGGGCAACACAGCATTGGAGTGAAGAGTTTGTTCTCGATATGTCTAAACGCAACATTCCAATAAGTTTTCGTGCCTCTTTGAGTCTTGCCTTATTTACTACCAGA
>ERZ1292645.576-Hain-H14-02um-R2-576-length-12717-cov-4_pt1 | contig 12717 bp, 10 predicted proteins | sample MGYA00564401_ERZ1292645 | MGnify/ENA primary metagenome ERZ1292645 (study PRJEB36523, sample SAMEA6512644) | groundwater metagenome | collected 2019-01-09 | study: AquaDiva: Metagenomics assemblies of 32 groundwater samples | reverse complement strand
GGGCGAATAGGACAGAATGCTCTTTTCAAGGCTCCGGAGCGAAAAAGCAAGAAAGAGCGTGTAGGTCCCGAAGCTCGCAAAGATAAATGTCCTAACAAGATCACCAGGGAAACCAGTCCGCAGAAGCCCCCAATACAGCACGAACAGCAAAGCACTTGTCGAAAGACCTATGAATATGACTAAGAATTTCATCAACGGATTGAAAAGACCAGCTTCTCTGCTACGCGCATGATGGGATAATCCATCGATATGCTTTTCAAAAGCGAACGCGACTGCGGGAAAACTGTCTGAGAAGAAATTGACCCACAGGATCTGGAGCGCGTTCAGTGGGAGCACCAAGCCGGTCACGAGCGCGCCCCCGATCAAGATAAGTTCATCTGCAACGGACGAAAGAAGATAGACCAGAACTTTATGAATATTGTGCATAATTTGTCTCCCCTCTTCTACAGCGGCGACGATCGTTTCGAAATTGTCGTCGAGCAACACCAGATCTGCGACATCGCGAGCCACTTCGGTACCTGATCCCATGGCAATACCAACATCAGCCTGTTTGATGCTCGGGGCGTCGTTCACGCCGTCACCCGTCATCGCAACAACCTCCCCCATGCTTTGCAACACCAGTACTATCCTCATCTTGTCGAACGGCGATATCCGAGACACAACGCGCAGGGTCGGCAGACGCTTCCTCAAGTCGTCGTCTGACAGCAGGCGTAGTTCCCGTACATCGAGCGCATTGTCTGCATCGATATACATTCCCACTTCCCTAGCAATCGCTTCTGCCGTACCTCGATGATCGCCGGTCAGGATCATTGTCCGTATCCCTGCTTTTGCAACGCGGTGTATTGCATCTTGAACGCCAGGCCTAATGGGGTCATGGAGTGTCAACAGACCTTCGAAACAAAGTTGGGAGAGCTTTAGATCTTTTGAAAAGGAAAAATCTTTTTTTTCCTCAACCTCCTTCGTTGCGACGCCCATCACCAATTCGCCCGATCGAGCCAAGGTGTCTATCTGTTCCAGCACCTCCTTTTGTCGTGTGGGAGAAAGGGTCGAGTGCGCAACGAGGATGTCCGGCGCGCCAAAAAATATCAGCTGGTGCTTCCCATGGTCGCGCACAAGTGAAACAGAGAATTTATTAACTGCGTTGAACGGCATAGAGTTCAGTACCGCTATTCCCTGAGTGGCTGTATCAACCGTGACGCCACGAAGCGCCGCGGAGCGCACTAGTGCCATTTCCAACACGCGACCGCTCATGCGCCACTCGAGCGGTTGGTCATCGGGGTTTTCTACCAGCACATTCGTATTCAGAAGTGCCAATTCAAGCATACTTTCCTTTCCCCTCTCTCCGACCGGCAGGATCTTGCTGAGGGTCATTTTTGCTTGTGTGAGTGTTCCGGTTTTATCGGTCAGGATGACCGTCGTGCTCCCAAGCGCCTCCGCGGCGACCAGTTTCCTCACTACTCCCTTGCGGCGAGTCATGCGCTGTACGCCAATCGCCAAGATAACCGTCATTGCCACCGGCAGGCCTTCCGGAACCGCCGCGACGGCAATCGCCACCGAAGTAAGAAACATCTCGGCATACGAATAGCCGAGGGCGATACCGGTGCCGAAAATAACAAGCGTCAAGATACTCAGAAAAACTCCGAGTTGTACGCTGAATGCCTTAATCTTTTTTTGCAGTGGCGTTTCTTCTCGATGTGAGTCGGCGACTAATGCTGCGATTTTTCCGAGTTCTGTAGACAAACCTGTGTGACACACGATTGCCGTGCCGATGCCTTGGGTGACTAGCGTTCCGGCAAAAACCATCGAACGCTGGTCGCCCAGAGCCGCCGCTTTAGTCGATGGCTCAACAGACTTCGATACCGGTAGAGATTCGCCCGTAAGAATCGCCTCATCGACCTGAAAGTCGTTGACGAATACGAGCCGCGCATCCGCTGGGACACGGTCGCCCTGCATGAGACGCAGACAATCCCCCGGCACGAGGTGTGCGGCATCGATCTCGCGCTCAACGCCACTACGGACTGTCCGAGAACGCTGTTTAAGATAAGTTTTCAATTCTGCAAGGGCCTTTTCCGCCTTGTATTCTTGATAAAAACCCAGAGTAATGTTGACGAGGACAGCCGCAAAAATAAATAGTGCATCGCGATAATGGCCGATGAAAGACATCACGCCACCTGCGAAGAAAAGGATCACGATGAGCGGACTTTTGCATTGACCGTACAGAATAGAAAACCCTGACGATTGTTGGATTCTCTCAATTACATTTGGACCGAATGCCTTCAGTCGTCTCTCCGCTTCTGCTTCTGAAATCCCGCGCTCGATATTCGTATGTAGTTCGGCGGCAACCTCAAGTGCGGTATACGACCAGAAAGGGTGCTCTGCTAATCTGGGGAATGTGCGCTCGCGTGTCATACTGTTTGCGCGATAAGACCAATTAGCATAATACCTGCAAAATTGAAAACGAAAGAGAGCGGAATGAACCATATTGTCTTTATTCTTGAAAAACCAAAGAGGCCGATCCCGAGCTCGTCAGGAAGGGGCGAAGCGATGATCAGACCTCCTACAAACAGCGATACCCAGCGAAACAGCCGCAGTTTGAAGAGCGCTCGGACTCTTTTTCCTGTATGCCGTTGCCCAAACAATTCAAGCAAATGTCCGGAAAATCTGTCTCGGACGAACCGGAAGATGATTAGATCTCCCACGACTGCCCCTGCCGCTCCAAAGAGAGCCACCGGCAGTATCTCTTGCATGTGAGCAATCTCGCTGAATGCAGCTATTGCGGGCGCCGTGGTGAAAATCGAAGTGAAGAATAGCCCTGCGATAAAGCTTCCGACAAACCCAAATCCTTCCGTCGACGCCAAAATTTCCACAACAATGCCTGTCTTGACCATGAGTGCGGCGAACGCGATACTCACGGCAATGATCAGTATGTCATGCAGAAGAAAACCATTCGTGCGGCTCGTGGTATTCATTCAGGAAAGTATACCAGCTTGCTGCACCGGTTCATTTCCCGGTCGTCAAAAATTGGATGGCGCGAGCGGTTTGCGGGTCTTTTTTCGCAGAGGCGTCCGCTTGAGTGAAGGGCACGGTTATATCGGGCGTGACGCCGTTGCCCATGATCCAATGCCCGTCCGGCGTTATCCATCGTGCAACCGTTACTTTGAGTGAACCGCCGGCGAGGTCAATGAGTGTTTGCACCGAGCCCTTTCCGAATGATTTTGTACCGATGATAGTTGCCGCTGTATTGTCCTGTAACGCTCCCGCAAAAATTTCAGATGCGGAGGCTGAGCCGCCATCAATCAGCACGGCGATTTTCGTGCCGGCTGGCACATCGTTGTATCCGAGACTCGTGTGCACCGTATTATCTTCCTTGCCACCGAAATCTTCCGTCACGATTTTTGCACCCTTCGGCAAGAAGTGGCTCGCGATGTCGACGGCAGCATCGAGATACCCGCCCGGATTTCCGCGCAGATCAATGATGAGCTTCGTGGAGCCGGATGCAATGAACCGCAAGAATGCCTGATCAAAAAGATTCGCGGAGTTTGAGGTGAATTCGTAGAGCGCAATATGGTACACGCCGCTGTCTTCGGCAAGACCATCTTCAGTCTCCGGCACTTGAATAGTCTCACGAACGATCTTGATATCCTGCGTTTTTCCGGCGCGGATAATCGTGATAACCACGGTGGTACCGATAGGACCGCGTATCTCGCTCACGGCCTTTTCAACCGAGATGCCGTCGGTTGATTTGCCGTCTATAGCGGCGATCTGGTCCCCCGCCTTGATGCCGGCGGTTTCCGCAGGAGTTCCCTTCAGAGGCGCGATTACGGTTAGGACATTATCCTTCACATCTATCTCCATACCAACGCCGCCGAAGCTGCCTGAAATGGTTTCAGCAAACGCTTTCGCTTCTTTCGGTGGGAAAAAGACGGTATAGGGATCGCCATACGATGCCGCGAGACCGCTTATGGCGCCAAGCATGCGCTCCTTGCTCGTGGGAAGCGTGGATGATGCATGCGTAACGACAAAGTTCGAATTCAGCGCATTCCACGCCTTCCAAAAATCAGCCAGCTCCGCGCTTTGGTCGGGCGTTGCATCGAGACCGTCTCCAATAAGAGGAATATGCGTGACGATCGCTGCGGTTGAACCGCCGCCGGCGATGGCGAGACCGGCTCCGAACGAAAGTGCGGCAACAAGCGCGAATGAAACGCCGCGCACCGCGACCGTACGCCCGCGGCGATATGCTTCTCTCGTATCCATGTCGAGGAGTGTACCATAGTGGCAGGGAGTAGGCTGTGCATGTGCTATTCTTGAAATATGATATTCCGTTATGAGTATCCGGGCGGTGTGTGGGTTGACCTTGAACAACCCACCAACGATGAAATCCGACGCATCGCACGCGAGTTTTCCATCAGTGAACGGCTTGAAACCGAGCTTCTGTCCCCCACTCCTTCCCCACTCGTTGCGGGGGACGAAAGCGTCGCGCTTTTGGTACTACATTTCCCCGCGCATGAGATAGACAGCGGGAGCACAAAAAACCAAGAGATCGATTTCCTCGTCGGTAGCAACTTCATCATCACCGTTCGGTACGAAGTCATCGTACCGTTGCATCACCTGAAAAAGCTCCTGGAGACGCAACAAATCGTTTCCGCACAGAACGATATTTCGACCGGAGTGTTACTTGAAATACTTTTTACTCACTTACTCACCGCCGTACGCGATCATACGGACCATGTGTCGGCAAATCTCGCTCGCGTTGAAAAAGACATGTTCGGGGGACGAGAGCGGACAACCGTCCGTCGTATCAGTGACATCAGTCGGGAATTTCTGCATCTCGAAGCGGCGCTTGCAAATCAGGAAGAATCGCTCAGTCATTTCTTGAAAGCGCTCACCGAACGCAATTTTTTCGGCGCATCGTTTGCAGCACGAGCAGAGCGCATCGAAGCCGAGCGCGCGCAAGTCGCACGACTCGTCAAGACCTATCGTGCGATTGCCGCCGAAATGCGCGAAACAAACGCCGCACTTCTTGAGGCGCGCCAAAATGAGATCATGAAAACGCTCACGGTCATTACCTTTATTTTTCTTCCGCTCGAACTCATTACTTTCGTCTTTAGTATGCATATGCCCGGGACACCGCTCGAACAGAACCCGGATGCGTTTCTTATTATCCTGACGACCATGTTCAGCATCGGCGTCCTGATGGCGCTTTTCCTCGCACGGAAACGCTGGTTGTAACATGGAATGGTTTTCTCGCCTATTCAAAAAACAAAAGAATTCCGAGCGAAGTCGGGTCGCACAAGCGTTCTTCACTAACACGCTTTCAAGTTCGAAAGAACTTTTTATATCCCAGCGCCCTGGCATCGTCACGATGTACAGCTGTGGGCCAACGGTCTATGGGAGCGCGCATATCGGCAACCTGCGCGCCTATGTATTCTCGGACACTATTGCGCGCATACTCGGTGCAGCGGGCTACCGCGTGCGGCGTGTCATCAACATCACCGATGTCGGGCACCTCGTGGGCGACGGCGACAACGGCGAAGATAAAATGGCCGTCGGCGCTGCACGCGAAAAGACGACACCGCAGGCAATTGCGAATCGATACGCGAAAGAGTTCATCGATGACCTTGCCGAACTCAATATCGACACAAAAGATATCCAGTTCCCGCGCGCAACGGACTATATCAAGGAACAAATCGCGCTCGCAAAGACGCTTGAAGAAAAAGGATTCGCATACCGCATCAAGAACGGCCTCGCGTTCGACACTATGCGATTCCCCGGCTACGGTAAACTGGGAAATATCGACCTCGGCGCACAGCGCGTGGGCGCACGCATTGAGGCGGATCCCGAAAAGCGGCACCCGGCAGACTTTTGGCTGTGGCGCACTGCGAAGCCGGGAGACTTGCAGCAATGGGACAGTCCATGGGGACGCGGTAATCCCGGCTGGCATCTCGAGTGTTCAGCAATGAGCCGAGCACTTCTGGGGCAAGAGATCGACATTCATACTGGAGGAGAAGATCATATCGCGACTCATCACAACAATGAGATTGCGCAATCAGAAGCGGCTTCGGGACGAATCTTCGCACATTATTGGATGCACAATGCTTTCCTCACAGTAGAGGGTCAGAAGATATCAAAATCGCTGCAGAACGACATTTATTTGAAAGACATTGTTGCTAAAGGATTTCCCCCGCTTGCGCTCCGTTATTTTTATCTACAGGCGCATTACCGCACTCCTTTGTCTTTTTCGTGGGATGCGCTTGCAGGCGCTTCAAGCGCGCTTGAACGACTTGAAAGAATGTCTCGCGATATCGCTGAGGAATCGAAACGCAAAAGTTCTCCATCCGAAGCGCGCGAACGATTCCTCGTTGCAATGCGTGATGACCTCGCAACATCGCAGGCGCTCGGCATCCTTTGGGATTCGCTCAAAAGCGAAGACTACGCACCCGAGGAGAAGTGGGGTCTTTTGGAAGATGCCGAGATGCACCTCGGTCTTTCGCTTACGGGTTCGTTCGCCTCGAATATCCTGAAAGAGGCCGATATACCGAAGGGGGTCAAAGAAATGCTGGCCCGCAGAGAAGATGCGCGTGTTTCCAAGGACTTCGCGACTGCCGATCGCCTGAGAGGTGAGATAGAAAACAGTGGATATCATGTGGACGACGGCCCAAATGGGCCGGTGTTGACCAAACGCGTATAGTGGTAAAATCGGTGGGATGGCTACTGATCGCGTCCCCCCACAATCCCTCGAATCCGAGCGCGCGCTCTTAGGAGCTCTCCTTCTCAAGCCAGACGCCATTCATGATGTATCGGATCTCATTCATCCTGATTCTTTTTACGCGGAGAAACACCGCATTATCTTCGGCGTGATGCGCGAGCTTGCCGAGCGCGGCGAACCCATTGATCAACTTTCTCTGTCCGCGCGCTTGCAAGACCAGGGACTGCTCGAACGCAGCGGCAGCCGAAGTTATCTTGCGGAGCTCGCCGGCTCTGCGCCCGCGCCTGGCAATTTTTCGCACTATGCAGAGCTTGTGTCTCGTAAGTTTCTGATGCGCTCGCTCATTGATGCGGCCTATACGATAAACGAGTCCGCATACGACGAAGCGCGCGAGACGATGGAGGTGCTCGATGAAGCGGAAAAAAGCATCTACGCCATCGGCAACGCCTCCGCCGCACATAAGTTCACCGCCATCGGCGACAAGATTCACGAGGCGTGGGAGCGCATCGAGGCTCTCTCCCACAAAAAAGACGGCATCCGCGGCGTGCCGTCCGGCTTCCCTTCCCTGGATAACCTTCTCTCTGGTTTTCACCCCTCAGACCTCGTCATCATCGCGGCGCGACCCTCGATGGGCAAGACTTCGCTCGCGCTCGATATCGCACGCAACGCCGCTGTACGCCACAATGTCCCCGTCGGCATCTTTTCGCTTGAAATGAGCTCGGAGCAGCTCATCGACCGCATGCTCGCGGCCGAGTCGTTCGTCAACTCCTGGAAACTGCGCACCGGTCAAGTGAAAGACGAAGAGGACTTCGGTCGCATCCGTGATGCTCTCGAGGTCCTATCAAAGGCCCCCATATTTATCGACGACAAACCGGGCAACAACATCCTCGCGATGCGCGCCGTCGCGCGCCGGCTCAAGCGCGAGCGCGGCATCGGACTCATCGTTGTGGACTATCTCCAGCTCATGGCACCGACTTCCACCAAAGCTTCGGACTCGCTCGTTCAGCAAGTCACTGAAATTTCGCGCTCGTTGAAGGGTCTTGCGCGCGAATTGCAAGTGCCGGTCATTGCGCTTTCTCAACTCTCTCGCGCGGTGGAGACTCGCGGCGGCAAGCCGCGCCTCTCCGACCTGCGCGATTCCGGCTCTATTGAGCAGGACGCGGATGTGGTGATGTTCATTCATCGAGAAGATAAGCGTAATCCGGAGAGCGATCGGCCGAACATCGCCGAAATTCTTATTGAGAAGCACCGCAATGGCCCGACCGGAAAAACCGAGCTTTACTTCGACGAAAAGCGGGCGACTTTCCAACCGGTCGACACCGCGGGCTACGGCGAGCTCGCGCAAGAATTTTAAATGTTTATATATTTAAATATTTAAGATGGATCATATTGAAGAACTTGCGCGGGCGCTTTCTCGACTGCCGGGTATAGGCCCCCGGCAAGCGAAGCGCTTTGTGTATTTCTTACTCGCTTCACCCGCGGCCGAACGCAGTAAACTCTCAGAACTCATCGCATCACTCGGCAAGTCAGTGCATCAGTGCCCCGAATGTATGCGATTTTTCAATCCCTCGACTTCGCTCGGGACAGGTGGCACGAATGCGACTATTTGCAATTATTGTACCGACAAAACGCGTAATGATAGCCAACTGATGCTTGTCGAGAAAGACCAGGACCTCGCGGCGGTGGAACGCGCCGGTACTTACAAGGGCCGCTACTTTATCCTCGGCGGCGTCCTCACGCTGACCGGCAAGGGCGCCATCCGCGAAAAAGAATTACTAAAAGCCATCGAGCGGCGCCTCAAGCCCCGTGAGCAAGGGTTCCCCTTGCTCAAAGAAATAGTGCTTGCATTGTCGGCGACGAGCGAGGGCGAACACACCACCGACCGTGTGCGCCAACTCCTCGCACCCTATCGCGACCAGGTAAAGATATCCGAGCTCGGCCGCGGTCTCGCGACCGGTAGCGAGCTCGAATACTCCGACGCCGAAACGCTACGCGCCGCGCTCACCAACCGCAAAGAATCGTAGTTGCAAAATAAAAACACTACCATATATGGTAGTGTTTTTATTTTGCAACATTCATTAGCCCTGAACGAAGGTGAGGGCCTTGCCCTTCATCGCTGCCCGGCCGGTGCGGCCAATACGGTGCACATAGTCCTCGTATGTGGACGGCAGGTCGAAGTTTATGACATGCGAGACAGCGGGAATGTCGATGCCGCGAGCGGCAACATCGGTCGCCACGAGCACCCCCACCTTCCCGCTCTTGAAGGCCTCCAGAGCGCGCTGGCGTGCTCCCTGGGTCTTATTGCCGTGAATGCTCTCAGCGTGGATGTGAAGCCGCGAAAGAGCTTTTGCGAGCTTTTCAACGCCATATTTCGTGCGGCCAAAAACAAGCACGCGACTAAACTCGCGATCTTTGAGCAGTTCGGAAAGCACTTCGAATTTATCCTTGCCGCGCGGAATGCGGACGACATCTTGATCCACAGAGGACGGCGTATCGCGGCGTTTTACCGAAATAACAACCGGACTTTCGAGGAAATCTCCAATAAGTCGCTCAATCTCCTTCCCCATCGTTGCGGAGAAGAAAAGCGTGTGGCGTTCTTTGCGCATTTTCCCGAGAATGAGGCGCATGTCTTCGATGAATCCCATGTCGAGCATGCGGTCAGCTTCATCGAGGACAACGGTACCGAAGCCAGAAAGATTGAGCGCTTTGCGCTCAAGAAGATCCTTGAGACGCCCCGGCGTGCCAATGACGAATGCCGGCTCATGCTTGAGCTGGGTAATTTGCGGGCCGATGTTGGCACCACCCACCGCAACCATGCCGCGGAAACCGAGGCCCCGCGCAAGTCCGGCCAACTCCCTTTCTATCTGCACGGCGAGCTCCCGGGTGGGCGCCATAATGAGCACGCGCTCCCCTTTTTGTTTTACGACTTTGTCGATAAGCGGAATGAGGAATGCCGCCGTCTTGCCGGTACCGGTTTCAGCGAGGCCGACGACATCTTGGCCGAGAAGCGCATGTGGAATAGCCTTGTCCTGAATAGGCGTCGGCGACTCATATTTGCGCGCAATGATGTTCTTCTTCAAATGATCGTTGATATCGAAGTCAGAAAACTTGTGCTCGGGAACGAATACTGGCTCGGAGGTCGTGACGACTGTCTTGTTCGTAAACTTCGCGATCTCTGACTCGGTCTCACCGAAGGTTCCGAATCCTCCGCGGCGTGCCCCGCCGCGACTGCCGCCACGCGAGCCGCCGAAGCCGCCGCGACTGCCATACCCATAACTCGAACCGCCGCGAGACGGGAAGCGGTTCCCGACGCGACTGGCTGGAGCATTCCGATGCGACCCGAAGGAGCTCGGGGAACGCTTCCCGTCTCGCGGGCCTCCTTGTGAGCTATTATTTCCTGACTGATGATTCCATCTGCCTATTTGCATTGTGTATAACTAAATAAGTAAAAATAAAGGCAAAAGCCTTCATGGGTGCAGGTCTGTTCTCGAAAATGAAAAGCTTAGGAGATAGAATCTATCTTCACTTTCAGGATTGGCTGGCGATGGCCGCGGCGCTTGTAGTAGCGGCTCTTTGGCTTGTACTTTACCACCTCGATCTTCTTATCCAATCCCGCGAGAACAACGGTGCCCTTGACCTCCGCGCCTTTGATAAGCGGCGCGCCGATGGTCGTGTCCGAGCCGTTGTCGACGAGGAGCACCTCGCCAAAGACAACCGTGTCACCTTTTTTCAAATCCCCCGGGAGCTTCTCAATAGCGATAGTGTCGCCTTTTGAGACGACATACTGCTTCCCGCCGGTCTTGATTACGGCCACTTCCATAGTCCCCACAATCTAGCATTTTCCGTCATAAATAGCAAACCGCCGGGTCGAAACCCGGCGGAGCGTTAAACGAACTATTTGCAAAGGCGATGCATGTACTCCTTAGCAATCCCGAGGCTTCTCAAGTTCTTTAAGATATCCCGGGTAGCTCCAAAGCCAAAATCCCTCCATATAGCGACAGTCGGGGAGACTGATGCCTAGGACGCGCATCTGGTGGTTCCAAGCAAAGCGCGCGAGAGCCGATTCCATTCGTTCAGGTTCATTCGCGGTCACGGTCACCCGAAGTACGCTCCCCTCACACACGTTCCTCAGTGAGGGCGGAATTCCATCGTCGTGCATTCCGAATGCTTCATATCTTGGGCTAACTGCGTGATAACGCAGAGTCACTTGGCAGGGGCCACATCTCAGACTTGGTGCATCGGTCGGTATGGTCAAATCAATGGTCTCTTGACCACTGAAGTGATTCGTCCATATGCAGGCCAGATATTGCCGTATAGCTTGTCGCCAGTGAAATGGCGTGAAATTGTATACCCGCTCACCAGTTACGATGATGGGTCTTGGGGCATTCTGAACCATTCCTTGTTTCTGCACTTCGACAGTCGCATGCGATGTTTGCATGTTAGACTCCTTTTTCTACGGTTTACAGGCAACAATCCCAGCAATTTCGAGTCGCTAGGTCCAGCAGGATAGTAGCAATACCACGAGCAATTATCAACGTTCAGTGAGAGCTTTAGACTCTCACTGTGCTATTCGTCCGGGGCGTTCGGCTTGTCCAAGAGTTCAGGCTCAATGCCGATCTTAGCCTCAGCAATGCGGTGTGCGTCTTTTCTGCACTATCCCCCACATGTGACGACCGTCTACTATTGGGGATACCTGCATGTATTGCAACACATGGTGTTGCACATCACTCTCGTAATGCTATCCTGCGAATGCGCAGTGACCGTGCTCTATTCCCCCGAAAGGGATGGGACAAAAAGCATAGCGCAATCCGGGTGATAACGTCCGGGTACCGCCGCAGAGAAAAGGTTGTACGGATTCCAAACCCGTAGCTCCCCCTCGATCTTCTCTGTGGCGATTTTTTTATTCTAATTCCGTCGCAGGCTTGTCCAGTAATTCTGGTTCGATGCCGATTTTTGATTCGGCGATGCGGTAGACGTCTTTGTCTATTTTCCCTAATTATTTATAGCCGGAGTTATAGTGCGAGACAGTGGTACCGAGCGAGGCGCCGAGCTTTTTATAAAACTCTTCATACGTGCCGATGTGCTTGCCTAGCTCCCCTACCCGCTTCTGGATGTCGGCGGCTTTCTCTTCTATCTGCATCGCTTTCAGTCCCTGCATCACGGTCTGCAAGTAGGCCAAGAAAGAAGTCGGCGAGACTATGATTACTTTATATTTGCTCGCGGCTCTCTGGATCAAGTTCTCATCTTCTCCGCCGCCCACTTGGTTGGTCAGCAGATCATAATAGATGCCTTCAGAGGGGATGAACATAAAGGCGAAGTCCATCGTGTCTTCTTCTGGTCGGATATATTTCGCTGTTTCAGAGATGCGGAGCTTCAGGTCATTCACAAATGCTTTCTCGGCAGTCGCACGCTCGGGCGTCCCTACTTGCGTACTGACAAAACGATTGTAGTTATCCAACGAGAACTTAGAGTCTACGGGCACTAATTTTTTATTAATGACTATCACTGCGTCCACTATCTCGCCGTTCTTAAACGGATACTGGATGCGGTAATCCTGCGGCGACATCACATTCCGCAATACCGTCTCAAGGTAGTACTCGCCGAGAATACCGCGTTGTTTTGGATTTTTTAGAAGATCTTGCAACGACTGCAGCTGTTCAGCATATGTCTGTGTTTGCCGGCCGATCTCTTTTACTGATGTCAATTCAGTTGTTATTTCTTTAATGAGTCTATTTGATTCAGTGAACTGCCGGTGCGAATTCTCTTGCATGGCGCGGGACGATTCTGAGACGCGCGCGTCGAGTGTGCGCGCGAGCTCCTGCATCTGCTGCTGCAAGAGAACCATGCCGCTGCCCTCTTCTATTGGTGCTTCGCGCTTACGAAGCAGGAAATACACGAGCACTAATACGGCGACAATGAGGGCGACAGTGACGATATCCATACCTATAGTATACTTCCCCTATGGCTATCCACGAAACCCTGAAGCAATCTATTCCCGAAGCGCTCCGCGC
>ERZ1292645.575-Hain-H14-02um-R2-575-length-12725-cov-8_pt1 | contig 12725 bp, 12 predicted proteins | sample MGYA00564401_ERZ1292645 | MGnify/ENA primary metagenome ERZ1292645 (study PRJEB36523, sample SAMEA6512644) | groundwater metagenome | collected 2019-01-09 | study: AquaDiva: Metagenomics assemblies of 32 groundwater samples | reverse complement strand
ATAACAATCCTGTCAGGGCGCATCCTCAGGCTATTCTTGACCAAATCTGCCAAGCTGACATTATCATCGCTTTCTAAGCGCGAACACTCAACCTGCGCTGACGTGTTTAATTCCAGGGTATCCTCAATAACAACTAAGCGGTCTTTAGGCGGGATAAATGCCAGCATAGCATTAAGCAGAGTGGTTTTTCCTGCCCCCGGGCCCCCGGCAATAATAATATTTGCCGGCTTCACCTCCATCCCTTCCACATAAAGCCATAGCTGTGCAGCAAATTCCATGGAAAGTGTCTGCTTACCTACCAAATCAATAATACTTAAAGGGCGCGGCTTTGCCCGGGTAATGGTTAACTGCGGCCCGTAAGGAGAATGTACGATATTAACCCGTCCGGAATTATCCGGGAGTTCTATATTGATAATCTCTCCCGTATTGTCAATATTGGCCCTTCCGGAAAAAACTATTAGCTTCTTAATAAATACCTCCAGTTCTTTGTTATTTGTAAATTGTTTATCGGTTTTTACAAATCCGCGGCTGGAGCTATGCAGGAATATCGGCTTAAGGCCGTCAATAATTATATCCTCAACGTCAGGGTCATCTAAGAATTCAGAGATAATCTCAAGGGATAGGAAATTTTCGGCAAACTTCTTTGCGGAATCTACGTCTATAGAATAGCCGACCTTCTTAATCAAGCTCTTATCTTCAGGAAGCTTGGCAAGTTCAAGAAATACTTCGCTGACTAAGCTCTTTCTTTCTTCATAGCTCTGAGATAGATTAAGCCTGCCAGTCAATGCTTCTATCACTTTTAAGGATAAATCAAGAGGCGTTCTTTCCATAATTTGCTTTCTACGAAGTCCAAGTAAAAATCATAATTCAAACGACCCACAAATGCCATTATACCAAAAACTTGCAAAAAAGGTAGAAGAATTGTCTCATTCCCATAATGAGGGCACCCGCGTATTGCTATTATCTTGATTTTAAGTTACAATAACTGCCTATGTTAGAAATAGGCAGCTTAAAGCTATCGTCTAATCTCATCCTTAGCCCCATGGCAGGAGTAAGCGACTTCCCTTTTCGCCTGCTTAACCGTAAGTTCGGCGCTGAGCTTGCCTTTGTGGAAATGATTAATGCCCGCTCACTCGGCCATAAAAGTAAAAAAACACAAGAGATGCTCTTCACAAATCACAAAGATAAGCCTTTAGGCGTGCAACTTCTAGGCTGTGAAGAAAATTTCATCCAAAGAGCTATGGATATCCTGCAAAAATACGAATTTGACCTTTTGGATTTCAACGCTGCCTGTCCTGCCAAAAAAGTAACCCGGCGCGGCGAAGGCGCAAGCCTGCTTAAGGATCCCAAAAAACTCAACCGGCTGCTTAAACTCGTAGTAAAAAACTCCAGAGTGCCGGTAACCGTAAAAATACGCGCAGGCCAGGATAAAGATTCGATTAATGCCGAAGAAGCTGCGCTTTATGCCCAGGATGCGGGAATAAGCGCCCTCTTTATCCACGGGAGGACCAAAACTCAAGGCTACAGCGGAACAGTAGATTACAAAATAATTAAGGCAGTCAAAAATGCGCTTAACATCCCTGTAATCGCAAGCGGCGATATCCTCTCCGCGCAATTAGCCAAAAAGATGCTTGATCAGACCGGCTGCGATGGTATCGCCGTTGCCAGAGGCTCATTAGGTAATCCCTGGATATTCAGGGAAATTAAAGAATATCTCGCTCACGGAAAAATGATTTTCCGCCCGTCCCGTCACGAGATTATGCAAACTATGCTGGAACATTTAGACCTGTGTATTGATTTTTACGGAGAAAGGGTTGGCGTGGTGATATTCCGCAAATTTATGAATTGGTACACCCGGGGATTCCGCAAGATTCGCCCCTTAAGGGAAAAATCCTCCCGCGCCAAAACAAAAGAAGAAATCCTTAAGCTCACGGAAGGCATTCTGTCTGCAAATTAAGCAGATTCAAAGTGGTCTAATTTCCCGAAAACAATTCACCAAAAAACACCTTCATGGCCTCCCATGAGCGCGTATCCGCTTCTTGGTTATAGGCAGCTCCCTTTGCAGGATCACTGCCGGAATCAACGTTAGTAAAACTATGCACCGCGCCGCCGTAAAAAACCATCTGCCAGTTTGCGTGTGAACTGCGCATTTCATTCTGAAAAGCGCTTATCTGCTCCGCGGAAATAAACGGGTCATCCGCGCCATGAAGCACTAATATTTTAGCTTTTATGGGCTCGGGTTCTTCGGGATGAGCTGTATCCAGGCCGCCGTGAAAACTCACCACGCCTTGTATATTCGCGCCGCTGCGGGCTAATTCAAGGACAACAGTGCCGCCGAAACAATAGCCTATGGCAGCGATGCGATCAGGATCAACTAATTTACATTTCTTTAATTCGGATAAACCAGCTTTTACCCTTTCACGCATAAGCATGCGGTCATGCTTATAAATAGCTGCCTGCTCTGAGGCTTCCTTGGAATCCTTCGGCCTGATTCCCTTGCCATAGATATCTGCGCAAAAAGCAACATACCCTAATGCCGCTATTTGCTCAGCCCGTTTCTTCACATAGGGGCCAATACCAGTCCACTCATGGACTATCAGCACTCCCGGGGCATTGCCCTTGAGGGAGTCGTCGTACGCAAGATACCCCTCAAGAATAGTCTCGTTGTGTTTGTATTCAATAATTTCGGTGTGTATCTGGGCTCTTGCATTTGAGCTAAACAATGCTATCCCAATAATAGGAACCAAAATTTTTAATGCTTTTCTTTTCATATTTCCCCCTCTACTAATCGGACAAAATTTGTCATTAACTCTATTTTGTTTTCAAATATTTATCTAAAAAAGCAATGATATCCGGCCAGTATTCCGGCCTCACCCGGTAAAACCATTGATGAACGCCGTTATAGCCGGTTTTAAATTCAACATTTTTACCAAGCATCCGCAAAACATTCACCACGTTATGAAGTGTGCTTTGGCCGATTTCGTCATTTAGCTCTTTTTGCCCTAAGGTCACAAGAATAGGCGCCTGAATCTTTGCTAAATCATCTTTACCCAGAGGCGCCTGCGGCCTTGCCGGAGACATCGCGACTATAGCTTTAAACACGGGCATCTTTGAAGCCGCCTCAAGAGTCATATAGCCGCCTTTTGAAAATCCGACTATGCCTATCTGATCAAAATCTACGTCAGGGCGTTGTTTCAGATACGAAATAACTGCACGATTAATCGGGGCGAAGAAAAAATCTGTATTTTCAGGCCGAAGCGGTGCAATCGCAACATACTGGCTGTCTGCTAATGCCCTTACAAATTCCGCCACATCGTAACCTTTCTGCAGGCCGCCTTGATAGCCGGATCTTTCAATAATTTTTCCATGATTATAGATAACCGCCGGAAGTTTTGTGCCTGGTTTAGGATGGCAAAACAATGCCCGGATTATCCGTCCACTTTTGGGATCCTGAATCTCTACCCATTCCACTTTGCCCTGGCCGTAAATTGCAGCCTCATATCCGGCGAATATAGCGGTTATAGCAAAACAAATAAGCAGAAATCTTTTAATCTTCATAAGCTTGTAATGTTTCTCTCACTCTTTAGAACTACCGTTTCCCCTGACAGACTGGCGGCTCTGCCACAATCCCAGCGCGGTTACCTGCCTTAAAAACTCTTTATTCTTTAAGAGACTGAGGAATTTAGGATTACCAAGAATCTTAGCGTAATCTTTTCGCCTGATTGCCTCTATCAATTGCCGATCTGCCAATATTGCTTTTACCGAATCGTTTTGAGTTAATTTATTAACAACTTCTGAAGGTAGAATTACCGGAGTCGGATTCTCTTTAAATGATTCGGCCGCACCCTTAAGGCGCGGCCTATTAAAAGCACGATTTATTTTTTGGTATCGGGAATACAGGACAGAAGTCTTTGTGTATTTATTAATACCGGGCATAATTATCTTAATTATTCCGCTGAATGAGTGCAAAACAGATAGCACAATCAACACTAATACTATCCCCTTCAAAACGCCGATGGCCCCTCCTCCCAGCCGGTAAGAAAAAGAGAGGCCAGGATCACTTTGCCGCAAAAGCTTCCTGAGCGCCCCGAAAGCCACGTTTAAACCTAAGTTGGTAAAAATAAAAATCAAAGATAAGGAAAACAAACTACCGCCGCTTTTAAAGTAAATATAGGTTACCAATGCGCTAATAATTACACTGACTACTCCAAATATCTCCTTAATAAAGCCTTTGAAATAACCGATTATAAAACTAACAATCACCATGCCAATCAGCACCGCGTCAAGCTTATTCATAGAATAATAGCCTCATTTTTTCGGGGACACATTCATACCAAAATTGAAACCCTTGCACTGCTGGATGATGAGCGCAAGGGTGCGAATTGGTATCACTGGCGGAGGCGGGAGGATTCGAACCTCCGAGGGCCTTGCGGCCCAACCGATTTTCGAGACCGGCGCACTAAACCAGCTATGCGACGCCTCCATAGGAAGTTAAATTAACGCGGCGCTACTTCTTATCTCCGGACTTTTGGGTTGCTTGCGCCTTTTTTATTTCATCCAAGGCCTGTTTTAGCTGCCCTATTTGATTTTCTAACTGGGTTAGCCGCAATTCTATCCCGGCGATGTTTTCTTCTATCTGCAGGAGCTTTCTTTGCGTATGGTGTTTAAAACTCTCTACCGCAGTTGAGCCGTCTTTACTGCTAATTGCAGTGCCCTTTGGAACTGTATAGGTAACGCTTCCTACTTTTACCTTTTCCGTGCCTGCAGGAACAGATTGTTTCTGCACCGTTGTTTTCTTATAATCTTCGGCAATTACAAAAGTTGCCAGAAAGATAAAAATGATAATCAAGAGAAAGATTATGTTTTTTTTCATCTTAATTTCTCCTCCCGCGCGCCACCACCCTTTCAAGCTCAATCATCTCAACCCGCAGTAAATCCAGGCCGGCTGCTACCTCAGCAATAGCCCGGGGAATATTTTCAGTAGCAATTACTTCTCCGCTATATTCTATTTTGGTCTTGGTCTTCTCTAACTCCTCTTCGAGCCCTGTGACATTAGGCTCTTTTGATAAATATTTGGCTTTATCTACCCAGCTCCTTAATCCTCCGGCGTAGGACTTAATTATAAACTTTGTCTTTTCCGCATCCGCCGTATCTCCTATTTTTTCCTGCGCCAGGCTGACAGCCTTAAAACCGGAATCATTATCAAAAAGCGCGGCAGTTAGAACCGCCTCAGAAATTATCTGCCTGGCTTTATCGGTTTGGCCCTTTATCCGGTAAGCTTCGGCAATAGCCAATAACGAATTCAGTTTCTCGTTTGCATAGTGCATATAGCCTCCCGCATACAGGTCGGCCGCATCTTCTTTTTTAGCGGTAATAAGCGCTGTAGTATCTTCTGCTGAGGTTAAATCCCCTGCCTTAATCTGAGCCAGGACAATCTCGTAAAGGAGCTTGCGCCGGATTAAGTATTTAGTTTGCTTAGTATAATTAAGCGCCTGTTTAAAGTTTTCCTGCCGCCTAAGCAGCGCCTTTGCAATACCTGCCCAGGCAGAACCTGTTTTGCTGCCTAAGGCCAGCTCCTGGGCAAAGCCGGCAGTTTTCTCGGCCTCTTTAAAATTACCAGCCATAGCCTCAATAAAAGCGATATTGCCCAAACACCAATCCCGCTGCGGGCCGTTGGGAAAATCGGCATAGCCGACTAAAAACCAAACTCCCTGCGCCAGCTGCCGGCTCAAATCATGCTTGCCAAGCACGCTATAAGCAAGCGCGAGCGAGGTATCCCCTGCGATTCTATCCCCCGGTTTGTTTTTAAGCTCGTCGGAGATATTCAACGCCTCGGCCTGCTGGTATGCCTGTCCCGCCGAATCTTTATTGCCTAATTTTTGCAGAATAGATGAAATACGCATTAAGGCATCATATTTATACACCGGATCGCTTATCTCTTGTATCCGGTTAAAAGCCTTTACAGTATCTTTGTTTTCAGCGGACTCTACCGCCTCGGAAAATTTTAACACATCAGAAAGAACGCTTTTGTCTGCCAGGGCAGTTATTTCAAGCGCGGTCTGTTTTGCCCCTTCCATATCCTGCGCATCTATCTGAGCAAGCAATACTTTTTCCATAGCCATAGCCCGCTGGCCTTTTTTCTCAATGCGCCCGGCCGCCTTTCCTGCCTGGGCAAAATCTTTTTGCCTGATATATTTATCCGTAACCTCGCTTAAGATAACAGCCCGGCCGTCCTGACCTAATGAACCCAGCTCCTCTTCTACCGGGACAAAATCCCCTTCTGCTATATTTTCCTTTAATAAATCCAGGAATGCGTATGTTCGATAACTACCCTCTCCCATCTGCTTGGCAATGCCGCGGGCAGCTTTTAAATCCTGCCGTTCTTTATAAACCGCAAAAATTTTTGCTAACATATCGTCGCGGCTATAAACTTTATTTTCGTCCGCCAATTTTTTCGCCGCATCCAAATCTCCGCTCTCAATATAAAATCCGGCAATAGCCGTAAAAACCCCGGATTTATATGAGTCTTCTATATGAGCCAATGCCTCCTGAGCGCCTTTTAAATCTCCTGCCCTGGCCTGGCGCAAGCCATAATCAGACCACAGCCAGGAAAGATTACTTTCGCAGTAAGCGCTCTTCTTGCAGGAAATCAGCGCTCCTTCAATATCCCCGGTCTTTGCCTGAATTTTAGCTACCTCAACAAAGGCCTGGCCTTTCTTATAATCATCTTGCAGCTGCCCTGCCGCATCAATAGCGCCCTGAATAATCTTACGTATCCTTGCTTCTACAGCCACATCAAGAGAGATAATTTCCTTGCTGATCTGTTCGGCTTTTCCGGAATCGCTAACAGCTTGAAGATACGCCCTAAACCAGGCAATGGCTGCCAGCTCATGGCCGGCTTTGGCATGGGCAAGGCCGAGGTTAAATAAAACGTTTGCATCAAAGGGGGCGGCTTCCTGGGCTTTGCTGAAATATCCGGCTGCCAGGCCCCACTCCTTTTGCCCTGCCGCGGCTAAACCCCTCTCAAATGCCTGCCTGGCCTCGGCAGAAAGAGATTCGCCCTGGGCGTAAATATTGCCGCCCATTAATATCATAACCGCAAAAATAACGCTTCCTTTAAAAACTTTCATTAGATATGCAATTATCGGCATTTTTATTCCCTCCTGCCGGCCTCTTCCATTAATTGCCGTTTTAACTGCCTGACTTGATGGGCAAATTCAACGTAGGCGTCTCTCATAGCGAGTGCCTGCCTCTGACGCAGCATTTCATTGTTTGCGATAAATTCCTTGTCAACCTGCTCATCCTTCTTTGGGTTAAGCCCCCAGGCATAATTTCTATAGCGCTCAAAAAGCTTATTGTCTTCTTCATCCCGGGCTTTCTCTGCCCTCTCCAGCCTTTTTAGTTCTTCCTCCCTGGTTTGCTGGCGGATTTTTTCTAATGCCTGCGCATATTTAGCTCCGCTGGCTTCCAGCAGCCGTATATCATCCATAACTTCTTCGTGCCATTTTTTTCTCTGCTCAATACTCTGCAGGTTAAGCATTTCTTTTAATTCGCCGTTTATTTTCTCATATGCCTTCTTGTTTTTAGAGCGGCGCGCTGCATTTAACTGGCTGTAGAGATTTTCTACTCTGGCATCAATATCTTCAGGGATAAGCTGCGGCGGTTGTGCCTGTGCCTTAACTATCGGCTGGCCGGAAACTTTTGCCGGGTCCACAACAAGAGTTTTTGCCCCGCGTAAATCCACCACCGAAGAATCTACGCTAACGGCGCCTGCTTGCGGCTGGACTATCGACGACTGGGAAGGTATAAATTCTAATCCCGCGCCTGCGGATAAAGGCTGAGTGGCGCTTGCCTGGTCAAAATCAGGAGCGCTCCCTTGCCGGCTAAGCCTCTCTTTTAACCGGTCCACGCTCTGGCGCACATTAACAGCTGTTTGCTGCTGTTTAAGCTGCTGTTTCTGTACTGCCTCCAATGCCTTTTCTGCATTCTGCAGGTTCTTTACGACCTCCTGCTGGTCCGGCACCTGCTCAAGCGCCATTTTGTAATACATCACGGCATTTTCGTAATCGCCTTTTTCAAAGTAAGCATTGGCCTGATTATTTGCCTCCAGCATAGCATTCCATTTTGCGCGCTGTTGCAATTCCTGCTGTGTAGGCCCTGCAGGGGTATAAGTCGTATAATCAGTAGTGCCTGTGTCTATATACCCGCCGCCTCCCCCTGTATAGCCCCCGGAACAAGACACAACATTTCCGCTGGCATCAGTACAGACTCCGGTGCCAACCCCTTCAATATCATCGCCAAAGGCCAGGCAGCAAACCAGCACATTCAACGTAATTGCAATTACCGTAATTATTATTTTCATTCCACCCCCATAAAAATCAGTTTTCCTTGTCCCGTAATTTACTTACAAGATTTTAGAAGCGGAGCCGAAATACATTATTTCGGCATCCGCCAGTCTTTTCATTATAGAAGAATGGGTGATAATCCTGCAGACGTTTCCAAAATATTTATATTCTTAAAATCTTCTAATCCGTTTCTATTTTTCAAAAATTAGAAAAGGTAGGTATTCTATCAATTCTTAACAACCCTAACTATGATGTTTTTATTAACCTCAAAACTTTCGATAAATCGGTCAATATCTCTAATAAAACCCAAATCATAAACTAAAAAGAATAAATTACTATACTTAGTTTGATATGCTAAGATATCATCGTTTATTTCGGCAATTATTTCTTTCAACCTATTCTCTTTTCCACAAAATTTAATCTCAGTAGCAAGACTTATTTTATCAAATGTAAAATCTGGAGTGTAGGTTTTCTCTGAATACTCTATAGAACCGGTTTCTCTCGAGTAAGGTATATCTGAACCTATAAGAAGATTTTCAAATGCATCCTGGACATCTCTCTCTTTGCTAGGTTTTTCCCTAATAGCCTTTCTTAGCTTGCGTTCCCCAATATCGATTATTTTAAGAATAGCACTAGATTCCGGAGGGGTATTTTTACCCTCATAAAGAGACTTAATATCCTTTGTCTGTTTAAGTTGGTCTAATGCTGCTTGTAATAAACCTTTCGTAAAATCAAGATCTCTTAAATAAACTTTATGATGTCTTTTCTCTATAGCTAACTGGGGATTCCATGATCCTTCCGGATCGCCAGGGCCTCCAAAAATGAAAGAGGATGTTTCACGCCAAGATAAAGAACTAAAATTCACATAATATCTTGAATCTCTACCAAAAACTTCTTCTAAGAATATGAGCGCTTTAGTCAACCAATGTGCATGTTCGGCAGAATATGCCCTTACCTTGGAAAGATTGGGAATTTCCTGAAAAATATGCTCTAGTTCAGTTAATGCCTCTTCTTTGGTCCAGGACTTCATGTTTTTTCTGCCTATTTACTGAACCTTCTTCATTATCAACAAATACTTAAATCCTCTAAGATAAAAATTATACATTTTCGCTCTTTCATGCCAAATAGGAGTATTTGAAGTCTGATTATGTCTTGAAATACAAACCAAATCTATCGGCACGAAGTATCTCGTTAACATTTCGTATAATCTAAAACCAACAGGTATAAATTTCTTTTGCTTGCACTGATCCCCAATTAGCCAGGCCATAGCTTTTGCAGGCTTTAATATCCTATGTATTTCTTTGACAACTGCATCTAAAGCAACAAAAAACTCTTCTTTTTCGCAAGACAATTTACCAATGCATTTTGAATCGTCAGAGTATTTGATATTATCTGAGTACGGGGAATCTATAAAAACAAAATCAGTGGAGTTATCTTCAAGCGGTATTTTGCGTGCATCATTCTTAATAATATCCTTACGGCGTGGCGCGATATCGTAACCAATGACTTTTCTATTTTCTTCTTTACAAACGTCAATGGTTGTTCCGCTTCCGCACATTGGATCAACAACCAAATCACCCTCTTTAGTATATCTTTGAATTAGATTCCAGATTATAAAGGCGGGCGTTACACCGTTAAACTTGTTATCGCCATGGGGCTTATCGCCATAATTTTGAGTTGGAAAATCCCAAAGAGTTGTTGTTTCTAAAGAGGGCTTCTTATGATTACTTTTTTGCATTAATTTTTTCAACCAAGTTCTTTAAATCAGATATAAAACTATCGAACATCTTTACTTTATCGCTTTCTTCAATCTTTTCTTCACTCAATACATAACTTCCATCTGTATCGACTTCAACTATAGCTCTTCCTTTTTTTGCTGGTTTTTTAACCGTAAGTGTACCGTCTTCGTCGGGAGTTACAAAATAAACCTTTATATGCTTAGTTACTTCATCTGTACTAAGTTTAATTTTCCAATATCCTGTTTGAGCAATTCTTTCCCTTAAAGTGACCTTGCTCGATATGACTGCAATAACCTTACTGGTTTTGGGTTCATAAATTATTATATCGACATCAGGGAGATGCGAGCCAAAATCTCCGTAGTCAATCTGGAGATTCCTTTTAACTAAACTTAATTCTTTTGTTAAACTACTTCCTGTTTTTCTCTCCAGCTTACTACCCTCGATTACTTCTAAACCAAGAGCTTTTACCTCGTCTTCAATAATATATACAATTAATTTCTCAAGATTTTTACCTTTGAAGGCACGCCAAGATTGTTCGTGGTCTGGTTGTCTTCCTTCTGCGATTGCTTTTTGGGCAACAGGACTTTGAAGAAAATCTCTTTCATGAATGGATTTTGCTTCTCTAAGCAAATTAGAAATATGCTTGTAAGCATCTAGACCAAACTGTTTTTTCTTTTGTTCACAAAGCAGCATTAAGTCTTTTATTTTCATATTTTTCTCCCTATTACAATATATTCTGTAGGATAAGCGAAACTATCAGCATTTTCATTGGCTGCAAATCTTCCTGTCTTAGCGTCTCTTTTGGAAGGTAGTATTTTCGAGGGTATTTCTCTCTTGATAATCCTATCAATTTTAAATCCTGAATATTGCATACTTTCGGCAAAAACTTCTGCATTCAATATATCAATTCCTTTTAGTTTGGTATTACCTATAACATAACAGCATCTTCCGCCGTCTTTTAGAATTCTATAAGTTTCGTCAAAGCATTCTTGTATATCTACGAAGAAGGCTTCTACCTCATCAGCCATTTTCTTATCAACTTTCTGCAATCTGTTCTCAATATCCTTACCGACTTGGCTTTTTAGAATTCTTGCCCCATTCGTTTTGGCAGAAGTTCCTATAAATTGTTTTTTATATTCTTTCAAATCCACTTCTGGCTCAAGCCAAATAGTAGTTAATTGGTGCAGGTCGGCATATTCATAACTGGTAACATAAGGACTGGAGGTTATTTGAATATCGACTGTGCTATCTTTAACCGGCTGACGTCTCGCATCCTGGCGCTTAATTATTAAATATTTATTTATATTTCTTTTAACATTCTCAGGCACTGCGGACCAAAAAAGATCATTACCCTTTACCATTTTATTAACATGTTTCTTGAAAGCAGCTAATGGCTTGGTTGTTTTCTTGCTTTTATCTATTGTTGGTTTTGTGCTACTCATAAGCCACCGAGAACACGTTTTAAGGATGTGGCTAAAACAACATTTTAAGAATATTTTTATATTTTCATCTTTTTCGTGATTGATCCTTACCAGAATTATTCCTAATTCTTCTATAGTTTTTGGCTCAAACCAATACTCTATTCTTTGAATTTTTAATTTTGGTATCTGCGGTTTATATTTACTAGAGATAAATAAAGTCTTGTCTTCCAAGAAGCTCAAATCCTCAATAAATTTACCAACCTTATTTTTTAACAAAATGGGTTCTATTGGTGTACATTTGGCCTTAGCGATAAGTTCAGCACTGTAATTAATATCTGTCCCGCTAGCAAAATAGCCCCTTGCAATAGTACATGCTAACGTAGTCCCGCTCCCCATAAACAAATCGTTAACATGGTATGGCCCAAAACCAACAAGATATTCATCCATTAATTTTTCTACTAACTGGGGAATAAATTTGGCAGGATAGCGGTGGTAACAATGTGTTAACTTAGAAGTCTGACTTGGCGTAACTCCTTCAAAGCTCCAGTCAGGAGAAATCTTAGTTTTCTTAAATAAATCTAAAATCTGATCCGAACCAAGAATTCTACTTTTTTTCAGAGATTTTTCTAGAATTACAGTTTGCATAGGATTTAAATAAAAAACCTTCGCTTCTTAAGCGAAGGTTTGAATTATTTTAACGTGGCAGTTCCCCCTTCGAAACATACCACCCAGTAATCTATTTTCAAATATTATCCTACCACCCGATTTATTCTTGTCAATCATTTTCTATCCAATAGTTCATCGACACCTATACTAAAAGCATCCGCTATCCTAATAAGCGTTTCCATTGAAGGATTGGAAGTATAACCTGCCTCTATCTTAGCTAAGGTGCTGAAAGGAATATCAGCTTTTTTCGAGAGCTTATCCTGTGTAATTTTATATTTTTTACGCAACTCCTTTAGCCGTTTACTCAAATTTACACTTGACATAACTATCCAAAGTTTGATATCATAATATAGATATTAAATTATTCCTTAATTTCACCTTATTTTACCATATAACCATAATATTTAAACTACTTTTCGACCTTTAATAATTTTCCTTTTCGTTCTCTGAAGCGGCAAAAGCGGCCAACCGTTCTTATAAACTAATTGATTTGGACGCTGCCAAATAAGCATTGCATTAGCAAGAAGGCCGCCGGCCAAGGCGGCCGCCAAAGG
>ERZ1292645.572-Hain-H14-02um-R2-572-length-12750-cov-5_pt1 | contig 12750 bp, 8 predicted proteins | sample MGYA00564401_ERZ1292645 | MGnify/ENA primary metagenome ERZ1292645 (study PRJEB36523, sample SAMEA6512644) | groundwater metagenome | collected 2019-01-09 | study: AquaDiva: Metagenomics assemblies of 32 groundwater samples | reverse complement strand
TAATCCTTTTTTCAAAGGACTGGTTGTAAACTATAATGCTCCCTTTCTTGCCAATATCTTTTTTCAATGCTGATAAAAAATCCAAGCGCGGGTCTTTATCCCCTTCAGCAAGAAAAGAATGGTGCTTAGGCTCTGAATCTAAGGAATCTGAGATATGCAAGGAAAACTGGAATGGAATCTGATGGTAAGGGCTTAATCCATCATACAACGGTATTGCGGTGCTATAAGTCTCAAAATCAAGGAAATATAGCGGAAATTCTAAGGAATCCATAAATCCTTTAATTCCCTTTTTGTCAATATAAGGTTTTCCTGTTTGTTCACATCTTTTTTGAATAACCTGGTTTGCAGAAAGATTAAAGCTGACTGGTATATCCTTAATTGAATAAACTCCCGATTGGAATAATTCTAATCCCTTTTTTCCTCCTCGGTATAGGTTAAAAACGTTATTTTCAGGCAGAAATGACCAGCATTCTTCTGGCAATGGGCAACTTCCAGGGCCTTTGCATTCATTGCAAATCTTTCCGCCTGGCATTTTTTCAGCAGATATTATATCAAGCATTGCTTTAATTTTATCCTTAATGTTCTTGCTTGCTTCATTAACCAGCTCATCAACATCCTGCTTGACAAACAACTCTTTTGGATTTATCTCTCCTTGCCTTACATATTTGCCGTTTAGGTGCATCAAAAAGCATTTATTAATATTTAATCCAGATTCTTCATAACAGTATTTTTGAAAAACTAAATCATGGATATGTAATTCCTTTGGAGCTGTTGAACTCTTAACTTCAATTATGTCCCATTCTTTTTTGTTGGCTGGAAACAAGATATCAGCTCTTGCGTAAATAGTTTCATTCTTAAAAGCAGCTTCAAATAATGGCTTTCTTTTAGCTAGAAGTTCTTTGGATTTCTTTAGGTTTTCATTGAAATCATCAGTTTTAATGTCTATCCCGCTTGGAAAAACTTTCTTGGCTAACTCTCCGACAAGATGCCCCTCGTCAAACCTATGCTGGGTAATTTCATCAACTTCCGGAAATTTTTCAGGCTCATGTATCGACATCCACAATAGTTTTGGGCATTGAATTCCATAAATATATTTTGTTTTTGAGAGGAGTGGTGGCATTTTGTTTTTGATTTTTTGTGACTTATCATTCCCGAATACAATTTAAGTTTTGGTTAAACCATAATAATCATAAGTTTCAGTAATTATTACATAAGTACTTAAATTTGCTTATGTGTCCTTCGTGGTAGTGTATTGATTGTTTTTTTCCATTTATGAATACAGATAATGCTTGAAAAGTTTTATCTTCACGTTCTATAGTTTTGATACCCTCAAAATCAGGTTGGTCCATAGCGGTTTCTCCCTTTATGAAAGCCCACGGGAATCCTTCCTGAAGTCTTCTATCACAATTAGGGCACAATATCAAACAATTGGATTCATCTGATATTCCCTTGTCGTTCTGAGATGGAAGCACCAATCTGTGTAAATTTAGACTTGGATTTCCATAGTTATTAACAATCCTTTCAAAACAGACCTGGCATTTTCCATCGTATTCCTGAATAAGTTTATGTTTTATTTCGTCATCCGTTAATGAAGCTTCATTGATATTTATTGAAATTGTCCTTATTTTTTCCTTAATAGTTTTTTTAATTGAATCATCTATATCTTCTTCAGCCTGTGTATCTTTCTCATCATCCGACCGGGTGTCGTGTGAAATAGTGGGATAGGAAACTCCATCAATAGAATTTTTTGCCATATCCGGAGAAGTAGTTGAAGCTAGTGCTTCCATGTAGCGTTTGCTTTCCCCCTGAGAATGCTCCTTGTATAAACTTTCCTTTCTTCTTTTTAGTTCTTCAAGTTCTTGAGGCGAATATAATTTGGAGATTTCCAGAGCCAATTTAACTCTTTCATGCTCTTTTTCTGGTAAATAGGAAAACAGCTCCTCTTCGATAGGTTGTTTAAGTATTTTTTTTGATATTAGGATAACTTCGTCATTTTCTTTATTATAGGAATCGTGTAAATCTGATAATAATATTTCAGATGGCTTGTAAGGTTTATTATCTTTACCAAAAAGCCAAGCACTATGGAAAAGAATGAACCCCATCTTCGAGAATTTTTCCTCTTTCGAACTGCGAGAGAAATCTTGTCTTTTAGAAGACTCAATAGCCCCCCTTATAGAATTATGATACTTTCGCAAATATTCCCATAGGATTAACGATATACTAAGATTGATGTTATCTATAGCAAACGTGAGTCCGTCTATATCGCAATCAGGATCAAATCCGTCTAGTCCTCTTTCATGATATCCAAAATCACTGTATAATCGTATGTGTCCTTCCCAATTTGGTTCACGATAATACACTTTAACTCTGTCCATACACCCTAATTTTATAAGGATATTACGATTAAGGAGTCCTAAATATATCTTATCCAAAAAGAATACTTCAGGATTATCATCGAAAAATGTTTCAAGAGAATCAGATTCCGTATAATCCCTACCCAAGTATAAATCCTCTGAAGATTTAAGAAGTCTCTTCTTTGAAAATTTATTAAAACCATAAAGAAATTCAAGTGATTTTAATTCTGCGATTAATTCCTTAACTTCTTCTGAGTTATCTGATAAGATTGTTTTTTTTATATATTCAATGTCCTTTAAATGCTCTGGTTCACTAATATATTTTTTATTTTGATATTTAGGGATTATGTATTTTCTTACTCCTGCAATTTTATTCGGTTCCTTTAAACCTAAGTTCCTAAGGAATTCTCTAGCCTGAGATTCTTCACAAACCTCTTTCTTGACTATTTTAAAGAAAGAGTCATAAGAATTTCCAGATGGTAAAAACACCAGAACTTCATCTTGTTCATCAAAAGCCGAAATATGCGAATTATCTTCTAGTCTTATGATTGGTTTAGACCTTAGGATACCTTCTTTTTCCCCTCTATTCCGTGCTCTTGTCAAAGCTGGCAAATTGAATAAAAACTTGTAGAATTGTATAATCCACTCATCTGATTGTTTTCTAATAAATTCTTCGTTAAACAATGATGCAAATTTCTCTGGTGTAACTTCTTCTATTTTAAGCTCTTCCATTAAGTAATCTCTCAGCGTTTGAGTTTTATCAGCCGTTATATCTGGATTAAGCCATTTTACATCGTTTTTAGAAAAAAGGTCAGAAAGTTGAGAGGTGTTTAATAAGTCCCTTAAATCTTTTGTTCTAGCTAATAATGCACTTTCAGTATTTATGTACTCGCCAGTAGATGAAGGCAAGAATGCACCATTAGTCAACTTTTCCTTGACGGAAGTATATATAGGAAAAAACATGTTTGATTCATTAAATAAATTTCTTTCTATGGGAAAAATTTGTAATGTAGATACATCAAGCAATTTTTCTTCCTTTAACTTATCTAGGAATTCTTGGACTAATTCGGCAGTTTGATTTATTAGTTTTTTGTTCCAATCATCATTTGGAGGGATATTCTCTCTATTATGAGTAGTCCTATAAGGGCCCTGTATTAAAAATTTTAAATGGGTTTCCTTCTGTGTTTGAAAAAAGACAAATAATTCTGACCTATCATATTGAAGAAATTGGGTAATTTTGTTTTCTGTTCCTAGCTTTACCAAAAAAGCCATTTCTACAAATAATTTTTTATTTTCAATAATCTCTATCGGTTTTCTGAAAATGATCCATTCTTGCTGTGACTTCGTAATACCCATATTTTTAGAAATAAGTTGTTTAATCTCAAATTTTTCATTAGTCAGAGGATCTCTTAAGTATTCTCCCCATGTGTCACCATATCTCCACTTTATTTTTTGAATCGACTTTAAAAATAGAGTTGTGGTTAAATCTAATGAGGAAATTTTACTTTTTATTTCATTGTATGCTTTATCCTTAATATCTTCTTTAAATGGCAATATGAATTTTGTCAAATTCTTTGTTAATCCTTCTAAAGGTACTATTTCATACGGTCTAACAAATTTTTCAATTTTGAAGCAAACTTCCCCTGAATAAATATATGGAGCAGAAGTATATGCATAAACAGATTTGAACCCTAACCCAAATTTACCTATTTTAGTAAGGTCATGTCGTTTAGCACCTTTAGCGAGCCCACAGATTCCTCTTACGTCTTCTTCATTAAAAAGCTTAGTTCCATTGTGTGTAATTTCTAATCTATCCTCAAATAATTCAAAAGATATTTCAGTCGCAAAAACATCTTCTGCATTTTGTAGCAGCTCCAAAATAAAATGAGTCTGGTCACTATACATGTTACTTAATAAATCCTCATACCATGTATCTTCACCATATTTCCTAATATTCTCTTTCCTAATATCTTCAAAATTAATTTTCATGTGATTTTTTTACCTCTAATATACCTCCAGCAACTAAATTAAAAGAGATATCAATCAGTCTTTTTTTCTCCAGGCTTGATAGTTTACTTTTTAACTCGTTTTCTAAGCGTTGTATCTCCGCGCTTTTCATTCTTACTATACGCTCATCAGGATTGTCTTCAAGTCTTCTTTCTGCCTGTGCAATTTTATGCTTAAAGAAAGCTTTTTGGCTTTCAATCTGAGAATCTATTAGATAATTATTATTTTTTTGCAATTCTTTTTCTTTTTTATCCTGCAAAGTTGAAATAAACTCCAAAGATTTCTGTTCACATGCCTTTATAACGATTGGGTTAATGAGTGCACCTTCATTTAAAGGATAGCTTCTATTCTGATAGATTAGCTTACTAAACTCTTCAGAAAGTGTCATATTAACCTCTAATGTTTCAGTATCAACTGTCACAGTATGCAGCTCTAATATAGTTTTTGCAGCATTAATACTAATCAAATAAGTAAAGAAAACATATGTCCCGCAGAATTTCTCATTTGTTATAATAATCCTGCCAATTAAGTGTACCTTACCTTTTTCTTTCAGAAAACTGACAATCGCCTTAAGCAATGGGTGTTTTATAGTGATAAACTCAATGCCCTTATTCATGCATGCCTGTTTGCTGTCAAATGTTATCTTTGTTATACCTTTCTCAATCTTTTTTATGAAAGAAGAGAGTTCTTGTCTTTTGACAGGCTGCAACTTCATTTTTGTTTCTAATAAGAACTCACTGAAATAATTATCAGGATTGATTTCATAAATATTATTTCCTATGAAATCCAATCTGGTTTTCGGGAAAAACTCAGATAAAAATAACTTTAACAGGTTTTCTATTTCATCCGGAGTTATAAACCGATTTGTTTGTTTTATTGACGTAATCTCCTCATTAAAATAGTCATCTTGCCCCAAAAACTTTGACCTCTCCTTATCGAATTCTTTCATTTCAATACCTTTTAATTCAATTATCTGTTGAATCTCCCTGATTTTTTGCTCTTCTTGTTCTGGGGTTAATTCTGTCGAAACAATAAGTTTAGTTAAATCACTTATTTCTTTTCCTAATATACCTTCAAGCTCCCCTATATACTTTTCAAAAATCTTTATTCTTTCATAGAGTCTTCCAAATATCCTGCTTTCAACAGTATCCTCAACTGAAAAATTGTAAATCAATACTTTTGGACTTGTTTGTCCATACCTGTCTAATCTGCCTATCCTTTGCTCCACTTTCATAGGATTCCAAGGTAGATCATAATTCACCATGCAATTGCAAAATTGAAAATCTAATCCTTCACCGCCTACTTCCGATGACAGCAGTATCTGGATTTCTTGGTTCCTCATTTGTTCGGTTATAATTTCTCTTTCGTCTAAATCAATCCCTCCGTAAATCAAGCCAACCTTGTACCCTTGCTTGGTAAGCTTATCTTTTAGATACTCTAAGGTCTTTCTAAAATATGAAAAAACCATTATTCCACTAATTTCATCTCTTACAATTAGTCTTTCTAAAGTTTTTAGAAAGGCATCAAATTTTGTGTCCCTGTTACCTAAAGCGTTACCTATTTGTATCATTTCTTTGATCATCTGTATTTCCTGCTTATCCAATACATTAGCTCGCTCCATTTCGTCAATATCAGAATCTTCTGCCAGATAACTATCATCCTCACTACTTTGCTCAAAATTCCTATTTTTTAGTATATCCTTGAGGTAGCTGACCATTGCAGGAATGCAGCTCGCTACCTGCCTTTGGATCATTATTGTAGCAAAACCCACGCCCTGTTGATTGCCCAAGTTTCTTTGATTGAACTTATATTTAGCATATTTGATGGCCAAATCATAGAACTCTTTCTCTTTTTCTGAGAATGAAACCTGAATTTTATGAGGCTCTCTTATTGGCGAAGTCATTACTTCCCTTTTCTTTGTCCTAGTATATGCATAAGTCAATGGATTTAATTCATTTAATTTTTTCTGAATTGAAATAATATCTCCAGAATCTAACAATTTTTGAGATGATAATATTTCTTTTATGTTATTATAATCTGGATTAAGAGAGAACTTTTCTGATAATTCTGTGGTTTCCACTTTGCTTAATAATTCTAACACATCCTTATTTGAAAATTCCTTAGATTTGAGTAACCTATAAACTGCATTGAGGTACTGGTTTGGTTCAATAATCTTCTGAAAGTAACCAAAGTCCTTAAACTCGTCTGGTAACAATAAATGCATTAAATTAAAAAAATCTTCCTGACCAAGTTGCAAAGGCGTGGCAGTTAAGAAAATCAATGCGTCGCTTTTATATGATAGGCATTCGCCCAAATCATAACTATTCCCCTTATTTCTCATATGGTGTGCTTCATCAACAATTACGAGGTCAAAATATAATGGTGATTCTTTAAGTTTAGAGAGATATCCTTCCATCCTCAAAAGTTGTATGGAACATATTCCTTTTAGATTGGTAATATCAAGCCCCTTTGAAGACTCATTAAGAATATACTTAAGCCTTTCAGAACTTATTATCTCAAAATTTTCATCAAAGCGGCTCTTCATTTCTGATTTCCATTTGGGCATAAGAGCATGGGGGCATACCACAAGAACTCGCTCTAACTCTTTTCTTGCTTTTAATTCTGTGTATATAATTCCCGCTTCTATTGTTTTTCCAACACCGACTTCATCTGCAATAAGTAACCTTTGGAATGGTGAATTTAATAATTTTAGAACCGGCTTGAACTGATACGTATTAAACTCAGTTCTAGAAGACATAAACGCATATATCTGGTCAGTCAGCGGGTTATCCAGTTTAAGTAAAGTATAAGATTGAATAAATGATTGTGCATCAGCAAATTTATTCTTCAACATTAGTGAGAGAATATTATTGTTATCTACTTTGCTCAACAAGGAGAGTTGCTCTTCTTTATAGTTTGATATATCTTCAACCGAAAAGAATATAGAATAGAGGAATGTACTTTTTATTCTAACTGGGTCTTCCTGCACTACTCCCTTTTTATTTGGATTTGCGATAACATATACCTTATCTCCTTTTTTGAATTTTGCTTCTGGAATTTGAGATTCTTTTTCAATAAACTCTCTAACTCCTATACTTTCTTCCCAATTATTATTAAAAAATTCAATGGCATCCTTCACAACTGCATCTTCCTTATCCCCAGAAACTAGATATCCTGCTTCTATATTCCTATTCACTCCTGCACCTGTTAAATTATAAGAACCGGTTAGGATGTTTACTTCATCCTCAGTAGAAAAAATAAAAATTTTAGCATGAAACCTTATGTTTTCCTTTAAGTAAATTTTAACCCCAACATTGGGAATTTTAATTAGTTCATCAAGAATCTTTTTTCTGATTTCTTTTTTTTCATGAAATTTTTCACTAAGAAGAATTCTTATTTTTTTATTAGTAATCTCTCCAACTTTTTTAAGGTATTCGGTTAGTAATTGCAAACCTTCTATGTTAATAAATGCGCTGCCTATGGCTACTTCAATTGAATCTTTTAATAATTGATTAAATTTTTCTCTAAATTGTTCATTGGATACAAACTCAACCATAGTAACCTATATTCATTGTTTTAGACTTTTGTTGTTTTTAATAATTTAATTCAATGTTTTTTCTAAAAAATTTACAAATCCTTCGAAATTTAATTTAGTAGGCGATGGTCCATATATCCCCTGAGTATTTGGATTGAATTTCTTTATACCAAATGCATTAATCCCTTTTTTTTGGAATTCAACCAAGTGTGCTGGTGATACATATATTGCAAAATAAATAAAATCAATTCTGCTTCTATATTTTCTTTTGAAAACTTTAAAGGAGTTAATAATCTCCTCTGCTGTATATCCGCCAGAAGTTTTACATTCTAGGATACATTTTACATATTTTTTAGGTACGGTTAATTCAGATTTAGCCTTCTTATCTATTATCATGATATCATATTCAACATTATCATCTTTGATAAAAGCATTTGGTCCTATAGCAAAATATTTAGTCTTATTAATTAGATGTTTATTTAGAAAAAACAATAACCATCTCATCATAAAGTAACCTTTATATTTCGTACTCCTTTTTCTACTTTGATAATTATTCATGATAATTTTGTTAACAAAATTTCTTTCAAATCGTTTAATTTTATCTTTTTTCAAATTCACAACCTCGCTATCTTTCCAGCATCAGTTAACTTCAATCCTTCTTCTGTTGTAATCAAATCCATATCCTTTAATTCATCAATTGACCTGTAAAGCATTGCAGTTGACAAATCTATTTTTTTGGACAAATCGCTAATGTTATCATATTTGTCCGCGCCAATATACTCAAGAACCTTTTTTTCGCTTTCTGATAGCTTGAAACTTAATCTTGGCAAATACACGACAGCATTTTTGTCCTCTTCGGGATTGTAGGCAATTTTCTTAACCCTATCATGCCTTGCATAGGCAGCAAACAGCAAGCCAATAGCTTTGGTCTTTCTGCCTGAAGTTATATTAACATAAATAGAATCCTCTTTTGGCTGCAAGTCAATTATTTCAACGCATTTAGTGGCAACATCTACAATGTCATATACGTCAGTTTTGACAACTTTGACCTCAATTACCTTTCCCAGTGAATCCTGTATAAGCTTAAGGCTGTTCTCCTGCTCCTTGCTTGGCTCTTTATCAACTAACAGAATTAATCGCTCAGGGCCAAGGCGTGTTGTAGCTAGGATTACAGGCTCAGCGCTGTACAATGTAGCTATCAGAACCTTTTTTCCCATATCATTACCACCCTCCTGCTCTATTACTAAGGGCTCTTTTATATAATTTTCCATAGTATTGAGAAATGACCTGTGATTTATATTGGTTTCTATCATTAAATAGAATATTATACTATTAAATAGAAAGATATATAAATAAGAGAATTTTTAAAACGCAGGTTTAAAAATGATTAAAGCCGAAATTGCAAATTACAAAAAGAGGGTTAATCCGAAGATAGCTAGGGATATATCAGATATAATTAAGCCCTATTGGAAATTGATAGATAATTCATCAGATTACTACAAACTTCGAACGCTTGCTTTTGATATCAGAAGGATAAATATCAAAGTTAAAAAGGATGTTGAACTGCTTCTAGGGGCATTTCAGAAGGCAGCATGGCAAAAGATTGAAGGAAAAATTAAGCGCATTGAAGGAACAGGCAAGGATAAAGATTTTAATTCTAAAAACATTAAAGAGTTTCTTGATAAGCATAACATAGACGGCAGTTATTACAGGATATTATTGAATGCAATTAATGAAAACATACTAATCAATCTTTGCCTTGAAGATTTTAAGCTGATAACAAATAAAATCAAAAAAGCAAAGTGTTCTACTTTTGAAATAGGCAGTTTAGTCAACAATGATATTGATAGGTTAATGAGACCGCGGCTCAAAGGCATGAAAAATGCAATACTGATTTTAACAGGAAACAATCAGACAACACTTGACGAGCTTGATTTTGTATGGCAATCTGCTTTAAAGTACCTACCAAAAAATGGAAAGACTGCATTTGCGTATAAGATTGACGATGTTAACAGGTTGCAGCTAAATTTAATGGCAGTAAAATGAAACAAATAGAATTAAAAGTTTTAGAATCCATATCTGGGGATGAAGGCAAAGGAATTATGAGGATTGATTTACCTTTCCTGCATGAGATAGGTGCAAAAGATGGGGACATTCTGGCGGTTGAAGGAAGAAGAAAAACTTTTGCAATAGCTCGCATGGCTTATCTGGGTGACGCTGGGCTAAAATTGGTAAGAATGGATGGAATAATAAGAAGAAATTCCAATGTGGGTGCAGGGGAAACAGTTAAAATTTACAAAGCTAACTTGAAACTTGCAAAGAAGGTAGTTGTATGCCCTGCAAATTCTAATGTTGTTCTAAGTGTTGAGCCTGAAGTTATTATGCAGCCTATTATAGGAAGACCTTTCGCCCAGGGTGACATTTTCTCAATCAGCAAAGAACAGGGCAGGGATATTTCCAAGTTTTTTAATGATGTATTTATATTTGAAATTTTTAAATCACGAGACGATGGCGTTAAAGACCTTTCTTTAAGTAATGTTAAATTAAAGGTTTTGAGAACTTATCCTAACAAAGAAATTGTTATTGACAAAGGCACTGAACTGATAGTAAAGAAAGGTAAAAAGGAATTATTTAAGTCTAGGTTTGTTGAATACACTGAGTCCTATATGGAGCCATTTGAGAAAAAACTAAATTTGATTAATAATATTCAAGAATTGGAAAAACTTAGAGATAAGGTAAACAGTACGAAAGTAAGAATTTCTCCTAATGTAATAAAAAATTTGAATAATTTTAAGTTTAATTTAATGAGAAGGATAGATAAGAAGGTCAGCAATTTAAGGAAAAAAAAGAAAAAGTAATTCCTTATTTTTTTCATTTTTAATAGAAACAATTAAATTCTTGGCCATTAGAATGGGATTATGATAATCATAGGACAGGCCGTAGCTGAAAAGGGAATTAACTATAGATCTAATTATTTGGTGCACGGTCAAGAAACAATAAAGCAGTTTCCCTTGTTGTACAAAATACTCAAAGATTTTCCAGACTTTAGTGAATCCATGTATAGTCAAAACTATTTCTTAATGCTAGCATCAAAGGCTAAGTATGATATATTCCAAAATGGACCAAATAACTCTTGTTATAATAAATTAAAAAAATATGAAGCCCTACTTAAAGAATCGGCCTTTGAGAATTTCAAACTAAAAAAACGGAATGACATTGCCAAAAAGATGAATAGCTTTGATAAACAACAAAATCATGCAATTTGCAAGGAACTTGAATTTCTCATGCAGTTAAAAAATCATGGTAAAATAAAAGAAATTATTTATGATAACTTTGAGGACAGTAATCATGATTTTAGAATTCAAGTGGATGGAATCTATTTTAATTTGGAATTTACTTCAACCGCTGATAGTGAACCATCCAAAATTCTGAAAAAGTCTTTTGACAAAATTGCCGAGGAATTAATAAAATATATTCCAGATGGCAAATACCTAAAATTAGACCTTAAATCTGACTTGCTGTTAAATGAAAACAACAAAATGGATGAAAATTATATTTACAATTTAGTTATAGAAAAAACTAAAGAAATATTTCCGATAATATTTGCAAAAGACGATGGCTACTGTAGCATCGAAACCCGAATGGGTGATCCAAATAAGCCATTTTACGAATTTCGTGATTATTATAAGCATTATAGAGAATGGGGAGAAAGATTAAGCACGTTGTTGCAATCAGAAGAAGGTAAAAAATTCTTAATGAGTAAGAGTTTTGCTTCTTTAGGCAAATTTCCCATTAGCAGATTTATGTATACATCATCACAGGATAAATTAGTTGAAATACACAGTCAATCCCAATGGCCATCTCCATCAGAAGAGGCAAGAAAGATAGCATTATTAAACCAGGTAAACAGATTGGTTACATCTAAAATCGAGAAAGGACAGCTGGAGGGACAAGAAAATCCAATAATTGTGATACAATTCGCTGATGTAATATTTGATGAATATCTAAACGAAACCGACCCTTTTGGCCCCGGCAAACTTAGTGAGCTTAAAGAACAGATAATGAATTCATTTAAGGAAACTTCTGATTCTGACATTCTCGGGGTTATCTTAATAGAGGATTATCTTTTAAAATCAAAATTTATTCCTAATCCAAATATAGGTATTAATGATGATTTGTTGTCCAAAATATCACAATTTACGGGATAAAATGAAAACTTCTCAAGTAAAATTGTTTAATCCGTATGCCCAGTTTGAAACAGATAATAGTCTTATGTACAGGACTAAAACTTACCTATCATATACTTGTCAGAGAAAACGATGTGTAGGGGTTGTTATCATGGTTAATCCTGGGAGCTCTATACCGAAAGGTGAGCTTCACGTGGTCCATGAAGCGTCTGAGGATAAATCCCTTCAGATAGTTAACGAAGTTGTGTCAAAAGCTTATAATCTTAAAGGAATTAAGCCAAATGATGGAGACTATATTGAAATATTCAATACGTTTAACTTATGTAAATGGCCATTACACGAAGCGATTAAATTATTTTTAAAGCAAAAGGATTCTAAATATATGTTTACACCAATGAATATTAATTCCGACACGGAATGGTTATGGGTTGCTTGGGGAAAGGATGGTGGTGAGTTAACTGGTATTAAAGAGCAAATTTATAACCAGCTTGATAAATCAAAAATTATTGGTATCTACGAAGATGGTTACTATTATCATCCTTTAAGAATTCAAATTAAAGGGAAAAAAAAGTATGTTACTAAACAAATTACAAATTACTTATCATAAAAGCAAACAATAACATATTTAAGTAAGTCATCTATTTGTATTCAAAAAATCAAAAAGGTG
>ERZ1292645.292-Hain-H14-02um-R2-292-length-19352-cov-6_pt3 | contig 12762 bp, 11 predicted proteins | sample MGYA00564401_ERZ1292645 | MGnify/ENA primary metagenome ERZ1292645 (study PRJEB36523, sample SAMEA6512644) | groundwater metagenome | collected 2019-01-09 | study: AquaDiva: Metagenomics assemblies of 32 groundwater samples | reverse complement strand
GCCTGGCGTTCATGAAGGACTCGGGGTATCTGGAGCTTCTGCTTCCGGAGACGAAGGAAAATCGCGAGGCGCTTGGATATCTGGAACAGTTCATGCGACGAATCAAGAGTTACGAAACGCGAGCGATTGACCCTCGGCTCTCTGACTTCATGCGCGAACTGTCGCTGGAAATTGATTCTGGAGAATCAGGCGGACTTGCGTTTGATGCGGAAACGGGGCCGGACATGGTGCGCATCATGACCATCCATGGAGCGAAGGGGTTAGAATTCCCGTATGTGTTTGTCGTCAACATGGTGGAACAGCGTTTCCCAACGATCCACCGGCGGGACCCGATTGAGTTGCCGGACGCGCTGGTGAAAGAAACGCTTCCCGAGGGCGATATCCATTTGGAAGAAGAGCGGCGCCTGTGTTACGTCGCCATCACCCGCGCGAAACACGGCATCTTCTTTAGCTCGGCCGAAGATTACGGTGGCGCGCGAAAGAAGAAACCGTCGCGATTCCTTGCCGAGCTTGGTTTTACGGTAGGGGAGCCCCAGAATACGCGGGCGCGCGATCGTTTTGCATCACCCACGGCGCCTCCTGCCGGTACACTTCCGCCATATAAGCTCCCCGCGCAAACCAGTTACACGCAGTTTGTCGCCTTTGAAACGTGTCCGCTGCAGTACAAATTTGCCCATCTCCTTCGCATTCCCGTGCTCGGAAAATTTCAGAAAAGTTTTGGTTCTACGATTCACGCGACATTGGAAGAGTTCATGCGCCGGCTTCGCGAACGCACCGATGTTGTGCAACAAACGCTCTTCGGTGTTTCCGCCGCCGCGCCGACGGACGGCGGTTTGGCGGTCAGTGAAAAAGAATTGTTTGAGATGTACGAAAAGCAATGGCAGGGCGAGTGGTTTCTCTCCGCAAAACAGAAAGATGAATTTTGGGAGAAAGGAAAAGAGATGTTGAAAAAATTTTATGCAACGACGCTCGCGGAACGCCCGCAGCCAATCCTCCTTGAGGAGCCGTTCAAGGTAAAGCTGGGCGCCTCCGTCATCAAAGGAAAAATTGACCGCGTGGACCGGCTCGGCGACAAAGGCGTTGAAATCATTGATTATAAAACTGGAAAGAAAAAGGAGAAGTTGGAGTGGAGTGATAAGCGCCAGCTCCTGCTCTACCAGATTGCCATGGAAGAACGGGGATTAATCCCCGAACGCCTGACGTATTACTATTTGGAAGATGGCGCTCGGCTTACCTTTCTCGGGACGGCAGAAGAAAAAGAGAAGGTCAAAACGGAGCTCGACGCGTTTATGGAAGATTTGCGAAAGGGCGACTTTACGCCGACCCCCGGCATCTGGTGTGGTTCGTGCGACTTCCGCGACATTTGTGAATATCGCGCGTAAAATCGGTTATATATGCGCCATCTTAGCTCACTACTTTTTGATGCCCTTCGGCGAGCGGGCGTTGAACGCGGGGTCGCGGCTTCGCAGACGCTTTCCGCGTTTCATATCGCGGCCGGGCGCTTAGCCGACGCTTCGGGCGCGCGGCCACGGTGTGTTGAAGGAAAAACGCTCATCGTGGACTGCCCCAGTGCGCCTCTTGCGCAGGAGATACGCATGCGCGAAGGGGAGATCATTTCCCGTGTAAACACTATCTGCAAAAAGGCCGTGATTGATAGAATCCGCTGCGTGCTTCGGTAGAAGAAGCGGGGTTTATCCTCACACCAATGCATTGGTGTGAGGGCTTTTCTTTTTTAAGGCGCCTTGGTACAATGGCGCCTCACGGAAATCGTTCCTAGACTCTCCATGACCATTCGGCAATATCTCATCCTCATGAGCGCAGGAACGCTCGGCGCGGGAGCAGCGCTTACGTTCCTCCTCATGACGCTTAATCCGGAAACTGCCGGAAGTGCGGGGTTTGCCCTCCTGTACGGCAGTTTTTTCCTCGCGTGTCTCGGAGCGTTCACGTTGGCGGGACTCTTCCTTCGGCGCCTCATTCACCGCAATGTCGTGCTTGCCCGACAAGTTCGCACCTCATTCCGCCAAGGGACATTTTTGGGAGTTCTCGTTACCGGTTCGCTTATTCTCCAAGGGCACGGCCTCCTTACATGGTGGAACGCGCTCCTGTTTGCCCTCGCGACGAGCACCGTTGAATTTTTTTTCCTCTCACTAAACGGAGACCGATAAACTGACTATGTTCTCCAGATTTTTTGGAAAATTTTCGCAGGATCTCGGGATAGATTTGGGAACGGCGAACACGCGTGTTTTTGTGAAAGAACGCGGCTTAGTCATTGACGAGCCCTCCGTCGTCGCCTTGAATAACCGTACGGGGCGAATCATTGCCGTTGGACGGGAAGCGAAGGAGATGATCGGGAAAACCCCATCGCACATCACCGTCTCGCGCCCGCTCGCCAAGGGAATTATTTCCGATTTTGAGGTAACCGAGAAGATGCTCCGTTACTTCATTGACAAGATTCACTCGGATGGCTTTACGCTCGTTCCGCGGCCGCGCGTGGTGATCGGCGTGCCTTTGGAAATTACCGAAGTGGAGCGGAAGGCGGTGGAGGACGCCGTGCTCTCCGCCGGCGCCAGGGAAGTTTCGCTTGTGGAAGGACCCATGGTTGCTGCAATCGGCGCGCGGCTTCCCGTGCGAGAAGCGGTCGGGAACATTATTATAGATATCGGCGGCGGTACGACCGAGATAGCCGTCGTGGCGCTCTCCGGAGTCGTAATCTGGAAATCATTTCCGGTTGCCGGTGACGAGTTCAACAAAAACATCATCCAATACGCGCGGGAAAATTTCAATCTCCATTTAGGAGAAAAAGTTGCGGAAGCGGTCAAAATCCAGATCGGTTCCGCCGCGGATGTTGACGATATGCCCGCGGAGGTTCTGATGCGCGGCAGGGACGTCGTGACGGGACTCCCGCGCGAGGTTGCCGTACGGAGCGATGACATCCGCGAAGCGCTGGCACGGTCGGTTCGGGTTATCGTTGAAGGAATTAAATCAACGCTGGAACGGACGCCGCCTGACTTGGTCGCCGATATTTCCGAGCGTGGGATGGCGCTCGTTGGAGGCAGCGCGCTCTTGCGCGGCATTGATGCCGCAATCGCCAAGGCGACGGCGACGCCGGTCAAAATGGTTGACGATCCGCAGAGCGCGCTTGTTCGCGGAACCGGCATTCTCTTGGAAAGTAACGAATGGTTGAAGGAAATCGCGCTTCCATCTGCGCGAGACGGCGCATAGATACCATATGCCCCCACACCAGTCACGCACCGTATAGGCGTGATACCGCTCCCTTTTGTGATATGAAACTCAATCCTCAATTTTTAAGAAAGCGCGCGTTTTGTGCCCCGAATACACTCGGGGCACAGTGCATGACTGGTGTGGGGGTATGAACTCGCGTCGCACCATTATCGTGAGCGTAGTTCTTTTTTTTATCGGCGGCTTTGTATTCCGAAACCAGATTGCTCGCGCGGTAGTCCCGCTCGCGCGAAGCGTTTTTTCGCTCACTCAAGGCGCGAGAAAAACATTTTCGTTTTTTGAGAATCGTTCGACGATCATGACGGAACGAGACGCACTGCAGAGACACGTGCAGCGTCTCGCGGAAGCGCAAACCGAAGCGACGCTGCTCCGCACGGAAAACCAGGAGCTGCGCGCGCTCCTCGGATTCCAAAAACGCGCGGGCTATGCCACTGTGCCCGCGCATGTCATCGGCTTGGTCCCGGAAATTGATGTACAAGGACTCATTATTGATCGCGGAACGCGCGACGGTCTTTCGCCGGGCATGCCGGTTATAACGGGGAACGGTCTTTTGGTCGGCAAGACGCACCAAGTCACAGAATACGCCGCGACGGTTATCCTCCTTACCGATTCGGGAAGTTCCATTGCCGCCACAATCGGCAACGCCCCCGGTACCCATGGCGTAGTCTCCGGCGGCAAGGGGTTCGGGATGCGAATGGAGCTCATTCCGCAGCAAGATTCCGTAGCCGTCGGCGACCTCATTTTTACCTCCGGGCTTGAATCGGGAATACCACGGGGGCTCACGATAGGGACGGTAGAGCACGTTTCCGCGGAGGAGCGCAAACCGTTTCAAACCGCAACGATCCGACCGCTTGAAGAGTACAACAAGCTCCTCACTGTGGCGATAATTGCGTCGTCAACCAGGCGGTAAATTGGAATATGTGGAAACGGATACCATTGATCATTCTTGCGCTTGCGGCAGTGCTCGGTGAAACATCATTTCCCTCGGGGATTCTTGTTCCGCTCACGGTGTTCTTTTCAATCTCCGAACCGGTAGGCAGGGGACTGTGGATTGCCGTCGCTGGCGGCATACTTTCTGACGCGTTCCTTCCGGGACCGTTCGGAAGCCATACGCTTGCGCTCCTCGGGGTCTTTGCAGGCACGCGAATCCTCATGCGCAGATGGCTTACGAGTCAGTCTTTCTATGCGCTCCTCGGGCTCTCCGTGGCGGGAACGGTCATCGCGGAGACGGTTATCCACCTGTATGCCGCGCTCGCTTCAATTACGAACCCGCGCGCCGCGCTCGGCTTCTCCGTGCACGTATTTGCCGTTCGTATTGTCGGAAACGCCTTTGAGCTCCTCGGGATGATCCTCATCTCCGCGGCCATACGCGCGCCGCTTGCACGAATCTTCATACCGAGAGCGCGATAGAAGAGGGGATATATCCCAACGAACCCGCCAAAATTTTGCGCGGCAAAATTTAAGCGGGTTGTTAACTGACACGAAATTTTGTTCGTCCGCCTCAGGTGGACTCCGAAATTTCGGTCGTTAACAAAAAAACCGTCGTGGGGCTACGACGGTCGGGGGCGGAGGGGGAATGAGAGCTGGGTCGGGTCCGGATTGCGATCTTGCTCGCTCTGTTGTCGGAGCGCCTCCCGCCAAGTGTTATGACAGGGGGATTTCATCGTTCCATCGCCATGGGTTGTGGTGCAGAAAAAATAAATGATCTTTCTCGTGCCTGTCTCCCAAAGGTGGATGATGGGATTGTCAAAACCGATGTGAGCCGGAATGGCGCTGCCGCAGCAAGCACACCGGACTGAAGAAACCTTTGAATCGAATTTGAAGCCGTACTGTTCGCCCTGCACCCGAAAGACGACGACGGGGATACCGTCATGGGTGTAAAAAATCAAGGAACCTCCTTACCGCTAAGCGCAAGCTACCATGTTTTTTTGGAAGCGTCAAAAACCTGCCGCGGGCATTGAGCCCTTCGATGACCACGAAGATCCGTTGAATGCTTCGGGGAAAAACACCGAGGAGAGCATGACTGGAGAATTGGGGGAGTTCTGGAAGCCGCAAACCGACATTCCGTCGGAGTTTGTCGGCGTGCGCGTTCCTCGGGGCCAAATGCGTATGGTGCAATTCGTCGTGTTGCTCACGCTCGGGACCATGCTCGCGCGGACGGCAAGTCTTCAAATTCTAAATGGGGAAGCGTATCGGGCGCGCGCGGAAGGCAACCGGACTCGCGCCCAATCCGTGCGCGCGCTTCGCGGTGTCATCTTTGACCGGAACGGACAGCTGCTCGCGCGCAACGTGCCGACCTTCACGCTTTCTGTTACTCCCATTGATCTTCCTCGCAACTCCAGAGAATACCGCAACGCGCTCGCCGCTGTTGCCGCATTGGCACGCAGCACCACCGATGAGCTTGCGGCAAAGCTTGCAGAATTTCCAAAACTGTTTTCTTTGCCAATACCGATTGTTGAAAATCTTGACTACCAAGAAGCCGTTTCCGCAATCGTCGCCGCGCGCGAATTGCAGGGGGTAACCGTTGAGTACGCCACACGGCGGTCGTATTACCCGTTCCCGGAAGCGTCTGAAAAAGACGGGGAACTGCAGAGTCTCGCGCATATTTTGGGATACATCGGCAAACTGTCGCCGAACGAATACGCGGATCTTCGAAATGCCGGGTACCTTGGAACCGACACAATCGGAAAAACCGGCTTGGAATTGTCATACGAAAAAACGCTTCGCGGAACCTACGGAGTACGGAAAATAGAAGTTGACGCACGGGGGGTGGAACGCCGCGTTATCGCGAAAAACGAGCCTGACGACGGATCCGACCTCACCCTTTCTCTTGATCTTGAGGCACAACGCGTTATGGAAGAGGCTTTACGAAGGACGGGACGGCGAAAAGCGGTTGGCATTGCCATGGACCCGCGAAACGGCGAAATCATCGCCCTTGTGAGTCTGCCCGGATATTCCATTAACGCATTCGCCCGCGGGATTAGAACGGCGGAGTACCGCGCCTTGGAGGCGGATCACAACTATCCGCTATTCCCTCGCGCAATCGCAGGAGAATATCCTTCCGGATCTACCGTGAAGCCAGTGCTCGCGGCCGCGGCGCTCGCGGAGAAACTCATTACTCCAGCGACGACGATTTTTTCAAGCGGCGGAATTCGCGTACTCAGTTGGTTTTTTCCCGACTGGAAAGCCGGCGGCCACGGCCCGACGAATGTCGTGAAGGCGCTCGCCGAGTCGGTCAACACGTTTTTCTACACGATCGGTGGAGGAACGGACGACCATCCTGGACTCGGACCTGCGCGCATCGCCGAATATCTGCGCAAATTTGGCGTTGGAGAAAAGTTAGGTATTGATCTTCCCGGTGAAGCGACAGGATTCATCCCGACCGAGGAGTGGAAGAAAAAAACAAAGAACGAGGTTTGGTACATCGGTGACACATACCACCTCGCGATCGGCCAGGGTTACATCGCAGTGACACCGCTTCAGGTGGCCGCGTGGACTGCAGCGATTGGGAACGGCGGGACAGTGCCGGTTCCGCATCTTGTGCGGGCGATTAAAGAAAGCGCCGGGGAACCACGGGTACTTCCATGGAAGCAATCTCGCACGGTTGGTATCGAAAGTGAATACCTGCAAACAGTGCGCTCCGGGATGCGGGCGGCCGTAACGGTCGGAAGCGCGCGGTACCTTGCGGATATGCCTGTGGGCGTTGCCGGCAAAACCGGAACTGCGGAATGGAACGATCGCCGTCCTCCGCATGCGTGGTTCACAGGATTTGCGCCATATCAAAATCCCGAGATAGTCGTAACAATCCTCGTAGAAGAAGGCGGGGAAGGGAGCGCCACGGCAGTGCCAGTCGCCAAAGAATTTTTACGATGGTACTTTGGAAAAAGAATGTAACCGATCGGTAACGCTTGCGCTCACTGTGAAAGGACTCATCGTTTTGCAATATCTTCGAGGATGAGGACATTGAAATTGACATATTCAATGGTGGCCATTAGACTTTACCCCCAAAGCCACTTGTCGACATTCGTACTGATTCGTAATTCGTAAAGTACATGGAAGCAAAACCGTACTACATAACGAAAGAAGGACTAGAAAAGCTGCGGGAAGAACTCAAGTATCTGAAGGGAGAGAAGCGTCGGGAAATTGCCGCGCGAATTGAGAAGGCGAAAGAACTCGGCGATCTTTCGGAAAACGCGGAATATGCCGAAGCAAAAGATGAAATGGCCTTTGTTGAAGGGCGCATTTTGGAATTGGAAAACTCAATTTCTCGCGTCGCGGTCATAAGCCGTCACAATGCCGACACGATTACGATCGGCGCTCGGGTAACCGTGAAAACCGACGGGAAAGAGAAAATATACACGATCGTCGGCTTAAACGAAGCGGATCCGACACAGGGAAAAATTTCTAATGAGACGCCGCTCGCGCAAGCTCTCATCGGCAGAAAAACAGGCGAAGAGATTGAGGTAGCGACGCCACGAGGAAAAATGCGGTATACCGTCGTCAGTATTGAATAAATCCCCACACCTTCCTGCGGGGTATTACGGGCACTGTAATAAAAAATCAACAAAACCTCCGAATCTTGGAGGTTTTTGTTTTTCCTCGTGATGGGCTATAATCATTGGGATTGTACGCCCGCCTAAATTTTTGCACCTCGGCCGCAACGGCTGAAGTACTTTTTTCGGAAAGGCGGGAATCGACAGTTATATTCGGAATTCTAATCACTGAATGCTTCTGGGCGGGTATGACCGATGAATCCGTTGTTCGCAAAGAACGACTCAAAAAATTGTACGAAGAGGGGATTGAACCCTATCCGGCTAAAAGCAAGCGGACGCATACGGCCGCGGAGGCGCTGGCGCAATTTGAAGCGCTCCAAAAGAAACGGAAGCCCATAACGCTCGTCGGCCGGGTTCGCAGCATTCGAGGCCACGGAGGTTCCACTTTTGCGCATCTCGAAGACGGATCAGGAAGACTTCAGGTGTACTTGAAGCAAGACACGCTGGGCGAGGAAGCATACCGGCAATTCGTGGAATTATTTGATGTCGGGGATTTTTTGGAAGCAACCGGCACCCCGTTTGTTACCAAACGCGGCGAGAAAACGCTGGAAGTTACCGAATATCGGCTGCTCGTAAAAACGCTGGAATCGCTCCCGGAAAAATGGCACGGATTGACCGATGTTGAAATCCGGTACCGCAAGCGGTATCTGGACCTTCTGGCAAACCCGGACGTGCGCCGCATTTTTGAGACGCGATCGGCACTGATTGCCGCCCTCCGCGAGTTCTTGCACGACGAAAAATTTCTTGAAGTGGAAACCCCGATTTTACAGCCCATTCCCGGCGGAGCGTCTGCTGCGCCATTCGTGACGCATCACAATGCGCTTGGAGCAGATTTCTTTCTGCGCATTGCCCCGGAACTCTACTTAAAACGGCTGCTTGTGGGCGGCTTTGAGCGAGTGTTTGAGATCGCCCGATGCTTCCGCAATGAAGGCATTGATCACGCCCATAATCCGGAGTTTACGCAAGTAGAGTTCTATCAGGCCTACGCAACTGCCGAGGATCTCTTGGAGCTCACCGAACGTTTGCTTCTTTTTATTCTGGACCGCGTCGGTATGGAGCGACAATTTGAATACGATGGCAACACGATTAAGGTGAAGCCGCAGTTCGCGCGTATTCGGTTCCGAGACGCGATCAAAAAGTACGCGGAACTGGACATAGAAAATTATCCGGACCAGCCGTCTCTGCTGCGCATCGCCCAGGAGCGAGGGACGGATGTTCCGGAAACGGCAAGCAGAGGAAAGATTTTTGACGAACTTTTCAAAACGCATGTGCGCCCAAAAATCGTTCAGCCGACATTCGTTACCGACTACCCGATTGAACTTTCTCCGCTCGCAAAAAAGAATGCCGCCGATCCGCGCTATGCGGATCGCTTCCAGCTTGTTATCGGCGGGATGGAACTCGTGAATGCCTTTTCTGAATTAAATGACCCGGTGGACCAACGCGAACGGTTTAAGGAGCAGGAGAGCGCCCGCGCACGAGGCGACGAAGAGTCCCAACGGATTGATGAGGACTTCCTTGGGGCATTAGAGCACGGTATGCCTCCCGCCGCGGGATTTGGCATGGGTATTGACCGGCTCACCATGCTCCTCACGAATTCGCACAGTATCAAAGAAACGATTTTGTTTCCGACGCTGAAACCGCGTGAGAAGCTAGAGCGTAGTACGTAGAACGTAGGCCGATCGTCGTCGCCGTTACTACCTTCTACATACTAACTTCTACGTACTAATGCTATGCGCACCGTGCTCGTGTTCGGGTCGTTCGACATTATCCACCCCGGCCATGTGGCGTTTCTCCGCGCCGCAAAACGATATGGAGATCGGCTTATTGTGGTCGTCAACCGCGATGCGGCGTATCGAAAAGAAAAGGGGCGAGTACCCATTTTTTCTGAACGCGAGCGCTTGGCGCTCGTTGCGTCGCTGCGCGATGTCTCCCGGGCATATTTGGGCGATCGTCCGGGATCATGGACCGTTATCCGCCGCTTGCGGCCGGATGTCATTGGGGTAGGGTATGATCAACGAGTGGACCATCCGGGACTCGCGGCGCAGCTTATGCGCCTCCGCAAACCGCCAAAGATCGTAAAAATACAGCGATTCAATAATCGCAAGCACAAGTCATCGTTGATTAAAAAGCGCATACGAGATGCGGAGCGCAATCCTTAAATGAATGTTTCATGCTCCATGTTTTATGCCTCATGACCTATGCCCAGTAATACAACCTCGACCCGCCCCGAAAGCGTTCGGGGCGAACGCAGAAATACATCTATGAAAACACTCCGCACTTTCATAAATCATCGACTAACCTGCAATTCGACTTGCAGTCGAGGTTGATATACTGGGTATGATTGACATTAAATTCATACGCGAACACGCGGATCTCGTGAAAGAGGGGATGAGGAAAAAGGGCGTCTCCGTAGACATTGATCGCCTTCTTGAACTTGATTCGCTCCACCGCGAATATCTCCGCGAAGTTGAGAAACTCCGAGCGGAACGTGCGGTACTCGGGGAGGGAGTCGCCAAACAGCAGTCGCTCCCGCAGAGCCCCGAACTTCCGACTCTTCTTCAGCAGAGCAAGGCGATAAAGCAGAAACTCAAGGAACTGGAACCGAAGATGCACAATGCCGCAGAGGCATTGGAGTCGCTTCTCTGGCTCATTCCAAACCTCCCGAAAGACGATGTGAAGGAGGGGCGCGACGAGCGGGACAATGAAATTATCCGCGTTGTCGGGACGCCTTCTAAATTTTCCTTTGAGCCGCGTTCATCGTTTGGTCTCGGCACGGCGTTAGACCTCATTGACACGGAGCGGGCGAGCAAGGTTTCAGGGACGCGGTTCGGATACCTCAAGCGCGAGGCGGCGCTTCTTGAGTTCGCTCTCGTTCGCTTTGCGATGGATATGCTCGCAAAGAAAGAATTTACCCCGATCATCCCGCCGGTGCTTGTCGGGGAACGCGCCATGCGCGGCATGGGATACCTTGACCGAGGAAAAGATGAAATATATTTTCTGCCGGAAGACAAGCTATACCTTGTCGGGACATCGGAACAATCGGTTGGCCCGATGCACATGGACGAAATTTTTGAAGAACACGACCTTCCGCGCCGATACGTCGCTTTTTCCACCTGTTTCCGCCGCGAAGCCGGATCGTACGGTAAAGACACGCGCGGGATTTTGCGCGTTCATCAATTTGACAAGGTGGAGATGTTTTCTTTCACTCGGCCCGAAGATTCCGATGCCGAGCATGAAAAAATACTCGGCATTGAGGAGAAGCTGGTACAAGCGCTCAAGCTTCCGTACCAAGTCGTTAAAATGTGCAGCGGCGACTTAGGCGACCAAGCCGCGCGCAAATACGACATTGAAACGTGGTTTCCCTCCGAGCAACGTTATCGGGAAACCCACTCCGCTTCCACATGCACTGACTTTCAGGCGCGGCGGCTCAACATCCGTTTTCGTCGCAAAAACGGGTCATTGGAGTATGCGCACACGCTAAACGGCACGGCGGTTACCGGCCGTATTCTCATCGCCATCATGGAAAACTACCAGCAGAAAGACGGATCAATCGCGATTCCGAAAGTCTTGCACCCATATACCGGATTTAAAAAGATTGCTCATGCCTCAAGCTCGCGCCGAAAAAACATGGGTTGAGGTTAATCGCGCCGACCTCGTTCACAATCTTGCGGAATTCAGAAAACGACTCGCGCCCAGAACCGCGATCATGGCCGTCGTTAAATCAAACGCGTACGGCCACGGCGCACGCGAGGTCGCAACGAGCATTCTTGGCCGCCGGGCCGATAATCTGTGGTTTGGCGTAGACTCGGTTCAAGAAGGCGCAACTCTCCGGAAATTATCCCGACGCGTCGGGATCTTAGTGTTAGGATATACTCCGCGCGATCATCTCGCACTCGCGGCGAAGCACGACCTTCGTCTCACGGTTTATAACCGCGAAACGATCCGCTCTCTGGAGAAGATAAAAACGCGGCGCAGAATTCGCGTGCACGTAAAAGTAGAGACGGGAACGACGCGGCAGGGAGTAGGGGAGAGGGAGCTGCTTGATTTTGTAAAGCTAATCAAACGGACGCCGGAAGTTCTGTTTGAAGGGCTTTCAACGCACTACGCGAACATTGAGGATACGAGCGATCGCCGGTATGCGATGCTGCAGCTTCGTCGTTTTGAGTATGCCGCGGCTCTCCTTGAACGCGCCGGGATTCGCGTACCGATGAAACATACCGCCTGTACTGCCGCAATTCTGCTTGCTCCCGAAACCCACTTCAATCTCGCACGTCTCGGCATCGGCTTATACGGATTGTGGCCTTCGTCCAGAGTACGCGATGATGCGCGGGCGCGCGGCGTAAAACTGCGTCCGGCGCTCGTTTGGAAGACAATTGTCGCCCAAATCAAAATGGTCCCCAAGGGAACGCCGGTCGGATACGGTCTTACCGAGCGCGTGAGGCGTGCGTCAAGGATCGCCGTGCTCCCCATCGGCTATTGGGATGGCTTTGATCGCGGATTGTCCTCGCGCGGCGAGGTCTTTATTCGCGGGCAGCGTCGTAAAATCGTGGGGCGTGTGTGCATGAACATGTGCATGGTTGACGTAACCGATGCGCCGCGGGTGCAGCTTGAAGACGAGGTCATCGTACTCGGCCGCGAGATTTCTGCGGAAACGATCGCGCAAAAACTTGGAACCGTGAATTATGAAGTTGTCACTCGGATCAATCCGCTGATTCCGCGAGTGCTGGTGTAAATTATGCCTTCCCGCAAACTCCGCGTTGCCGTACTCTTCGGTGGAAAGTCGGCGGAACACGAAGTGTCGCTTGTTTCCGCGCGTGCCGTCATGGAAGGACTTAACCCCAAAAAATACGACATTGTTCCCGTGGGAATTACGAAGGAAGGATGTTGGCTTGCCGCGCCAAATGCGCTTGAACTTTTGACCTCGGGAACAGCCGACAAAGGAAGTGCCGGCCCGCTCTTGCCGCCCCCG
>ERZ1292645.570-Hain-H14-02um-R2-570-length-12780-cov-5_pt1 | contig 12780 bp, 12 predicted proteins | sample MGYA00564401_ERZ1292645 | MGnify/ENA primary metagenome ERZ1292645 (study PRJEB36523, sample SAMEA6512644) | groundwater metagenome | collected 2019-01-09 | study: AquaDiva: Metagenomics assemblies of 32 groundwater samples | reverse complement strand
GAGCCCTCGTAGTTCAATGGATAGAACAACGCCGTCCTAAGGCGGGAATGGGAGTTCGATTCTTCCCGAGGGCACTTGATAGATTCAGCATAAGCATAAACGTATTTTGACAATACGGCCTGATGCTTTAAGCTTATAATAGTTATTGAAAAATCTTTATTTATAAGAATGGAGGTTTGTCATGATAAAATCCCGCTTTGTTTTAGCGTTTGCTTTATTTTTTGGGATTATAGGTTTAGGGAATTTAGCTAAGGCCGAGGAAGAACTTTATATTCCTTTGGCCGCTGAACAGGCAATTGAATTAAGCCAGGGCCAGTTAACGGTTTCAGAGATTCAATATCCTGACGGAAGTTTAGGCTCAAGCACCGGACAGGGATTTTTAATAGAAGGCGGTTTAATAGTATCGGCGCTTCATATTTATTCTCCTCCTGAATTTAATGAAGAAGATAAGGATATTTTGACCAAGGAAAGAACTGTTATGTTTCAAGGTGTTCACGCCGATATTGTCTATGCTTCAAGTTTTTATGATATAGCAATTTATAAATTAAGAAGAATTCCCGCAGGAATGAAGCCGGTGGTTTTTGCCAAAAACACCATTCTTTTTCAGCAGGTATTTGCCAAGTTAAAAGTTTTTTTCACCTTTGATTTTAAGGGGGAAAAATACGGTTATGAATTGAATTTGCCTTATCGGGGCGTTTTAGTTGACGCCGTGCGTGTTTATAAAAATATTGAAAAGGCGCCGGAGCCTACGAATTTAGAATTCGTTTATCTTGACAATGCCGCCAGAACAGGTTTTTCCGGAGCAATGTTCGTAAATTCCAAAGGGGAAGTTGTTGGAATAGGCGATATGATTAGCGGCGGTTATACCATTTTATTATCCTCGTCAGCTACTATAAAAAAAGCAATTGAAGAATACAAAGCCGGAGCTTTTACTTCCAGTCAAGAGTCAAAAAGCGAAAATGAGCAGTTAAATCAAGATATTAGTTCGGATAAAGGCCCCGCCATTAACCCAAACCTTTTAAAAGCTTTTGAACAGGCGGATATATTTAAAGAAATTCTTGGTTTATATGAAGCGCGCGGCCTTGAAAAACCGAAAGATTTGGTTAAATGCGCTCAGGAAATGCTTGCCATGCAGGCAAACGGAGAATGCCGCGACCGTTTCAGCCATTATTTTACGCCCGAAGAAGCAAAAGCCAGAGATGAAGCATCTTCTTTAAAAGAAGATAGCGGCATTGGCATTCAATTAAAGGAGATGGAGGGGAAAGTGATTATTATAATCAATAGAGAAAGCGCGTCAGCTTCGGAGATTTTTGCCGGCGCTATGCAGGATTGGGGAGTTGCGAAAATAATCGGACAAATCTCTTTTGGCAAAGGAGTTGGGCAAACCTGTTTTGATTTGAGAGATAAGTCGTTATTTTGCCTTACGACATTTGAATTTTTGGTAGGCAATCATAATGTTGTTATAAGAGACAGGGGGGTGATTCCTGATATTGAACTTGGACAAAATGAAGATGCTTTGCAGAAAGCGTTGGAAATGATTTGGAATGATTAAAAGCGGGAAAGCTAAGGCTTTTCCGCTTTTTTATTGTTTGTCCAGAATACCCCGCAGCTCTGCTGCGGGGATGAATGGAAACAAACAATAAAATCCCGCCCTCTATGCGTAAGAAATAAAGAATAGATGCATAAAATAAAGCAATAAATGAAAAACATATACCAACAAAGGTCAGTAAGCCTAGAAGGCGGGGTACAGCCGCTTGTTAATTTTTCGTTTTTGCGGTAATAATATCTGGTGAATATAATAAGTTTAAAGCGGAGAGTGTTAAGGTTTTAATTATGGAGGGTTCGCCTAATGGTATGGCACCGCTCTTGAAAAGCGGCGGGAGAAATCCCTTAGAGGTTCGAGTCCTCTACCCTCCGCCAGTTAGGAAATGAGGTCATTGGCTCGCCCGCTACGCGGGCTCGCCAGCCGTTTTTCGGGGAAATTTCAAGCCGTTTTGAATTCAGCAAGGCCAGAAGCGGGCTTTTCTAAATCTTTATGAAATATTTTATCTACACAAGAAAATCTACGGATAGTGAAGAACGACAAGTGATGTCGCTTGAATCCCAACTTTCCGAATTAAAAGAATTTGCCGCCAAAGAAAAACTTGAAATCGTCCTTTCTGCTCCGGTTCCCGCCTATCGGTCGGGCAGGCGAGGCGGGCGGAAGGGGGTCGTTCAGACTCTGATGAGTCTTCAGACTCGAAGAGGTGTGGGGGGAATTCCGCCCGCCGAGCCCAGTCAGTTCGGTTCGGATATTTTCAAACAGACACCGCAGATTGGACATTTTCTGCCCGACAAGGGCAGATTTGTCGTTTAATGTATCTTCGTAAAGCTTAATGAGGTAGCTGCCGTCCTCCTCGTGCGGCTTGGCATATTCTAACCCTTCGCGGATAAGCTTAATTAACTTGTCCAGTTTGGTCATAGTCATAATTGAGGTCTGACAAAGATTGACCTCGTTATGTAATCATAATAAAATAAAAGTGTATGAAAATCTACACCATTTCAGAGGTCGCTAAACTTCTTAAATGCTCCGAGCGGCAAATCTTCCGCTACCTGAAGCAGGGCAAGTTGGGCGGCTCGAAGCAGGGTAAGTGGAGATTCACGGATGAGGACGTGAGGGCGTTCTTAAAGAAGGGCAGAATAAGGAAGTTCTTGAAAATGAAATAGAGCGTGTGTAGGATTTCTTCTACACACGCCCTTTTGACGTGAGGTATCGTTAGATACCAAAATAATGTTTCATCAACAAGCCGATGCCCGCCACGGCGAGACCACCGACAATTTTGATGACTGGCTTCTTCCAGTCCTTGTCGTCCTCGCTGTCGCCGAAGTCCCAAAGGTCGAAAGCACCGAAGACCACCGAAAGACCGCCGATAACCATAACAAACTCGCCCATCTGTTATTCCTCCTTCTTTGGTTGGATTAGAACTACTTGGAAAGTGGCGAAATTACCACCTCCCAGATTCTGCTGTAAGTTTAGTATATTACGGGTTATATGTCAATAGCGAGGTTTTGATGGAAAATGGGGCGAATTACATAGGGTATCCCGCCGCCGATTTGAAAAGGCGGTTGGAAAACTACCACCACGTCCAAATCGAAAATTGAGCCAGAATTGGCTCAAGAAAGACGGGGGGACACCCCTTGAACAGTATTCTTCATAACCTGTTATGCTCTGACTAATACATACACAGCACGTTACGGCAGTTTTAGTAGCATATAGTCGCTTTTAGTCGTATGACAACAACCGCCACGGTCAATGACACATATATGACAGATACTGTGGTCTGAAACACGCCAAACTGTTATGCTATCTGTGCTGATTCTGCCGATAATTTCGGGATGAAGAACCAGTTGGACGGGTTCTGCCAATAGGTACGAACATCGTCCTCTACCCTCCGCCAGTTAATTTAATGTTTTTGACAAAACAAAAAATCAGGCATATTTTTTAATTAAGTTCTTTTAAAAAAAATCTTTTCACCCGTCAATTCTTTTAAAGAATTTTGGGTGGTTCAATAAGGAGGAAAAATGTTTCCGCGGAAAATAATGTTTTTGATAATAGGCGTTCTTATCGCGTCTCTGCTCGTTTTTTGGGTTAATAACATGGTTTCAATTACAGGAAACGGAGCGGCAAACGGAATTTTGGATAAAACTTCTTATCAAACCATCACTTCATTTCTTAAATTGGTGGAATCAAATCAAGTTTCTTACGCTGAACTGCGTTTAAGCGACGGCAAATTAAAATGGCTTTCAAAAAACCAGACTTGGCATGTGATTGACGCCGCGGCTTCTTTAGCCGACAACATGGATTTTCTTAACGCGTTAAAAGACCATGGAGTTGGATTAAAAATTATACCGCCGCCCGCTTTCTCGTTTTTCAACTTATTCCTCTTTTTTATTTTAATCGCTATTGTTATTTCCATTATTTTTTCCATAAAACAAGGGAGAAAAATATCCGGCGCAAGCAGTGATTTTACGAAATCAAAAGCAAGAGAAATATCGGCTACTGAAAAAAATAAGATAACTTTTGAAGATGTCGCCGGTTGCGAAAAACCGAAAGAAGAAGTAAGGGAAGTGATAGAATTTTTAAAAGAATCTGAAAAATTCAGAAAACTTGGCGCGAAAATTCCCCGAGGAATTCTTTTTATAGGGCCCCCGGGAACGGGAAAAACTCTTTTGGCTAGAGCCGTTGCCGGCGAGGCTGGCGTTCCGTTTTTTTCCGAGTCCGGTTCCGCATTCGTGGAAATGTTTGTCGGCGTCGGAGCGGCGAGGGTTCGGGACTTATTTGAAAGAGCGAAGCAAAAAAATCCTTGCGTTGTTTTTATAGACGAACTTGACGCGATTGGGCGGCATAGAGGCGCCGGCATCGGCAGCGGACACGATGAAAGAGAACAGGCGTTGAATCAGATTCTTATTGAAATGGATGGATTTGACACCAGTAAAACCATAATAGTTTTTGCCGCTACAAACAGGCCTGATATTTTAGATTCGGCTTTGACAAGGCCGGGCCGCTTTGACAGGCACATTGTTATTAGCCGGCCGAATATTAAAGAACGGGAGGAAATTTTAAAAATTCACACAAAATTCGTTATTTTATCCAGCGATATTAATCTTTCTAAAATAGCGAAAATGACCCCGGGCTTAGTCGGCGCCGACCTTGCTAATTTGGTTAACGAAGCCGCTTTAATTGCCGGCAGGCAAAATAAATCAAAAGTTGAAGAATCGGATTTTGAAGCCGCGAGAGACCGCCTTTTAATCGGCATTGCGCAAAACGTCATTATGAATGAAAAAGAAAGAAAAGTTGTGGCTTGGCATGAGGCCGGTCATACTTTGGTCGCGAAATCTTTGCCAAACGCAGATGAAATAAATAAAGTGACGATTATTCCCCGCGGTTTTTCACTGGGCGTCACCAATTCTTTGCCGGAAGAGGACAAACATCTTTACTTTGAAGATTATCTTAAAACGGAGATTTCTATTTTGTTTGCTGGCCGGGTCGCCGAAGAAATGCTGGGATTCGGAATAACTAACGGCGCCAGCAATGATTTTAAAAAAGCTTCAGAACTGGCGAGAAAAATGATTGCCGAATGGGGAATGAGCAGGAATTTAGGGCCGGTTTTTTACGAACAAAATAAAAGCGAGGTTTTTTTGGGGAAAGACATCGTTCAAAAAGATTATTCCGAAGAAACAGCTAAAATTATTGACCAAGAAGTGAAAATTTTGCTTGATGCTTGTTGTAAAAAAGCAAAAGAAATTTTAAAAAGTAAATCAATGATTTTAGAAAAGCTTGCCGAAAAGCTTCTTGAAAAAGAAACTCTGGAAAAAGACGAAATAAACGATATTATAAGTTTTTATTCTTGAAAATTCAACCTCCGTCATAATTTATGACGGAGGTTTTTATTTGATTTTGTTGTTATTTTAAAGCGTTAGACGTAGGACTTCTTCGGGGGTAGTAACGCCGGTTTTTATTTTTTGGGCTCCGTCTTCGCGAAGAGTCGTCAGTCCTTTTTGGCGCGCCACGGCGTATAGTTCGGAAGTCGGCGAATCGTCAAGAATCATTCGCCTGATATCGTCATCCACTTTTAATATTTCAAAAATTCCTATCCTGCCTTTAAAGCCGGTGTTTAAGCAGGTGGCGCAACCGCGGCCGCGGACATAATTTTCTCCTTGCGCCATTTCCAGTTCTTGCAGTATTTCCGGCGGCGGCACGTAGTTGGCGCGGCAATCAGGGCAGTTTTTTCTGACCAAGCGCTGGCTGATGACTCCGCTTAATGAATAAGCCAGCAGGTCTTTTTCCACTTTCATATCCAGCAAGCGGCTGATGGTGCCGATACTGCTGTTGGTGTGCAAAGTTGAAAGAAGCATATGGCCAGTAAGAGAAGCGCGAATGGCATTTTCTGTTGTTTCAAAATCCCGGATTTCGCCGACCATCATAATGTCCGGGTCTTGGCGGAGCACCGACCTGATGCCGGCGGCAAAAGTGTAATCCCTATCGGGACTAATCTGACTTTGGCGAACCAAGTCCAAATAATATTCAACCGGGTCTTCCAAGGTAACGATGTTTCGGTTGGCGCTCGCCAGTTCGTTTAAGATTGAATACAGAGTCGTTGTTTTTCCTGACCCGGCGGGACCTGTTACTAGCACCATGCCATGCGGTTTGTAAATAAGTTCTTTGATAAGGCGCATGTTATTTTCATTCAAGCCGATGTCATTCAGATTTATTAAAAGGTCGGACCTGTTAAAAAGCCGCAATACTACCGCTTCGCCGTAAACAGTCGGAAAAAAAGAAGTCCTGACGTCAAGGGTGCGGCTTTTTGAAGGGTCTTCAAGATTTTGGGCAGTCCAGACAAAATGGCCTTCCTGGGGAATGTTATGCTGGGTGATATCAAGCTCGCTTAATATTTTCAAATGAGATATCAGGGTCTCATGTTCTAAAAGATGGCGCTGGGCCCAAGCGCTTAAAACGCCGTCTATTCGGAAGCGGATTAAAAGAAACGCGTTGGTTGGGTCAATATGGATGTCTGATGTCCGGTTTTGAGCGGCCGCCGTGAGCATTTCTTCTTTCAGTTGTTCAGCCGGCAGAACTTTTATATCGGGTTTAGCCATTTTTTAATTATAGCATAGAACTCATTTTAAGAATTTATTGTTTTATCCGCATTATCTACTTTATCCGCATAAAAAGATTGATAAAGTTTTTTATGGTCGGAGAGCCGAGAATCGAACTCGGGCTTCATGCTCCCAAAGCATGTATACTGCCACTATACTACTCTCCGTAGATTTATTTTTTTCCGGTTTGACTGTCCAATTCCGCCATTTTTTCAATGAATTGTTTATTAAGGTTATTGATTAAAAGCGCTTGAGAGTTGATGTCGCTTAATTTTATGTTAATATCGCGCTGATATTTGGCTGTTGGGGTGATAAACTTGTTTCTTAATGTGGTTAAAAGGTCTTCTACGGCTTTTGTGTAGTTAATGAAATGGATGATTAAAGCCATTTCCAATGAAATCGCTTCCTGGGAAATTTGGCGGTTTTCCTGTGAATTAAATTTTGGCAGAGATTCAGTCATTGTTTTGAGCTGATTGGAAAGCTCAACCGCTTGGTTAAAAGCCGACTGGTTTTCTTCTCTGGCTTTGGTTACTAAAGTTAAAGCCGCGGCGTAATGGCCGTCAGTTTCAAGGTAGTTGATGTCTTTTATTTTGTAATTGGTTGAAGCTGTCAAATCAACCAGTTGGCGGCTTATTTTTGAGATTTGTTCTCTTGAGCCGGTAAATTCTTCGGGAATGATCGGAGCTTTAAGATATAGCCAGCCGTAATAAATTCCTATTATTGCCGTAAACGGAACAGCAAAAGCCGTCAGCCATTTTTTAACCCAACGTTTTGCCATAAAACATAAGCATTATTAACCTTAAAATAGTAGCAAGAAGATTTTTTTTATGCAAATTAAATGATAGGCGGTAATTTTATTTGACATTTTTAACAACAGAGCTTATTTTTTAAAATAGCTAATCAACAACTCGTTTTTGTTTTTAGAAACTTCTGCGCAGTAAAAGAAAGGGATTGAAATGAAAAATTATCTGTCTTTGGTTTTTAATGTTTTAGGCCATGTAATGACTTTTAGCTTGGCTGTTTATCTTGGGGCGGTTATCGCTGAAAGTCCGCATGCGGCTCCATTCAGCGGATATGCCGACACCGTTCATTTTTTATACCTTGGAGTATATATATTGATTGCGGCTTTTTTTTATCGCGTAAGCGAATGGCTGGCATAGTCATTAATTTTTTAAGTGTCGCAAAAACACCTTTTTAAAGGTGTTTTTTTCTGGCTTTTTGATTTTATTTTTGTTATTATATCTAATGTAACAAGCTGTAACAACGTGTAACAAATGCGGGTATCGTATAATGGCATTACCTCAGCTTTCCAAGCTGATGACAGGGGTTCAATTCCCCTTACCCGCTCCCACACCAATTGAGTTTTATTATTTTAATTTAAATCGTTTAATTATATATGTTTTTTGTTTATATTTTAAAAAGCGTCAAAGATAGTAATTTATATATTGGCTTTACAAATAATTTAAAGAAAAGAATTGAAGAGCATAATGCAGGCAAATCATCATCAACTAAATGCAGAACCCCTTTTAAGCTTATTTATTATGAAGCTTATCTTTCTGAAAAGGATGCTTATCGCAGAGAATCTAATCTTAAATTACAAGCTAGGGCTTTAGCGCAGCTTAAGGGAAGGCTTAAAGATACTTACGTTATCTTAAACTCAATTGGTGTGAGAGCCCGCTCCGGTAACCATTAACGTTTCTTATCGTTTTATATGATAGAAGATAAAGAATTAATTAAAAAAGCAAAGCAGGGGAGTGCGGAATCTTTTGGCTTGCTTTATGATAAACATCTGAATCAGATTTATCGTTTTGTTTATTTAAAAGTAAGCAATAAGCAGATTACCGAGGATTTAACCCAGCAAGTTTTTTTAAGCGCTTGGCAGAATATTGATTCTTACCAACATCAGGGCTTCCCTTTTACAAGCTGGCTTTACCGGATTGCCAGAAACGCCGTGATTGACCATTATCGCACAAGCCGCAGTCATATCGGTCTTGAAGCAATAAGCGAAGTTGCCGATTATTCGGATTTGGCCGGTGAACTTGAAGCTAAATTAGAACTGGGCAAGATAAAAATCGCGCTTGTCAGTTTGCCGTCTGATTATCAGGATGTAATTGTGATGCGTTTTATTGAAGAATTGTCGCATCAGGAAATAGCCGCGGCTTTGAACAAAAGCGAAGGCGCGGTCAGGGTTCTGCAGCACCGAGCTTTAAACAGCTTAAAAAAGATACTAAATAATGGATCAAATAACTAAAAAATTAAAAACGTTTCAAAATATAACGCCGGACCGGGAATTCAGCCAGCGCGCCCGTTTTTTGATTTTATCATCTAAAAAAATTGAAACGTCTAAACAGCGGCTTTTCGGCTATTTAAGATTTGTTTTTGCGGAAAGCCGGATAGCGGCCGCGGGTTTGGCTTTGGTGGCGGTTTTTGCAATTTTCGTTGTTTATGGATATTTCAACGGCGCGAAAATTCAGCAGGCGAATAATGAAGAAGGTTTACGGCTTGCGGAAACCCAATATTATCAGCAAACTGCCCAAAATCCGTCTTTTTTCAGCCGGCTTGAGCAAAAACTGGGTGATTTTTTGAACACCGTTTTTTAACGGTTTGACGGTATAATTTAATTAGCTATCAAGGTGAGGAATCCCTTTTCTTTGTTGCAACAAAGAAAAGGGATTTTAATTTAAAACCCCCCTTGGTTTAACCAAGGGGGGTTTTATCGTTCGGCAAATTTTCCTCACTATTTGCCGGATTTAATTATTTAACAGCTTCTTTCAGCACTTTGCTGGCGCTGAATTTTGGCTTGACCGAAGCGGCGATCTGGATTTTTTCACCAGTCCTTGGGTTAACTCCCATTCTAGCCGCTCTTTTGACGACTCGGAATTTGCCGAAACCGGTGACAATTACGTCTTCGCCGCGCGCCATCGTTTTCATAATAGTGTCAAAAACAGCGTCAACAATTTGGTGAGCCTGTTTTTTGACCTCTAAGCCGGCCGCTTGCATTACCGCTTGCACAAGACCTTCTTTTGTCATTTGAAAATTTGAAATTTTAGAGAAAACCGACCTTTTTACTTTTATTATATAGTATAACAAATTATAGCATAAAAAGCCACTTTTCACTACCGCGCGTATTCAACAGCTTTTACTTCCCTGACAACATTAACTTTTATTTCTCCGGGATATTTTAGTTCGGATTCTATTTTAGCGGCGATATTGCGGGCCAGCTGAAGCGCTCCGAAGTCGTCTATTTTTTCCGGAGTCACGAAAACCCTGATTTCCCGGCCCGCTGAAATCGCGTAAGCATTTTTAACGCCTTCAAAACCGGTGGCGATTTTTTCCAGATTTTCTAGCCGCTGAAGATAGTTTTCAACCGAATCGCGTCTGGCGCCCGGTCTGGCCGCGGACAAGGCGTCAACGGCTGTGACAATAAAAGATTCTGGCGAGGCGAACGGATATTCTTCGTGATGAGACTGCATTGCCTGAATTACTTTTTCATCCACCCCGTATTTTTTAAGGATTTTTCTGCCGAGCTCAACGTGAGTTCCGGTTGTTTCGTGGTCTATGGCTTTGCCGATGTCGTGCAGAAGCGCGCCCCGTTTCGCGGCTTCAACATCAAGGCCCAGTTCTTGGGCAATCATTGTGGCAAGATGCGCCATTTCAATGGAATGGATTAAAACATTCTGGCCGTAACTGGTGCGGTAGTTCAAACGGCCAAGGAGATAAAGCACTTCTTTCGGCAAGTCCAAAATTTTTAATTCATAAGCCGCGGCTTCGCCGATTTCCCCGACTCGTTTATCCAGTTCCTGGCGAGCCTCCTCCACTTTTTCTTCTATTTTAGCGGGCTGGATGCGCCCGTCTTTAATAAGTTTTTCCAGGGCCATTTTGGCTATTTCCCGGCGGAACGGGTCAAAAGAAGACAGGGTTAAGCTTTCCGGAGTTTCGTCAATTATGATTTCCACGCCAGTCAGTTTTTCCAGGGTTTTGATATTGCGTCCTTCCCGGCCGATAATTTTGCCTTTTATATCATCATTGGGAAGATTAACCGATGAAGTAGTAGCGTCGGCAACGTGAGACCTGGCATAGCGGTGAAGCGCGGTAATCATTATTTCCAACCCCTTTTTTTCTATCTCCTCCTTTCTTTCTTTTTCTTGTTTCTGCAAGGCAATAGCCAAGTCTTCTCTATATAGCTCTTCCAAACTTTTAAACAGCCGGTTTTTTGCTTCTTCGCGGTTAAGTCCGGCAACTTCTTCAAGTTTTTTGATTGCTTGCTGTTTTAATTCTCCAAGCTGATTGGTTTTTTCTTTAATAGCGCTGAATTCTTTTTCAATTTCATTTTCTTGGCGCTTAAGGTCGTTTTCTTTATTATCAAGCGATTCGTCCTTTTTAATAAGCCGTTCTTCCAAACGAGAAAGCTGGAGTTTGCGCTCTTTTTCTTCGTTTTTTAGCTCTTCCAGGATGCCAACGGCCTTGTTTTTCGCCTCAATGACGATTTGTTCGGCTTTATTTTTAGCCGACTCTATTTCCAGTTTGGCTTTTTGTTCCGCCGAGTTGATTGAGTAGGTGGCTGTTAAGCGCCGAAAAAAATAGCCCAAAATAGCGGCGAGCAAAACCAGCCCTCCCATAATGAGAAAACTTGAATTCATAATGATTTAAAAAAATTCGATTTAAAATTTCCATAAAATTTAATAAGCGACTTTTGCTGTATATAATTATAGTTCCCCGCTTTTTATTTGTCAAAGAAGGATATTTTAGATGTTTGAAGTTCGAGGTATAATTTGAAGCATGAAAAGAACGCTTATCTTGACAATTCTTGACGGCTGGGGGATTGGCAAACCGGATATCAGCAATCCAATCCATAATGCCAAGCTGAAAAATATCCAGTATCTTAAGGAGCATTATCTTTTGGGCGCTTTACAGGCGTCCGGCATTGCCGTTGGCTTGCCTTGGGGGGAAGAAGGCAACAGCGAGGTCGGCCATTTGACAATCGGCGCGGGCAAGGTTTTATACCAGCATTTTCCGCGCATCAGTCTTGCGATTCGCGACAACAGTTTTTTTGAAAATAAGGTTTTAAAAGACGCTTTTAGTTTCGCCGCTAAAAATAATTCCGCCGTAAATTTAATCGGGCTTTTAACCGAAGGGAATGTCCATGCCAGTTTTGAGCATTTGGCCGGGCTTGTTGAGATGGCGGCCAGGGAAAAAATCGGTAAGTTGAATTTTCATCTTTTTGCCGATGGCAAGGACGGGCCGCCGCGTTCGGTTGTTTCTTTGCTTGGGAAATTGGATGACATTATTAATAAGCATAAAGTCGGAGTTTTAGCGAGTTTGTCTGGCCGCTATTACGCGATGGACAGGGAGGGCTATTGGGACAGAACCGAGCAGGCGTATAAGGTTATTGTCGGCGAAGGCGAAGCCGCAGAGGCTGATCCGAAAACTATTCTTCAAAAAACTTTTGAACGCGGGCTTAATGAGGAATTTTTTCGGCCCAAACTTTTCGGTTCTCCGGAGTTTGGCGTGCGGGAAAACGACGCCGTGATTTTTTTTAATTTTCGGGAAGACAGCATGAGGCAAATCGCCGAATCTTTCATCAATCCCAATTTTCAAAGGTTTGCCGCAAAACAGTTTAAAAATGTTTATTTTTGTTCTTTGACCAAATATCGCGATAATTTTACAATGCCGGTGGCTTTTCCGCCGGAAAGGGTAGACGCGCCTTTGGGTAAGGTTTTTGAAAATAACGGCAAGAACCAGCTTCGGCTGGCGGAAACCGAAAAATACGCTCACGTCACTTATTTTTTTAATGGTTTGCGTGACGCGCCTTTTGACGGTGAATTCCGGGTTTTGATTCCATCGCGAAATGTCGCCAGAATGGACCAGGCGCCGGAGATGATGGCTGCGGCCATTACCGATAGAATTGTAAGTTCTTTAGGCGAAGGGGGCTATGATTTTATTTTGGTGAATTTAGCCAATGCCGATGTAATTGCCCATACGGGCAATTATGACGCCACTTTTGCGGCAGTTAAGACGATTGACGAATCGCTTGGCGTTATTTATAAAACAGTTAAAGAGCAGAATTATATTTGGGTTATTACCGCGGACCATGGCAACGCCGAACGGCTTTTTGACCCCTTGACCGCGCTTCCAGAAACAAAA
>ERZ1292645.108-Hain-H14-02um-R2-108-length-38253-cov-34_pt1 | contig 12780 bp, 26 predicted proteins | sample MGYA00564401_ERZ1292645 | MGnify/ENA primary metagenome ERZ1292645 (study PRJEB36523, sample SAMEA6512644) | groundwater metagenome | collected 2019-01-09 | study: AquaDiva: Metagenomics assemblies of 32 groundwater samples | reverse complement strand
AGGCCCAGGTCGAGCGCCCTGAGGTGTACCGCTACCTGGAGAAGGAGTTCGACCTTGTCGCCGGGCGGCACTACGACGAACCCGATGGGGGAGGCACGCGGATATGGCGAAGGCGGTAGGACTCTTAGCAGTACTCATGCTCCTTGTGGGATGCGCAGACGTTGAGTTCGGCGGCAAAGTTCCAACCACTCTGACCATGCTGGGCGGTGACAGGATGAGATGCGAGGGCGGAGTGATCCTGGAATCTTCCTGGGTGGGGACGCGGTGGTACGGGTGCCGCGGCAAGACTGGATACGTCTGGGCCAAGGTCGTAATAGACTTCGTGCAGAAAGTGGAGCGATATCCTGAATAAACTTGCCCAGCGGGCAAAATCTGAGGGGATTGCCCCGGACGCTCGTCAACTGACGGCTCCGCGCTATGAAGTTGTGGACTTGGCCCTGCGCCAACACGCGCAGCGGATCGAGACGGGGTACATGGACTTCATGGAGCTCGCGCGGGAGGCGATAGAAGGAAAATACTATGAGCGTTTCAAGGACGCCAGCGGGCGGGTTTACCTTGACGCCGAGCCGTACTTCCAGGACCGCATCGGGATCTCGTACCGCTCCGTCCGCCGGCGCCTCCAGACGCTCGAGGGCGTGTTGCGCCTACCAGCGGAGGAGCGGGGGGAGGCCAAGCGCGTCCTGGCGACCCTGGGGTCGCACAAGGCCGCCGAGGTGGCCCGGATCATGGGCCGCGACCAGGGGTCGCCCTGGCGGGACGTGGCGGAGATGGCCACCCAGATGACCGAGGACGCCCTCCGGGAGGAGGTGTCGGCCCGGCTTGAGGCCAAGCCGCGGGGGCTGCCGGGGATGCCGGGTGAGAGGTTCTTGCGGATGATCCTGGCCCAGGTGCCTCCAGACGTGAAGGAGCACACGGAGGCCGTCTTCCGTGGGGTCATGCGGCGATTTGAGTTGACGAACGCCATGGCCGCCTTCCTGATCCTCGTGGACTTGGGCGGGCAGGAGCTCGCGGCGTGGGAACATCAAAAAGGAGGGGAGCGATGAAGGGCATCTTGATGGTTCTGATCCTGATAGCGGGCCTCGCGGACCATGTATGGGCGCAAACAGTCATCAGCGTGGACATCACGAAGGCGACGCTGGCGTGGACATGGACGCAAGGTACTGGCGGGGCGGTGGCGGAGTTCCGAGTGAAGTGCGGGCCGACCTCTGCCGCATACACCAAGACCACGGCGCTGGCCGATCCGGCGGCTCGGAGCGTGGCGGTAAGCGCAGCCATCGCGGGGCCAGGCAACTGGTTTTGCGTCGTGACGGCGGCGAATCAGTTCGGGGAAAGCGGGCCATCGAACGAGGTCCCTTTCGCTGCAGGAAACGCGCCTGCCGCCCCATCCGGGTTGCAGATCACGGCCCAGTGAAGCTGGCGGCGTGGGAGGCGGAGCAGAAGTGCGATGAGGCGCGTCGGCAAGGTCGGTCGGCGCCGGGCGGCGGCGCTCCGAAAGCTCAAGCCGCTTCTGCTTGTCCGCTCGGGTAACCGCTGTGAGGTGCCGTGGTGCCGCAAGCGGGCGAAACTCGACCCACACCACATCGTCCCGCGCTCCATGGGCGGCGGCGAGTCCCTGGCCAACATCGTCATGCTCGACCGGCGCTGCCACGAGGCCCTGGATTTGCCCAAGGCCCATCCAGGTCGGCTCGTCATCCGCCTTTTGCGAGGCGACGAGGGTGACGTCTCAGCGCTGTTGGAGTTGGGCGTCGTCCGCCTGTGGCGAATTTGGTTGACTCCTCCCGCGCGGAGGGCATAGGGTGAGGATGTGCTACTCGGCTACCGTAGAAAACAACTTCCCCGGTGAAAAAAGGCGCGGGCGTCAGTCCGCGCTTGGCGGAACCCCTTTAGCCGGGTGGCACCCGCCCGCCGGGGTTTTCTTTGAGGTCGAAATATGGAATGGGAACGGCGGCGAACTCTTCAACGTGCTCATGCTGCCGTTCGAATCGCCTGTTTAATTGGAGAACTTATCGAACCGGCGTGCTGTGAAAAATGCGGCGACGAGGTGCGCCTGAATGCCCACCATGACGATTATTCCAAGCCTCTCAAAGTCCGTTGGCTTTGTCCAAGATGCCACAAGCGGTTTCACATGGGCCTCGTCTAAATGGCCGATCAGGGTATCTGGTTCAAGCTTCATTGTTCTGCGCTCGATGACCCCGATTTGGACAATCTGGATATCGGCGACTTTGGCCGCTGGGCGAAATTGGGCACCTTCGCCAAGCGCCACGGGACGGCCGGGACACTCCGCTTGGCCCCACCCGCACGGGCACTCTGCGCGGCCCTTCAGGTATCCGATTTCGATGCGCTCATGAAGGTCATCGAACGCTTCCCCCATGTCACCGTGAGGAGGGACAATTCTTCTGTTTCACTTGTAACGTCTGCGTCCGTTACATTTGATAACTGGTCTAAATATCAGGGGGATTTTAGTTCTCCACGTGTTGCTAGATTCCGTGAAATGAAACGCTCTAAGAGGAGAAGAGAGGAGAAGAGAAGTATAGGTAGTAGTACAGATACACAGAACAGTAAGAGGGGGACGTCCGCTTCGCGGGCCGTCCTCGCCGACACTGATTTCTTGCAAGCCCTCCGGGAGAATATCGCCTACACGCGGCTGAACATCGACCACGAACTCGCCCGCATGGATGCCTGGCTGCAAACCCCCCGTGGTCGGGGCAAGAAGAAAACCCGCGGGCGAATCGTGGCGTGGCTGAACCGGGCCTTGGAGGATCTGCCCCTGGCCGCCGGCACTGGGGAGGAGCCATATGGCCTCGAGCGGTGATCTGCGCCCGGACGAGCTGGCGGACGGCTACGAGCGGGCGCTGTTGGCGGGCCTCGTGTGGGATCCCGAGCACACCCTGCCGCCCTTGCTCGCGGACGAGTTCTTCCTCGAGCGCCATCGCGTGGTCTGGACGGCCATGGGCGAGCTCGCGGATCTGGGCGTGGGGCGGACGTTGCTGGCCGTGATCGAGCATCTCCGCCAGCAGGGACGGCTCGAGGAGGTGGGCGGTCTAGGCGCTCTCGTGACCTTGATCGAGGACGGGTGGTTGGCGATTCCCTCGCTCCTGACGGGCTATGCCGAGCGCATCCGGGCGGCAGCGACGAAGCGGGCGGTTCGGAGGCTGGGGCAAGAGCTGACAGCGACGGGGATGCCTGGGGAGGAGATTCAGCGGTGGCTCGACGCCCGCCCGCCTCCAGTGTCCTTGGCATCCCCGCGCGACCGCTGGCGGGAGGTGCAGGCCCGATGGGGGAAGTCCGGTCTTCAAATCGGCCTGCCGGACGTGGATCGAAAGCTCGGAGGGCTCTTTCCCGGCGATCTGGTCGTCGTGGGTGGGCGCACGAGTCATGGGAAAGCTCTTGCGCTAGACACGGTCCTCCCAACGCCGACTGGGTGGACGACGATGGGCGAGATTCAGGTCGGTGATCGCTTGATCGGTGCGGACGGATACCCGTCGAAGGTGATCTACGCCAGTCCCGTTTTCCATGGTCGCCAGTGTTACAAGGTCACCTTTTCCGATGGCTCGGGGATCGTCGCCGATGCCGAACACCAGTGGCTGACATGGACGCGGGCGGCACGACGATCCCAACTCGTCACGGCGTCATCTCCACGCACATCACCCTTCAGTCGAGACCAACGGCATAAAGCCGCACGGCCAGCAGTGGTGACGACCGGAGAGATTGCCGCATCGCTTCGACACCTCGTCTATTGGAATCATTCGATCTCGGTCTGTGCGCCGCTGCAAGCGCCCGAGGCGCAGCTTCTAGTGGACCCGTATGTGCTCGGAGTGTGGCTCGGGGATGGCGCGACGGCGGGGGGTCGGATCACCTCGGCCGACCCCGATCTTGTCGCGGCGGTCGAGGCAACCGGGCAAGCCGTGCGACGACACCATGATCCTCTTTCGTTCGGCCTGCCCGGGCTTCAAGTGAAGTTGCGGGCTCTGGGTGTCTTGGGGCGCAAGCATATCCCCGCGCCGTATTTGCGCTCATCAGAGTCCCAGCGCCGCGCTGTGCTGGCTGGGCTGCTCGATACCGATGGGACAGTGCTGACTGAGGGCGCTGTTGGGCTTGATGTCACACGTTACGAGTTGGCCGAAACGGCGCGTGAACTGATCTGCTCTCTTGGCTACCGATGTACCGTGTCAACCCGCCGCGTGCGTGGGCGGTCACTAGAAACCTCCACCTGCTATCGGCTACGGTTCGCCACATCTGACAAGGTGTTTGCGCTGCGGCGGAAGGTGTGCCTACTCGAGGGGCGCCGGGCATCCCATTACATGCGGCATCGGACGGATCGACGAACCATCGTTGCGGTAACTCCGATCGACTCGGTGCCGGTGCGCTGCGTGCAAGTGTCGGCTACAGACGGACTTTACCTGGTGGGCCGCTCATGGATTCCCACGCATAACACCGCCCTGCTGGTGTCCATCGCCCTGCACGCCAGCGTGCAGGAAGGGTTCGGGGTCGCGTACCTCACGCTCGAAATGTCGGCGGCGGCTATTTTCCGGCGCTTCCTCGGGGCCAGGGCGCGACTGCGACTCGTGGCGCTTCGTGGCGGGGCGCTGGGGGCGAGCGAGTTCGAGCTGGCCGACCAGACGGCGGAGTGGCTGACTCGGCAGCCGCTCGCCATCCTGGATACCTCGGACTTGGGCGGCAAGGGCGCTGACCGACTCCTCCTCGCCGCCGGAGCGACCGACGCCCCCGTCGTCGTGATCGACCATCTCCAGGAGGCCGTGACGGAGCCCGGGGAGTCCCGCGCCTACGAACTCGGTCGCTTTGTGGGAGGGCTCAAGGACGTGGCGATCCGGCGGGGAAAAGTGATCCTGCTTGCCGCCCAGCTCCTCCGCCAAGCCGACGAGCGCCGGGGGCCGGCCCTGGCCTCCCTCAAGGAGAGTGGGGGCATCGAGGAGAAGGCCGATGTCGTGCTCTTGCTGGACTATCCCGTCAAGCGTGGGGCCAAGGACGCGGGGCCGGAAGACTTGGTGGTCTATGTGGCGAAGAACCGGGACGGCGGGACCGGGCGGGTGCCCGTTCGCATCCTGCCGGAATACGGGCTGGTGCTGCCGCCCGCCCGCCAGCCGGGGGAGGACCCGGAGTGGGTGCGGAGCGAGAGCCCTTGACCGGCGGTGAATAGGGACGTACAATGGCTGAGATGAAAAGCGTGACCCTGATCGGCGACGAGCCCTGCGTGGGCCTGCCCGAGGCGGCCAGGCGCAAGGGCGTTTCTCGCCAAGCCGTCTGGCAGGCCTGCCGGGGCGGGCGCCTCCGGGCGCTGGGCCTCAAGGGCGGGCGGTACGGCAAGGTCTGGTTCGTTCCCGTGGCGGATCTTCGGCGATGGCGCCCCGCGACCTAGCCCACGCCATTGGGCGGCTTCTAGGCGGGCCGATTGCCTCGCCCCCGATCATAGATGGGTTGACGGCCACGCTCGTCGCCCTGGTGGCCGTCCTGGCTGTCCTGGTGGCCCTGTGGCTGGCGTTCGGGGGCCCGGCAAGGTGGCGGTAACGGCCCTGGAAGAAAAGCCCGCCCGGATCGTGTTCAGGGTGTACGGGATGCCCGTCGCTCAGGGTCGGCCACGGGCAGCCCGGTTGCCCGGCGGACAAATCCGGGTCTTCGATCCCACAAAATCCCGCGAGTGGAAGCAGCACGTCCGAGCACAGGCGGCACTGTACATGGCGGAGGGTCGGACGATGTTCGTGGAAGGGCCGCTAGAGATGACCCTATTCTTTGAGCTGCTTCGGCCAAAGTCGGCCCCGAGGCGGATCACGATGCCAGCCAAGAAGCCGGACCTCTCAAACATGCTGAAAGCGGTGGAGGATGCCTTATGTGGGGTCTGTTACCGGGACGACTCGCAGATTGTCAGGTTGAGGATCGAGAAGCGCTTCGGCGACAAGCCGGGCGTTGCCGTGGCTATGTGGCCAGCCGTTGAGAATCCTTAACCCCTGCTGCGGCATCGCCCCCGGAGCCTCATCTGGCGGGGAAGTCCACGAGCGGGAAATTCTTCGCCATCTGCCCGCGCGCGGCGTTGAGCCGCTGGTCTTCCTGGCCCCCGGCAAGGCCCATCCCCCCGACGTCGCCGTGCTCCGATGGCCCGCCCTTCGCCACCTCCGCTGGTGGTCAGCCCCGTTTCTCTTGGCCCCCGAGATCACCTGGGCCGCGAAGGTGTTCCCCGAGATCCGCCTGATTCGCGCCCACTCGCTCCGCTACCTCGGGATGGCGGCGATCCTCGCGGGGCGACGGACGGGACTGCCGGTGGCCGTTCAGGTTCATCACCTTGACGGCGGCCCGCTAGCGCGGCTGGATCGCTGGGTCATCCGGCGGGCCGATCTGGTTGTGGCGGACAGCCGGTTCACGGCCTGCCAAGTCGCGGAGGCCGGTGCCAGGAAGGTTGCTGTGGTGCCATGCGGGACCGACCTCTCTCCTGCGGCTCCTCGCCCTGGGGATCGGGCGAGGTTCGGCCTCGGCGGTCCGGTGGCCCTGTTCCTCGGAGAGTTGAAGCCGCGGAAGAACGTGGGTTTCCTCTTGCGCGTCTGGGCGGAGGTGGCGGCGCGGGTGCCCAGCGCGGTCCTGCTGATCGCCGGGGATGGTCCCGAGCGGCGGCGGCTCGGCGGGCTGGCCAAGCGGCTCGGCGTGTGGGACCGGGTGAGGTTCCTCGGGCGCGTCCCCGAGGCCGACAAGCCCAGACTCTACGCCCTGGCCGACGTGTTCCTCTTCCCGTCGCTCCTCGAGGGCTTCGGGATGCCCGTGCTCGACGCGATGGCCTCTGGCGTCCCCGCCCTCGTCTCGGATCGCGGGGCCCTGCCGGAGCTGGCCAAGGTCGGCGGGGTGGGGGTGATTCCGCTTGATCGTCCTGAGGAGTGGGTGGAGGAGACCGTCGAGTGCCTGAAAACTCCCGGAGGCTACCAGGGCGCTCAGGGCATGACGTGGGACGCGGCGGCGGCCCAGATGGCGGCGGCACTTAGAATCGCATGAAGGTCGGCATCCTCCCGGCTCCCGGCAGCGGCTTAGCGACGATGGCTAAGACAGGACAGATTGCAAGGCTCTGGCGGCATCTGGGCTACTACGCCGAGGCGGGTTTTGACCTCCGCTACTTCTCCTACCTGGATTTTTTCCGCGATGAATGGGATCACTTCACGAAGCGCCCCGACTGGCGCGCCCCGAGAGACTTGAACTGTCGGCCCGGCGGCACTCGGCGGGCCTTCCTCCGGCCCCTGGTCGAGGCGCGGCGGTGGCGTGATCTGTCCGTCTGCCGCGCCATGAACCTCTTGGGGGCGATCCCGGCCCTGACCGCCAAGTGGGTCTACGGCGTGCCGTTCGTGGTGAGCCACGGAGCCAACTACGAGGCGATTGCCCGCGTCCACGGGCGCTCCGCGATGCACCTCCGCAAGTGGGGCTGGCTCCGGCGGTTGGTCTTCCGGTCGGCCTCGGCGGTGCTGGTGTCCAACGAGACGCTGGCGCGGCGGCTCAGCCAGCGGTTCCCGAAGGCGAACATCATCAACCTCCCTAACTGGGTGGACACGGAGATGTTTTGCCCAGCGGGCAAACCGGAGGCGGGCCGCGTGCTCTACGTCGGTCGGCTCGTGGAGGAAAAGAACGTGCTCCGGCTCGAGGAGGCGGTGGCGGGCATCTTCGGGGCGCACCTGAGATGTATCGGGGAGGGACCATTCCGGTGGGCGCTGTCCCACGGCACGCGCGGGGCGGACTGCCCAGGGCCGATCCCGTGGGAGCGGCTGCCGGAGGAGTACCGAGCCGCCCGGTGCTTCGTCCTGCCGTCCCTGACCGAGGGCCACCCGAAGGCTCTGCTGGAGGCCATGTCCAGCGGCGTTCCCGTGGCCGTGTCCGACCGCGTGGAGGGGGTCGTGCGCCACGAGGAGACGGGGCTGGTGTTCGGGGCCGAGGACGTCGCCGGGATGCGAAAGCAGATCACGCGGCTCCTCGAGGACGACGACCTGGCCGCCGAACTCGGCACCGCCGCCCGGCGCGAGGCGCTGGCCCGGTGGGACGCCAAGGCACTGATGCCCAGGGAGATCGAGATCGTCAAGGAGGTGGCTCGTATATGACCATGGCGATTATGGCGGTTTTAGGTATCACAACCGGTTGGCTCGTCGTAGAGATGTTGAGAGGCTATCCGAGCGCTCTATACCCGTGGATGCCGCTGATCCCACTTGTGATTGTTTATGTCTTAACGGCGATCAACGGTGCCAGGCGGTGAAGACGTTCGACGGTGCTTTTTTGCCGGGGCATGGCAAGGCCGAGCACCCAGAGAAGCGGAGCCGCTTGGCCGAGGCCGTGGAAGGCAAGCAGGTTGCCCTCCTCACGTTCGACGACGGCCCCGGGCCGACCGGCTCCCCCCTGATGCTCCTGGAGTTCACGGACGGCTCGGGCCTGATTATCATGGCGGGGCGCGACCGGAATAGCCGCTACTCCGCCCGAGTGTTGCTTCGCACCCTGCCCGCGCCGAAAATCTGGACGCCGAGCCGGGAGCGCAAGTGGCGGTTCGGGCACGACGCCGCCGAGCTGGCTGAGACGAAGGAAACCGACCCGCTCTTGGCCGACCTCCAGCAGCGCGTCGAGGGGGCGGTGATCCGAGCTGTCCAGTCCACGCAGCCGGACGACTCCGCCAGCGAGCAGATGGCCCTCGAGTTCAAGGGCGGGGCCATCCTCACGCTGACGGCCAAAGTCATCGAGAAGCAGACGCGGCGGCGGGGCCTCCTGACGGCGGATCTGCTCTGGGAGTTTACGGTGCCGGGGAAGACCATGATGGTGGTGCCGTGAATTATCGAAAGAAGGCCAGGCGCGATCTGGTGGCATGGTTCAAGCGGGAAATCAAGCCCACCTTGGTGAGAATAGTTGACGCGCTGCCAGAAGGAGGTTCGGTCACAATCCAAGTCGGGGACGGTATCCCAGTCAAACTCGTCGGCAAAAAACCAAGGAAGCGATGAGGTTTGCAATTTTGATCCTTGCTCTCCTGTTCGCCAGCATCTGCATGGATTATGTGGTGTTCTGGGCGACGGTCGAGACGCCCCAATACCAGCCAGGCGATGGCTTCACGTTGGGGGATCGGAGGTTCAGACACCCGCATCCCGAATGGGACGAGATGACGACAGTAGAGAGAGCGTGGCTCCAACTTGGGGTCGGGTTAACGAGATTCCACGATTCGCCCCGCTTGACATCGCCTCTTGTGCGCAGTCTTCGCTCCTACACCTTCCTGCGAAGTAGACAACTCTACCCATCCTGATGAGCCGCCTCGCCCGCGCTCTGGGCACCTACTATTTCCTGAGAGGCCGGGGCACGTGGTTCGTGGAGCTGGTCCGCGGCTGGCTCGCCCCGGCGGGCGTGGCGGGCGGACTGACCAAGTACCTCGGGGCCGAGACGAGCTGGAGTCTCGCCGTGGCCATCACGATTCCCTTCGTGGTCGAGGGTCTTGGCTACCTGCTGGGTCGGTTTCTCTATAAGCGGGGCGGTATCGAGCAGGACTACCTGATGGCCTTGAGCAAAGATCCCTACCGGCAGGAATCCCTTGAGCTGTTCAGGAGGATCAGCCAGGATCTGGCGGCCCTGCGGGCTGGAACGGCACCGCCGGAGCATTCAGGATCCGATCTATCGCCTCGGTCGCGGCCTTCAGCCCCTCGCTGATTGCGTGCAGGCCGTCAGCCAGCGCCTGCAGTTCCTCTAGACGCGGTTTTTCGTCCAATAGCCCCGCCAAGCACCTCGGCCCCACCGTGGCCAACTCAGACCCGCATGTTAGGCACTTCATCGTTCCGCCTCCTTGAGCCGCGCCAGGCGGCCCTCCAAATCCCGCTCGCATTCCGTCTCCAGCAGATCCTCCACGATGGCGGCGGCCTCGTCTTCCAACTCCTCTAGGACGTTGACCGGCAGGGTCGTCAGGTCGTCCTCGACGCCGTACTTGGCGCGGGCCAGCCGCGTCATCTCCGCCACGATCAGGTCGTCGGCGATGTCTTTCATCGCTACTCTCCCTTCCCGCGCTTCCGGCAGACCCTAGCCGCGGAACAACTCGTAGGCCGCCTCCGCCTTGCTGAGCGGGTGCCACGGCGGCGACTGCGCCATCCGAATGGACACCTGTTCCTGCCAATCGTCTCCCAGCCAGTCCTTGGTGAGCATCTGCTGGGCGGCCTCGCTCGACCCGCACCCGTGGTAGCGCCCGCCGCAGATGCAGGCGCACGCGGGCTTCTTGGCCCGGTGGCAGGTCGCGTTGCAGTGCCGCCCCTTCTCGCCGCCGCCCGCTCCGTGCTGAGACATGATCGTGCTCATGTCAGCGCCTCTCCTTCCTCCCCGCACTTCGTGCAGGTTCCGGATTCCACGCGGCTGTGCGGCCCGCCTTCCGGGCAGCCTTCCCCCGGACAGTCTCTCGCCACCGGCCCCTCGTTGATGATCACGGCCCCCGCCCTCCAGAGGCGCGCGGCCTCGGCCCCGACGTCCCCATGCCGCCACGCCTCGAAGAACGGCTCCTGGCCGATCCCCGCCACGACCCCCGCCCCGCACGTCGGGCATCGCCAGAGGTCGGCGTACCAGAGGGCGCCGGGCTGGGCCAGGACGACCTCGTTCTTGGTGACGCGGAACTCGATCCCATCTCGGACGCACACCATCCTCGGCATCGTCTATCCCTCCACTCGTTTCTCATGGCAGTGGCAGTGGCACGTCTTCTGGCTTCCGTCCCCCCGATCCTGTTCTTCTCCCCCACAGTAGGCATGAAACCCGTCTCGACAATGGCCGGCCCTAAACATCGGCTCGCGCCTGCCATTCGCCCGGGGTTCACTCAGGCATCTGACCTGGACCTCGACCGGCACCGTCCCGTCGGGGAGTTTCGCCAACGCCCGGTGGATCGCCTCATCCACGGCGCTCGGCAGCGGCCCCTGGGCGAGCATTTCGTAGTCGGCGTCAGCGTCCACGGCGCGGAGCCAGACGCGGATCATCCAGGCCATCAGCCGCCCTGCCCTTCGGGCCGTTTATTGTAGTACGCCCAATCGTATATGGCGACAACCGGGAACAGACGAAATGCCTTCGGGACTTCGCCCTGGTCTCGCGGAGTGCTCCGCTGTGCTTTCGTCATAGACTTGGTGAGGCGATGCACCCAAAAGCCGGAGTTGTCGGCCGTGGCGATCTCCACCACCATTATCCCGCCCTTCCTAATGAGTCGTCGGCCAATCACCCAAGGAGCCGTGAAATCCTCAAGGATGATCTCGTGGGGCGCTGGCGCGGGCCGGGTCATCAGTTTTCTCCCTCCAAGCCGACGGTCAGGACGTGCTCCCCCTCATCCCCCGGCCCGCAGACCGACCAGAACCGCACCTTTTCTCGCAAGGCCATCCCCCGTCCTGAGGCCATCACGAAGATGACCTCGAACTCCACCCGGTCGGTCGGCCCCGGGTGCCGCCGGATCGCGTTCAGGAGCATCCAGAGGAGGTCGTGGACCCGGCCGCGGACCGACTGCCCCTCCCCCTCCAGCCCCGCCGGGGGCTCTAGGTAGCCCCAGACCGCCGAAGTCACCGCCAGCGGGTACTTGAAGCCCGACTCCTTGGCCCAGGGGGTCAGATCCACCAGCACCCCGTCTTCGAGGGCCTGGGCGCGAGTATAGGTCGAGATCAGGTCGGGATCCGTGTCGCGTGACTTCTCCTGTCCAGCCAAACCGAGATACTCTTCGTTCATGGGGCCTCCTTGTTTAGCGCCTCGGCCACTCGGGCCCGCTGAGCCGCGAGAGCGTCCACCGTCTTGAGCCGCTCCTTGAGCCGTCGGATGTTCGCGCCGAGGTTCTGGAAGGTGTAGGGCGGGAACACCGGGGCGCCGTGCTTGCAGTAATAGGGCTGGAACCGTGCCACGTCCAAGAGCTCCCGCTTCTCCTTCTCGGTCAGGGTCACCCCCGCTGCGGCGAGCCGTCCCTCCCATCCGGGTCCCTTGCCGATCTCCTTGTTGATGGCTTTCATCCGGGTGCGCCGAGCCTCGAGGGCCGCGATCTTCTCCCGGAGCCGCTCCGGGGCGTCAGGGTCGTCGGTGAAGATCGAGACGGCCAGCTGGTGGTCGATCCCGTCGGCCCTGGCCCGGTGGTGGTCGGCCATCTTCATGGATTCGAAGCCCTTGGCCATCCCGCTGTGGATCCGCTCGGCGTCCCGCCTGGCGCGCTTCTCGCTGTGGTGGCCGACCAGGATGGGCTGCCCGAGGGGGATGCCGTCAGCGATGCTCTTGGCACCCCGGAGGGCGCTCTCTGCTTTCCGATCCCGGCTTACTGCCCAGTCCAACCGCCGATCACGCCGCCGCTCCATCCGCTCACGTCTGGTCATCACGCCGCCTCCTTCAAGAGCCTGTCGTTCAGCAGCCCCGGCTTGGTATAGGTGCTGGCCATCGCAGTGGTTCCGAAGGCGTACCACGGTGCCCTGGCGTCCATCTCGTAGGCTTCGGCCCGCACCCGATCCACCCACGCGAGGGCCTCATCGTGTTCGGTGAACGGGCCCAGGAGCAGCCCCCATCGGCTCCCATCCCGGACGCTGACGTAGTAGTGGGCCAACTGGTGGTGCCGCTCGTGGCACCGGCACCACAGGCCGCGAAAGACAGGCGCGCTCATGGCCGCGACTCTTCGTGGCGCTCGTATTCGTCCTGCTCGTCCGCACAGCGGCGGCAGTCCTCGCCCATCACGCAGCCGCGATCCTGTCCGCGCTCGGCCGCGTCCGCGCATCCATCACACTGATAACCCTGCGCGCGGTCGGCGGGCGTCAGCACGTTCTCTCGATGGCAGGTGGGACATGGCAG
>ERZ1292645.568-Hain-H14-02um-R2-568-length-12789-cov-5_pt1 | contig 12789 bp, 14 predicted proteins | sample MGYA00564401_ERZ1292645 | MGnify/ENA primary metagenome ERZ1292645 (study PRJEB36523, sample SAMEA6512644) | groundwater metagenome | collected 2019-01-09 | study: AquaDiva: Metagenomics assemblies of 32 groundwater samples | reverse complement strand
CGAGGTCGTGATCAAAAACGAGATCTGCAACCACGAGTACCGCTTCGACCGCGCGGCGCTCGAGCGGCTCTTCGCCTGATGATCGGTTCGTTCATCCTTTGCGCTTTCGCTCTGCTGCTAGCCGCGGGAAGCGGCGGCGCACCGGCGCAGACGCAGCAGATCGTGACGGCCGCTGCGGGAAGCTACACGATCTCGGGTCTCGCGGTCTTCCTCCCGGAGGCGAAGTCCTTCAGGCACGGCATCGCGCTCTTTCCGGGGCACCCCGGAATTATGCGGCTGCGCGAAGACGACGGCGAGCTGAAGTACCAGCTGCGCGGCAACTTCCTCCTGCGCTCGATGCACGAATGGCTGGATGGCGAAACGCTGGTGCTCGCGGTGGACGCGCCTTCGGACCAATGGGCCTCGTTCGCGCAACATTTCCGCGAAACGCCGCGTTACGGCGCCGACGTCGCGCTGCTCCTGCGGGAAGCGGGCAAACGCTACGGGGTCGAGGACTGGACGCTGGTCGGCACGAGCGAAGGCTCGGTGAGCGCATTCCACGCCGGACGCATGAATCCGGGGCTGATACGCCGCGTGATCCTCACCGCATCCTTATTCAGTCCCGGCCGCATTGGGCCCGGGCTCTCGGGCGTCGCATGGGTTGCGCTCAACGCAAGGCTTCTCTGGGTGCACCACGAGGACGACCCGTGTCCCTTGACTTCTTACCGCGACGCGAAAGCGTTCGCGGCGAAGTCCGCCGCGCCGCTCGTCACCGTGCGCGGCGGCGGTCCCTGGCGCGGCGATCGCTGCCAAGCCTTCACCGCGCACGGCTTCGCCGGCATCGAGCGCGAGACCGTGCTCGCGATGCGCGCCTGGGTGAAAACCGGGGAAGCGCCCCCGGACGTGGGACGCTAAGCGAATGAGGCGTGTGAAAACGGTCGGCGTCTCCCTGGTGGCGCTCGCCGGTTTCGCCGGCGCGACGCTCGCGGCCAACGGCGTCGCGGTGACGCGCGGCAACGAGACGATGCTCTACGGCAACTGCGTGCCGAGCCTGGTGGTCGTGAACCAGTCGGCGCAGACCATCGATTTCCTGCAGGTTGACGTGGTGATGACGCTGCGCGATGGGCAGGAACGCACGATCGAACTGCGCTCGGGTTACCGCGAGGGCATCGCCCGGCCGATCGCGCCCGGGGCGAACGCGACGCTGCGCCAGCAGCACGATCTGTCGATGCCGCTCGGGGCGGCGTGCTCCGCCATCGCCTCGCGCCGCGTGGCGCGCACGATCTGCGAAGCTGGCGGCAGGGATTGCGCGGCCGCCGTGACGGTTCAGCCCTGACCGCCCAGCCGCGCATGGCCCGCGACTAGCGCCGCGGCCAGGAGCCGAAGCCGCCGTGGAACGTATCCCAGTTCGTCCGCGAATGGCGCTCGCGCCAGCGGATATCCTCGAGCTGCGCGCGCTGCAGGTGGTCGAGGACTTCAATCGGAACCCCGGCCTCGTGCAGCTTGAGGAAATCGGAAGCCTGGAGCGCAAGCACGGTGTCGGTGCGCTTGAGTTCTTCGATGATCTGTTGCGAGGTCTTGCCGCTCTTCGCGAGCTCGACCACCTCGGCGCTGGTGAGCGGCTTGGACTGCTCCAGCGTGGCGCAGGCGCCGAGCAGCACTGCGCAGACAAGCGCGGGGAGCGCAGCCGTTTTCCGCATACCCCTATGCTAAGCTTTTTCGCAGGGCTGGCAACAGTTTCAGCACCTTGTACTGCGTCACGTCGTTCCGCGAATCGCGGCCAATACCGTGGACAGGACTTGCGCGTTTTGGAGAATGGTTCAGGCAATACTACGGGTACGCATGAGCATTCCAGTAATACAGGCCTCGTTCACCAAGCGGCTGGATCGCAGCGAATTCATCGCCACGCACCTCCGCAAGTACCTGTCAGGCAAAGTCCTGGACGTCGGCTGCGACGAAGCCCATCTGCGGCGCCTCGTACCCGGCATCCAGTACACGGGGATTGACCTCGGCGGAACGCCCGACGTGGTGCTCGACCTCGAAGCGGCGGAGCGCCTGCCTTTCGGCGACCGCGCTTTCGACGCCGTCCTGTGCAGCGACGTCCTGGAGCACCTCGACAATCTGCACCGTGTCTTCGCGGAGCTGGTCCGCGTCAGCGGCAGGTGGCTCGTGATGTCCCTGCCGAACAACTGGAGCAACGCGCGCCGGCCGATCGAGAGGGGCAGCGGCTCGTTCGCGCACTACGGCCTGCCTCTCGACAGGCCGAGCGACCGGCACAAGTGGTTTTTCGGGCTGACCGAGGCGCGCGATTTCTTCTATGGCCAGGAGATTCGGTTTCCGATTCGCGTAGTCGAGTGCTTCGCAAACGAGAAACGCCGGCCGGCTTGGGTCGTAGCCTTGCGACGCATGCGCTATCGCGATCAATTGCGCTACCTGAACCGGTACGCCCACACTCTATGGGCAGTATTCGAGCGCGGCGCCTGAGTCGCCGCCAACCAATCCGGCGCAAACGCGAATCGCGACCAATACCGTGAACAGCGCGCGCCGGGCGGATGAGTTTTCCTATCGCTTGAACGCAACGGGCCCCGAGCCGCGCACCGCGCGCCTCCGCGCGCTGCTGTTGGGCTTGTTCACGCTCTCGGGATTCACAGGGCTGATCTACGAGTCGCTCTGGTCGCACTACATCAAGCTGATGCTCGGGCACGCGGCGCTGGCCCAGAGCCTGGTCCTGGTGATCTACATGGGCGGCCTCGCCCTTGGTGCATGGCTCGCGAGCCGCTCGGAACGCTGGCGTCGACCGCTGCTCGCGTACGCAGCGATCGAGCTCACGATCGCGATCGCCGGGTTCGCGTTCCACGGCGTGTTCGTCGCCAGCGATCGCTGGTTGCACGACGCCTTGCTGCCGACGCTCGGCTCGCCGACGCTGGGCGCGGCCGCGCGCTGGACCGTCGCCGCGCTGCTGCTGTTGCCGCAGGCGATCCTGCTCGGCATGACCTTCCCGCTGATGAGCGCAGGCGTGCTGCGCTTGGATCCGTCGCGCGTCGGGAGCACGATCGGCACGCTCTACTTCACCAACTGCCTGGGTGCCGCGCTCGGCCCGCTGGTCGCGGTCTTCGTGATGGTCCCGCGCCTCGGTCTGGCCGGGGCGTTGCTCGTGGCGAGCACGATCAACGCAGCGCTCGCGTTCGCCGTCTGGCTCGCCGTGCGCCGCCGCGACGAGGGTGCCGCTCCGGCGCGCGCCGCTGGCGCCGCCGCGCCGCGCGTGGCGCCGCGCGTCGCGCGGCTGGTGCTGATCGCCGCCGCGCTCACCGGCCTGGCGTCGTTCTGCTACGAGATCGCCTGGATCCGGATGCTCGCGCTGGTGCTCGGCTCGACCACCCAGGCGTTCGAGATGATGCTGTCGGCGTTCATCCTCGGGCTGGCGCTCGGCGGACTCTGGGTGCGGCGCCGCGCCGACGCCGTGCCCGATCCGCTGCTCCTCGCCGGCTGGGTCCAGCTCGCGATGGGCGCCGCCGCGGCCGCGACGCTGCCGCTCTACGGCTGGACGTTCGAGGCGATGGCGACGCTGTTCGGCACGCTGGTGCGGAACGACGCCGGCTACGCCGCCTTCCTCGGTGCCAGCCACATGATCGCGCTCGGCGTGATGCTGCCGGCCACGGTGCTCGCGGGGATGACGCTGCCGCTGTTCACCGCCGCGCTGCTGCGCGGCGGCGCGGGCGAGCGCGCGATCGGTCGGGTCTACGCCGCGAACACGCTGGGCTGCATCCTCGGCGCGCTCCTCGCGCAGCACTTGATGCTGCCGCTGCTCGGTCTGCACGGCACGGTCCTGACCGGCGCGCTGATCGATACGACGCTAGGCGCGGCGCTGCTGTGGGCGACGCTCGCGCGAGGGACGGCCGCGCGCCGCAGGCCGCTGCTGACGAGCGCGGCCACGCTCGTGCTGCTGGTCGCGGTCGCGACCGTCGGCGGCGCCGACCCGCGGCGGCGGGTCGCCGGCGTCTACCGCACCGGCGAGGCCTCGCTGCCGCCGTCGGCCGAGCTGGTTTACCTGCGGGATGGCGCGACGGCGACCGTCTCGCTGGTCCGCGTGGCAGACGGCACCTTGCGCATCGCGACCAACGGCAAGATCGATGCGTCGATCGCCCCGGAGTCCGCGCCGCACGACGCCGACGAGGACACGATGGTCGTCATGGCGACGCTGGCGTTGGTACTGCATCCTGACGCCCGCAGCGTCGCCAACATCGGCCTGGGTTCCGGCCTCAGCACGCACACGCTGCTCGGCGCGCCCTGGATCGAGCGGGTCGACACGATCGAGATCGAGCCGGCGATCGTCGAGGCCGCACGCGGCTTTGGTCCTGCGGTCCGGCGTACCTTCGAAGACCCGCGCAGTCGCATCCATATCGACGACGCGAAGGCGTGGCTCGCGACGAGCACGGCGCGTTACGACCTGATCGTGTCCGAGCCCTCGAACCCGTGGGTCAGCGGCGTCGCCAACCTGTTCACGTACGAGTTCTACGGCCGCATCCGACAGCACCTCGCACCCGGTGGTCGTTTCGTGCAGTGGTTGCAGCTCTACGAGACCGACTTCACGATCGCCGCATCGGTCTTCCGTGCCCTCGGCGCGCAGTTCGACGATTACGCCGCCTACCTCGCCGACGACCTGAACCTGCTGGTCGTGGCCAGCGATGCGCCGCTGCCGCAGGCACCGGCGGCGCGGGCGCTCGAGGCACCAGCGTTGCAAGAGTCGTTGGCGCGCATCGGTCTGGGCGGAGTCGACGACCTCCAGGCACGCCGCATCGGCAGCAAGCGCACGCTCGCACCGCTGTTCGAGACGGTCGCGGCGCCACGGAACTCGGACTTTCGTCCGTTCGTCGCGCTCGAGGCGCCCCGCGCGCGCTTCCTCAACCGGCATCTCGTCGAATTTACCTACCTCGCCAGCCTGCCGGTGCCGTTGACGGCTTGGTTGGAGCAGCGCGCGCCGGCGCTCGCGTCGGCGCAGGACCCGCACATCCAGGTCTCACGCCAGGCGCGCCGGGCACAGGCCGCGCTGCGCGCGCTGCAGGCGGACGGCGGCGAGATCGCGCTGGCCGGCGAACTGGATCGGGCCGTCGGCATCGTGCGGCTGGCGGTGATGAACTGCGCGGCGCTCGACCGGACCAGCCAGGCTCTGCTCGATGATGCGCTGCGCGCCATCGCGCGCGAGGTCACGCTCGGCCGGGATCGGGCCGAGCGCGTCGCGCTATGGCACGAGCTCGTGCCCGTGCGCTGCCGCGCGCGCTGGCCGGGTAGCAGCGTGGATTGGTATCGCTTGCACGAAGCGGTGGCCCAGGATCGTCCAAACGTCGCCGCCGAGGTCGCCGCGCGCCTGCTCGCCGCACGCGCCTACAGCGACCGCGCTGCGCTCGATCACCTCGCCGCGGCCGCCGCCGCTGGTCGGCTCGCCAGCGGCGACCCGCGCGGTGCGGCGCAGGTGCTCGCCGAGCACGGCGCACGGCTGCTCGACGGCGAGGTGCCGCCGCTGCACCTGCGCTGGTTGGCGGCGCTGGCTGCGGCGCCCTGAACGGTCGAGCCTCAGGTCCGCCCGGCGCGCAGGCCGCCTGATTCAGGCGGTCGCGCGCGGCCGCGCCAGCGCGGCGCCGGGCCACAGCGACGGGTGGCTGCGGGCGTACTGCGGCGGGTACTCGAGCTTGACGCCGAAGCGCTCGGCGGCGTGCCAGACCCAGCGCGGGTTGTCGAGCAGCGCGCGGGCGAGCGCGATCATGTCGGCGGCGCCGGAGGCGATGATGCTCTCGGCTTGCTGCGGATCGACGATCATGCCGACCACGCGCGTGGCGATGCCGGCTTCCTGCCGGATGCGCGCGGCGAACGGCACGTTGTAGCCGGGCTCGACCTTCATTTTCTGCTGCGGCAGCAGCGCGCCGCTCGAGACGCAGACGAAGTCGAAGCCGATCTGCTTCAGCCGCCTGGCGTAGGCAGCGGCATCCGCGACCTCGAAGCCGCCCTCCATCCAGTCGCTGGCGCTGATGCGCGCGCCGAGCGCGCGATCCCTGGGCCAGGCATCGCGCAAGGCCGCCGCCACCTCGAGCGGGAACTTCATGCGCTCGGCGCCGTAGGCGTCCCGGCGCCGGTTGGAGAGCGGCGAGAGAAATTCGTGCAGCAGGTAGCCGTGCGCCGAATGCAGCTCGATCAGGTCGAAACCCGCGCTCAGCGCGCGTTTCGCCGCATTTGCAAAAGAATCTCTCAATGAAACCAATTCAGAAACTGCAAGTTCACGCGGTGGTTGCCAACCGTCGCCGTAGGGAATCGCCGAGGGCGCGACCGTCTGCCAGGGCGATTCGGCGGCGCCCAGCGGCTTGCCGCCGTGAAAGGGCGCGTGCACCGAGCCCTTGCGCCCGGCGTGGGCGAGCTGGATGCCGATCGGCGAGCGGGTGATGCGGCGGCAGGCGTCCACCACGCGCTTCATCGCCGCCTCGTTATGCTCGCTGTATATGCCGGTGCAGCCGTGCGAGATGCGCCCCTCGCGCGTCACGCCGGTCGCCTCGACCATCACCAGGCCCGCGCCCGAGCAGGCGAGGCTGCCGAGGTGCATCAGGTGCCATTCGCTCATCGTGCCGTCGTCGGCCGAGTACTGGCACATCGGCGAGGCGCAGACCCTGTTGGGCAGCGTGACGCCGCCGAGCTGGATCGGGGTGAACAGCTTAGGGGGCGGCAACCCGGATGCCTTTCTCGGCAAGCGCGTTCCTCAGGGCCTGCGCGAACGCAACGGCGCCGGGCTGATCGCCATGCAGGCATAGCGTGTCGGCCTGCACCGGCACACGCTTGCCGGAAAGGCTGGTGACATAGCCCTCCTCGATCATCGCCAGCGCCTGCGTCACCGAGGCCGCCGCGTCCACGATCAGCCCCCCCGGGCGGTCGCGCGGCGCGAGCGTGCCGTCGTCCGAATAGCCGCGGTCGGCGAATACCTCGCCCGCCACGGGCAGGGCGGTTTTCTTCGCAATTTCATGAGTTTTGCTTCTTGATAACGCGTAAAGCATGATATTGGAACCCAGATCCCGTACCGCGCGGACCATCGCGTCCGAGAGCGCTTCGTCGGTCGCGGCCATGTTGTAGAGCGCGCCGTGGCATTTCACGTGGTGCAGCTTCGCGCCCGCGACGCGGGCAAAGGCCTCGACCGCGCCTGCCTGATAGACGACGAGGTCGTAGAGCTCCTGCGGCGAGATGCGCATCGCGCGCCGCCCGAAACCCATCAGGTCGGGGAGCGACGGATGCGCGCCGATGGCGACGCCCCGGTCCACCGCGAGGTGTACGGTCGTGCGGATCGTCGCCGGGTCGCCGGCGTGAAAGCCGCAGGCGATGTTGGCCGAAGTGATGAAGGGCATGACCTCGGCGTCCGCGCCCATTTTCCAGGCGCCGTAGCTCTCCCCCATGTCGCAGTTGAGATCGATCGTTTTCATGCTCCGCTCATGCTCCGAAGTTCCAGGCCAGCGCGCGCAGCGCCGAGTCGAGCCGCCGGCGCAGCGCCCGGCGCAGCTCCCGCGCCTGCTCCAGCGTGCAGCGCGCGAATCGCAGCGTGCCGCCGGGCGCGAGCTGCGCCAGCCGCGGCACATCCGCCGCCGCGATCTCCGCGATCTTCGGATAGCCGCCGGTGGTCTGGTGGTCCGCCATCAGCGCGATCGGCAGCCCGTTGGCCGGCACCTGCACCGTGCCGAGGCAGGTCGGCTCCGATAGTATCTCGATCGCTTCGGCGCGCGCCAGAGCGGGGCCCGCGAGGCGAAACCCCATGCGGTTGGAGTCCGGCGACACTTTCCAGGTCGCTTCGAAGAAGGCGCGCCGCGCGGCGGCATCGAACTGCGCGTGGTGCCGGCCTTCCATCGCGTGCAGCACGATCGGCTCGCGCTCCGGAAGCGTCAACGCGGGGGCCGACCAGGACACGCTTTGAATCCCTTTCCGCAGATTTTTTTTTGATGACAAGCCTTTATATCGTTCAAAAGCAAGAACTGAAGCGGTATCGACAAGGGGCAAAACATCGCCTGCCCGCAATGGGCGTCCCTCGAGCCCGCCGAACTTCGCCGGCAGGCAGGTGCTGCGGCTGCCGAGCACCGGCGCGGTGTCGATTCCTCCCGCAACCGCCAGATAGGCGCGGCTGCCCCGGAACGCCCGCCTGGTTTTCAGGATGGAATTCTTCTCCACCAGAACGGGCCGGTTCAAGGGCATCGGCATTCCCCCCAGCCTGGCGTCGAACTCGGCGCCGCAGAGAGCGACCAGGGCGTCGGTCTCGAAGGCCAGCTCCGGGCCGAGGATCGTGATCTCGAGCACCGCCGCACCGCCCTGGTTGCCGACCAGGCCGTTGGCCAGCTCGAGCGCCACGGGATCCATCGCGCCGCAGGGCACGACGCCCAGGTGCTGGAAACCATGACGGCCTCGGTCCTGCACGGTCGTCAGCAAGCCGGGTCTGAGAATTTGGATGTTCATCGCAATCGTTCAAACTCCACGCGCGAAATCGGCACGAAGCGCACGCGGTCGCCCGGCGCGAACAGGCTCGGCGGCTCGCGCGCCGGATCGAACGCCGCCAGCGGGGTGCGGCCGATCACGTTCCAGCCGCCCGGCGTCTCGTAGGAATAGACCGCGGTCTGCGCGTTCGCGATCGCGACCGAGCCTGCCGGCACGCGCGTGCGCGGCGTCGCGCGGCGCGGCACCTGCAGCCGGGAATCGAGCCCGCCTATGTACGGCTGCCCTGGCGAGAAGCCGACCATAAGAACCTGGTGTTCAGTTCTGCTGTGTCGTTTTACGATTTCTTCGATCGACAGGGAAATGCTCTTGGAGATTTCAAGCAAGTCCAGACCCAGCTCCCGGTCATAGCAGACCGGGACTTCGACCCGGCGGCCGGAATCCTCGAACTTCGCGGCCGACTTCAGGCATTCCGCCAGGAGCCCCTCGAAATGCTCCAGCACCGGTCCGGGAAGCGCTGCGTGATCCGGATCGAAGTGCACCGCGATGCCGCAGAGCGCCGGCACCACGTCGCGGATCCAGGGCAGCGAACGCGCGCGCAGCGCGGCCGCCAGCGCCTGCAGCCCCTGGTTCAGCTGCAGATCGAGCGTGTCGCAGAACTCGGCATACACGGCGGCATCGCCGAGCGGCGACAGGCGCAGGGACTTGAGGAGTTTCTTCAGGAGACTTTCGCCGCTTAGGACGCCTTCGGCGTGGCCACGCCGATCATGCAATCGCGGGTGACGATCGCGGCGAGCCGCTCCTCGCTCCAGCCCGCGGTGCCCGCGGGGCGCATCGGCAGCACCAGGTATCTCATGTCCGCCGTGGAATCATGGACCCTGATTTTTATTTCTTGAGAAAGATCAAGTCCAAATTCGGACAGCACGGCTCTCGGCTCGCGCACCGCGCGCGAGCGGTAGTTGCGCGACTTGTACCAGTCGGGCGGGATGCCGAGCAGCATCCGCGGATAGCAGGAGCAGAGCGTGCACACGACCATGTTGTGCACGGCGGGCGTATTCTCCACCACCACCAGCCTGAGCGCGGGCACGTCCAGTCCCAGCTCCTCGCACGCGCGGGTGCCGTTCGCGATCAGTCTTGCCCTGAAATCTGAGTCGACCCAGGCCCTGGCGACGACCCGGGCGCCGCGCTCCGGGGTGCGGCTGCGGATGTCCTCGACCGTCGCCGCGATCTGCTCCTCCGTGAGCACGCCCTTCTCCACCAGCAGCTCGCGCAGGCTCACCTCCATCAACTGGAAGTAGCTGTAGGGCTGGTAGCTGCCGCTGTCTTTCACTCGAGCCAGTGCTGGAAAATCTCGATCTCCACCACGTCCTCCGGGTTGCCGCGGTAGTCGGGCCACACCTCGCGCTGCAGGAAGCGCACGCGGTAGAGCGGCTGCTTCGGCTCGCCGCTGCGCTGCTGTGCGAGCTCCTCGGGATTGCCGAACGCGCCGCAGAGCCGCTCGACCACGCCCGCATGGCCCCGGATGTAGAACGGCGTGCGGATGTGACCGAGGGGATAAGCCTTCCTCACCTTCACCCGGTCGCCGGGTTTGTATCTGGCTTCAACCACGTTTCTGAATCTCGGCCATTTTCCGCCCGAGTTCCTCGGTCGTGATGATCCCGCGCTGGATCATGGTCTGGGTGATCGAGGTGATCCAGCGCTCGTAGTAGGTCATGCGGTCGTAGGCCTCGGGGCCGATCGACTCGATGTTCTTGCGCAGCTCGTCCACGGTCATCAGCTTCCTGCCGCCCTTGATGCCGGACAGCAGGGTCATCAGCGCATCCACGCGCCGCTCCCACTCCGCGTAGTCGTGCTCGGTGGGCTCGACCTTGCCGGCGGGCAATCCGCCCATGTCGTGATGGCCGCGTTCGATCACGCCGGTTATATTAGCGCGACATGAGTGTCGCCGCGTTGCTCCTCCTGCTCGCCGCTGCCGCCACCGCCTCCCCTGCCGGCGCAGGCGAACTCTTTGACCTTGATCGAAGGGCGATCTGGCGGGCGCAAGACGTAGCGACACGCACGTACGTGAGCTCGGGGCGGCTGGTCATGGTGGGATCGCGCCTTGGCGACGCGCAAGGGCTGATCCTGAGGCGGTATGTGTCCACGCGGGCGGTCTCGGTGGAGAAATTCCTGGAGGTCGACCGGGAGGGAAACCCGATCCGCGTGCTGGCCCATATCAGCGACTGGCTCGAGCAGCGGGGCGACGCCGAGACCGCGATTGCCGATAGGACGATTCGAGGCGCGACCCTTCTGGTCAACGGCCGCGGCAGGAATCGCAGCTGGACTTTCGTCGGCCCTGCGCCTGAATTGTCCAGCGGAAGCAAGCAGTGGCTTGACGCGAATTTCGGTGCGACCGGGCCGCTTACCGTCTTGCTCGAAAGAATGCTGCCGAAGCGCAAAGTCGCGATCGCGGAGTCATGGACCGTCGATCCGCTGCCGCTGCTGGAGCGGATTCCGCAATACCGGATCGAGTCTGCCACCGGCACGGGATCGTTGCGCGCCGTGCAGAACGGGGTCGCGCAGGTTCATTTCTCGTTCGCCGCGTTTTCCCGGGGAACCGCGTTCGGCCGGGATGAGGAGATCCTGCCCTGGAACAGGGGCGGAGCAATGCGCCTGACGCTGGAAGCCTCGGTAGCCCTGGAGGGCGCGCGGGCAGTGACGTTCGGCCGGCTCAATTCCAGCATCGACGGCGAAATCACGGCAAATCTTCCCGAAGGCACCATGAGCATTGCGGTGGAGAACAGCTGGGCCCAGCAGCAGACGGTCTCGGAAGGCGGCGAGTTTCCGCCGCTCGCGCGCGAGGAGCGCCGATAGTGGCGCGCCAGCCGGAAACGGCTGTCGCTACGCAGCAGCTGCCGCCCGCGGGCAGCCTCCTCCTCGATCACGTTTCGCACTTCGTGCCCGACCTCGGCGCGGCGGCGCAGGCGCTGCAGGCGCTCGGTTTCGCGGTCACGCCGCAATCGGCGCAGCAAACACAGGACGGGCCGGCGGGCAGTTCCAACGTCTGCGTGATGCTCGAGCAGGGCTACCTGGAGATCCTCGCGCCCACCGCGGACACGCCGAACGCCAGGAATATTCATGCCTGGATGGCGCGCTATCCCGGCGTGCATCTGTGCTGCTTCGGCACACCCGACGCCGAAGGCGAGCAGCGCAGGCTGCAGGCGCATGGCTTTGCGCCTCCGCCAATCGTGCATCTGGAGCGCTGGGCGGATGAAAAGCATTTCGCACGGTTCTCCGTGGTGCGAGCTTCCTCGGACAAAATGCCCGAAGGCCGGATTCAATACGTGCAGCACTTCACCCCCGAATCGCTCTGGCAAGCGCGTCACCTGCGCCACGCGAACGGCGTCGTGAAGCTCGCCTGCATTTTCGTCGTCGCGGACGACCCGGCCGCCAGCGCCGCGCGCTGGGCGCACTTCGCGGCGCTGCTGCCGCAACCGGCGGGTGCCTACGTTCACCTGCCGGCGGCGCGCGGCGGCGCGCTCGTCGGCCGGCGCGAAAACTGGAGCGCGCTGCTGGGCGATGCGCCCGCGGCGCCGGCGCTCGCCGGCTACGCGCTCGAATGCCGGGACACGGCGGCCCTCGTTGCACGCTGCGAGCTGCTGGGACTCCCGCTGCGGCGCATTCGCGACAGTCTCTACGCCGTTTCGCTTCCCGACGCCTTGGGAGGCGCCTGCCTGTTTGGAACTCGAAAAGGACTTGGATTTCCAATATGAAAAGCGATCTTTGCTCCCTTTCCGCCAATGAACTTCTTTTCCTGTATCGAAAAAGAAAAACCTCGCCGCTCGAGGTGACGCGCGCAGTCATCGAACGGATTGAAAAGCTCAATCCCGTTCTCAACGCGTTCTGCCTGCTTGATTCCAAATCGGCCCTCAGGAGCGCGAAGGAGTCCGAAGCACGCTGGACCAAGCGCAAACCCGTGGGGCTGCTCGACGGCGTGCCGGTGTCCATCAAGGACTTGCTGCTGACCCGGGGCTGGCCGACGTTGCGCGGCTCGAGGACGATCGATCCCACGGGACCCTGGAACGACGACGCGCCGGCGGTGGCGCGCTTGCGCCAGCACGGCGCGGTGCTGATCGGAAAAACCAATACGCCCGAATTCGGCTGGAAGGCGGTCACCGACAGCGCGCTCACCGGCATCACGCGCAATCCCTGGAACCTGGAGAAGACCCCCGGAGGGTCGTCAGGCGGCGCCGCGGCCGCGGTCGCGTCCGGCATGGGCCCGCTTGCGGTGGGCACCGACGGCGGTGGCTCGATCCGCATTCCCTGCAGCTTTACGGGGCTGTTCGGCCTCAAGCCCTCGTTCGGGCGCGTGCCGGCGTGGCC
>ERZ1292645.567-Hain-H14-02um-R2-567-length-12797-cov-6_pt1 | contig 12797 bp, 9 predicted proteins | sample MGYA00564401_ERZ1292645 | MGnify/ENA primary metagenome ERZ1292645 (study PRJEB36523, sample SAMEA6512644) | groundwater metagenome | collected 2019-01-09 | study: AquaDiva: Metagenomics assemblies of 32 groundwater samples | reverse complement strand
ATTACGGTTCTGACTGATACAATAGTCCTTAAGGCTGAGAAAAAAGGAAGCAAAAAAATTGTGCACTTGCAGCGTAAAGACAAAGAGTATTTTGAAGAATGTGATGAGATCTTGGTGGCCACGGGAAAGGTTCCAGTGCTTGATTTTATGCCTGAGAAGGCGGGGATTGTCATCGAAAAACACCGTTTCCATGTCAACCGATACCTGCAAACAAACGTCCCTCATATTTATGCAGCAGGAGATATCGTTGGTCCCTATCTCTTTACCCATACAGCCTACAACCAAAGTGCTATTGCCGTAAATAACGCTTTTTCTCGGGACAAGATAATCCCTGATTATCGAGTGGTGCCACGATGCGTTTTTGTGACCCCAGAAGTTGCCTCTGTTGGCATTACTGAAATAGAGGCCAAAGAGAAGGGCCTTCGGATCAAAACAGGTATTACCGCGATTGCTGTCCTTGGTCGGGCAAATACCGAGAACGAATTTGATGGTTTTGTTAAGGTGATTACTAATACTAAAGGCGTTATTCTTGGTGGCTCTATTGTCTCGCCACGAGCAGGCGAAATGATTCATGAGATCGCGCTTGCTATGCAGTATCGGGCAAAGGCTTCCGATTTAGCCTCGATGATTCATGCCTATCCCACCTACTCTGAAGCGATCAAAATTGCTTGTAGTTTGGTTTCCTGATAAAAAATCAAAGCAATGATTCTTCCATAGCCTCATTTTTACTATAAGGTATTGACAAGTGTTTCCCGATAGTATTAGCTATATATGTCGGCTGATGCATCAGCTGGACTAGCCAAAAAGCTGCGATTCTAGATAGAGCATCTTCAGGGACAGGGAAAAGGTATATCTGGCAATACAAATGAAAGATATACTTTCATAGAAAGAAATAGGGTAAACTGCCTAAAAAACAAAGAACCTATTCAAAATCTACAAAAAAGTCTGCCTAAAAAACAGACTTTTTTGTTGGTTATAACTAATAAACAGTCTTTTCTTGCATTTCATTTTTTATATTGATAGTATATCTTCATGCCAGATCCAACACCAGGGCACTACGATAGGGATTTTACCCCCCCCCATACTATAGGGAAGAATTTAGAGCCAATTGTTCGAGATTTACGCTCCGATGAAGGTGATCCAAGGACAAAAATACAGCGTACCGCTCAAGTCCTTGCTGGAAGTATCGAAGACACGACTATGCCCTCAAGCGATAGCCCTCAGGCATTTACCTTAAAACGTGTTGTCATTGGAGCAATGTATAGTCCCGATCAAGCAACCTATCTCTTAGAGCCTCCCCCTCACATGCGAGAAAGCTCAGGTGTTGGAATGATGTATATTAAACGAAGTGCCATTGATAGGTTAAGCACTATTGTTTTGTTGGACACATCAAGGGCGGGAGTTGATCCTTACTCGACTCATGCATCTAGTTCTGGAAGGCACATCACAACACCGGGAGAAGTACAACAGAAAAAAATCGTTGATGACACAAGGAAATTAGTGAGTGCTATAGTGGAACATGGTATTAAAAAAGATCCTGAAAGTTTTACTGTTACCACTGAGGGTAAAACTTCTCCTGCATTTCTCGAAACACTTCCCTTTACAGCACCTTTAGTAACCAGCCAGCCTCAGCTTCCAGAAGTAAACAGAGAATATGTAAGACCTCTTGACCGTGCAAGAAGATTAGGAGTAAAGGGCTTTTTGGGTAAAGAATTGGCTGACCGATACGGAGAAGAAAAATATATTCCTGAAGGGGTTGCAACAGCCGTGCAAACAGGCTTTGAAGAAAGCACGTTACCAGAAGCATCAGACGAAAGTTACAGACTTGCTGAAATAGCTTTATCCGCAAGAGATACAAATCCGAGATATCTAACTCCTTCCTATGAACTCATTCCGCCTGATGGTTCTGATTTACCCCATATCCAGATAGGTAACAATGCTGTCACGATTATTGAAGGCAAAAATAGGAAAGCAATTAGTTCACTCACCTATCCAGCTCCCACAGATGCCGATTTATCTCGTATATTAGATGCATATGAAGCAATACAATCTCGTGGTGTTGCAACAACAGCTGATACAGCATTACAGATCGCTCTCAATATGAAGGCTGGAGGAGGAGAAGAGGCTCTTGATGGTATTGCACAACGTCTCCCTCGAACAGCATCCATGGTTGATGCTGAAGCACGAGCGAGTCTATTATCAGAACGAGAAGACCAAATAGCAGAAGCAAAAAGAGCACGAGAAAGAGAAGATGCGGAAAGAAGGGCTACTTGGATTAGAGGAATGCGAGATGAGGAGAACAGACAGATTGGACCTTTCCCTTTTCTGCAAAGTGATATTAATGGATTAGCTGGTTACACAAATGAAGATGGAGAGCAGATCCCAGGATCATTACTAACAGAGCCGCTTGATGAAGAGTTATTGAGAACTATCCAAGGATTGGGGTTCAGGACTCTTGCTGAAGATATAAGAGAACGTGGGCCAAATCTTGCTGTTTCCGATGCAAGAAGATTTTTAACAGAAGGATTAATCAATCTAGCAGGGTCGGCAAAGAACAGACTCCTTTTTGCTGCTCCTGATGGTTTTTCTTTAGAGCGTGGTACACCTCCTATCGAACCTGATCCTTATGGAGGCCCCACTCGTGGAGTAGGGACATTGAGGGTAGAGGAAACTGATCAAGAGGGGAATATTCCGCTTGCAGTCGATGGATTATTTGTAGATATCAAAATTGCACCTACTGATCCAGATATTCATATACGCAAAGTAAAAAGATTTCAGAAAAAGGGAGCAGCAGCAGGAGATTTTACCGATACGCTTGATGATAGTCCAACAAAACTGACAGAAGATTATGAGTTAGGGGAAGATGATAAGAATGATTTTCGCCCCACCTTTGAAATTTCTCTTACAGAATGGACCCCCGGTCCCAATGGTGGCGAAGAAGAATACCGTGTCTGGCGGGTCAATGATGGCATTCTTGTACAATGTGCAAATTCAGATATACCTACCTTTTATAAACGAGACATGATCGCAACGGGGAGAGTACAGGTGTACCGTAAACCAGTCATTTATCTGTATCCTCCTAAGCCAACAAGTGTTACCGTAGAGTTAGACTATAAAGGAAAACTGACGAATACCTATCCACGGATCAATGGTAATAGCTGGCATGTCACTGCGCATCCTGATGGAACACTTCAGTCAAATGGAAAACGCTATAAATATCTTTTTTGGGACGGAGTAAATAACGCTATTAATTGGGATTGGTTAGAAGGATTTTGTGTCCACAGAGATGAAATAGAGAGTTTTTTGGAAGAAAAGATAGAAAAGTTTGGGTTAAATTTTGCCGAAGCACAAGACTTCATTACTTATTGGGCTCCCCTGATAAAACAAAACGAATGGTCGCTGATAAGTTTCCAGACAGGAAAATACGAAGAACTGGCAAAACTTACCATTACTCCTCAACCAGATACTCTGATCCGTTTATTCATGGTTTTTAAGAAAATACCTGAAAGATACAAGATACCTGCGCAAGAGTTTCAAACTATAGTAAGAAAAGGATTTACTGTCGTAGAATGGGGAGGAACAAATGTTGATGAGCAGGTTTGTAAAATTCAGTGAGTCAAATACGGATTGTTCTGAAATCCTTTCTAATCCATGCTACAATAGCCTCAATGGATCAAGTCGCCCAAATTCGTGAAAAACTCGATATCGTTGCCTTTATCGGAGAGTATGTGAAGGTGCAGAGGGCAGGGAAGAACTTCAGAGCACTTTGTCCCTTCCATAACGAAAAATCCCCATCCTTTATGATTTCTCCTGAAAGGCAAGCCTGGCATTGTTTTGGCTGTAAAAAAGGAGGGGATATCTATAGCTTCATCATGGAGTATGAGCGCATGGAGTTCCCTGAAGCACTTCGTACTCTTGCCAAACGTGCAGGCATCGAATTAGTATCATCCTATCAGCAAAGCGGTCTCAACTCACAAAAGGAACGAATTTATCAGGCAAATAGCTTTGCCAAAGAATATTATCATTATGTATTGACCAAACTGCCTGCCGGGAAGACTGCTCTAGCGTATCTCAAGGATCGTGGATTGACCGATCAAATTATCGAGACGTTCCATCTTGGTTTTTCTCCAGCTTCTGGTACAGCCCTTTTTGCCTACCTCACCAAGAAAAAACAATATACACCAGCCGAACTTATTGAAGCAGGTCTTGCCGGCCAGAATAGTCGGGGCTACTTTGACTTCTTTCGTGGACGAGTGATGTTTCCTCTGATTGACCATCGAGACAATGTCGTCGGATTCTCTGGGCGTGTACTTGATCCTGATGCCAAGGTTTCAAAGTATGTAAATACTCGTGAGACGCTTGCTTATCACAAAGGAGAGCATTTTTATGGACTATCGGTAGCCAAAGATGCCATTCGTCGGGAAGAGCAGATCATTATTGTTGAAGGAGAGTTTGATGTTATCTCCTGTTTTCAACATGGTATTAGTAATGTCGTCGGAGTGAAGGGAACGGCACTGACGGAGGCGCAAGTACATTTACTTGCTCGGTATGCCAAAAAGCTTACGTTTTGTTTTGATGGTGATAGTGCAGGACAAGAAGCGATTAAACGCAGCCTTATCGTTGTTGAAAAGAAAGATCTGACGCCCACCGTTATTGCTATTCCTGGTGGCAAGGATCCTGATGAGTCGCTACAGAAGGAACCAGGACTTTTTAAGAAAGCAGTTCGTGAGGATATTGGTGTCTATGATTATTTGTTTGATCAGACAGTAGCTTCAGTTAATCGAGAAACACCCGAAGGCAAACAGCAAATTGCAGCAGCTCTTTTACCCATTTTTGCACAGATAAAGAATGCAATTATTAAAGAACATTATCTAAAGAAGGTAAGTAGTGTCCTTGAGACGTCGTACGAGAGCGTTGAGAAGGAACTTGCGCGTCTTATCCAGAAGCAACCGATAGTTAATGAAAAGAAGCAAACAACAACCAAACGCTCGCAAGAAGAAATTCTGGAGGAATATTTACTCGCACTTATCATCCAGAGTCCTCACCCCAAAAAATCTGTTGAGCAAGCAATTGCTCTTTTGTCGGAAGTGCTTCCCAAAGAGCGAGCGTATCAAAAGCTTTTTTTTCACCTGCTTGAACATACGACACAAGCAGAACATTTTGATGGGGAGAAGTTTGGTGCAAGCTTGCCCAAAGAGCTGTCAACAAGCTTTGATACCATTTCTCTTGTGCCAATTCCTGCATTTACTGATGAAGATAAATTTATAGCTGAGATTGCTTCTGTTTCTCGCAAATTGAAACATTTTTATGTACAACAAAAAATGCGTCAACTGACGACACTTATTCGAGAGCGGGAAGCAGTCGATGATACAGAAGCTATAGCACGCCTTCAAGAAGAATATTCCTCACTTCTTCACGCCCTTTCGGACAAATAGCTTGCACGAATTTGAGAATGTGATACAATAAATACTATGTCCCAAAAATTATCTACATTACTTAATGATATTGTTGTCTCGGCCAAGAAACGAGGATACATTACCCAGGAAGAAATTTTGGGCATTTATTCTAAGCCTGAGGATCATATTGAAGACCTTGACGGCCTCTATGATAAGCTTATTCGCTCCAATATTGACGTCTTTGAGACAGTCGCACAGCAACAAGAGGAACAGAAGCCTATTGAAGACTTGGAAAAAGAACTAGAGGCCTTAACGGTTTTGACTGAAGGATCAGTCTCAGACCCTGTTCGCATGTATCTCAAAGAAATTGGACGTATCCCACTGTTGACCTTTGAAGAAGAAATTGAGCTTGCCAAACAAGTCGAAAAAGGCAGTAAAGTAGCCAAGCAAAAACTGATCAATTCAAACCTTCGTTTGGTTGTGTCTATTGCTAAAAAATACATCGGTCGTGGATTGACTCTCCTTGATCTTATTCAGGAAGGAAACCAGGGGCTTATCCGTGCCGTTGAAAAATACGACTGGCAGCGTGGCTTTAAATTCTCAACGTACGCAACCTGGTGGATTCGTCAATCGGTGACTCGTGCGATTGCTGATCAGGCAAGAACTATTCGTATCCCTGTACACATGGTTGAAAACATCAATCGTTTCCTTCGTCAACAACGTAAACTTATGCAGGAGCTCGGTCGTGAACCAAGTCCTGAAGAAGTCGCTGCTGCACTTGGCATTGAGCCAGAAAAAGCACTTGAGATTATCAAGATTTCTCAAAACCCTGCTTCTCTTGAGGCTCCAGTTGGTGACGAAGAAGATAGCAGGCTTGGGGATTTCATCCATGATTCTTCAGCACCAACGCTTTTTGATTCTGCCTCACGAGAGCTTCTGAAAGAGCAAGTAGAACAAGTGCTCCAAACCCTTTCTGATCGTGAGCGTCGTGTGGTTATCGAACGATTTGGACTTGAGGATGGTCGACCAAAGACACTTGAAGAAGTAGGCAGAATGTTTCAGGTCACCCGTGAGCGTATCAGACAGATTGAGGCAAAGGCTCTGAGAAAACTTCGTCATCCTTCCCGTGGGAACAAACTCAAAGACTATCTCGTCTGATATTTTGTATGGAATCAAAAAAGTATTCTAAACACAAAAGGATTCTGCTCTTTTTCTCCGGTGGTCTTGATACTTCATTTTTACTTAACTATTTTACCGAAGAATTTCATGCTGAAGTAATCACTGTTGCTTTTGATCTTGGTGGTGATGCACTAGAGGTTAGTCAGTTGGAACAACGAGCAAGGAGTCTTGGCTCGACAAAGCATATTTTGCTTGATGCAAGAAAAGAATTTATTGAACAGTACTGTTGGCGAGCTGTGAAAGCAAATGCACTTTTTCAAGGTATGCATCCTCTTTCCTCTTCACTTTCTCGTCCATTGATGGCAAAGTCAGGAGTTGCTCTGGCAAAGAAATATATGTGTTCAGCCATAATGCATGGATCTAATGGTTGGCAAAATAATTCAGCTCGATTTGATACAGCAATTCGTGTGTTGAGCGACAAGTTAGAAATTATCGAGCCAATAATGGAGCAGAATATCAGTCGGGAGTTTGCGTATAAGTACTTACAACAAAAAGGTCTCCAAATAGACAAAAAAGAAGACGATTTATTCTCTTCAGACAACAATATCTGGGGAAGAGAAGTTGAAGATGGGGTACTGGATCATCTTGAGGAAGCACCAAAAGAAGGAATCTATCGCATCACAATCTCTCCAGAAAAAGCTTCTGATCAAGCAGAGTATGTGTCTATAGGCTTTGTTGACGGTGCTCCTTCTCTGGTTAACGGGAAAAAACTACCTCCTTTAGAAATAGTAACTATGCTGAATACAATTGGAGGTAAGCATGGTATTGGGCGACATGATGCTCTTGAAGATAAAAATATTGGCTATAAAATGCGGGAAATTCATGAATCTCCTGCTGCTACCTTGCTTATTCAGGCGCATAAAGATCTTGAAAATACTGTCCTGCCGAGAAGGACACTCAGAATGAAAAATAGCATCGATTCAGAATGGGTTGATTTGGCTTGTTATGGTCTCTGGTATCATCCCTTGCGGGAGCAATTAGAAACCTTTATTGATGAAGTAAATAAACGAGTATCTGGAGTAATTACATTGAAGCTTTATAAGGGAAATGGTAGTATTGTGAGAAGACAATCTCCGTATGGTTTGGATAAAGAGAATTTAGAGAAACAGGATACGTACATGTTTACTCAAGGGCGTCATCCAAATCGGAACTACTATGATTTTTATGCTTACGAAGCAGAAATAGCTAAACGTACAGAATAATCACTATCGTTTGGTTTACTCATTTTTTGTGATTCTTTTAAACAAGTTTCAACTCTTGCGGGGAAGACCTTCTTACTGGCATGATAAAATAAGAAAATGAAGAAGAATTCATCGAATCATCATGGCATTTTAGCACTACTAACCGCAACATTCTTTTTTTCTCTCAATACACTTTTTAACCGTTTTGTTCCAGTGGAAATTGGGACATTTTTTCAACTATTCCTACGGACAACACTGATGAGTGTACTTTTTTTGCTAGTTGGGTTAATTCTCAAAGATTTTTCTTCAGTAAAGGGTAAAGATTGGCCGCTTTTTATTACTCGAGGACTTCTTGTCGCGGGGGATTTTGCTCTCTTTTTTATAGCAGTGAATCAATTACCTTTGGCAACAACGCTATTCCTTTTTTATGCAGGCTCCATTATCACAAACTATCTCTACGGTCTTTGCGTACTAAAGGAAAAGCTAACAAAGCAGACCGTGGGAGGGTTGTTGTTGGCTCTTTGTGGACTAGTCTTTATCTATAGTGATGGACTTAGTTCGTTAGCTCAGGATGCAAGTATTTTTGCTGTTGCATCAGGAGTATTCTTTGGGCTAATGACCGCAACTAGTAAAAATTTAAGTATAAGGTACTCTGTGACCCAAATTAATATCATTGCCTATATAACCGCTGCTCTCGCGGCTATTCCTCTGATGTCCTTTCAGCAAGAACAGTTTAGGTTACTGCTTCCAAATCAGACATGGATTTTGTTTGGGGGGTTTGCTCTCACCACATTCATTGCTTTTTATGCGGTAATTTATGGCTATAAATATGTAGAGGCTCAGAAAGCCAGTCTGGTGCTCCTTACTGAAATTTTGTTTATCGTACTCTTTGGATTTCTCTTTTTTCAGGAGATTCCAACAATGCATACGTTTATTGGTGGGATATGTATTCTTTTTGCATTGGTTTTACCAAACATCTCACTCCCTAAAAAAAACAACTAATCTTTTGCTGGCTGGATTTACCTTCCATTTGGTGGTAAAATAGTCGATACCGATTACATTCCGTGATAGTCCGCCAGCTGGCGGACAGGAAGCTGGTACTAAAATGTTTTTTGTATATGCTCTATTCAATCGAGCAAATGGAAAAATATATATTGGACAAACTGCGGATCTTGCAAATCGGATCGTAGAACATAACAAAAAAAGAGGTAACCATTTTACGGCAAAAATTGACGGGAAATGGGAATTAATCTATAAAGAAGAGGTTGCTGATCGCAAATCAGCATTAATAAGAGAAAAGCAATTAAAAAGTTATAGAGGAAGAGTCTTTATAAAGCAGAACGTTCCGTGATAGTCCGCCAGCTGGCGGACAGGAAGCTTTAATTCTCTTCAAAGAAACATTCCGTGATAGCTCAACGGTAGAGCAGGAAGCTGTTAACTTCAAGGTTCCAGGTTCGAATCCTGGTCGCGGAGCTTAACTTGGCTTAATATAACCTGATTAGCAGGGATATTCAGCACATCTTGAGTGGTATTTGGTTTCGATTTAACTACGCTTGCTACTATTGTCTCCTTTGCTTTTTGTGCCAACATTATCTTTTGTTCTTTGAGTAGAGTAGCGAATAACGGATTGTAGGTTACTTTAGCGATTCGTTTGTTTGCCACATATAAGTGTTCAAAGAATAGTTTGATATATCCTCGCTTGAGTTGGTTTGGAGAGGCTAGGTATGTTCCATAGATGTCTCTGGCAAGTGAGAATATCTCTTCGATAAATCTCACATCAACTTGTCGGTCTTTCTCAAGGTCGGCTATTTGTTTATAGAGAACAGCTATATCCTCTTCTATTTTTCCATGCACACGTTGATAAACTTCCCGAGTATAAGTTTTCTCTGCAAGTAAATGCTCAACATTGGTTCTTTTTTCATCCAAAGCTTTGAGTTTATTATCCAATCCTTGTTTTCTGCTTCTAAAGCTGTTCTGGATATTCCCAAGGTAGAGCTTTGCCTGATTAACTACCTCGTTCATAAACTCGTCCGTGAAGTGGAGCTTCTTGAATTGATTAGCGACAAGCCCTTCAAGCTTGTCTATCTCTGTGTACGTACCTTTACAGCCCCCACGTTCAGCACAATGGTAATATCCTATCTTGTCTCGCTTTACTGAGTTTACCTTATGCCATTCGCCAACCAAACGCCTATTATGCTTACTACAAATAATTGCTCCTCGAAGCAGGAAGTCATGCTTTCTGTCTCGAATAACAAAACTCCTGTGTTTTGAAAGTAGATATTTGACTTTATTAAATAATTCTTCTGTTATCAGTTTTGTATGTGTCCCCATTTTTTCCATGCCTCCCCATCTCATTAGACCATAGTAAAAAGTGTTGGTCAAGAGAACGTGAAGCGTTGAAACACCAATAGGTACGCCAGTCTTGCCTTTCAAGCCTCTCTGTGCCATTCGCTGACAGAGCGAGTGAATAGAGTATTTCCCTTTAGCAAACTCCTCAAACGCTTCTTTCACGAGGTAATCTTGATCAGGGTTCAATCCGATTGTCCGTTTTTCTGTTATCTCGTCTTTTACGTTTAGATAACCAAGAGGTGCTTTGGTAGGCCAAGTGCCTTGCTCAAATTTTTCACGCATCCCTTTTATTGTTTTCCTGCTGTTATCCCGACTGTAAAAAGCGTTAACGCCAGCCATGACAGTATCAATAAGATATGATTCTGGTGTTTCTTCACCTACCATTGGTTGTAGGGCAGAGTAGAGACGTATCCCCAACTTTTTTAACTTGTCCTTGATAAGAAAGTGGTCAATTTCCGACCTAGCAAAACGGTCAGTGTTAATAACGATTATTCCTCCTACCTCGCCATCTTCACATCTGTTAAGCATCTTTTGAAATTCTGTTCGTTCGGCAATCGTTCCACTCTCGCCTTCTTCAACGAAAATATCTTTAACCGTAAGTTCGAGTTTTTTGGCGTACTCCTTACACGCCTTTAATTGCCCTTCAAGAGAGTAACCTAAAACAGCCTGACGTTTCGTGCTAACTCTGAGATACAAGAAAACGTACTTATTATCTGTATTTGTGATTGTAATTTTTTTCATAGTATATGTATGAGATTATAGGTTCAAGGCTATTCAACCTCAACTTCAAAAGTCTAACCGTTAGATAGGCGATCAATAAATGCAGTTTCTGGCTTGATATAGTTGGTAGCAAATTCTGCAATTACGTTCCTCTTGGCAAACCATGTATCTTGATTCCATTGCTCTGTAAAAATGGTCTTCATCTCGGGTACTCCCAGTGTCTTCAAGACATAAAAAAGTCCAAGTCCTTCAAAAATGCCTTTTGGTCTTCGTATCTTAAATTCCTCCAACACTTTTCGGCAGACATCCTCATCTGATGGGTGAGTAAGTATTGCGTAGTTACGAGGGTCAGAAATTATCTTATTCCAATAATACTTTCTTACTTTACTGCTATATGCTTCCTTAAAAATCTCCTGAAACGTCCAATTTCCTTTTGTAATTCCCAATGCTGAATCAAGGTGTGAATTGACTGATGTTTTACCGATAAAGCGTGTCTCCATACGGACAACAGGTGGAATTTCTTTAGTCTTTTGTAAGTATTTTGCTTTTGCGATTTCTTGCGGTGTTCTTCTTCTATCAACAGAGCGCTTCAATGGCTCAAGTAAGTCATAATATTTTAAGTAAAAAATTGTCTCGAATAGATCCGAATGGAAACGTACAGCTCTCCCACTATTTGCATATCTGGTGAGGTCATTCTCCATTTTAGGAAAGGAGCATCTTCTCAATCTATCCAAAAAAGCTCGTGCATGAGCCATGCTTGAGTATTCCATATTCTTGCAATAGTCCACCCGTGTAACTGTAGCAGTCCGTAAAGTGGAAGGCGAAATAATAACTTCAATATCTTTTAATCGAGAGGTGAGTGTTTTAATAATTCGAGGAAAATCTTTGTTTTTTACTTCCGTGAAACTTTGTCCTCTAAGAAGTTTTGGACACGAGAATGTTATTTTCAGCTCACAGAAATAATCTGCTTTATGCTTTTTGTAGTATTCAAAAATAGTTAGGTTTGGGTAGACTTTTCCTCTTTGTCGTGAAGACAGGTCAAGGAGATGGTTATATTCTTTCCCTCCCTTATGAACTCGTTGAAACTCACTGACTTGCTCCTCGTCCCAATCATTGATTGGCTCAAAGCTAGGCTTGAAGTCATCAGGCGACAAGATTTTATATGCACCCTTTGGCAGTGATAATATTATTGTATCTATCATAATTGTATTTGTGTTTGTAAAATTCCGAGCTATCTCTTGGTAATACATAGAAGCTTGGATTTTATTTTTTAATGTTTCATTGGTAACCGCTAGAAAATACTAACGGTTACGGTCAAACATTAACATTTCAGTCTTTTTGCCTGTAAGCCTTTTTTTATAGCTCTGCTATGCTTTCTTCGATAAAAAGCGTCTATAGACATTGCTGAAAATAGCAAAAGATTTCTTTCGTCATCTCCGCCATAAGTTTCTTGCGGAGTAATGATTTTTATTCGTTTTTGCATCATAAGAATCTGTAGTTCTAGAAGTGTTTCTGAGCTTCGGGATAATCTACTCAAATCTGTACAAAGGATTCCTTTGGCTGTTCCATTTTCAAGCATTTCAATCATGTAATTAAAAGCAAGTCTACGTTTTCGTACTCCTGAATCCCCACATTCCGTTATTACTTCGCCAACCGACAATTTGCGTTCCTGAGCAAGTTTTTTAAGCGTGTTGATTTGAGCGTTAATACTATTGCCATCCAAGCCTTGGTTTATAGTGGCTGTCCTCGCAAAAATAATATAGTTATCTTTCATACGTTTTCACCCCCTCTCGATTTCTAAATTCCATCAGCAATCGTTTTACGTCTCTGATTGCGTTGTAATAGGCTTGTGGAATAACAAGAGCCTTAAAGGAAAAAAAGTTACTTTCAAGTTTTGTTATTTTGTCATCAGAATAGAAGACAAAAAGATATTTGCCAGGAATGGGTGAGGGCTTTACTTCCTTGAAACTGC
>ERZ1292645.322-Hain-H14-02um-R2-322-length-18126-cov-8_pt1 | contig 12799 bp, 21 predicted proteins | sample MGYA00564401_ERZ1292645 | MGnify/ENA primary metagenome ERZ1292645 (study PRJEB36523, sample SAMEA6512644) | groundwater metagenome | collected 2019-01-09 | study: AquaDiva: Metagenomics assemblies of 32 groundwater samples | reverse complement strand
AAGGTTAATATTGTAGAGACGCGGCCGCTATCCAAGCTAAAAAGATGGCGGGTAACTCAAATACTTGTCCCTGCGGGTAGTAAGCAGAGATTGGAGAAGACGTAAATGATCCAGATGAGAAGCATACTTAATGTTGCAGATAATTCGGGCGCAAAAAGGATAGCATGTATAGGTGTTATAGGCGCTTCCAACAAGAGGTATGCCGTAATAGGAGATGTTATTACAGCGTCTGTAAAGATGGCGATACCTAATGCTAAGGTAAAAAAGGGGGATAAGGTAAGGGCTGTTGTTGTCCGCACTGTTAAAGAAACAAAGAGGCCGGATGGTTCACATATAAGATTTGATGAAAATTCTGCTGTTATTATAAATAAAGACAACGAGCCTGTAGGAACCCGTATTTTTGGTCCTGTAGCAAGGGAACTCAGGGCAAAGAAATTTATGAAAATTATATCCCTTGCGCCAGAGGTGCTGTAGAAAATTAAGAATTAAAAATTAAGAATTGTTGGAGCAGGTTACAATGCAAACTATCAAGTATAAAATAAAGAAGAACGACCAGGTTATGATAATAAAGGGAAAAGAGAAGGGAAAGACCGGCAGGGTTATAAAGGTTGACCTTCTTAAAGGGCGCGTGTTAATTGAAAAGTTGAATATGGTAAAAAGACATGCGAAGCCGTCTCAAAAGCATAAACAAGGCGGTATTATTGAGAAAGAGGCGCCGCTGGCCGTATCAAATGTAATGCTTATATGCGATAAATGCAAAGGCCCTGTCCGTGTTGGAAGAAAGGTCTTGGATGATGGTAAAAAAGTAAGATACTGTAAAAAGTGCGGGGAGGTTTTGGATAAATAATGGCCAGATTAAAGGATATATACAACAAAAGCATAGTGCCTGATATGATGAAGGAGTTTAAGTATAAAAGTGTCATGCAGGTGCCGCGGCTTGAAAAGATTGTATTGAATGTCGGGCTTGGAGAGGCTACGCAGAATGTAAAGGTTGTTGACCATGCGGTGCAGGATATCACCAGTATAACAGGGCAAAAACCGGTAGTGACTACTGCAAAAAAATCCATAGCTTCGTTCAAACTGAGACAAGGTATGCCAATAGGCTGTATGGTTACCCTTAGGGGCGCTGTGATGTATGAGTTTTTAGACAGGTTTGTTAATTTTGCCCTTCCACGGGTTAGAGATTTTAAGGGTGTATCTGACAAGTCTTTTGACGGCAGGGGCAGCTATACCGTTGGGATAAAAGAGCAGATTATTTTTCTTGAGGTAGAATACGATAAGATAGATAAGATAAGGGGCATGAACATAACCTTTGTCACTACTGCCAAAAGTGATGGCGAGGCAAAGGCGCTTTTAAAGAATTTTGGAATGCCGTTTCAGATAAGATAGACTGAGGTTGAGTATTCTTAATACTTTGTCTTTAAATAGGGGGTTTTGTGGCAAAGAAGTGTTTGCAAGTAAAGGCTGCAAGAAAGAATAAATTTAAGGTCAGGGAATATAACAGATGCCCTTTATGCGGAAGGCCAAGGGCTTACTACAGAAAGTTTAATATGTGCAGGCTGTGCCTGCGCAAGCTTGCATCAAAAGGCGAAATACCAGGGCTTATGAAATCAAGCTGGTAATACTAAATTAAAAATTTAGAAATTGTATTTAAAGGGAGTTTAAAATGGCCATTACAGATACTGTTGCAGATATGTTAACCCGCATAAGAAATGCAAGCCATGCCAGACATAAGGAAGTTGAAATACCTTCATCTATCTTTAATCTGGCTGTAGCCAGGATATTGAAGGAAGAGGGTTATATCAAAGATTACGAACTTATAAAGGATAATAAGCAGGGTATAATTAAGGTCCAGCTTAAATACGACCCATCTAAAAAAGAGATTGTATCCGCAATAAAAAGGGTAAGCAAGCCGGGCCTGAGAATATATGTTAAGAAAGATAAGGTTGCAAAGGTGTTGAATGGGCTGGGTATATCAATCCTTTCCACATCTAAGGGAATTATTACTGATAGGAAGGCAAGGGAAATGGGTGTTGGAGGAGAGCTTATCTGTACGGTGTATTAAGAAAGTCACAAGTCACCAGTCACAAGTTTTCTGGTGACTTGTGACTGTATTTTAATATGAGGAGTTTTATATGTCTAGGATTGGTAAGAAATCTATAGCTGTTCCAGCGGGAGTCAAGGTTAGTCTTAATGGTGATATCGTAAAGGTTGAAGGGCCTAAGGGTATCCTTACCCAACCACTATGCAAAGAACTTAAGACTGAAATTTCTAATAGTGAAATAAGGGTAACAAGAAGTGGGGAAGATAAAGAAACTGCAATGCTTCATGGTTTGAGCCGCAGCTTAATAGCAAATATGATTAAAGGGGTTACAGAAGGTTTTCAAAGAAGTCTTGAAATTGTAGGGGTTGGTTACAGGGCCGATGTTCAAGGCAATATATTGAACTTAAGTCTCGGATATTCACACCCGATTAAATATGCGCTGCCAAAAGGCATAACTGCAACCGTAGACAAACAGACAGGCATTACATTAAAAGGGGTGGACAAACAACTTTTAGGCCAGACCGCTGCGGAGATAAGGGCATTCAGGATTCCGGACCCATACAAAGGTAAAGGTATAAAATACGCAGAAGAGGTCATCAAAAGGAAGGCAGGCAAGGCTGGGAAGGCTGCTGGCGGCAAGGCGGCATAAGCCTGACGGCAATTACAAAATGGGAAATGAATGGAGTAAATCTATATGGATATAGAAAAGAAAAAAAACAGTCACTTAAAAAGAAAGAAAAGGGTTAGAAAAAAGATTATTGGCGCTTCTGAAAGACCGAGACTTAATGTCTATAGAAGCAATAGGCATATCTATGCCCAGATAATAGAAGATGCTGCTGGCAAAACACTAATAGCAGCTTCAACCTTAAGCAAGGAATTTAAAGATAAGCTTGGGGATATTAAAAAGGCAGAGGCGGCTAAAAAGATAGGGGAGTTCATAGCAAAGAAGGCTATTGCTAAGGGGATAGATAATGTAGTCTTTGATAGAGGGGGATTTCTCTATCATGGAAGAGTTAAGGCTGTAGCAGATGGAGCAAGAGAGGCAGGGTTGAAATTTTAATTAGATAGAGGAGGCTGTTTGGAAAGGATAGATCCAAAAAGTTTAGAACTAAAGGACAAGGTAATATACCTCAACAGGGTAGCCAAGGTTGTAAAGGGAGGCAAGAGATTCAGTTTTAATGCAATAGTGGTTGTGGGGGATAACAATGGTCATGTTGGCGTAGGATTGGGAAAATCCAACGAGGTCCCTGAGGCAATCAGAAAGGCAATAGAACAGGCCAAGAAAAACCTGATAAGCTTTCCCCTTGCAGAACATACTATACCGCATGATATCATTGGTCATTATGGTTCAGGAAAAGTAATATTGAAGCCGGCGTCTCATGGAACAGGAATTATTGCGGGAGGGGCTGTAAGGCTGGTTTTAGAGGTGTCGGGTATACATGATGTCTTAACCAAATCCCTTGGTTCAACCAATCCTCACAATATGGTAAAGGCCACAATGGATGCCCTTATGAAGCTTAAAAGTCCTGAATCTGTATCCAAGTCAAGAGGTGTAAAACTGGGGATAGGCAAGGAGGCTTAGGGAATAAAAATGTTAAATAAACTTCATGCCCCTTCTGGGGCAACAAAGAAAAGGAAAAGGGTTGGCAGGGGAGAGGGATCAGGCCATGGCAAGACTTCCGGCAAAGGGCATAAGGGACAAAAGGCCAGGACAGGCGGCAGCACCAAGCTTGGGTATGAGGGCGGCCAGACTCCGCTTCATAGAAGTCTTCCAAAGAGGGGCTTTACCAATAAGTTTAAGAAGATATATGATATTGTGAACATAGAAAGATTGTCTGTTTTTAATAAGGGGGATGTTGTTGACGCAGAGACCCTTACTGCCAAAGGCATTGTAAAGAATATAAAAGACGGTATAAAGATATTGGGGGATGGCGAAATAAAGATACCATTGACAGTAAAGGCCGATAAGTTTACTGCTGCTGCCCTAAAAAAGATAGAGGCAGCCGGTGGAAAGGCGGAGGTAGTCTAATTGGCAGGCGGTATCCAGAACATAGGCAAGGTACCGGAGCTTAACCGCCGTATATTATTTACTATCATTCTCCTAATTGTATATAGGATCGGCGTATTTATTCCTACCCCAGGGATAGATGCCCAGGCCCTGGCTGGTTTTTTCAGTCAGGCAAAGGGAACGCTTCTGGATTTTGTCGTAATGTTTACAGGCGGGGCGCTGGAGCGATTTTCTGTCTTTGCGCTTGGCATAATGCCGTATATCAGCGCATCCATTATTATACAACTTCTTACAGTTGTTGTGCCGCATCTTGAAAAACTTTCCAAAGAAGGCGAGTCAGGCAGGAAACAGATAGTTCAGTACACCAGATATGGGACGATAGTCCTGAGCGTCGTACAGGGGCTTGGCATAAGCATAGGTCTTGAAAGTATGAAAGGGCCTGCCGGCGAGATGGTTGTTCATACGCCGGGCTGGGAATTCAGGATTATGACAGTTATAACACTGACAGCAGGGACAGCCTTTATAATGTGGCTTGGAGAACAGATAACCGAGAGGGGGATAGGCAACGGCATATCTCTTATTATATTTGCAGGTATTGCTGCAAGGTTTCCTACAGCCGTCGGTCATACCTTTAGTCTTGTAAAAACAGGTGAGATGAATTTCCTGTTTGTTATTTTATTGGTTGCCATGATGATATCCGTTATTGCCTTTATCATCTTTGTAGAGTTAGGGCAAAGGAGGATCCCGATACAATATCCAAAGAGGATGGTGGGAAGAAAGATGTATGGTGGACAGAGCACACATATTCCGTTGAAGGTGAACTCAGCCGGGGTTATACCGCCCATATTTGCCTCTTCTCTGATTATTTTTCCGGCTACTGCTATCAATTTTATAAATCTGCCTTGGCTTAAAGGCATTGCAAACAGCCTGAATCCCACCAGCATTTTTTATAATGTCCTTTATGCCGGGTTAATAATATTTTTTACATACTTCTATACTGCAATACAGTTTAATCCAAATGATGTTGCGGATAATTTGAAAAAATACGGCGGATTTGTCCCTGGTATAAGGCCGGGACATAATACAGCAGAGTATATAGACAGGATACTTACAAGGCTGACGCTCTGGGGCGCAATTTACCTGGCCCTTGTATGTGTGCTGCCGTCATTTTTGATAGGTTGGTGGCATGTCCCATTTTATTTCGGAGGCACATCTCTTTTAATAGTTGTGGGTGTTGCGCTGGATACTGCCCAGCAGATAGAATCCCACATGCTGTCCAGGTCATACGAGGGGCTTCTTAAATCAGGCAGGCTTAAGGGGAGGAGAGGATAGGTGTTAAACCTTATCCTGCTTGGGCCGCCGGGTGCAGGAAAGGGGAGCCAGGCTAAAAGCCTTGCAGCCCGCTATGGCATTCCACATATATCTACAGGCGACATATTAAGGGCTGCTGTAAGGGATAAAACCGAGCTTGGTGTAAAGGCCAAGGCATATATGGATAAAGGGGCGCTGGCGCCGGATGACCTTGTAGTGGAGATAGTCGCAGAGAGACTTGAAATGGATGATTGTAAGGCCGGTTTTATACTTGATGGTTTTCCAAGAAATATCCCGCAGGCGGAGGCTGTTGAAATGATGCTGGGGGCTCTGGGGAAAAAGACAGACAAGGTGATAAATATTCAAGTTTCGCACAGGGAGATTATAAAACGGCTTAGCGGCAGGTGGGTGTGCAGAAATTGCGGAGAAGGGTATCATATTATTTTTAATCCGCCGATGGAAGATAAAAAATGCGATAAGTGCAAAGGCGAGATATATCAGAGGGATGATGACAAAGAAGATACGATTCTTGCCAGGCTTAAGGTTTACGAGGAGCAGACCGCGCCTCTTATAGATTTTTATAAGAAAAAAGGCTCCCTTGTGACAGTAGACGGCATAGGGGGATTTCAAGAGATAACAGAAAAGATAGTGAATGTTGTTAAAGGAAAATGAGATAATAGTTCTCAAATCGCCAGATGAAATAGAAAAAATGAGGAAGAGCAGCCTTATAGTTGCTGAAATCCTTGCTGCTGTGAGGGCGGCTGTAAGGCCGGGTGTTACAACCATAGAACTTGAAAGGTTGTGTGAGGATGAGCTGAAGAAAAGAAAGGTCAGACCGGCCTTTAAAGGATACAGGGGGTATCCATATTGTCTGTGCACTTCAGTGAATGAAGAGGTTGTTCATGGAATGCCTTCAAAGAGGGTTTTAAAAGAAGGCGATATTCTGAGTGTGGATGTTGGAATTGAGTGCGGTGGTTATTATGGCGATGCTGCCGTAACAATACCTGTAGGCAGGATATCGGATGAGGCTGATAGATTGGTGAGGGTTGCTGAGGCCTCGCTGAAGTTGGCTATAGAAAAGGTTGTGATTGGCAACAGGCTTTTTGATATATCTTATGCTATTCAGAGCTATGTGGAAGAAAACGGTTTTTCTGTGGTAAGGGCATTTGTAGGGCATGGAATAGGCAGGGAGCTGCATGAGCCCCCGCAGGTTCCTAATTTTGGAGTGCCAGGCAAAGGGGTAAGATTAAAAGCGGGCATGGTTCTTGCGATAGAGCCTATGATAAATGCAGGTGGAAGCGATGTGGTTATTATGGAAGACGGCTGGACTGCTGTTACAAAGGATAGCAGCCTTTCGGCGCATTTTGAACATACAGTAGCGATAACGGAAAAAGGTCCGTATGTTTTGAGCAAGCTTTAAGGGAAGTGGGGACAGATTTAAAATCTGTCCCCAGAAAAAGGAAGGTATGGTTAAAGAAGAGGCAATACAAGTAGAAGGCACTGTAATTGAAACTCTGCCGAATGCTATGTTCAGGGTAGAGCTTGAAAATAAACACATGGTGCTGGCGCATGTTTCAGGCAAGATGAGGATGCATTTTATAAAGATACTGCCCGGCGATAAGGTTACTGTAGAGCTTTCACCGTATGACCTGACCAGAGGCAGGATAATATACAGGGTAAAGTGAAAACAGTAGGCAGTAAGCAAAAAAACAGAAAGCCATAGAGGAAGATAAATATGAAGGTAAGAAGTTCTGTTAAAAAGATATGCGATAAGTGCAAGGTGGTAAAGCGCAAAGGTGTTGTGAGGGTTGTGTGTGATAACCCAAAGCATAAGCAGAGGCAGGGATAGCTCATGGTTCATAGCTCATAGTTCATAATCAGGCTATCAGCTATGAGCTATCAGCCATCAGCTAAAAAGGGAGGTAAAATTGGCAAGGATAGGCGGTGTAGATTTACCAAAAAATAAAAGGGTAGAGATAGCGCTTACATATCTGTATGGGATAGGCGGGACAGCCTCAAAAAAGATTCTTGATGAGTCAGGGATAGACCCCAATACGAGGACACAGAACCTTACTGAGGGTCAGATTGCCCAGGTAAGAAAGATACTGGATAGAGACTATAAGGTGGAAGGCGACCTCAGAAAAGAGGTTGCCATGAATATAAAGAGGCTTATGGACATTGGTTCATACAGAGGGATTAGGCATAGGAGAAGACTTCCTGTCAGGGGGCAGAGGACCCATACAAATGCAAGGACGCGGAAAGGACCACGAAAGGCAAGCATCTCGATAAAGAAGGCGGAATAGAGATACGGAGGTCATAATGGCAAAGGTGAAGAAAGAAAAAAGGGTAGCAGCAAAGGGTATTGCAAATATACAGTCCACATTTAATAATACTCTAATTACAATAACGGATAATAACGGTAATGTGCTTGCATGGAGCAGCGCCGGAAGCAACGGTTTTAAGGGCTCAAGGAAGGGAACTCCCTTTGCGGCCCAGGTTGCGGCAGAGGTTGCTGCAAAAAAGGCTATGGAATATGGGGTTAAAAGCGTTGATGTGTATATAAAAGGGCCTGGGGCAGGCAGAGAGTCGGCGCTCAGATCCATTCAGGCTGCAGGGCTTAACATAAGCCTTCTTAAGGATGTAACACCAATCCCGCATAATGGGTGCAGGCCGCCGAAAAGAAGAAGGGTTTAATGAAATTTCAAATTTCAAATTTCAAATTTCAAATTTTACCTGTTGGAGGAAACTTTGGGAAGATATATTGAATCTGTATGCAAGCTATGCAGGAGAGAGGGGATGAAACTCTTTTTTAAGGGGGACAGGTGTTATACTGATAAATGTGCCTTTGAGAGGAGGAGTTATGCGCCGGGGCAGCATGGACAAAGGCGGGGGAAGGCCACTGCATATGCCTTGCAGCTTAGAGAAAAACAACGAGTCAAAAGGATGTATGGGCTGATGGAAAGGCAATTCCACGGTTACTTTAAAAAGGCAGAGAGGCTCTCCGGCATCACAGGCGAGAACCTCCTTCTTCTTCTGGAGAAAAGGCTTGATAATGTGGTTTATCGCCTTGGATTTGCTGATTCAAGGGGCGATGCCAGGCAGTTGATTATGCACAGGCACCTGCGGGTAGATGGTAAAAGTGTAGATATCCCGTCTTATATTATTAAGCCGGGTCAGGTAGTGGAGATTAAAGAGAAAAGCAGAAACAAGGCAAGGGTGAATGAGGCCTTAGAGACTGTAGAAAGGCGGGGTGTTCCGCAGTGGCTGGAGCTTGACAAGGTAAACTACAAAGGGGTTGTTAAAGCGCCTCCGAAGCGGGAAGATATAACCATGCCTATTCAGGAACAATTTATAGTAGAGTTGTATTCCAGATAGGCAGGAAAAAGCAGACAATAGGCAGTCTGCTTTTTCCTGGTTGCTGTTTAAAAACCATTCAAAATTAAAAATCGGGGGATATATGCAAAAAAATTGGCGGGATCTGATCAAACCTAAAAAATTAGAGGTTGATAAGAATACCTTGACCAACACTTATGGCAAGTTTACAGCCGAGCCTCTAGAGAGAGGGTTTGGCATCACTATAGGCAATTCTATTAGAAGGGTGCTGCTTTCCTCCCTGCATGGCGCCGCCATTGTCTCCGCAAAGTTTACCAGCGCCCTCCATGAGTTTTCTTCTATCCCCGGGGTGAAAGAGGATGTATCAGATATTATATTAAATCTGAAGCAGGTAAAGATCAGGTTTCACGGTCAGGGGCCGAAGACAATCAGGATAAAGGCAAAAGGCGACGGAGATGTGAAGGCAGGAGACATAATCTGCGATTCAACAGTTGAAATATTGAACCCAGATCTGCATATTGCCACTCTTGCCAGGGATGCAAAGCTGGAAGCAGAGTTGTTTGTTAAGATAGGCAAAGGTTATATCCCTGCCGCAAGGAATAAGGAAGAAAATCAACCCATAGGCGCTATCCCCATTGACGCTATCTTTAGTCCTGTAATACGGGTAAATTACAATGTGAGTTACGCGAGGGTAGGCCAGATGACCGATTATGATAAGCTTACTATGGAGGTTTGGACCACAGGGGCAGTAGGTCCTCAGGACGCAGTTGGTTTTGCAGCGAAAATACTGAAGGACCAAATGAGTGTTTTTACGCCGTTTGGCGAGGCAGAGGAGGAAATAAAGGAAGAAGAGGCAGTGAGGAAACCAACTTCTTTGAATGAAAATCTTTTCAGACTGGTGGATGAACTGGAGCTTTCCGTGCGTTCAGCCAACTGTCTTAAAAATGCCGATATAAAATACATAGGAGAACTGGTACAGAAGACAGAAAGTGAAATGTTAAAGACCAAAAATTTTGGAAGAAAATCCTTAAATGAGATAAAAGAGATGCTTGTGAGTATGAGGCTTAATTTTGGCGTGAAACTGGATAACTTTCCACCCAGGGAAGAATTGGATAAGATGTCGCTGGAAAAGAAGCAAACTGTTTAAAACAAAATTGCAGGTTGCAAGATTTAATAGACTTGCAGCTTGAAACTTTTTATAGGGGTTATTATGAGACATAATAGAGATGAAAAAAGATTTGACAGACCAGTCGGTCATTTAAGGTGCATGATGGCCAATATGACAAATTCGCTTTTTTTGCATGGGAGAATAAGAACCACATTGGCCAAGGCAAAAGAATTAAGACGCTTTGCCGAAGGTATGATTACGCTCGGCAAAAAAGGCGATATGCCTGCCAGAAGACGGGCTATGGCTTTTATGAGAGACAAGACTGTTGTAACAAGGCTTTTTGACGAAATATCGTCTAAATATAAAGATAGAAACGGCGGTTATACAAGGATACTCCATGCTGATGTAAGGCCTGGCGATTCAAGCCAAATGGCGCTGATAGAGTTGACTCCGGCAGGTGAAGAAAAGCAGGAAAAAAAGGGTAAAACCATGAAGCCTGCGTCACAGAAAAAAGCGGCAGGTTCAGCTAAGCAGAGTGAAAGGGCGGCATAGAAAGATAAATTTGCGGGTGTAGCTCAGCGGTAGAGCACGACCTTGCCAAGGTCGGGGTCGCGGGTTCGATCCCCGTCGCCCGCTCCATTGTAGCGGATAGCGTATAGAAAAAAACTATGAGCTATACGCTATATGCTATACTTATGAAATTGGCCGACAAAAAAGAACTCCTCCAAAAATATCTGCACGAAAAGGGTCTCAAATCCACAACCCAGAGAGACGCAATCATAGATGTATTTTTTAAGACCAATACCCACATCAATCTGGAAGAGCTTCTTAAGAGGGTCAGGCGCAAGAATCCCAAGGTAGGCTACGCAACGGTCTACAGGACAATGAAGCTTTTGACCGGGTGCGGCGTTGCCATTGAAAGGCAGTTTGGCGACGGCCAGACGAGGTATGAACACATACCCGACGACAGCCACCATGACCACTGTATATGCGTTAAGTGCGGCAAGATTATGGAATTTGAAAACCAGAAGATAGAGCACCTGCAAAAGGAGATAGCCGAAAAGATGAATTTCACCGTTAACAATCATAAGTTGGAGCTCTATGGCTTTTGTTCAAAGTGCAGAGACTAACCCTTCCTTTTTTTAATATTGACATTGAAAATGATTTTTACTATCATTTAGTCAGTTGCCCCAAATTGTAAAAGACAAAATGCACGAACATAAAAAAACAAAACGTTTGTTGTTTTTGTAGGCGCGAATTTATTCGTGCAACGATGTTTTGGAATAGACAATATGCTGTTAAAATCCAGGCCGGTCTTTTTTATCGCTATAGCAGCTGTGCTTTCCTTTGCCGCGTTTCAGAGAAATACTGTATGGATGGGAAGGGCTGCCGTATGGCTGGATGCAGCGCAAAAGGCGCCTTTGAAGGCCAGGCCACATGCAAATGTGGGGCTTTTCTACGACATGGCAGGCGACCTTGACATGGCCCGGGATGAATATAAAAGGGCCATACAATTAGAACCCGATTATCTTGCCCCTTACGGCCCACTGGCGGTTATCTACGGGAAAAAGGGGGATATTGACATGGCTATTAATATGCTTTTGTGGGCGATACCCCGATTGCCTAATAAAGATCCAAAATTCAATACTGCCCTTGGTGTTGCATATAGAGCCAAAGGTATGTTAAAAGAGGCTGAAATGGAGTTTCAGGAGGCCCTCAGGGTAAACCCGTATTACGCAATAGCCCATTATAATCTTGCGCAGGTTTATGAACAGATAGGTTTAAAAGACGAGGCATTAAAACATTACAGGAGTTTTGAGGAGTTTACATCCAATCCCTAACCTGTATCTATTTTACACTTATGGATGTTTAGGATTTATGTTAACTTATCTGTAACATTCTATAGAGGCGAGAGAGATGAATAACTGTAAACGCAAACTTTTTTATTCTCTATCCTGTATCCTGTTTTTTGTATGCTGTATCCCTATTCCCTCCTTTGCCTCTGACGAGGCGCCCGTCTTGAGATTCGTATTTACCATTGAAAAATTCTATAAGGACCCTCTTGACACACCCATAGGGATATTTGTTGACAAAGAACGTAAGGAGATATATGTAGCTGACAGCGGCAGAAACGAGGTTCTCATTTTTGACCTGAAAGGCCATCCGCTTTTCAAGTTTGGAAAGGCGCAGGGGATTTCAAATCCATTTGATATGGTGGTAAAGGATAGCCGCATCTATCTGGTTCAGGAAGGCAAGCCGTATATAGAGGTATTTAATTACAGGGGAGAGTCTGTAGATAGGCTTGCGCCGCCGGAAGACATGCCTTTTGCCCCAGGAAGGATTACCATTGATGAAGATAATAATATCTATGTTATCAATAAGAATAAGACCACATGTCTTGTCTTTGATAAAAACGATACATTTATCGGAAGTATCGGCAAAGGGCTTCCATCCCTCACAGGTGTTGCGGTTTCAAAAGACAGGGTTTATCTTATAACGCCTTTTGGGGGCCGCTCAGTCCAGGTATATGACAAGAAAGGAGATTTTATAATGGCATTTGAAGCTATAGAAGGAGAAGGCGGAACCCTCGGGCTTCCTACCAATGCGATGATAGACAGGGGCGGGGTGTTGTGGCTGGTGGATTCGCTAAGGGGAATATCCGTATATAAAGAGGACGGCATAAAACTTTTCCAGCTTGGCGAATACGGCGCTGAAAAATGGCAGCTATTTTTTCCTATGGATATTGACTTTGATAAAGGGAATATGGTATATATAGCCAACAAGGGGTCTAAAAGTATAAGCGTGTTTGCAATAGAGAATCAAGCACGGCTTTACGGCAAGTAAGGGGGTGTGAAATGAGGCGCCTCTACAGAGGTTTAATCATTTGTTTAATCGGCAGCGCAATAAGCTCTACCCTTGTCTTTGCAGGCGAATATCATAATCCCTCGTATAGAAGGCCTGGGGTGTCACCAGAAGAGACCCTTGCCTGCGCCCA
>ERZ1292645.456-Hain-H14-02um-R2-456-length-14977-cov-9_pt1 | contig 12896 bp, 18 predicted proteins | sample MGYA00564401_ERZ1292645 | MGnify/ENA primary metagenome ERZ1292645 (study PRJEB36523, sample SAMEA6512644) | groundwater metagenome | collected 2019-01-09 | study: AquaDiva: Metagenomics assemblies of 32 groundwater samples | reverse complement strand
TGAAATTAATTAAAATTATTAAAGTTAAATCTTTTTTGAAATACATACTAAAATTAAAACAAGTCATTTTAAAAAAAACTGAATTCTATTATTGAAGGTAGCAAAAGTCCCAGAAGTAGCAATTTCTCAGAAACTGTTTTGAAATTAATTAAAATTATTAAAGTTAAATCTTTTTTGAAATACATACTAAAATTCCATTCAATACAAATATATACTCATAGGTACGTAAGCAATGGAATCAAATGTTAAATATGAACTAGTGGATATTACCTTGGTCGATAGAATTATTCGATCAGCTGGTATTGATGATGATACTAAAAAGAAATTAAAGTCATACAAAAGACAGTATTGTAGATTGACCAAGGGTTTTAGAGTGGAATATTCGTATTCAAAAAATACTCCCAAAAAAGGTAGAGTTTATCCAAAGGGATATGGTTTATCTAATTTACCAAAAGACATTCGTTCAAAATTAGCTGGACATTTGATGAGTGACTGGGACTTGGTTAAAGCACACGTTACAATTCAACAGAACTTATTGAAAAGAATAAATATTCAAAACGAGGGATTAGACATGTTTTTGAAACTGTCTGATGAATCACTTGTAGAATTCTACAAAAAAAATAATACAACGAAAGGTGAATTCAAAGATGAAATTCTCCGAGCTCTGAATAAAAGTAAACACACATCTAAATTTGAATTTCTTACAGAATTGAACAAACAGATCTATGGAATATTATTTCCAGTTGCAACGTTCCAAGAATCATACGGTCAACTATGGGACGACATTCAAAAAGGAAAGAATAAATTATTTATTCCTTATGACGATCAAAAAATCAACCCACCAAGAGATGACAAAAAGGCGACCTTTATGTTCTTGTATGTGAGTGACCATGAACGACAAATCATAGAAACAATTACAAATCATCTGGAATCTAGACGGATTAAAGTTGTATCTTATATTCACGACGGTTTCCTTGTAGATAATGAAACACCTCTGACTGACGAAATTCTAACAGAGGCATTACAACTCGTCAAAGACCGTTTTGGTTTTGATGTAAAACTGATCAACAAACCATTCTCAGAACCATTTGAAATTGTTCCAAGTATTAATGAGACGAATGACAATATGTTATTACCACCATTCTTTAAACAATTGATGACTTTTTTCAAGGAAAATATGACGGTGGAAATTGAGACCTTGATTGGTTCATTGATATACGAGGTAAAAGAGAAAAATATTGTAATGAAAATCGTGGGAGACATTGAACCAAACGAAACCCACTATCATTATTCGGAACTTGATGAATTGTTTGAGGGATATCCACAGATTGATGAAACTTGTAAAAATGTTATTCTACTACACTACACGAATCCATTTGACGACCTTGGAATCGCTAAATATATTTCTAAAATCTGTCCTTTCAAAATGTTTTATTCTCAACCAAAATGGTATGTAAATTTCAGTGGAATTTATAGGTCGTATAGTGATCCAATTATTCACAAGATAATAGATGAAACCATTATTCCAATGATAGAACCGTATAAACTTTACAGTACCAAGACTAGACTTATTAATGAAACTTTTGGTAAGAATACTGGTTATTCAAATATTTTAACAAGAATGAAACAAATTTGCACGGATCACCGAGACACTTTATTAAATGAGATGGATACTGATTACAATTTAATCGGATTTGAGGACGGTGTATATAATTGTTCTGAAAAGAAATTCTATACTAATCACGATTATATGGTTAGTATGTCTGTTGGATACAAGTTTCAAGAGGTTCTTGACGTGACTGAACCTCAAATGGACGAATTACTTGATTTCCTTGATTCAAGTTTTGAAACAAAAGAAATCATGATGTTTGAATTGACAAGAACTGCAAAGGGTTTAAATGGTTCTTTTTCAGAACGTCTTGACATTCAAATAGGAGAGGGTTCTAATTTCAAGGGAACACAAATGTTATTGACGAATAAAACTTTTGGGGAATATTTCAAGAACGCAGATGGGAGTATTCTTAGTCACCTCAGAAAAGATTCTAGTGGAACCACTAGTGGATTGATGAGTCTTTCCAAAAAACGACTAGTCTATTTGAATGAAGTACCAAGTTTAGATACCGACCAATGTAAGAAATTGATGAGTAATGGTGAAACAGTTAGTGGTAGGGAATTATACAAGGAAGAACAAGATGTTGTAATGAAATTCGTAGCAATAATTACTTGTAATGTGGGGCCCAATTTATCACGAATAGATGGGGGTATTATTCGACGTGTTTTTGTCAGTTTGTATCGGTTAGTGTTTAAAGAACAACAAGACATTGACCCTACAAATGAATTTCATCGTGTCAAAGACGACAGTCTTAAACAAAAAATTATGACTGGATATTTTCGTGCATCATTCATGAAACTGTTATTGAAACTAAATCAAAATGTAATGCCTCCTCTCCCTAAAATTATGGTTGAAGCAACAAAAGAATACTTTCAAGATGTCGATCCAGTAGTAGAATTCAAAGATACATTTATTGTAGCTGGTGGTTTTATCACATTCACCCAGTTCAAAAGCTTTATTGATACGGCTGAAAGTAATCCAACAATAAGTAAATTGAGAATCAAGTACAAGTCGTTGAGTGAAATGAAACTGGTATATTCAAGACTGGCACAAATCCTTAAAAGAACCGTTATCGACCAGAAAAAAATTAAAGGCGTCAACCATAGAAGTTTTATTGATGGTTATTCATTGAACCAAGTATTTTCAGATATAACTCCAATTGAAGAGCCAATTGAAGAACCAATTGAAGAAACTTTAAACTGATTTTATTTCCATATACAAATGTATTATCCACTGAAAGGATTTCCTAATTGGAAAATTAATAAAATGGGGAATTTGATTAATCCTAATGGAATAAAGCATCTACCGTATATAGAACCCAGTGGATATTCTCGTATAGAAATTGATGGCAAAAAATATTACATTCATAGATTAGTCGCGATACAATTTTTAGATAAACCTTTTTATATGAATGAGATAGACCATCTGAACCACAATCGGTCGGATAATCGTGTTTTAAATTTACGGTGGTCAAACAGAGAAATTAATAATTTGAATAAAGTTGATTCTGAACTTTTAATGAATAATATTAACAAGACAAAACACGGAACATTCAGAGTCCGTAATAAAGACGGAGACAGAAAAAGTTTCAAGACAATGCAAGAAGCAATTATTTTCAAGTATTCAAGTAAAAATGACGATAATAATTAAATTGGTATAAAATAATATGGAACCTTACTATCTCAACATTGATAAAATTGACGAATACCTAAATAGTCTTCCAGAAGAAAAAAGGAAGTTATCAATTTATTTTTGGTGGATAGAACGAATCCAAAAGAAGAAGGAGAAAAAATTAATACAAACAACAAACAAAGACTAAATCAACGATTATATTCAATACAAATTTAAAAAATTTAAATACATTTGTTGTTGTCGTACTTCTTCAAATGTCATATCTTGAAATGGGTCGTATTCGTATTTGTATTTATTCTTGGATTTAAAATTAGGAATAGGTTTCCGACAAATAATACAACAATCACCCCATTTTTTTTGGCATTTTTTATGTGTGTCTCCACAACAAATTCGTTTAACACTCTTTGAAAACTCTAAACAGACCATACACCTCTTCATTACAATTAAGTCTTGAATTTTCTTTCCAAGATTTAATTAAATTAACGATCCTCCAAATTGATAAATTTGATCATCTATTGTTATATTACACGTAATTCCATTTATGTTGGTGTTAATTTCAATTTTATTTATTTTATTTATCAAATCATCATTTGAATTTGGAGGAACATTACCAACAATTTCCCACAATGTAATAGCAACTACTGGGTTCCACGACAAAATTGAAATGTGTTTTTGTAAAGTTTTATAACTTTTTTCATTATATTGAACTATATCACCTACATTGTATATTTTATTTTCAATCCACAGCATTACAATTAAGTAATTAAATTAAAGTCACAACCAACTTATCTAACTGCTTGATTTTCTTTTCAAGTTGAATTACCTTTGCATCTACCGTTGGGGGTATCTTTTTTAATTCTAAATTAATCTGTTTTATTTTGAGGTCGATTTCAATTAATTCAGTGTCTAATTCGTTTTCCATTTTTTCCTTGTACCTTGAATTAACAATGGTTTCATGAAATTCTTTCGCCGTTGAAAGAGTTTCTTTTACATCTTTTAGAATATTTTTTAATTCAGACATTTTATTAATCCAATAAAATTAATTCAAGGTTTTATCCAATATCGAATCTCTTTTAAAGTGTCTAAATCAAAAAGGGCACAGTTCATTTGAATGTCGTCTTTATTTTCATAAATGTAAAATTCATATTCTTCTACAGTGTTGAATTTTAGTATAAAAGAATCTTCTATTTGATAGGGACATATAGCAACGAATACAAACATTATATTTAATAAACATTTAGTTTTTAATTAATTCAATTACCTTTTTTTTTGGTAGAACTCTTATCATGGGTGGCCATGAATTTTTCAGCAGCACCCCTATCAGTTTGTAAAAGCCCAACAAATTTCGAAATGTCCTTTTTATTCAAGGTATGGGTAGCCGTAAATTTAATAACTTTATCTCCAAAGGTGTCCTTAAATTTAATAATATTATTCAGAATGTTTTTTGTTTTTCCTCTATAACTTTTACAGATAATATTACATTTTGGAAGATTTTTTCCCCAACTTGGATCTTGTGCTCTTTTTCTTAATTCTTGTAATTCCATTATTATATAGAACTCTTTTTTTTATTTATCATGGGTGGCCATGAATTTTTCAGCAGCACCCCTATCAGTTTGTAAAAGCCCAACAAATTTATCAAGGTCTTTTGTAAATTTTTTCATTTCGCGTTTACACTTCGCACATTTGCCACAGCCTTCGCAGTCTACTTTCTTAACCATTATTATATACAATTAATTTAATTCTTTATTCAACCGTCTCTGTATTTTATTCTCTTTTGTTAAATCATTTTGGAGGTCTTCTGTAACGATAACACCTTGTCTTGTTCGTGTTGCAATACTGTCATTGGGTTTGGGAACTTTTAAAAGAGAATGGGAAAAATATTTTCCGTCTTTTCCATCAAGAATATATCCCAGTCCAACAATTTCTTTTATTTGAAAAATTGTTGAACTGTAATTATTTACGGATGATTTCTTTTCAAATACATTTTTACTTTTTAAAATTCTGACGTAGTCTCCTACCTCTAATTTTTCAACTGGTTCTCTAATTTCCATTTGATTTTTTTCAAGTCCCACCCAAACGTCAATAGGTTTTACTTTAATTGTTGTATGAATTGTTGAATTTATATTTTTAATAAATGACTGTATTACTTCAATCCAATTCAAGGTTTTCTTGGCAGTAAAGTATTTCTTCATTACGTCTCGGATAGTTCTACATGTTCTATCTATGATACCTAATCCAAAATTTCTAATATTTGGATCTTTTTGAAAGAATTTGATATCATTTGTTTCACAATATTTGATAATACTATTGAATTCTAAACCAGCATCAGCATAGATAGAATAAATCTTTTTTTTACCAAATAAAGGACTACTGATAATTTTAATAAAGGCATTGAAAGTTTCAATACTACTTTTGTTCTTCATTGGTTCAGCAAAAATAAAACGACTATAAATGTCTTGAATTAGTAGTAAATATCTGTAATTTCTATTATGTCTACTAAAATTTGAAAGGTCTAGTAAATCCATTTGGAACTCTCCTATCGCATGAGATACTATTTGATTATATTGATTAATATCCTTTGTATCAACTTGCTGATGAACTTGTGCAGTATTTTGTTTAGCAATGAAATCTCTTACATTTTTTAAAGTCAGTTTTTCATTAGTTGGTTTTAATTTTGTATATAGTGCTTTTGCTGATTGAAATCCTATTTCCGAATTGTAATAATTCCTATGTAAAATACTGTCAAAATTGTGTGTCATTACAATTACCACACAATTTTTGTTTAGAAATATTCAGAAACAAGTTTATATAAATCTGAACATAACTTGTCTTTTATTAATTCTAAATTTTCTAAATTTTGTTTCTTTTCATATTTGTTATTGTATTGTTGAACTGCTAATTCATAAAAAAAAAGGTAGTTTAAATAATACTCTTCTCTTGTTTGTAACGAATCCCAATCCCATTGGTCTAATTCTACATGGGTAGAATAACCACAAGTATTAAACAATCTATAAAAATCTTTTGATAAGCATTCATAACAACGAAACCAGCGATGAATATCTTTTCTCATATGTGCGTCGTTATCACAAGATGGAATTCTACATTTCATTTACTATTATAAAAGTTTTGTTTAAAATAGTAAATTTACAAATAGTAGTTCTAAAAAATCACACTTTCAGAATAGCATCAACTGGGGTGCGAGGAATGTATTGAATATCGTGGAGAACAAACAAGTCACATTGTACAGTTCCGGGAGCTGTTGGAGTACTCTGTTTAAAGATGTAATTTAAATTTCCTTGTACATTATCAAATCCAGTCCCACGTCCAGCCTTGTCAAGGGCTAAACCAACGATGAATAACGGACTTGTACTTCCACTATTAGCTGTTGTATTGACAGAATTAAATCGTGCTCGTGTCAATTGATTAGAAGTTGTACTAGGTAAAACTTGTTTTAGAGCAACGTATACTTCTTCTGCCGTACGGATTTCTTCTGAAGGAAATGCATTCGAACCACCCTTTACTTGAATTCCAACAACAGTTCCATTGGGTTTCTGATACTTATTCAATGGGTCTTGTGTTTTTGCTACTGCTGATACCTTGGGATTTAAATCAGCTGTTAATCGATTTACGGCGAATAATGCCATAGCACTTGAAAACGAGTCATTAATACTAACTACATTACTAGAAGCATCAAGAGCAACAGCCTTGTGTACAACACCCATATAAGGAATAATAATTTTCCCAGCCAAAGCGTCTTCTTGGAGTTCTTTGACATATGCGTTTTCCATAACATCTTCCTCCCAAATAAATTCTAAATTGGAAAGGATGTAATAATCACAATCAGCACTCATCGTTGCTAGAGCTTCGTGGGATGGAGCAAAATCAAAACGATGTCTCAGATTACCTACTACACACAGAGGGAATGCTTTCTGTTGGTTGTACCATGGATATACATTTAAAGGGACAATAATTCTTTTTGCCTCAGTAGTTAATGTAATACGGTCGGCATCAGCAAGACCAAGTTGGTCACCAAGTGATTCCCAGTCTCGTGCTTTTTGGTCATTGGAAACCGTAGAATTTTCCATAATCCGTGCCCATAAATTTGCTTCTGGGTAATCTGCGATTGGTTGCCGTTGATCTTTTGTTCCGATAGTTTTAAAAAAACTAGTCCCTTTCCCACCAACTTTTGCTGTACCAGCATTAACCGATGCGTCCATGGCAACCTTACATGTAAAATTTCGAAACATACCGTTATCAGACCCAGAAACAAATTCGGCAAACTTCTTTTGTGATGGTCCGTCATATCCAAAATTAGCACCATTACCCGAAACTGGTGCTGTATGATTTATTCGACGAGGTTGAGAAATTTCATCATCATCACGAGTAATAACTGCTAGTGGACTGAGATATTCTGATACTTGTTTGACTTCCATATTGGTTATTCTATATCAAGTTTATTTTTTTTCTTGTTTAAGTTTCTTGCGAGCATTTTTAGCATCATTGATAATAGATTCAACACTTGATGTTTTTATAGCCCCACATTTTATTAGTTCATACATTTGTTCATAAGTGAATGGAGATTCAATAGGTGGTATTCGCCGAGGCATTATTACTATTAATTAATTATTTTTCTCCTTTATATCAATTGGGTCTTTTGAATTTACAATGTTTCCAAAGTTCTTTCGCATTACTTTCTGCTTTTTATCCAAGAATAAAAAACTGTGTGGTTCTTTTGTAGTTTCTATAAATAATCTTTCGAATTCTTGGGGTTGTAACCACATACAATTCCCATCAACGATTGATTTCAATTCTGTAATGTCATCTGTAGGGAACAACATTGTATAATCAGTTTCTGATCTGACAATTGTAGGTAATTTAGTATATTTTTGTGTCCCAGTAATTATCGTTATATTTGCGTGCCTTCCTTGAGAATAACAAGTAGTTAATGAACTCCTTGGTTTGTTCATGATTTTGTCATTCACGTAATCATCTAGAATTATTAAAATATTTTTAATCTTGTTTCCGTTTTTTTTTTGTAAAGTTTGGAAATCTATAATCTCTTGTATTCTATCTGTTCCATCTTTTTTTAAAATAGAATAGTACATGTCTGCTCCAAGAGATTTCTCTAATTCTAATAATGTTTTATTAGCAGTCCCACTGAAAATAACAATACGTCCTTTGAAAACTTTCTTAAACATGTGTGCTAAATTACAAATTAACAACGTCTTTCCGCTGCCCCCAGTTCCAACAATAATCATATAAGAAGGTATTACTGGAATTTTTTCGTTAACAATTAAAATTTCACTTGGTACATCATATTTAGTAGAAATGGTTGTATCCAAGTTTTCAATATAATATTTATATTTTTTTCCTTTGTTTTCTTTTGGCATTTATATAAATAGTTAAAATATTAATATAAACGACAGTTCTTCAAAACGCTACGCGTTTAGTTTGGGTCTTCTCGCAGTGTAGCCCTAAATGTTGTAAATGGATCATTTTTTGGTGACGGTGACGGTGCATTTATTGTATCTTCTGAACTTGTTGTTGATACTTCTGTTAATAAATTTTTTTGACTTTGGTTATATGTAGGTATAGGTAAATCTCTAACGTATCCTTTTACATATGTTTGTCCAGCCTTAGGAGTTGGTTTTGGTGAAATCACTGATGCTTCAATTACCTTTGCATCGATTATTTTTGTTTCCTTTCTTTTAACTACAACGACTTGAGGGCTTGGATCTTGTTTCAAATCCAAATTTTTCGTGAAACTAAGAGTTGGTTCTCTGCCAAATTTCTTCTCAGATACGGCAGCAATAATTGGAAGGTAACTCGATTGTTGTTCTGCTAACTGGGTTTGAACTGGGTACCTTGTAAATTTCTTACCTTTACTCAGCCACGGTGCTTCTGTTGTAGAAAAATCGGGTGGATCGTCGGGATATACTAAGATATGAATAAGAGGATTTTTGAAATGTTTTTTGTCTAACTCTCTAATTTCTTGAAGAGTGATACGTCTATTGTCTGTTGACCTTACTGGTAGTTTCATTTCGGTTATTTTAATACAATAATTAAAAATATTCTTGTATCTCTAATGTTATACTATACTCGTGACCATTAAGGTTTATTTCGTCTTGGTTGTCATCCACCAAAGTTAGTCCAATACTATTAATTTTTTTGGTTAGTAACTTAATAAACTGGAAGCTAGAACTGTTGTACTGGATAAATTCAAAAGGTTGGCAATTTATATATACTCGTGCTAATATATTATTATTCCCATCTCTTGAGTTTATAGAACTAATAGGTAAATCTGTTTGAATTTCTATATACCTTGTGCCGCTAAGATCAATTGGATAATCTGATGTAAAAACGTTACTCACAAATAATTTCACTGTATTCTTTGGTAACCCAAGGTATCTATTATTTTTTCCATTACTGGTAATTGAAAGACCTCCAATCGTGCCATTAATTATTAATTGGTTTGTTGTAGGGTTAATAGAAGTTGTGAACACATCAACCAAAGAAGCATTTAATTTAGCAGTTAGTTCTGTTAAGAACTGTGCAGAACTGTAATTACCTCTATTTAAAACAATTGGTGTCGAATTGATTAAAAATGTATCATTATTTTCATTTATAGAATAAAAAGAATACAACAATTGTAGATCTTGTATTGAAACGTTTTTCTGGGAATTTGCCGTTTCTGTCTCTGAAACTAATAATTTACAATTACTAGCTGTACCATGATTTCGGTCTCTTGTATCTAGGAATATAAGTGAGGACGACAACGTATTGGAATTCATTTAATATATAGATACAAAAAAAAAGAAAATCTATTTAATACCATTTACAATGTCCATAGCAATTCGTTCTTCTTGTTCCATTCTGAATTCTTCACTTAAATTCTGTGATGTAGGACTGTACATGAAATCTTTCCCATTTACAAAATTTTTAGTAAACCCACCAATGACTCGTAGTTTCTCAGTACCTTCTAAAATATTGTCAGTAATATTAATTCCTCTATCTATCTTTTCTAGACGTTCATTTTTAGGTTTGATGTATCTAACAATTTTTAATAATGGTTTTGTCACACTAAGAACTGCTCTTCCAATTTGCAGAGCATCTTGTATTTTGTGTGTTGTCAAGACTGGTTTCATCATTTTATTTAAGCACATACTTTTTTTAAATACGTCTTTTTCGAATTCGTTCGGTTGGAACTGGAATTTGTTGTTCTTGAACTGGAACTTCTTTTGTTGTGTCAATTTTTTCCTTTTTCATTTTAAATCCATTCTTTTTCAAATCATCATTAGTTAAATTACCATCTAAAAAAGCATCAAACAGTAATGCCTTTTTTGATAATACTTCTCTATTTTTTTTAGTTGTCTCTGCTGTTTTTTTTCGTGATTCTTGATTTAATTTATATTTTTCTTGTTTTGCCTTTTCTTGTTGTTCTTTAAATTTTTGTAATTGTTTGATTTCCTTTTCTGACAACTGTGGTTCAATTTGTGGTTGAGGTTCTTTTTGTGGTTGAGGTTCTTTTTGAATTTGAATTGGTTGTTCGGTATCAAGAACTACAGTTGTTTCTGACATTAATAATATGAAATAAAATATTTTCGAGACAACACCGTAACGATTTCGAGACAATGTCGTCTCGAAACCTAAAACACTAGTTTTTTTAGTGGTATATATTAATTAGTATGTTTCCAAGACACAGTTTGAACGCAAGAAAGTTAGTCATTACAGAATTAATTGGTGTCACATATAATATTGAAGAACAGTTAGATTATTTATCAAATTACGGTGTAACAAGTACTAATAATTCTATAAATTCATTAGGTAGCTCAATCAATTTAAATACAAATTCTATCAATTCATTAGGTATTTCTAGTTCTAATTTAGAATCCAATAAATTAGACAAACACCAATCTATTCTCCCATCTAATTTCATTATTAGTTCTTTACAAACTGTTGGAAATCTTGGTACGTTGTCAGTTCTAGGGGACGTAAATTTTGGAGGGAATCTCGTTGGAACAACTGCACAAATCCAAAATATAAATGTCTCTGGAACTTTTCAAAGTCCTCTAACCAATTTAATAGGAACAAGTATTATAAATTTACAGTCCACAGACAATTTTCTCCAAAATCAAATCAATTCTATAGTTATTGCTGGAATAAGTGCTGGTAATATTGATATAATGTATGGAGTATCAATAGCAATATTGGACAGTCATTTTGGTGATCAAATTGGAATTACTAATATAAGTTTGAATCAGTCTATAATTAATTTAAACACAACGACATCAACGAACACTAATAATATAACAGTTCTTAACAGCAACGTCGTAAATTTAAACACAACAACATCAAATCTTGGAATTAGTCTCAATACACTTTCTACTAATTTCGGTATCAGTTCTACTATTTTTGGTACAAGTTATAATAATTTGGAAATACATAAACAAGACCAAATACAATGTTCTATTTCTTTCAATGAAATAAGTAACGATATAGATATAACTAATCTAAATGTTGAAAACTTAAAAACAATTGTTGGGGCGCCTTTTTCATTTATTGGTATAACGGTTAAAGAAATTATTTATGGGACGACCCAAACATTAGATAGTGATGGTTTGGAACCAGAGTCTTTTACAAAGGTTGTTGATGTTATTGACAGAGTTCAATTGGGTATTGATCTCCTTAAAGATGGATACAATTTATTTATAGCTGGACAAACACTGTACAACAATGGACAGACGGCTTATAATAATTATATGAATGGATATCAAGCTCTTCAAGATACAGCAATAGTAAACAATACAGAAACCAATGCTGCACAAACAACTCAAATAACTGTTTTACAAGCTAGTGCAGTTGCTACTGCGACAAATTTAGTAGTTCTAAATACATTAACTGGAATTCACTCTACAGACATCTCAGATTTAGGAACCAGTTCAGATAATAATAGTACCAGTATTGGAACATTATATAATAGGAGTAATTCTGTTGGTATTAGTTCTTTAAATTTAGACACAAAAGTTGGAACTATTATTGGAACGTCAATACCAAATGTTGATACGAAAATTGGAATTATTATAGGAGTGTCATTACCAAATGTAAATGTAAAAATTAGTAATGTTATCGGTACGTCAATTCCAAATCTTGATAACAAAATTGGGAGTATTATAGGTACGTCGATACCAAATCTTGATACGAAAATTGGAAGTATCATAGGAGTGTCGATACCAAATCTTGATACGAAAATTGGAACTATCATAGGAGTATCAATACCAAATATCACAAATCAAATTAATTCAATTAGTACAAGTACTAATATACTAAACAGTAACATTATAAATCTCAATACAACAACTAATATACTAAACAGTAACATTATAAATCTAAGTACCTCAATTGGTACAAGTACTAATACATTAAATAATCAAATAATTGTTCTTACAACAACAAGTACTAAATTTTTACAAAGGAACGAAAATATTCTTCCAAATACATTTACAAGTAGTAGTTTAACTTCACTTGGTGTAATTCAAAATTTAATAGCAACCACGGCTACAATAACTAATTTCAAGGTAACAAATAGTATTTTATCTACAACAGCAAGTCTAAATAATCTTACTTGTAATAATGTTTTCAATACAAATGGATC
>ERZ1292645.563-Hain-H14-02um-R2-563-length-12901-cov-8_pt1 | contig 12901 bp, 16 predicted proteins | sample MGYA00564401_ERZ1292645 | MGnify/ENA primary metagenome ERZ1292645 (study PRJEB36523, sample SAMEA6512644) | groundwater metagenome | collected 2019-01-09 | study: AquaDiva: Metagenomics assemblies of 32 groundwater samples | reverse complement strand
TCCCTGCGCTCTTTGGCGCGGTGCGGATGGATATGCCGATGATTTTTGCCGCTTCCCTTACTGCGTCTTTTTCCCGCATTGCCTAAAGTTTACCTAATAAAGTCAGAATGCCAATAAAAATAAAAATTCCGGCAGTAACAAACCGCAGGATATTAACAGGAATAAACCTGGCCACAACTTCACCCAGCAATACCGCGATCAAGGTTGCCAAACCAAAAGCAAACATTGCCCCTAAGAATACCGTCCAGGGAGACTTAGTTTTTGAAACTAAACTGAATACGGCTAATTCAGTTTTATCAGCTAATTCTGCCAGAAATATTGTTCCAAATGCAGTAAAAAAAATTTTCCAATCCATCTTCCCTCCTTCGCTAAGGGAGTAACCAGAAACCAGCTGCCAGCCACTGCCAAAAGGCGGCAAGGCCAGATTTTTTCTGGTTACTGGTTACTTTATATCACTTGCCTTTTCCTTTCACCGCCTCTGCGGTAATAATGGCCTCGGCTACCTGGCGCATAGACTTACGGGTATTCATACTATATTTCTGAATCGTGCGGTAAGCTTCATCCTCAAGACACCCTTCTTCCTTCATCAGTATTCCCTTTGCTTTCTCTATCAGCTTACGGGCTTCAAGCTCTTCCTGAATAATCTTGGATTTTACCATAAGCTGCGTATTCTCAATAACCATTGCCGCCTGATTACTAACGGCGGTAAGCATATGGATTTCGTTCTTAGTAAAAATATGCGGCTTTGAGGTATAAAGGTTAATCACGCCGATGGCCTTGCTTCTGACCATAAGCGGAACACATAATAAAGAGGCAAGCCCCTCTTTTTTGGCAATGTCTTTGTATTTGTATTCTTCTTCTTTAGTTACATCATAAACAGTAATCGGCTTCTTCTCTAAGGCAACTTTTCCGGCTATGCCCTCGCCGATTTTAAGCGGCGGCTTTTTGTTATAGCTTTCAGAGATGGATTGGGTTGCCTTGATAGCCAATTCTTGCTTTTTCTCATCAACAAGCATAAGCGAACAAATCTTAGAACCCAAAGTCTGCGCAGTTACCGTTACAATGAGCCGCAGGATGTCATCTAAGTACAAATCCGAAGTAATCGCCTGTGCTATTTTGGAAAGAGCCTCAATATGATTGTTGGCTTTGCTCATTTTTCCCTCTGCAGGCCTGGACGCAGATACCGCAGATATACTGGTCTACAATCTTTTGCCTTTGAAAACCCTTAAGTAATTCAAAACAACCCCGGTGGTCAAACTGCGTTTGCTCTTTTTTTATGGCCTTAACTGGACATTTTACCACACAAGCCTGGCATTTTCCACAATCTTCTTTTGTTGATTTGTCATATTTTAAAGGCATATCCGTAAGTACGGTTATTAAGCGGAATTGACTGCCCAGCCTCTTATTCACCAGCAGGTTATTCCGGCCTATCCAGCCTATACCGGCCAAAAGTCCTATGTGTTTATGGGATAGATGCGCGGTCTGCTTCTGCCAATCCACGATTATTGAGGCCGGGATGGGTATGGCCTTAGAGCCTGAATTCTGGACAAAATTACAAAGGCGTAGCGCAAGCTGGTCCAGGAACATATTGACCGTGCGGTAGTGGTGAAAGTAAAGCTTAGTAGGCTGATTTTCGATTTCAGAAAGAATCCCCGATGAAACCCGCACCCCCAGAGAAATCGCGCTGTTTAATTCTTTCGCAGCATCAGGCGAAATAGCAAAACCATCCTTAAGCAAAGAAACATCAGCCGTGCCGAATAAATCAGCCCCCCATTTGAGGCAAAATCGTTTGATTCTCTTATAGTTTTCTATCGTTTTGCGATATGCCATTTGCGATTTGCTATTTGCGACTTTAGAGCTTCTCCGGATGATGTCTGACAACCTTGGCCTGAATCATATAGACTACGTCTTCGGCAATGTTCGTGGCATGGTCACAAATGCGCTCTAAGTGGCGGACAACCAAAATTAAAGGAACGGCTCGGAGAGCTGTTGAGCCGTCTTTAAGCAAATAATCATAAATCAGCTCCTTCTGGACTAAGTCTCGCAAGCTATCGGCTTCTTTATCAGACAAAACTACTTTCTTAGCCAGCTCTACATCTTTGTTAATAAAGGCATTAATTGCCTCCTTTACCATTGCTTGAGCAAGATTTGCTAATTTTGGTATGTCAATCAGCGGCTTTAGAACCGGCTGGAGAATCAATTCAAGCGCGCGCTGGGCAATATCTACCGCCAAATCAGCTATCCGCTCTAAATCTGAGTTAATCTGCATTGCCATTGTAATAAAACGTAAATCCTGGGCCACCGGCTGGCGCAATGCAATCAGGTCAAGGCAGAACTCGTCAATTTTATTTTCCAACTCATCTATTTTCTTATCCGAAGAAATAACCTCATCTCCTAGCGCCTTATTCCTTTGTTTTAAAGATTCTACGGACTTAAAAATTGCCTCTTCTGCAAGAGATGCCATCATCAGTATATCCTGCCTTAACTGCTTTAATTCTTCGTCAAATATTCTTTCCATTTTTGCCTCCAACTAGATCTTGCATTTTATCCATACCTTCCCGTAATATAATCTTCGGTCCTTTTATCCTTTGGCGCAGTAAATATTCCCACTGTTGTATCAAACCCAATCAACTCCCCCGAAAGCATAAAACCCGTATCATCTGAAACTCTTGCCGCCTGCTGCATATTGTGGGTAACAATAACTATGGTATAATCCTTTTTAAGCCTTTGCATCAGCTCTTCTATCTTTAAGGTAGCCTGAGGATCCAGGCTTGAGCAAGGTTCATCCATAAGCAGAATATCAGGCTTAACCGCAATCGCCCTGGCTATACAGAGCCTTTGTTTTTGTTCAAGCGATAAGCCGAGTGCATTTTTATGGAGCTTATCCTTTAAATCATTCCAGAGCATAACTGATTCCAGGCTTTCCTGCACAATACCGGCGCAATCTTTCCTTTTAGCCAGATGATGAACCTTTAAACCAAAAGTAACATTTTCATACACTGAAAGAGGAAAGGGATTTGGCCTCTGAAAAACCATGCCGACTTTTTTCCTTAATTTTATCAAATCGCTAAAATCTCCGTAAAAAATATCAATGTTATCAATCAAAACTTCTCCTTCAATGCGCACCCCCTCTATCAAATCATTCATCCGGTTAAAGACCCTTAGAAGCGTAGACTTGCTGCACCCTGACGGCCCGATAATTGCGGTAATGCGCCTTTCCTGAAAAGCCAGGTTGATATTTTTTAAAGCCTGAAAACTGCCATACCAGAGATTTAAGTTGCGGGTAATGATTTTTGCTGTTTCAGACATTTTGATAATAATGCTTAGCCGAACTTCCCCAGAATATATTCTTCAGTCCTCTTATCATTTGGAGCAGTAAAAATTCTCTGCGTCTTATCTATCTCAATGAGTTCACCCATAAGAAAGAATGCAGTCCTATCGCTTACTCTGGCTGCTTGCTTAGTATTATTAGTAACCAAAATAATGGTATAATTTTCCTTTAATTTAAGCATTGACTCCTCAACTTTAGCAGTTGAAACAGGGTCAAGCCCTGAACAAGGCTCATCAAATAAGATCACCTCCGGCTTAAGCGCAAGCGTTCGGCTTATACACAGGCGCTGCTGCTGCCCCCCCGAGAGCTTGACTGCCGGCTCCTTTAACCTATCCTTAACCTCGCTCCACAAGAATGACGCGCTTAAGGATTCCTCAACAATCCCATCAATGATGTTTTTATTTCTCATCCCGTGCATACGCAGGCCATAGGAAACATTGTCATAAATAGATACGGGCAGCACCTGGGGAAGGGCAAAAATCATCCCAACTGTTTTTCTTAAAATCTCAAGCTTTAGCTTCTGGATATTTTCACTACCAAGAATAACCTCACCGCTTACTCTGAAATCTGCCTCAAGTTCGTTCAAGCGGTTAAGCTGCCTGAGGTAAGATGTCTTCCCGCTATTTGCCGGGCCGATGATACCCAATATTTCATTAGCGTACACATCTAAGCTTAGATCCCTTAAGGCCTGGGTTTTACCAAACCAGATATTCAGCTTCTTAGTCTTTATTTTTATATCCGGCATGGCTACCATTTTTTTTTATTTCTTAAGCGGGAACGGATAATCACGGCAAAGATATTCATCGTAAAAGCCATGCCCACCAGAACAAAGGCTGTGCCGTAGCGGATTTCGCTAGAGATACCCGGTATCTGGGTAGAAATGATATATAGATGATACGGCAGGGCCATCGCCTGGTCAAAAATTGATTTGGGCAGATTAGGCAGATAAAACGCTGCCACAGTAAATAAAATAGGCGCGGTTTCTCCCACGGCTCTGGCTAAACTTAAGATTGCGCCGGTCAAGATCCCCGGGATAGCAAAAGGCAGGACCGAATGACGTATCGTCTGCCAACGGCTTAATCCTAAGGAAAGGCTCACTTCGCGAAATGAATACGGCACACTCGCTAAGGCTTCTCTGGATGCAGTGATAATAACCGGCAGATTCATTATCCCTAAGGTTAGGCCGCCCGATAGAATTGAAACTCCAAACTTCATAAAATTGACAAACAGGGCCAAACCGAACAGGCCATACACCACTGATGAAACCCCGGCTAAATTAACAATAGCCAAACGGATCAAGCGGGTAAGCAGATTATCCTTAGCGTATTCATTAAGATAAACAGCCGCTGCTACTCCTATAGGTAACGAGAAAATAACTGAGAGGGAAACCAGATATAACGTTCCGATAATTGCCGGATAAATTCCGCCCGCACGCATGCCGTTTACAGGCATGGTAGTTAAAAACTGCCAGCTAATGGCTTTCCAGCCATTCCTAATAATTACTCCCAGCACAAACACTACCGGCAGCACCACAATAATGGTGCACAAGAATAAAACACTAAAAGCGATTTTTTGCTTGGTGGTAGTCTTCACCCCGCTCTTCCTTTCCTTGTTAGTCTAAGATGTGACTTCAGCTTTACTACCCCCCCCTCTTATTATCAACTCTATTATTCTTAGGAAGGGCGGGGTTCATTTTTTATTCCGGTGCAAGAATATGTCTACAGTTACATTGATCACAAAGGTAATTACAAAAAGAATTATTCCGATAGCAAACAAGGAATAATAATGCAGCCCTCCCTGCACTGCCTCGCCCATCTCTGCGGCAATAGTTGCAGTCAGAGTGCGTACCGGCTGTAAAAAGGTGCCGGGAATAACCGCAGCGTTTCCGGTAATCATCATCACTGCCATCGTCTCACCGATAACCCTTCCCACACCTAACATTGAAGCGGCAATGATTCCCGGAAGCGCAGCAGGCAGAATCACCCGGTACATTGCCTGCCAACGCGTCGCACCCAGGGCAAGTGCGCCTTCCTTATAAGACTTCGGCACGGCATTTATGGCATCCTCTGAAATGCTGATAATTGTCGGCATGCTCATCAGCCCTAACATGATTGAGCCGGAAAACGCAGTTAAACCGGTAGGCAGGCCAAATGTCCTCTTAAGCCAGGGGACAAGGGTAACCATACCGATAAATCCCAGGACCACAGAAGGTATAGCTGCCAGCATTTCAATACCGGCTTTCAGGATATCTTTAATTTTTACCGGCGCAACTTCAGAAATGTAAAACGCGCTGGCAATGCTTATGGGAACAGAAATGATTATTGCTCCCAGGGTTACTAAAAGAGACCCTAAAATTAAAGGCAAAATACCAAACTGCGGCGGCTCTGAAATAGGATACCAGTATTTTCCGCTAATAAAAGTTCTTAAATTTACCTCTCTAAAGAACGCTGTTCCTTCCCGAAGAAGAAAATAGAAGATAGAGAGCACGAAAAGAATGGAGGCGATGCCGCTTAAGAAAATGAGTTTTTCAATAATAAATTCTTTGATCAGGCGCAGTTTCATTGCACAGGGACAAAATCGGCCTTCTTGACAATTTCCTGGCCTTCGGCTGAAAGGCAAAAATCAATAAATGCTTTCACCAATCCTTGAGGCTGGCTTTGCGTATACATAAGAAGCGGCCGGGAAATAGGATAGCTGTTATTTTTAACATTCTCTAAGCTGGGAAGAATATAAGGGGAATTTTTATCCCTGGCCACTGAGATAACCTTCTGTTTCGGGCTGATATAGCCCATTCCGTAATAACCGATAGCGTTTGGATTTTGTGAGATCTCTTCGGCAATTGCCTGGCTTGAGGGCATTAAAAGCGCCATAGGGGTAAATTCTTCAGTTCCCTTTTCATTACTTTTTCTTAAAACGTGTTCCTTAAAATAAACATGGGTTCCGGAATTAACCTCGCGCGAGAGGATAACTATCGTCAGATTATTGCCGCCAAGCTGCCTCCAGTTTGTGATTTTACCGGTAAAGATGCCGGCAAGCTCATCTACGGTAAGCTTAGAAACCGGATTAGACGGATGCACAACTACTGCCAGGCCGTCTAAAGCCACTTTTATTTCATACGGCTCAATTCCATTTTCTTTTGCCTTCTTGATTTCTTTTTCCTTCATGGTCCGGGAACACTCGGCGATATCAGTAGTGCCGGCAATCAAAGCCGCAATTCCCGTTCCGGAGCCGCCTCCGGTAACTGCCACATTTACCTGGGGATGTTTTTTGTTAAACTCCTCAGCCAAAGCCTGCCCCAGATTAACCATTGTATCTGAGCCCTTAATCTGGATTGAGCCTTTAAGCTCCTGCGCGAAAACCGAACCGCTCAAAACAGAAACCGCTAAATATACTCCTAACATCACTTTTAGAATACGCATAACAGCATCCTCCTTTGGGATAAAAAATAAAGTTTTTAAAAATGCTCTCACGCTTCTGCTTCAAACGTGAAAACTCATTATATAATTTTATTACGGTAATGTAAAGTTAGAATAAAACAGGCTAATGCCCGTTTTGCCCCATTGTTACCCCACCCTGGCCCTAATCGCCACAATCGCCAACTAATGGCGTGTTTGGCGCGTTTATGGCCGCTTTTACCCCTTTGCGAATCGTGCATTAACCGTACACTTCCCAATGCCCGCCCTTGTCAGGGCCAACACGTTCTAGCAATCCTGCTTTTTTAAGTTTTAAAATAGCAATCATCTTCCATGAGGCAATCATCCAGGGCCCCGGACAATGACGCATTTATGCTTTTATCTTCGTAACACAAATCCGTTGCCCTCCAAGATCGCCACTTATCTAAAATAGCCATATCCGCCAAAAGCTTGCCTGTTAACCTACCTTTAACCTCCGGTGGCAACTCATCCTTTACGCGGTACTTATCGAAATATGTTTTTATAACTAAGTCCATCCCTCCGGGAAGAGATGGGAATATCCCTCTCGGCCGCTTAATGTTCTTATTCTTATCCAGCCAAAAGCAACGCGGGCAATCGAGAAAAAGATTTAAGGCTGAAGGAGAAAGTCTGAATTTTTGCATTAAGTTATCCAAAATGTTCGCTGTCCCTATTATCTATTATCTCTATTATCTCCGCAAAAATCATCGCCGCGCGGATTAGCCGTATTTTATCCGCAATGTCCTGCCTAATTCTTTTTCCGTAGGTAAAGCTAATTTATACTTTGACGCGAATATTTTATTATTTAGATTACCCAAAACATACTTAGCGTATATTTCGTTTTTCTTTGAACAAAGAATAATGCCGATGGGTTGATTTTCATCTTCCGTCGTTTCGTTTTCACAGAAATAGTTCAAATAAAAATTCATCTGTCCGGCATCGGCGTGCGTAAATTCACCGCGCTTGAAATCCACCAGCACGAAACACTTCAAAAGCCGGTTATACAAAACAAGGTCTATAAAATAATGGCGATTGATTATGGTTATGCGCTTCTGGCGGGCGACAAAGGTAAAGCCTTTACCCATTTCAAGCAAGAAATGCTGAAGTTTATCAATCACCGCTTGCTCAAGCTGGCTTTCAGTATATTCTGCTTCTTCTTTAAGTCCGAGGAACTCTAAAATATATGGGTCTTTTACCGCATCTTCAGGCTTTTCAATAATCTGGCCTTTACGCGCAAGTTCTTTGACTTTTTTCTTATTTTTACTTAAAGCGAGCCGCTCATAGAACAGTGAATCCATCTGCCGGCGAAGCTCTCTCATTGACCAGCCGTTTTCAATCGCCTCAATCTCGTAAAAAGCCCTGGCATTAAGATTATCTTCTTTGAGAAGCTCACAATAATGCGACCAGGACAAAATACGAGACAGCGCCTCGGATTTTTCTCTATATCTTCGCTTTTCAGATTTACGAGACACTGTCTCGTAAATATCCAATAGTTTTGGAAACTCCGTATATAGACGGCGCATATTTTGCAAATTATCAACCGAATATCCTTTGCCAAAACGGGCATTCAAATCGCGCGATAATTTTATCAATATCTGCTCACCATATTCCGCCCTATTCTTTCCACATTGATAAAACTCTACAATCCGTTTGCCAATAAGCCAATAAGTTATGACTTGTGTAGTATCTATTTGCCGCAAAGCCGCGGTCCGTCCATGAATAACAATTCCCGATATCTCAGTTAATAGACGCTTGTATTCATTTTTATCGACAAGCATTACCTTTGCAAGTAAATCTTTGCTTTCTCTTCCTTTCTTGATCTTCATAAGCTTATTCCTCCATCCCGCCTTCCGATTTTCTTATTATTTCGCTCATTTATCAGCTCCTAAGATTTTGTATTTATGTACTATTACTCCATCGCAAAAATCAGCGCCACACGGTTTATGTCGGAGAGAATCCCATACGAATCCCAGACGCTTCATCTAATCCGATAAGATTTGGATTGTTGTGAACAAATAAAATTTCCTGCAAAGAAGGATTTGTTTTGCAATCCGTTAATTTATAGACAGTTACGTAAAACGTCTTCTATGCCTTCTATGTCTTCTATGTTTCTATATTTTCCTTGGAAATCTGTCTATATTTCTTTTTACTGCAAGATTAAGTGATTTTGTTTTTACGCCATAAAGCTCAGCGAGGTCGCTATCCAGCATTACATTCATATCCCTAATCAAAAATATCTTTTTCTCAATAATGTCTTGTCTAACAATATTTGTCATTTTTATTCCCGCTTCAAAAATTATTCAGTCTTCTTCCCAAACTGCTCCACAATTTTTATTTCTTCTTGGGTAAGCCCATATAACTCATACACCATCTGTCAATTTGGCGTTCGTATTCTTTGACTTTGGATTGTTTTTCAGCATTGGATAAGTAGTCATTGGATTGAGCGGCCGTGTGTATTTTTTCTACAAGAGAAGTAATCTCTTTTTGATTACTTTTTTTCAAGAGCTTTCTGTGGAATGGGTATTTGTTGGATATAAAATTTCTTTGTTGAGTTCTTGCATTCTCAATAGATTTTTCTTTTTGTAAGCATACAGTCAAAATATCTATTTTCTTTCCATCTATATCGGTAAAACGCCCCAAACGATCAAATTCAGTTATGCTGTCTCTAAATGCCTCTCTTATAAACTGTCCCCTCATCGGTCGTGAAAACGCTTTTGTTTCATCAAATTGATTAAGTAGGTTTTTTATAAATCCATTAAACCTGCCCTTATCGAAGGGCGATTCAAAGGTTTTCTTTATAAGCGTCTGAGCTTGTTTTTTATCCATATCTATTTTTTAGGCAGTCTTTGGGTTCTCTCAGGCTGTTTTAAGAAGTTACCCCTTGGAACAATGGGTCTTCTTATCCTCTTTTCTAACTGTTTTCTTGCGTTACCGGCAATATCTCCTCCTGCCTTGGCATCTGATTTAAGCTTTGGTACGCCTTGTGAATCTTCGGTGCGGTGGATTTCGGTAGTCGCCCTTTCCCCAAGCATGGTAAATATAAGCTCAAAGTCATCCATATGATCGCGCAGGTTTTCGCGTTTTAGTCTTTTCAGCTTTTTATACTGGCTCGGCGTTATACCAAAGGTGGCTTTTGAAATTTCTGCGGTTAGAATTTCATAATCTCTTTGCTCTCTTGCTCCGCGTTTTTGCCATTCATCGGTTAATTCTTCCCGAATTGCAATACCACGCATCCGCTTTTCAATCCAATCATCAGAATAACCCTTAAGTTTATAAAGTATTCTCGTTCTTTTTGTTGCCAATTCAGGGTTTTCTATCTCTTGTACCCGCTCATAACCGACTTTTGCCAGCCAGCGCTTGAAAGGCTCGGCTTTTGGAGAAGGGATAGACTGAATAATACGAAAAATCCCTTCGGTATTGGCGCAATCGGTTTCTCGCATTTTTCCATCCGGCGCGGGTAGTTTCAACCCGTGACAAAATGTCACGACTTCACTTCCTTCCTCTTGGAGCCTTTGTTTCAACTTCCTCCAATACGCGCCCGCATCAATACTATCCGTTAATGCTTCACATACATCCACAACTGAAAACCACCATTCATTTTGGTAAATGGCCCTTCTGATTTTTTTACCTTTAAACAAAGCTATTTTTGTTTTATCCATATTATTCTTCTAGTTGACTCCTGTTAAACACAAGGATAAGATTACTTCGCGCTTTCCAAAAACAACCGGCGAATATTCAACGAAATGGCCTTCTAAAAGCCGCGCAGGAATATGGGTTTGAAGCGTGGCCAAAACTTTCAAGGGATTCATCACATCGTGTTTTAATTCATCAAGGGCTTTAAGAACTTCCTTGGTGGTCTGTTTAGGGAGCCCTCCTTCTTCAGGTTGTTGGACAACCTTTCTCAAATACAATTCCTGCTCATCGGTGAGTTGGCGGGTATTTTTCACTGTAAACTTCAATATCTTAAGAATATTGGTTGCGCTATCCCTGCCGCCTTTACCCTTGAAATGCAATTCCGCCATCTCTTCGGTTGTGGAAAAAATAAATGCCTCTTTATTCATATCTAAGAGTTCGTAGAATGCCTCAGGTAACTTTTGCCTTTTCTCCTCAAGGTCGCTCTCCATCAGTTTTGCCGCAGAAAGAAAATCAAGCTCTTGCGGCTTTTCGTTAACTTTGATGATAAAAAACTTTTCGAGCTTGCCTCTCCTAAAATACGTAAGGAGCGATTCCTTATACTCATTGTTTATTTTTCCAGTACGGGCTTTCTTAGGAAGATACTTAATCTTCTCGAATAAGTCCGGTTCTTTATCCCGGATGTTTTTAATAATCTGCAGATATTTCAATTCGCTTTCTTCTTTTTCATCCTCACCGGTTATGACCTGTTTAGAAATCAACTTATTAAAAAGCTCATGCGAACCAATTGGCTCGCCTTCGGTTAAAAGCTCCGCATCCCCACCCAAAAGGGTTAAAAAGGCACTGATTTTAGCCTCTGCGGCTTCCCTAAGTTTTATCTGATCATTAGATTGTTTTGTAGGGAAAAAGTTAAAGGTGTATATTTCAGAAAATTTTGTATCCACACGGTTAATACGGCCGACTCTTTGCATCATGCGAGTTGGATTCCAAGGGATATCGTAATTAATAACCGTATTAGAGCGATGCAAGTTAACGCCTTCTGATAACACTTCAGTAGATACAAGGATACGATACTCGTCCTTTGGGTGCCGGGCCCGGGCATCAAAATTCTCAATTACTTTATCGCGAGTCGCCTCTCCGGAACCTCCGCTAAACAAAAGCGCTGTATCGGGAAACTTTTTGTTTATATTGCTTGATAGATATTCAGCGGTTTCTTTTGATTCAGTAAAAACAATGAGCTTATTGTCTTTTAAGATTTTTCAGTTCCCCGGTCAATAATGTCATCAAGTTTGCCTAGCGATTCAAAATCCGCAGGAATCCTAAAATCAGAAAAGACGTTTGGCCAAGAACCTGGGTTTGCTTTCTCAAGAAGCACAGGAGGCGCGATAACTAAGGTCCGGCCATCGAGCTGACCGGCAAGCATCGCTGAAATATAGGTCTTCCCAAGACCAACCACATCGGAAATAAAAACTCCTCCGTATTCCTCGAGGATCTTCTTGGCATTTAAAACCGCTTGCTCCTGGTATTCTAATCTTATGAATTCTTGGGGCAAATACTTGATAAAAACATCCTCTGCCTGGTTCAATTCATCCTTGAAATATTCATATAAGAATTTAACGTAAAGCTGATAAGGCGTGATATTCTGATTAAGCCAAGTCTTATCTTCTATGGTCTGGATATATTTTTGGCTGACGTCAACAGAGTCTTTCCAGAGTTCTTCAAATTTTTGCTTGGCAAATTCATAATCGACCCGGGTTTTTAATTCAACGTTAAATTCAAGGTTATCAACTAAACCTGCCTGGGTAAAATTACTAGAGCCGGTAATAACCCTTCCTACGTCGCGGTCCCCCTCCGCAAAAGTCATTATATACAGCTTAGCGTGAATATTTTGCGAAGGATACGCTCTTACTTCTAATTTTTTGTTTTTTATCCACTCGATGAATTTAACTACTCCTTCTTCTACTTGCCGAATATCCTCGCATCCCTCTAACTCCTTTTCAACAAGCCCCTGAAATTCCTGTTTTGTTTCTGAATGAGAAAACTGAAGCGTCTGCTGTTTTTCAGTTACCGCTTTATTAAGTAAATCGTATGTTTGACGGCTTGTGCTTATACCGATAAGGATGCGGATTTTCTCGGTTGCCTCCAAAGATTTGTATATCGCATAAAATCCGCTCGTATAAAAGAATCCCACCAGGCAATCAAAAAATTTCGTATCTTTTATCAAAACCTCAAATCTCGCTTTAAGATTTTGCTCTTTCTCATTAGTAATAAATGTTAAATCGCTGCTCATTTTTTCTTCCCTTTACCCCCACACCAATTGCGTAATAGCCAATGGTTATATTATAATTGGTGTGGGGGTTTATTCATCCACTTTTGTATTTATTGCGGCTACCCTAAACACATTAATGCCCTAACTTCTTTAGCCAAATCATAAGCACTGAAATGGCAACCGGGGTTACCCCGGAAATACGCGAGGCCTGGCCTAAATTCAGGGGCCTGAATTTAA
>ERZ1292645.562-Hain-H14-02um-R2-562-length-12909-cov-6_pt1 | contig 12909 bp, 14 predicted proteins | sample MGYA00564401_ERZ1292645 | MGnify/ENA primary metagenome ERZ1292645 (study PRJEB36523, sample SAMEA6512644) | groundwater metagenome | collected 2019-01-09 | study: AquaDiva: Metagenomics assemblies of 32 groundwater samples | reverse complement strand
GAATACGTTTTTGAATCCTGTGCAATTCCTTTTCAATTACAGAAATCCTTTTAATGATGTCCTTACGCAGGAAATTACCTTCATCAGAACGCATCTTTATAAGGTTGGACAATGCCTTAATTGCAGCCTTCTTAACATCCGGCAATATCTTCTTCTCAAGAGCCACATCTTCATGTGTCAAAACATGCGGTAAGAAAATAATCTCTTTTATACCTATCTCGTCTCTTACACCCAATGCCTTCTTTAGTTGCGTCAGTTCCCTGTAATAGTACCGTGCAAGTCCTTTATTCAGATATATACCCATCCCATCTTTTCCACGCATATCATAATTTATGGTAACATTTATCTTGCCCCTGCTGATACGTCTCTGGATAAGCGTTCTCACCTCTACATCTATTTCAGAAGGGTATTTCTCTGGTAATTTACTCACAATGTCCAGAAATTTGTGATTGAATGACCTCATCTCTACAGTGGCAGTCCCAAATCTACCACTGTATCCCCCTTTTCCAAAACCTGTCATGCTTCTTATCATAATTGGCTATTATAACACATTCAATTATCTTGTCAAGGACTCATTCTTCTTCACTCAATTTAAATCTATAACCGACGTTACGAACCGTCTCTATCAACGATTCGCATTCCGCACCCAATTTGGACCTTAATCTTCTCACGTGCACGTCCACGGTCCTCGTTCCACCGAAATATTCATATCCCCACACCTGATTGAGAAGTGCATCACGCGTAAATACCCTGCCTCTGTGCGTGGCAAGAAATTTAAGCATCTCATATTCCTTAAATGTCAGCTCTATAGGTTCACCCTTTATTGATACCTCATAATTGGCAAGATTTATCACCATCTCGTCTATCTTTATCGTATCTTTTGTATCAATCTTACTAAACCGCCAGAATATAAATTTAAGCCTTGCCTCTATCTCATAAGGCGTGTCCTTAGCAAATATAAAGTCATCAATCCCTGTTGTCCAATCAAGTCCCTTGATATCCTCTTCTCTAATCAATGCGATGAGCGGTATGTTTTTTAATTCTTTATCTTTTTTCAATATCTGGCACAAATTGGCTCGTTCGGAGGAGGGCACAGAAGATGCGTCAATGATAATCATATCAGGCCTCTTTTCAAATGGTTCACCTTTTATTATCTTATCCTTGTCATAAGGTGATGCTATATACCCTAATCCCGTAAGGTCTGCCTTCAGCCTCTTATTCAATTCCTTGTCCGAGCTTAAGATAAGTATCCTGTTCATTCTTAGAATTCTCTATATCTATTCGTAATAGGCATACGCCTGTCCTTGCCAAATGCCTTAGGGGTAATCTTTATCCCTGGAGGCCCCTGTCTTCTCTTATATTCGCTTTTATCAACTAACGGGATAACCTTCTTTAATACGTGCATAGAGAAACCTGCACCTTTTATCTCCCTGTAACTCCTATCTTCTTCTATATACGCCTTCAGGATAGGGTCTAATACAGGATAAGGAGGAATGCTATCTTCATCCTTCTGGTTTGGCCTTAACTCTGCCGAAGGCGGACGGCGCATCACACTTTCAGGGATAATCTTTTTCCGCTTATTATCCAGTTTATTTCTCCATTTAGACAGGGTATAAACATAAGTTTTCGGCACATCCTTAATAACAGCAAATCCGCCTGCCATATCCCCATAAAGCGTGCAATAGCCAACCGCCATCTCGCTTTTGTTACCTGTGGTCAGGACAAGCCATCCGAATTTATTGGAAAATGCCATGAGTATGTTCCCTCTTATCCGAGCCTGGAGGTTTTCTTCGGTCACATCAGGTGCAAGATCTGTAAACTCACTCTTAAGGTTATCAAGATAGGTTTTGAATATCCTGTCTATGGGAACCGTAATGAATCTTATGTTGAGATTATCTGCTAATTTCTCCGCGTCCAACTTTGTCCCTGGAGAGGAATACTGTGATGGCATGGATATACCCACTACATTATCAGGTCCTAATGCATCCACAGCTATAACAGCAGTCAAGGCGGAATCTATCCCACCGCTCAAACCTATTACTACCTTTTTAAAACCGTTTTTCCTGACGTAGTCACGTGTCCCTAACACGAGGGCATTATATACCTCTTCAACATGCCCCATCTTCTTCAACCCTCTCACAGGCAAGACGGGTTTTTTCTTCGCAGTGATACCTTCTAATTCTACCTTCCTCAAACTATATCCTAACTCGTATGCCTTCTTCGCTGCTTTTCTCTTGAGTCTTTCATGCAATACGGATTCTATGTCCAGGTCATAGACAACAAGGTCTTCTTCAAATTGCTGCCCGTAGGCAGACACCTCACCCTTTGGGCTTATTATCATGCTGCCTCCGTCAAAGACTAATTCATCCTGACCGCCGACAAGGTTATTATAGCATACGATTGCCTTGTTTGAAGTAGCCCTGCGTATAAGCAGTTCCTCCCTCAATTTCATTTTACCTGCATGATAGGGGGAGGCAGATATGTTGATTATTATCTGTGCCCCGCCCTCTATGGCAGCCAATTCAGTAGGACCGTCATCGCACCATATGTCTTCACATATATTAAACCCTATGCTTATCCCGTTAAAGGTAAGGATAAGGCATTCATTCCCTCCGTAAAAATATCGCTTCTCATCAAAGACGCCATAATTGGGGAGGTGAATCTTATGATATATGCACGAAAGTCTTCCGTTTACCATCACGCTTGCGGCATTGAACAGCCTGTGATGGGAGCTGTCAACAAACCCCGCTATTACCCCTATACCCATGGTTTTCCCTATAATGTCCCTCATAGCCTCCATATTATCTTTTACGAATTGAGGCTTTAATAACAGGTCTTCAGGCGGGTATCCGGTAATAGATAATTCAGGGAAAGTAAGAAGTTCTACGCCGAGCCCTTTTGCCTTATAAATAAAATCTACAATCTTCTTACTGTTCCCGCTAATATCCCCGACAGTGGCATTTATCTGTGCCATCCCTATACGCAGTTTCTTCCCTGCCATGCCCTTTATTATAAGACACCTCTCTTCTCTTGTCAATTTAATATTTCAGTTGACTAAACCCCATTGATAATGTAAAATTAATTATGGAAGGAGGGTGAGGTAAATGGATAAATACACTATTATGTTTATCAAGTCCAGTTTAATATATCTCTTTCTGGGAGTTGCCCTGGGTTTGGGATTGACCCTGAAATCCTGGACATGGGCACCAGGGTGGCTGGAATATTTCCCGCTTGTACATGGGCACCTCGTCCTTTTTGGCTGCATTATGATGTTAATCTTTGGAGTCGCCTATCATATCCTGCCGCGATTCAGCGGGAAGCAACTCTATAGTGTCCGATTAGTTGCATGCCACTTCTGGCTCAGTAACATAGGACTGCTAGGGATGTTAGTTTCTTTCCCTCTGCTATGGAAAAGCGGGAAAGAGGTCTTTGCTCTCGGGCTCTTTATCTCTGGCATGGCGGCAGTTATAGGAATCTACATATTTATATATAATATCTGGAAGAGCATGTCCACGTTAAAAGAGGCTGTAGCCCCAAGGAGGTGATAGAATGGGTCTCGAGAATAAAGTTAATATTACTAAGAACATGATAATTGGCGATATCCTGAAATTAAAGCCTGAGGCTTCAAAGGTGATTGAGAAGTATTTTGGCAAGGGCTGTTTCACCTGCCCTGGCATGAAGATGGAAGACCTCTCCTTTGGTGCATCCATGCATGGATGCAATGCGGAAGATATAGTGAAAGAGATAAATGAACTTTAGGAGGACGAAAAAATGAAACGTATAACCGGTGACATGATAATAAACCAGGTGCTTAAGGATTACCCTGAAACCATCCCGGTATTCCATAAGTTCAAGGTTGATACCTGCTGCGGTGGAGGAGGAAGCATTGCCCAGACTGCCTCACGGGACAGGATAAACGTAGAGGAACTCCTCTCTGCATTGAATAAGGTAATAGGGGCACCGTAGGTATTCAGATTTGTTAAATTTTCGTTGACAGGAAGGGAAGTATTGTAGTATAATTCATTCTATGAAGAAACCATACATTATTCTCACACTATGTGCAGTTTTCCTAACGGTCCTGACACTGTCGTGTCCATCTGTCCAGTGTGAGGAAGCCCCTCAGCTGCGACCCCCAAAGATAGTATTTGAAGAAACGGAACATGACTTTGGGGAGATACCCCAGGGAAGTAATGTCACTTATACCTTCACATTTAAGAATGATGGAGGAGGGACTTTAGAGATAGGAAAGTTAAAAACCTCTTGCGGCTGCACTGCTGCACTTGCATCCAGAGATAAACTTGAGTCAGGTGAGAAGGGCGATGTCAAGGTAACGTTTACATCTGGCAAGTTTAAAGGGAATATCACTAAGACAGTAACAGTACCCTCTAATGACCCTAAAAATCCCGAGGCGATTCTCCATATAAAGGCAGCAGTCAAGGTAGATATTGAGATAACCCCAAACAGCCTCAATTTCGGTGATATGCCGAGAGGCTCATCCGCAGCAAAGGTCCTCACCCTTACAAAGTTAGACGGAACAAAGATTAAGATAGTGAAGATAGAGTCAAAATCAGAAAATATCACTGCAAGTATAGAGAATGAAACTGAGGAGAGGTCAAGTTACAATGTCAACGTAACCTTTTCGGCAGGGCAATTGCCCAGGGTATTTGCAGAAAAATTAAAGATATATACTGACAGCACTATCCAGCCTGTGCTTGAGGTATTCATAAGGGCAAGGGTAACAGGGGATGTAGTAGTTACTCCCCAGAGTATATTTCTGGGCAGCATAATGCAGGGTGAAACCAAATCGTCTGCTATTATAATATCCAATGGCACGAGTGAGCCTCTTAAAATCAATTCCATAGAAGCAAAACCCGAATATATAAGCACATCCCAGGAGACCCTTAAGGACGGTGAAGAATACAGGGTTACTGTCACACTCTCAAAAGAGGCTCCTATCGGCGCTGTTAAGGGAAATCTTATAATACATACAAACAGCCCTTCAGAACCAGACGTGACCATTCCTGTAACTGCCATAGTCCGGCAGAAAAGTTAGAGAAAATTGAGCAGGGTAAAAATCCTATTCCTTCAGTCAACCACTATAGTCATTTATTCCGCGATTATCGGACTTATCTTTAACTGGACGTCCTTCAATTCACTTCCGCTTATTGCTGCCAAATATATCCCCTTAAAGGACGACCCCAGAATTATTGCATTAGAGGATGCCAGGAAATTATTTGATGAAGCAGGTTCGGTATTTATTGATGCGCGTAAACAGCATGATTATGCAAATAGCCATATCCCTGGCGCATTAAATTTCTATTCGGAAGAATTCGGGATTGAAGAGGAAAAATTAATCACTGAATTATTTCCCTTTGATACCGTGATAATAGCATACTGTGACGGGGGAGAATGTGAATTGAGCAGGAGACTTGCAGAGAGATTAGGAGAAATGGGCTATACTAAGGCCAGGATATTAGTGGCAGGATGGGATGGGTGGAAAAAGGCAGGATACCCGATAGAAAGATGAAAACCGAAAACAAATTTGTATTATTATACAAAAATAGTTATATCATTCTCTTCTTAAGGCTCTTTGTGGGAGGGGTTTTCATCTATGCCAGTATAGACAAAATAGCCCATCCTGCCCAATTTGCCCATGCTATAGAAAATTATAGAATCCTGCCGCACTTTATCGTCAACATCCTTGCTATCATCCTGCCATGGATAGAGTTAGTCTCAGGGCTATTGCTTGTTTCAGGTGTATGGCGAGGAGCCAGTGCACTCGTTATATCAGGACTCTTAACAATGTTTATTATTGCTATTATGGCAGGATTAGCGCGCGGACTTGATATAACCTGCGGCTGTTTTACTACAACCGGGGGTGAGAAGTTAGGTTTAAGCCTTATCTTAAGGGATGTGATACTATTGCTTATTACCATCCATATCTTAATAAGTTCCAATTCACATATTAACCAAACTTCTTAGCCTCTCTCCATCCTGAGGTATCAAGCACTCTTCTTTTAACGAAGGGACAAGAATCGCCTTGAGTATGCTATCTTTAAATATACTGACCTTTGTTTGAAGGGGAAGTCCTTTATCAATCCCGAGGGATTCCATATCAAGAAAATCAAAGAAATCTTCTCCCTTTGTCCTTATTATGTCATCTATGGATGTAAAACCAGGAATACCTTTTACAATCAGGACCTTTTCTAAGAACCCAAACGAAAATACATGACTGATAAACCTTGAGGGATGTATAGCCCCGTCTTTTATCAAATCAAGCGCTACTGGTAAATGATACGGCGATGCCCCGCTCGTCCCGCCTACCATAGGTCCATTGTAATGTAACTTATTCGTCGGGAATGGAACCTGAGCCTCAGGCACGCCCCCAAAGAAACTTACCATCCCGCCCTTCTTTACCACATCCATCGCCTCACATTGGGCACTGCTTGCTGAACATGCAGTAATGACTATATCAACTCCTTCTTCGCCTGTCCTTTCCTTGAGTTGTTTCTTTAAGCCTTCTTTTGAAGAACTATCAATGTAGTAGTCTGCTGCACCGGTATTTCTTATTACCTCTAACTTTATACCTGACTTAATCGCCATTATAACGCGTGCCCCGGAAGACCTGGCAAGTTCTGCATGCATGCCGCCTAATGGCCCCCCCCCGATAATAAGGACTGTATCGCCTTTTCTTATACCTCTTATAATATCAAATTCAGCCCTCTTATTATCCCACTTCCCGAAACGGACGAGTTTCTTCTGGGCATGTATTGCACATGAGTAAGGCTCAGTCAGTATGGCGTCTTCAGTCTCTACGCTGTCCGGTATAAAGTAAATAGGGGATATTTTATTCGTTAGTAATTTTGCAGGGATGAGCATATATTCTGCAAACCCCCCGTCATAGTTAAATCCTATATCCTCTCTATTCTCACATGATTCAGGCCTGTCAGACAAACAATTGGGACATTTCTCACAGGCGACTACAGGCGCTATAGCGAGCCTATCACCTTCTTTTAATTCCCGGCCGGGTTTTTCCTTGATGAGCGCATTTACCTTTTTACCAATCTTTTCAATCCTGCCGGCAAACTCATGGCCAGGTGTAATCGGATAAGATTTAATAAGTGTATGCCCCAGGAAACTCTTCTTAACATCAGTCCCGCATACGGCACACCCTGCTACCTTTAACAGAATATCTTCATCAGTGCATTCTGGTATAGGGACTTCCTCTATCCTTAACTCTTTCCGATTATCTTTCAGATTATATAACTTAGCCGCTTTCATTCTCTTTACCACTTAATAATTACCTTCCCATGCACATTAACGTCACTGGCAGTCCTTGATGCTGTTATGAGTTCTTCTACTGAATCCCCTTTATAGATATTTTTATAAATTATTTTTTTAACAGCCTTCTGTAAATCTTCATTCTCTTTTAAAATATCAAGGGTCTTCAAAAAATGCGCCTTGGAGCTCCTTGTTGTGCCCTTAAACGTAAGACCTTTGTCCAATATAACCCTTGTCCTTACAGGGACAGGTTCTTCACTCACGCCGAGGAGGACGCAAACACCGCCGGGTCTCATCAGCGTAACCGCCTGGTCAATAGACTCCTTTGCAGACTTACCTCCCACGCATTCAAAGACCCTGTCCACCTGACCTATAAAATCCTGAGGCAATGGAGCGTCCTTAGTGTTGAGGATGGTTGCAATATCTTTTGATAATTCCAATTTGCTGTCAAATATGTCAGTCACTAAAAGATTTCTCATGGAGACTTTGCCAATGTGAGACAATAGGACTGCCGCAAGATACCCTATACTGCCTGAGCCTAATACAGCCGCCTTATTCCATCCATGACTTATATCTGCCTCTATCATGGCAGCATATACTACGCTGATAGGCTCTGTAAGCACTGCAACATCGTCTTCAACTTCATCAGGTACTCTAACAATGCATTCTTGAGGGTGAATTATATATCCTGCTGAAAAGCCGTCCTTATTACTGCCGCAGAACTTCACATCTGTGCAAAAATTTTCCCCTTTCCCCCCTGGTCTACATGCTACACATCTTTCTTTAGAGTATTTTTGAGGGTTGTGCACGTAACACGGGATATTAGGAACTGGTATAACCCTTTCACCTATCTTCCATCCCTCTACCCCTTCTCCAATTCCTGCAACAGTCGCAATAGCCTCATGGAACGGTGCCATTGGCAGGCGTTCTTTCAGGATTTCAGGCGGCCTTGAACAGGATATATACCTCAAGTCAGCAGGGCATATGCCGGTCCGCATTATCTTGAGGAGTAGATGTCCTCTTGGCACATCTTTAATCTCTTCCTGGACAATCTGGAATTGATACGGTCCTATTATCTGATATTTCGTGGATTTTATCGGGGTCATTGGTCCGTCGACTGGGTCCTGGGTTTGATAACGCACATCGTCCATCTGTCTTCAAGGCAGTATTTATTCAGAACAGAATGTATATCTCTTGAAGTTACCTTCTTTATCTTTTTAATATAGGCAAAGGCATCCTCTGCGCGTGACTCTATTTCATACCTGCCCAGCGTAGATGCCATGCCTGTATCTGTCTCATTCGCCATGGCGAACTCTGAGACTAACATGGTCTTTGCCCTGTTAAGTTCTTCTTCACTAATACCTTCCTCCCGTATCTTCTTAACCTCTTCAAAGACTCCTTGCTTCACCTTTTCAAAATTTTCAGGCGGGCAGACTACCTCTATGCCGAATATACCTGCTTTTTTCAAGGGCCACATCCATGCACTTATGGAAGTCACAAGCCCCTCTTTCTCAAGCAGCCTCTGATAGAGCCTGGAACTCCTGCCGCCGCCTAATATAGTAGAGGCAACATCCAGCGTATAAGTTTCATCCATTAACGCCCTCCCATAGTTCGGGAAACCCATTACCATGTAAGTCTGTTTGACGTCTTTCTCAATCACTTTCTCTCTCGTTTCCTTCTGGGGTGAGAATTCAAACCTAACTTTCTTAAGCAGAATATCTGAGTCAGGCTTCATCAATCTGGTTCTTTCCTTTACATCTTTTAGAACATCGTCGGTAGATACATCACCTACTATCACCAGAGCCATATTGTTAGGGACATAAAAATCCCTTAAGTATTTAATAAATGCATCACGGTCTATCCTGTCCAGAGACTCCTTTGTCCCCAAGACAGGCTCGCCATAGGGTATGCCTCTAAATATCTCCTGCATAAATTCCATAGAGAGCTTATCAGACGGTGAATCCTCCTTCCTGTTTATCTCTTCCTTTACTACCTTCCTCTCCTTCTCAATCTCAGCCGGGTCAAATTTAGAATTCATGATGGCATCCAAAAGGATATCAAAGGCTGTAGAAAAATTCTGTGAAGGGACTACTACATAATATCCTGTATATTCAACAGAGGTAAATGCATTGTTATAACCCCCTAATTCTTTTATGACCCTGTCCATCTCCCCTGCCTTCCACTTCTCAGTCCCTTTGAAGAACATGTGTTCATAGAAATGGGATACGCCGTTTATCTCAATGGATTCATTAACTGAGCCTGTATTTACCCAGAAATGGACGGCACATATAGGAGAGGTGTGGACCTCCCGCACAATTACTGTAAGGCCATTATCAAGGACATTCTTTGTAAATTCTTTTTCTGCCATACGACATCCGGAAATAAAAACAACTAACACAAGATTAAATATGTAAAAGATTTTCATCTAAATTAAGCCGCCTTAGGTGGTTGACTGTTTCTCTACCTCATCTCCTGGCCGCACGTTACGTTAATCGCCTGGCCAGTCATATAGTCTGCGTCATGGCTTGCTAAAAAGACAGCCATTCTGGCTACGTCCTCTGGTGTCTGGGCACGGCCTAATGGTATCTTGCCGGTTAGATAGTCCTTGACCTGGTGGACCTTAAGTCCGCGTTTTTTTGCATAATCCTTCATGAGGTCATCCCAGTGAGGGGTGAATACTATGCCAGGGCATATAGCATTGACATTTATTCCATAAGGGGCTAAGTCTAAGGCAAGACTCTGGGTGAGTCCTATAACACCGAACTTGGACGCACAATACGCAGCAAACCACGCATTGGCAATCTTGCCTGACTTGGAACTCATGTTTATAATCTTACCTGTCTTGCGCTCTATCATTTGCGGGACGAATGCACGACATACTAAAAATGTCCCTTTTAGATTTACGTCTAATATCTTGTCCCATAGTTCTTCAGTAGTCTCAACAAAAGGGACTATCTTTGATATGCCGGCATTATTGACTAATATGTCTACGTGATGGAAGACCTTTAATACCTGCTCTTCCATCCTCTCAACCTGCCTGGCATTACTGACATCTACTTTGACTGCTAAAGACCTCTGCCCTAAGGACTCTATTTGAGAGGCAACCTCTTTTGCCATTTTTAGATTCAGGTCACAGATTATAACATCTGAACCTTCTCTGGCAAATGCCATGGCTATAGCCTTACCAATACCCTGCCCTGCACCGGTAATTAGACTTATCTTATTTTCAAGCCGCTTTATCATACGATTATCAATCAGGGCTGATGAGAACCTTTAGCCCCTCTTTCTTACGCATTATCTCCAATCCATCCATAATCCTGGAGAGAGGAAACTTGTGGGTTATCAATCCAGATACGTCCAGATTACCCATTGACAATAACTCTAATGCCAATCGCTGATGATAAGGCCTTGAATCAGAACTACCGCAGACCCTTAATTCCCTGTAATGTAACAGATTTGTATTTAATGTAGCCTCTGGTTTATCCTTTGGCAGACTTGAAAAGAAACTTATACGGCCGCCCTTTTTAGCCATCTTTATACTGTCTGCCTGAGCATCATGTGATGGACATGAAACTATCACAACCTCTGCCCCTCTGCCGCCAGTCAATTCATTTACTCTCTTCAGGGGGTCCTCTTCATCAGAACATATCGTCTCATCAGCCTTAATGCCTTTTGCCATCTCAAGCCGGCTCCTGGAACGCTGAACAAGAATAACCCTGCTCGCACCAAATGCCTTTGCCACCCCGACGTGCATCCACCCTATAGGGCCTGCCCCTATTACCACTACGGTATCTCCACCCCTCACTCCTACAATCAACTGACCATTTATAACGCACCCAAGCGGCTCTGATAGAGATGCGGATTCACTCATAACGTTATCAGGCACTTTAAGGAGATTGCCGTGCGCCAATGCCTGATATGGCAGGACAAGATATTTACAGAATGCCCCTGAGAGTCCGGTTCCTACAGGTTGTATATTCTCACACATGTTGCTCAACCCTTCCTGGCACAGGTAACACTTGCCGCAAGGGAGACTCGTTGCAAGAGTAACCCTATCGCCAACCCTAAATTCTTTGACGTATGGGTCAAGCTCTGTTATCCTGCCACAGAACTCATGGCCCAAGATAAGGGGCGGCTTCATCCGTGGATTTCCATGCACATACGCCTTCACATCAGTGCCGCAGATAGCACAGTATTCTATCTCAACAATGCATCCGCCATGTGGCAATTTGGGATTCTCCACCTCTTTAACAGCAAACTTTCCTACGCCCTCATATACAGCAGCTTTCATAGCAGCTCTCTCAATTTCCTGGCACTGCCGGCAATATAATAATAATTCTTAATCAGGCTTTCAACCTCCTGCTTGACGGCATCCTGTGCAAATTTAATGTCACCTGGACGCTCTTTCAATGCAACCTCATAAGGCTGACGGATGTTCGTGCCAATGTTTATCTTGGTTATACCATTCTTAATCCCATCCAGCACTGATTGTTGCTTTATACCTGAGCCACCATGTAAAACCAGAGGGACATTTGTAATTTTATCAATTACCTTGAGATGTTCTATATTGAGCCGGGCCTGGAGCTTTGCCTTATCCTTTGCCACCCCTGTTATGGCACCGTGTATATTTCCAATCGCTACAGAAAGCCAGTCCACCTTTGTTTCCCGAACAAACCTCTCTGCATCCTCAGGACGGGTAAAGCCTTTCCCTGAGGCGAATAGCTCCTCATATGGCGGGATTGGCCCCTTCTCATGGCCAAGCACTGCTCCCAATTCTGCCTCAACAGGGACATTCTTAGCATGTGCCATCTTTACTACTTCGCTAACAACCTTGATATTCTCATCCAATCCAAGGCGTGAGCCATCTAACATCACTGATTCATAACCTAAGTCCAACGCCTCCTGAATCAATTTTCTCCAATCAACTAATTTACCATCCTCGTCAATAACAGGCGTGTGGTCCTGATGCAGCCGGACATAATTACGGTCTGCCAAACGGTTAAACTCATCCCGCACTGCCTTGTAACTCCCTGCCTCAAACTTTTCAACGTCAGGCCTTGCCACTTCTATTAGCCCAAATGACTCAAGACCTTTAATGGCATCTGCCACAGGTTTCACCATCGGTAGATACGGTATATTAAATGCAGGTATACCTATCCTGTTCTTATAAGCCGCCTTCATAATATCTGTTAAATTAAACTTGTCCATATTTCCCTTTTCTCCTCCTTCATTTAACTGAACTTATTATCTCTGTAATTCCCCTCCTCATTAGCATGACAGCAATGGCTGCCAATAGCAGGCTGAAGACCTTTGAGATAGCCTTTGAACCACCTTCTCCCAATAACCTGATAAAGATATCCGACATGGTGAGAATGAGACCTGCCAATAATACATTCAATGTAATAGAAACCAACGTGGGACCGGCTCCGTATACATCTCTCAGCACCAATGCCGTAGTCAGGACAGCAGGCCCGACTATAAGCGGCGTCCCTAAGGGGACTATACCGAGCGTCTTGGTAGATAATACATTCACCGGTTTCTCAGGCATTAAAATATCGGTCACTGCGAGGATGAATAACAGGGCACCACCTGCCACCATAAAATCTGATACAGATACGCCTAATAACC
>ERZ1292645.561-Hain-H14-02um-R2-561-length-12920-cov-9_pt1 | contig 12920 bp, 18 predicted proteins | sample MGYA00564401_ERZ1292645 | MGnify/ENA primary metagenome ERZ1292645 (study PRJEB36523, sample SAMEA6512644) | groundwater metagenome | collected 2019-01-09 | study: AquaDiva: Metagenomics assemblies of 32 groundwater samples | reverse complement strand
AGCACTTTATTGATGGGGTAAAGACAAGAAATGCAGATTTGACTATATATGACCAGTATAATAAAAAGTTGTGTACAAGATAGTATTTTTCTTTGTTTTTGTTCTTGTTTCTGGTATAACACTTTACATTAATGGTAATGAATTGGAACAACAAAACAAAATATCGCTGTATGATACAATGTATGACGGAAAAATTCCTGTAATCTCAATATCAACAATTTCTCTTTCTTTTGGAGATGTGGCAGTTTCTGAAAAAAGTGTACCACAGACAATTATAATATCAAATGTAGGTAAAGCTCCTTTACAAATATCAAGTATTAAAGTTCCAACAGAATTTTTAATTTCAGGTACCAACCCGCCAATTTCGATTTTTCCAAATCAAAGTATACACTACCAAGTGACATTTGCGCCTGTAAAACTAGGAGAAAAATCAGGTAAAATCATAATATCAAGCAATGATCTAACATATCCTACAATTGCAATAGACGTATCAGGAAACAGTGTTGAAAAGACTGTTCTTGGAATTCCATCAACTACAATTCCTACGCCTACACAATCAACCGAGTCTACTCCAAGTAGAGGATGTCTTATTGCCACTGCGACCTTTGGTTCAGAATTGGCTCCTCAAGTACAACAACTTAGAGAACTACGTGACAATACTCTGCTTAAAACATCTTCAGGGTCTACTTTTATGACTGGGTTCAACACTTTTTACTATTCTTTTAGTCCAGCTGTAGCAGATTGGGAAAAACAAAATCCAGCATTTAGAGAGATAGTGAAAGTCACAATTACTCCATTGATTTCTACTCTTTCAATTCTGAATTATGTTGATATTAATTCTGAAACTGAAATGTTAGGATACGGAATTGGAATTATTTTACTAAATATTGGAATGTATTTTGTGGCACCTGTAATTGTAATAATGAGATTAAAAAGTATGAAATCTGGCGATTTCAAATGTCAGTGGTAAACAGAGTAATTCTATTAACAATCTTTGGTATTTTCTGTTTCGGTGCTGGGTGGTATATAGGGAGTGTTAATCTATTTTTAGTACCATCAAACACATCTGATATTAAAGATGAGATTCAAGGTTTTGGTCTATATCAAACATGCATGTCACTAGCTAGTGTATTTGATGCTTTCATACCACATAGTGCAAAATTGGATCAAGCAGAGACATCCGAGCTTGAACAGAAAACAAACTCCAAGATGCCTGAGATATTTAACATGAAGAGCATGTCAACATACTGTGACAAGTATAAAAAATGAAGAGATTGGAATGTTCTAAAATTCAATCTTGCCTTTTCTACAAGCAAATACTTTCTAGATTTCTTTAAAACACGTTTTTGAGCTCTGCTTTCGTTACAATTTTAGTTTAACTTATCATAATCAGACTAGATAAATACCGGTACAAGTGAATCCATGTATGACAAGTATGAAGTGTGTAGTATGTGGGATTGGATTCTTTTCTCCTACTGGCTCAAACAAATGTTCTAGATGTGCTGGTAAGGATCAAGAAACTCACTCAGAACATGATTCCTGTGGTTGTGGACATCAGCACTAGTAAAGTTCCTGAAAAACCAACAATATCTCATGTTTTACATCTATAGAATTTTTTAATACCTAGTCGTCTTTTTGACAACACTGTACTTTTAGTGTTAAGAAACGATTATTGAATCAATATCAAGATTACAACATGGAATATTTCCATGCTTTTTCTTATATTCATCTAAAAGCTGTATTTTTCGTTCTTGTGGATTTGTCATAAACGTTCTTTGATAAGCGTGGGTTTTTTGTTTACAAGGATTATTTTCAAAGTTTGTGTCAACATACTTGGCAAATTCATTCTGAAGATTTTCACTTTCTCCAATGTAAATTACGTTTAGCTTTTTATCATAAAGAACATACACGCCAGACTTGGCTTTTACAAACCTCGCACTTTCAAGCCACAGGTGAACCTTCTCGTCAAGAATTTCCATGTATGTTTAGCTCGTTTTCTTCCAATATTTTTTCTACTTCACTCTTGTGTTTTTTACAGTACAAACCTGACTCTTGACAGGCAGAACATCTTAGATATTTGTGAAAGTTAATCATTTCAGAAGCTTTTACATAGGTTATGGCTAATATTAACTAGACAAATTTACAGTTTAATGTAGTTTGTCAAATACTTGATTAATAATACTGTAATCAAAAATTTTAGATCGTAAACTATAGTTTTCATAATAATTTTCGCGTGATCAAGTGAGATCAAAGTTGAAGAACTAGTTCAGATGTTAATGAACTAGATTATAATGTAGCTAATGCTCAAGTATTAAAGATGAAGCCATTATTTGAGCTAAGTACCAGAAGATATGATGAAGAGATCGAGCTAGTAAAAAAAGCTATGATAGACCTTGAAAGTATTTGCAACGTAAAAGATGGCTATGAGATAGGGGAGCCTTTTACAAAAGCTGGATGGACTTTTTTTAATCTTCAGATAAGCTCAGACATGTCATCTATGATCGAAAAATCAGGCATGCTTGAAGGAGCGTTGGGATACAAAATAGCAGAACAGTTAAAGAATTTTCTAGGACATTTCCTTGAATCAAAGGGAAGCCAAGTAAGAATTAAAAAAATTGATTATTAATTTCTGATTAAAAATAAAAAAAGAGTTAGTTGCTACCAATCACAAATATTACATTTGCTGTGGTAGAAACTTCCTGATCTGATGAAAATACTGGTGTTGATGCCTTGAGAGCTGCACTCTCATCATAGCTTGCTGCATAATATGGAATTGGTGGTGGCATTCCAAACTCAGATAAGGAAACTACCTTGACGCCAATTATTTTGTGATCAAGTGGAGCTAGTGCCTTTTCTGCCTTTGATTTTGCGTTTAAGACTGCTTGTGCGATGAGACTATCATTTATCTCAAGCTGCTTTTCTGGCGATAGTGTAAAGTATACAGAATCAACTCTATTTGCACCTGCTGCAACTGCACCATCTATAATATCTGCTGCAAGTGATAGTTGGCCTGTTTCTACCATCAAAATGTTTGAAACACGATATCCAATTAGCTCTTGTGTGTATCTACCAGTTAGCTTGTCTTGATAGCTGTCATAGACAGGATAAATGTTCAGGCTTGAGGTGCTAAGCTCATCCTCTGTTATGCCTATTTTTTTTATTGCTTCTACAATTGCAGTCATTTGACTAGAGTTTGCCTCAAGTGCCTCTTTTGCTGTCTTTTCTTGAGTCTCTACTCCAAACTGAACTCGTAAAAGATCAGGCTCAACTGAGGTTGTTGCAGTTCCTGTAACGGAAATTACCTTTTCTCTTGAAGGAAATGGCGTTGTCTCTTGTGCTGTTGCCTGCTTTTCTTGCGGTACAAGTGTTACGGCAAATGTAAGGACCAGTACTATTGCTGTTAGTGTGGCAATCAGTGTTTTGTTCATATTTGCAAAGCTTTTTTGTCGCTATATATTGAATGCGTATCAAAGATCAGCCAGATGATTTTTGTTCTTATTTAAATAAGAAAAATACATTTGTTATGTGTGGGACTGCGGGACATTGCCTTAAAGGAACAGTACAGATCAGACAGAGACGATCTTGTCTCAGAATTTTTTATTCCCTGTCTTTACTACTGCATAGAATATGATAGAGCAATAGAATACGTTGCTGTCAAAAGTCTTACCAATTTTTATTTTGGTCTTAGAAAATTTATTGAAAACGAACCAAAAATTAGAATGGTCACAGGACACAGATTCCGAACATATGATCTTAATTTCCTAGTCCGAGTATTCCAAAATGGAAAATCATCTTTAAAGATAGATGGTGTTGATGAAAAAAAGGTAAGCGTTCTTCAAAACATGATAACAAATGACAAGCTCAAACTAAAAATTGCAATACCAAACTCGGATCTAGTCTATGGCTCTTTTTCAGAAAACATTGGAGTTTTCAGAGACGAAAATGACGATGTTGTAGCCTTTACTGGAACCTCAAATGAGACATTTGATCCAGAAAAGAAAAACTTTGAGTCAATTGATGTCTTTACCTCATGGAACGATAAAAGTCGAGTAGAGACCAAAGTCATGGATTTTGAAAATCTGTGGGAAAACAAGACAAAAACTGTTGAAGTGTATGATTTTGTACATGCTGCAAAAAATAATCTCTTAAAATATTCTGCAGAGTGGCTACAAAAATAAGCTAGAGATTAAAATTTTCAATCTCGACGTTTCCTTTGTTTTCAAGAAAATTTATTCTTGAGATTTTATAATAAATTATCTCTCCTCTTCTTTCTATTACTGCAACGATTGGTTCTTTTCCCATATGAGTAATCTCTTCAATCTTTTTTTGTAGCTGTCCTATCTTTTCTTGCCTGCCTTCATTAAAACCAAATATCAAATACTTTGCTCCCTTTTCGCCAAAGTGTCCTCTATCATATACTCTAAAGTCAGAGCCAAAGCCAAAGCCGTCTTTAACTATATAGCCTCGAGTGCGTAGGTCTCGGTAAATTAGAAACTTTGTTAGTGCATCTACGTCATGTTTTATGCATGTTTGAAGCAGGGTATCAAAATCGACCTTCTTTTTTCCTTCTAGTTTTAGCTTATCACAATACATCAGATATAGTGATTCAAATGGTTTTAGGAAAAATTTTTTCTGCGTTGTTTCCCCATAGCCTTTTTGTTCAAGGCTGTTTTGCATCTCCTTGTTTGTAATTAGCGTGTGATCCTTTACCAATACACCTTCTACTTGTGGTTCTGAATCTTGCTCCATTTGGTAAATTTGATAATATTTTCCATATAAGGATGAATTGAATTTGTATCTAGTTTTGTATGCCGATGGTTAACCGTTAAAATATGGGCCGTTGACTCGAAATAGCTGATAACATTATGCACGGTGCAAATTATCGAAGAGGAAATGGCCAGCCATATACAAGAAAGGAGTTCATAAAGGGAAAACCACAAATCAAGATTGCCAAGTTTAGCGGCGGGCAAATGGGTGACTATGATTATTGTGTACAGCTTTTAGTAAATGAAAAAATTCAGGTTACTCATATGGCATTAGAATCAACAAGACTTGCAGCAAACAAGTTAATTGAAAAAACCACTGGAGAAACAGGCTACTTTTCTAAATTACGTGTCTATCCTCACATTCTTTTAAGGGAAAACAAAATGATTGCAACCGCAGGAGCAGACAGATTACAGGAAGGAATGCGCCGAGCCTTTGGAAAGGCAGTAAGTCTTGCAGCTCGCATAAAGGCAGGTCAAATTGTCATGGAGATGTTTGTAAAAAAGGAACATCTTGATGCTGCAAAAAAGGCACTAAAGAGTGCATGTGTCAAGCTTCCAGGAACCCCAACTATCAAAGTAATTCCAGTAAAAAAATCATAATTTAAAATCAAGTTTTTTTAAAAACTCTTGTTGTCTTTGTTTTAGCATATCCAAAAATTCCAAAAATTCTTCCTTTGTTGGATCTCTTTTTAGGATCCTTCTTGATTGGTAATAAAATGAGTTATACAGTCGTCCTATAACAACTCCAAATCCAAATGAATTTGTGTTATCAGATAAAGCACTAAGCGATTTGATGATGTTTTTTATTTCATCTGTATTTTCAAAAGTCTCACTTATTTTTTGTTCCATCTTTTCTTTGAGTCTTTTGTCCATTACATTGATAGAATTAATCAGGATTAAAAACAATGTTAAAACAAAAATAAAAAAATTTGATTCCTAGTTTACTAGGAATGCACCGATTCCTGCCCCTATAGCTATGCCAAGATCCAAAAACAAAAGATCAAAGGCAACTACCTTTCTAAAGGAGGCATGAACCATTTTGTCCCAGATGCTTGTTCTGGTTTGAGTTGTTTGTGTTTTCATGATTATGGTTTGGTAAAATTGTTGATAAGATATGGTCAGCTTGGTTGCTTACTAGTAAGCAAGATTTCTACTAATCATGCCTAAAAAATAGCTAAGCGATCAGATCGTTTTTATGTATAATCATTAAACCGATTTTTTAATGACAAAAGTTAATCACATAAAATTTGCAACATTGTTTGCAATTACAATACTTCTTGCAACATCTATTACACTGCAATCAATTCCTGCATATGCCACTCACAATACTTCTTCATCAAGAATTTGTGGAGATAAGATTTGTGATGCAAATAATGGCGATGACGCAGAAGCAGAACGTGAACAAATGCGTCAACAAGTAAAGAGTGGTACAGCTCCTGAAGAGGAACCGGAGGTTCCTGTAGAGGAAGAACCAGAAGAAGAAATGGCAGCTCCAGAAGCAGCACCAGAGATGGAAGAAGAGATGGCAATGGAAGAAAAAATGCATGGATGGCAAACAGCTACTGGAACAATCACATCAATGGTAGATCCAGGAGTTGGTCATGAGACACATCAGCTTGCAATAATTTTGCCACCAAGTGACAAAACATACAGCGGTCTTTTGACATATTCTGCATCTGAACCAATTCAGCTAGTAGCACTACATGGTCCACTAGCAGAAGGCGAAGATGCTGGACAGGCAATATGGACACCAGATGGCACGACAAAGTTTGCGCTGACCTTTATCGATCCAGAAACCTCTATGGGAAGCTGGATGTTTACAGGTAACGCACTAGCAGTACACACACTAAATACTGAACCATTCACTGTAAGCTACTCTGTTAGCTATATGGAAAATGAAATGTCTGATACAGTAAAGACAGAAACAATCACATCAATGGTAGATCCAGGAGTTGGTCATGAGACACATCAGCTTGCAATAATTTTGCCACCAAGTGACAAAACATACAGCGGTCTTTTGACATATTCTGCATCTGAACCAATTCAGCTAGTAGCACTACATGGTCCACTAGCAGAAGGCGAAGATGCTGGACAGGCAATATGGACACCAGATGGCACGACAAAGTTTGCTTTGACATTTGTAGATAGTGAAGCCGCAGCTGGAACATGGAAATTTGCTGGTAACGCATTAGCAGTACACACACTAAATACTGAACCATTCACAGTAAGTTACTCTGTAGTTGCAGGTCAGTAAACAAAACAACCTTTTCTCATTTTTTATTTTTTTTAGAATAATATCTTATTTCATATTCAAAATCAAGTAAATTCATTACAGTTTAATAGAGAATATTTGGCTTTACCGATTAAGCGGTTGTCGTACAGCTTGGCCAATATGCGGGATTGCCAATTCCGCGACCCGGGTTCAAATCCCGGCAACCGCACCATATTTTTACTATCAAACTTGTTTTTTACCTGCTTCTAGGCTCTTTTTTATTATTGCAAGTGCGTTAACTGCCTTTTCTGGTTTTGGCAGCTGAATCATAAAGATATTTTCCTTGCCAAGCTCAGGTGGTGAAGATAAAGCTAACATTGCAGTTTTTGCAAGCAAATCGAAAAATTCCAAAGACTTGTTTGCATAAAGCAAAATCTTTTCGCTAATATCACCTATTGAAAATGTCAGACAAATCTCAACAAAGACATGACCCAAGCCATCTTGTAAAATATTTAGATTGGTATCAACTGAGACTGGCCTTCCAGCTATTCTGCCTAGTATTGTCTCAAATTTTTTTTCAGGAAATATTATACATGGAACCTCGGTTTTGTTGAAATTAAATGTTGTAATTTCTTTGTGTGTTTTGGAAAGTAGTCTTTCTAGTTCATTATTTGACATGTTCTCAGGCCTTTGCAAGTTTTGGAATTACTTTATCTCCGGCCTTTATTAAAAATGGAGAGATAAAGGCAGTAATTATAGAAATTACTCCCATCAATGGAAAGAGAAAAGGGCTTACAACTCCAAGATCAACGCCAGACTTTATAATCACAATTGAAAATTCTCCCCTAGGTGCCGCAAGTGAAAATGCAGACCGTAGTGATTTTTCCTTATCTAATCTAAACAACAGGTTTCCAATCATGTTTCCACCAAACTTCATTCCTATTGCAACTGCAATCAAAACAATTGCAATTACGATATAGTTTTGAAGCATGCTAATATCCATAAGGGCGCCTACAGATACGAAGAAAATTGCAACAAACATGTCCTTAATAGGACTTGAAATTATCTTTGAGACCTCGGCTGACTTTGATTCTGCTACTAAAACTCCTGCTAAAAATGCACCAATTGCTACTGATAAACCTACAATATTTGCAAGTAACGCATAACCAAAACAGATACCAAGTACGCTAAGAAGTAAGATCTCGCGGTTTTCTGCACTTGCAACTCGGTCAATTAGTTTTGGTATAACTTTGGTTCCAATAGTAAAGGTTCCAATTATCAATGCAGCCGCAACAGCTGATACAACTGCAACGCTTTCAATTGAGACAGCACCTACAAGTGCGATTGATTCTAGTGAAGCAATTAAAATGACTGCAATGACGTCTTCTACAATTAAAATGCCCAAAACAAGAATTGATGATTCTCTTTTTATCACACCAGTGTCTTCAAAAATTTTTATAATTATTGCAGTGCTGCTAATTGATAGCGCTGCAGCAAGAAACAACGAGTCCATAAACTTGAGACCAAGCATGGATGAGGCAAAAAACACCAAACCTAATGTTGAGAAAAGACCAAGCGTTCCAATTCCTATAGCTGTTCTTCCAATAGCACGTATTTTCGAATATGGAAATTCGATGCCAATGACAAAAAGCAATAAAATAATACCAATTTCGGCAAAAACGTTCAGAACCGAAACATCAGATAATATTCCTAGTGAACCAGCGCCACTTTGAAAAGGATCAGCTGGTAATAATGAGGTCCACAGTGGTGAGAGTGGGCCAATTAACATTCCTGCAAACAAATAACCAATTATCAATGGCTGTCTGATTTTGAAAAAAGCAAGCGTTACAATTGCTGCTAAAATCATGATAATTGCCATATCGGTGATGAATGTATTGTGAGGAAGCTCAGGCGTTATTCTTTCTACAATATTTGTGATTTCTTCGTTAATGCTAGTTTGAATTCCAGAGTCTTCAATCTGAAGAAAAAAATTTTGCATTAAATGGCTTAGCCTAATTTAGCTAATAACATTTTAGTTTTTTCTAATTCCAGTAAACGGAGCATTGAGAATCTTTTTTCTTGTCATTTTAACAACCTCGTAAACTGCATCCCTGATATCTGAAGCAGAATTGCCTGTTAGTCTAACAAGTATTCCTAAATCATTAGGGAGAATTGATGCTCCAAAAGAAATTTTTGCGATATTTTGCAGGCTAGAGTTGATTTCATCACATAGTTCTGTCACATAGTCTCTTTTTGTGATTATGTATATCGTGCCTACAACGGTTTGCTTTCCAAGAATCCCAAAAGTGTTGAGATTTTGTTTTTTTGGCTCAAGCATTGCAACATCTACAAATCTAATCTTGTCTTGACTTTTTGCCAGAATTTTTAGATAACAAATGTCATATTCAAAAGACTCGTTCATGGCAATTCGTCCGGGTACAATGATTTCAGAGTAAATCATTGAAGCATTATCATGTACATCAAGTGAAACTTTTTGGTAGAATCTGGAGTTTCTATATGGGATTATCTGATCTGGAATAAACTCTAGATAACAATTTTCATCTACTGTTACATTGACTAGCTGTGTTGCAAAGTTTGAATCCATCTTGTAGAGTCGTGTTGCGCCTTGTGTAGTAAGATGAGCTACTGCATTATCCTTTAAGGAAATATCCATCCTATACCTGTCACCCTGCAATATACCACCTGATGGGGAAACAATCTGAAGATATGCCATAGAAGGAAGCTCGGTTTCATAATACAGCGCTCTTTGTGTCAACAAAGGGACCTGAGAAGTTTGTTCTTTTACTATTGTTTTGCCGCTATGTGGATCTCTTTTTAATCCAAGCGACAAATAACCTAGCTTTCCAACAGAGCCAACACCAAGTTGTTTTACCTCAGAATCATATGCAAGAATCTCACTTGGCAAATCATCTGGTGTGAAAAAATCAATATCTTGCATTTTTTTTACCTTTTTAGCTGTTGTGCTTTTGGAGGCTCATCAAACAAAATATCATGTATTATGTGTGATGCGACTAGATCAATTCCCTTGTCTGTTTTGCAATTAACAAAAACGTATGGCTTGTCACCTCTTACTGCCTTTGCATCACTTTCCATTACTTCCAAGTCTGCGTTTACAAATGTAGCAAGATCAATTTTGTTTATCACAAGCAAATCTGCAGTTTCAATTCCTAGCCCTCTTTTTCTTGGATACTTGTCGCCACCGGCCACATCTATTATGTAGATAAAATAGTCTGCCAAGGCAGGGCTGAATGTAGTAGTTATGTTGTCTCCACCGCTTTCTATTATGATAAGGTCAAGCTCCTGATGTTTTGCCTCCATTTCCTCAATTACAGCCAGATTCATTGAAGGGTCTTCACGAATTGCAGTGTGTGGACATCCGCCTGTTGCAAGGCCAACTACCAAGTTTTCTGGAAGCAAGCCCCTTTTTGTTGCTAAATTTAGTCGCATTCTATCAGCATCCTCTTTTGAAATTACATCGTTTGAAATTATGCTGACACTGTACCCCTTTGATGCAAGAATTGGAACTACCCGCTCAATTAGCATGCTTTTTCCACAGCCTACTGGTCCACCGATTCCAATTCTTGGTATTCTGTTTTGGTTCATAAGAAATTTATGTGATAAACATCTTTTCAGATAATTTTTCATGTGAGATTTGTATAATGTCAAGATCTGGTGCAAACTGCCACATCTCAGAAATATTTCTGTTGATGTTTTTTTGCACAGTATCTGCAATTTCGTTTTTTGGCTCGTCTATAATTTTCTGAGCCTCAAAGTGTTCAATTATTCCCATGCGCAGTGCAGCCCCCACCATTCCTACTGTAAAACTATAAAGAAGCATTGTTGCAGCCTGTTCTTTTTTTACCCCAAGACTGTATGCTGCAATTGCAAAGCAAACAGGATACACACCAGTACAGGTTCCTTTTGTTATAGAATCAGAATAAAGTTTGAGAAACTTGTCGTCTTTGAATGATTGTATGCACTTGATTAGCTGAATGCCGGATCTTGTTGATGTTTCTCTTATTTCTTTTACTAGCTTCATTGAATATAGTGTCTGATCTGTTTGAATTATTTTTTCAAAATCATTTTTTGCAATAAAATCATAGGTATTGCACAAGGCAACACAGTCAGCAGGACCAATCTGTTGTTTTATGAAGACCTTTATCAGCTCACGTAGCTCATCAGCAGTTTTTATTTTTCGATCATGGATTAGTATCTCAAGGCCGTTTGATGTTGCATAAAGACCAGATGGAAAAAATGAATCAGATAACTGCATTATTCCAAGCTGCTCGAAAATGTCAGTGCTCATGTACATCCATTCCCCTGCGTGGAACAAATACCCTTTCCTCAACTTTCATCTCCAAATTATCTAGGAATTCTACAAATAAATTCTTGAAGAGCTCAATCTCTGAATCTGCCTGAATTGGAAACATGATAATTTGCTTGTCAATTGCTATTGGCCTGTGTCTGTTTCCTATGATATGGCCAAGCAAGACAAGCACTTCTGTTTGATTTAAATTTTGTTTTATTTTAATTGAAATTATCTTTTCTGGGATTTGCTCAACTAGAATAAATCTGTCTTCTAAAATCAAAACATCTCCGTGATTTAGTTTTGTACTGTCATTAAATGATAGTCCAACATCTGTTCCCTTGTCAGTGTTTTTCCTTAGTCTTGTTTTTTCCAAATCTTGACGAGAGAGTTTTAGTCGTTCACATTTTCCCTGACTGTCCAATATTTCAAATCTTTTTTTTAACTCATTATCAGCAAAAATATTTCCAGAGACTTTTGTGATTTTTAACACAGCTAGTTCAGTTTGTTGTTGAAAATATATTTTCGTAAACTAGACACAATTTTCAAATTATTAAATACAAGAGCCAGATACTATCTGCGTATGATGCTTACTCCTCGTGAAATAGAAAAATTATATATTTTTTTAGCAGCAGAGCTTGCAAGGAAAAGAAAGGCAAGAGGTCTGAAACTAAATCATCCAGAAGCAGTTGCTCTAATTACTGACCATATTTTGGAAGGTGCACGTGATGGCAAGTCTGTCTCTGAGCTGATGAGTTCTGGAAGAAAAGTACTAACAAAGGACGATGTATTACCAGGCGTTTCAGAACTAATCCACTCAATTCAGGTTGAGGCAACCTTTGAGGATGGAACAAAGCTTGTCACAGTTCATGATCCAATAGTGTGATGTGCTTTGATTCCAGGAGAATACTTTCTTTCAGACAAACCGATTCTTGCAAACCAAAACAGAAAAACTCTAGCAGTTAAAGTAAGCAATACTGGCGACAGACCAATACAGGTTGGCTCTCATGCACACTTTTTTGAGATAAACAAGGCTCTATCTTTTCCACGAGAGCAAGCCTATGGACATCATCTAAACATTCCAGCAGGAACATCGGTTCGATTTGAGCCAGGTGAGACAAAAGAAGTATCACTGACTGAATATGGCGGAAAAAAAATTGTCTTTGGCTTTAGTGGACTAGTAAATGGCGATCTTGAAAAGAAAAAGTCTGATGCTCTAAAAAAGGCAAGAGAAAAAGGATTCAAAGGTGCGTAAGTTTGGTTCTTGAAATCCCAAGAAAGAGATACGTTGATCTTTTTGGGCCAACAGTAGGCGACAGAATAAGGCTTGCAGACACTGAGCTGATAATCGAAATAGAAAAGGACCTTCTAAGACATGGTGATGAGGTCGTATTTGGTGGTGGAAAAAGCGCAAGAGATGGCATGGGCCAAGCTTCTGGCGTAAAAAGAAATGATTCACTTGATCTTGTAATCACAAACACGATTGTTTTAGATCCGATACTTGGAATTGTAAAAGCTGACATTGGAATCAAAGATGGAAAAATTGTAAGAATTGGAAATGCTGGCAACCCAAACATAATGGATGACATTGACATGATAATTTCATCAAACACAG
>ERZ1292645.558-Hain-H14-02um-R2-558-length-12936-cov-5_pt1 | contig 12936 bp, 15 predicted proteins | sample MGYA00564401_ERZ1292645 | MGnify/ENA primary metagenome ERZ1292645 (study PRJEB36523, sample SAMEA6512644) | groundwater metagenome | collected 2019-01-09 | study: AquaDiva: Metagenomics assemblies of 32 groundwater samples | reverse complement strand
GTAATTAGAGTTATTTATACAAAACACTGTATAAATAACTCTAATTACAAAATACCCCGAAAATTACTTGCCTTTCCATGCCTTTAAGCGTTAACGAATTAAAACCGAAAATGTTTTTTATATACGAGGGACAACCTTACATCGTTTTGGAGACCCATCATTTGAAGATGCAACAAAGGCGGCCGGTGGTTCAGACCAGAATGAGAAATATTATAAACGGAAAAGTCCTGGAAAGAAATTTTGCCCAATCGGATGTTTTTGAAGAAGCGGAGATTTCAAAACAGAAAATTAAATTTCTCTACGCTCATCGCAAACAATATTGGTTCGTAAATGATAACGACCAGTCCAAACGTTTTGAATTGGAAGAAGATATTCTTGGAGATTCCACTAAATTCCTTAAACCCGATACTATTCTTGACGCAATATTGTTCGAGGACAAAATAATAAATGTTGAATTGCCTGTAAAAATGGACTTTAAAGTTATAGAAGCTCCTCCGGCTGTACGAGGCGACACCGCTCAAGGCGGAGTCAAGCAGGTCAAAATAGAAACCGGAGCTTCGGTAAATGTGCCGCTCTTCATCAATCAGGACGATATAATTAGAATTAATACCGAGAATGGAGAATACACGGAAAGAGTTGAAAAAGGCAAATAATCAAACCTCTCTAATATTAAATTCGGTAAATTCTCTGCCATCTTCGTTGAAGTGAAATTCTCCTTCTATCTTTTTACCGGCTAGAACAAGCGGCAACCAATGCTTATCGTCAGCCCACATGGAATCAAAAGGTATTTCGCTGTGCTTATACCATTTAGGCATCATCTCCTCTGATTCTGACGGCTCCCCTTCCCAATTTCTAGTTACAAAAATATGGACATGCTGGTCCCACTCCGGCTTATCTTTAAAATGAAATTTTATATTTCCAGCTTCTTCCAGGTCACCCTCTTTTACGTCAACTCCGATCTCTTCTTTAATTTCCCTGGTTGCGGCCATCTTGATACTCTCCCCTTTATCAACCTTGCCGCCAACACCATTCCATTTGCCGATTGCCGCCCCAAAACCGCTCAAGCTCCGTTTTTTAACGGCCAGCAAAATCTGGCCGCCTTTCAATAAAAAACACAGGGTAACATTTTTCATAATATATCAAAATAGTATCACGATGATACTATTTTGATATATTGACATAAATTCTATAATAATGTCATTATCCATGGAGTTACTTAACATTTCAAGATGCAAGAAAAGAGAGGGGAGAGATAAGAATGATCATCATTGGTAAGATAGAGCCGATTCGTGGAGGCGATGACGATAGAAGAATGATAACTGCATACGAATCCAAAGACGGCGAATTTGAAATAACATATTTCGTCATCCGAAAAACAATGGGAGCCCCTCTGGGCAACCATTACCACAGAGAGAAAAAGGAAACATTCCTAATTTTGAATGGGTCGGGCATACTCACATATGCCGATGTGGTAGAAGTAAACAATAAAGTACGACTTTATTTGGAAAAGCCGGACATAATTGAATTACATGAAGGTACGGTTGTGCAAATTTTGCCCTATACCGCACACGCCTTTCGACTGGAAGAAGGAAGTGTGATGGTTTGTTTCTCTGACAAAGCATTTAATGCCAATGATATGCCATTCTGCAAGGTTATCTGAACAACCATAACAAATATCTTACAGCTACTGACAAAAATTTATACCGTCAGTGGCTTTTTAATTTTAATCTGTAGAATTTTTTCTCTTACCCTTTTTAAGAAATATAAGAATAAGCATGGGTATAATTATCCAAAAGAATAATGCCTCCTTTGTGGCAAAGTAAGCGGAGAGGTATTTCGGCAGATTATTTACTATTTCATCAGGGATAATATTTGTGATTACCGCTATAAGAAGACCTATCTGCGCCAAACTTATCACTGAAACCGAAATTATTGACGAATCGTTAAGCGTAAGGCGTTTGCTGGCGAAAGATTTGTTTAAAATTGTGAAAACAAGAAGATACACGATAAGTAACAAAACTACCCTTGTCGCATATATTTCTTTGGTCACGCCAATCAGATCATGAAGCTGTCGCAGATAGGGGAAGGCCGCATCAAAGGCCAGAGCCACATAAATTCCAAGCAGTGAAATAAGCGCTTTTGTTCTGCCCAAACTTAAACCGTAAAGCACCAAAAATACTAAAAATAATCCGACAAAAAGCGTCGCCGGCCCCACATTAAGTCCTTGGATCAGTTTTGAAAAATCAAATCCTTTTATCACAGACATAAAATCCATTGTTTAAGTATAACATAATTCGCTCAACCAACATCTCTGCTTTGGATAATGTCTCTCGAAAAGCACGACGAGTAACTATCTAAGTTTTAAATGAATTATCAAATCCCCTGCCTGCGCGGGCACGCCCGGTTGACTGTTCTTACCCGCATTGCCGCCCTTGGGAATAGCGATATTGTAATCGCTATCAAAGTTCTCGGGAATAAGAATGTCAATTTTTCTTTTTGCTTTGATCCGCCCGTCGCCTGAACATTTACGGCATTTTTTTTCCGGGAACCGTCCTTTACCGCCGCATTTATGACAAATGCCGACTCGAGTGAAAAATCCGAATGCGCTTCTTGATGTCTGACGCATCTGACCGGTGCCTTTGCATGTCTCGCAGGTTATCATACTGTATCCTCTTTCTATTCCGTTCCCGCCGCACTCCCCGCAAGAATCAATCGCTTCAAATTCAAACGTTTTTTTCGTGCCCAGATCGCTTTTTTTAATACCTACTTCTAAATATAGATTCTCGCCTCTTTGACTTTCTTCCCTTTCTGAAGTCCCGCGAAATCCTCCGCCGAACATATCGGAGAAAATATTAAAAATATCATCCACTCCGCCTTGTCCGCCCATGCCGCTGAAGAAATCGGAGTAGTTGAAATCCTGCCCATTCTGACTGCCCGCTGAATATCCGCCTTCATTATAGGCAAATCCGAAATTATCATAGCTTGATCTCTTTTTAGAATCGGAAAGCACCTGATAGGCTTCATTTACTTCTTTGAATTTCGCTTCATCGCCGCCCTTTTTGTCGGGATGGTATTGATGAGCCAGCTTCCTGTAGGCCTTCTTTATATCCTCTTGAGAAGCAGTGCGAGGAATACCCAAAATTGTATAATAATCCTTGCTCATAATCAGTTTAATATCAGGATTTAAACAGTTAATCTTTCGCCTTTAATATCGTATTCTTTTATCATAATAAATCCTGTTTTCTTTAATATCCAAAATATACCCACTCCAGCTAAAACCGATAACCACACAAAAATCCAATTAAGTCCCAATAGTATCAGAAAAAGACCGAAAGCCAAAAGAGGAGGAGCATACTGAAAATATGGGCTCAACAAGTTGTTTATCTGCTGAACGGTAACACGGGCTGTTTCAGCGATTACATTCTCCTTTTTCTGGCTCCCGGCTTCGGCCTCTATCTGCGGACCTAGTATTCTGTTTATTACCGACCTGACGAATCTTTCGCTTGAGGAGGGCAACTGACGGCTGTAGCTTATCTCCGTTGCCGCCGGACTTTGATAAGCGGCAAAGGAAATGAGCATGAAGAAAGAAATAGTCACCGCCGGAGCGCTTCGCCGCATTATCATCCATATATTGATCTTAGTCCGCTGGTCTATCTCTTCAACGCCCGCCCGCCTCGCGTAAATGAATAATAATATAGTAAGCAGTACGCCTATCCAGTTTAAATAGGTAGAACCGAATAAGGCGACATAGCTGAATCCGACAATGCCTCCGGACGCTAATGTCCATCTTTTTTGCCTGAACACTGGCAAGGCAAGAGCCGTAACAGACGCCAGAATGACAAAATTTGCTATTACTATTCCATCAAAATCAAATCGGAAAGACTCCGGCGTTATTATATTGAATATATAATCAAGGTACCGAAAGAATCCCCACGCAAGAATCGCGGTTAACGCATACCACACGGTCAATTTATAATAAAAATTTATAATTTTTATGATCTATAAGATTTTATTTGTGAGGGTCTTCTTTCGGAATTTCATTCTCCGGGTTAGGGGATGTCTTCGGTTGTTCAGTTTGTCCCGCCTGTTCCTGACCGGCTTTGTACAGCTCCCCGCCAACCTTTTGAGCAACATTGGACAGTTCTTCCGTCGCCTTTTTAATTTCTTCCAAATTTTCTTCTTTTACTTTGATTTTTAAACTTTCAACTTTAGACCCGATGTCCTTTTTGTCATCTTCTTTTATTTTAGCATCATTTTCCTTAACCATCTTTTCGGTTGTGTATATCAGCGTCTCGGCAAGATTCTTTACTTCCGCCATTTCTTTTCTTTTAGTATCTTCCGCGGCGAATTTTTCAGCGTCTGCCGTCATTCTTTTCTTCTCTTCATCGGTGAGGCCGGATGAACCCTCTATTCTCACCGATTGCTCTTTGCCTGTCGCTTTGTCTTTTGCTTTAACGTTGAGTATTCCGTTGGCGTCAATGTCAAAAGAAACTTCCACTTGAGGCACGCCGCGGGGCGCCGGCGGAATGCCGTCCAAAATAAATTTACCCAGTGTCTTGTTGTCATGCGCCATGGCCCGCTCGCCCTGCAAAATGTGTATCTCCACCGACGGCTGATTATCCGCGGCGGTTGAGAATGACTGGTTCTTTGAAGTCGGAACGGTTGTATTTTTTTCTATCATTTTCGTGAATACGCCGCCGAGAGTTTCAATGCCAAGCGACAAAGGCGTTACATCAAGCAAAAGCACATCCCGTATCTCGCCCTGCATTATGCCGCCCTGAATAGCGGCACCTAAAGCCACAACTTCGTCCGGATTAATGTCCTTATGCGGTTCTTTGCCAAATAATTTTTTAACTTCTTCGGACATCAAAGGCATTCTGGTTTGTCCGCCCACCAATATGACCTCGTTAATTTCAGATATTTTAAATCCTGATTCCTCAACGGTTTTCTTGGTAAGTTCAATGGATTTTTTTATAAAATCCCCCACCAATTCCTCCAATTTGGCGCGCGTAAAACTTATACTGAAATGCCTGGCCCCGGATGAGTCGGCCGTCAAAAACGGCACATTAACTTCGGTCTGCAGAGTACTGGACAATTCGTGTTTTGCTTTCTCGGCGGCATCTTTCAACCGCTGTAAAGCGAGTTGATCTTTAAAAATATCCACGCCGCTTTCTTTTTTAAATTCTTCAACAAAATAACCTATTATTTTTTGATCCAGGTCGTCGCCGCCAAGATGCGTATCGCCGCCGGTTGATTTAACTTCAATTGTATCATCGCCTATCTCAAGAACTGAAACATCAAAAGTGCCGCCGCCGAAATCATAGACGACTATTTTCTCGTCTTTCTTTTTGTCCAAACCGTAAGCAAGAGCGGCCGCGGTCGGCTCGTTGATAACTCTTTTTACATTAAGTCAGGCTATCTCTCCTGCATCTTTTGTCGCTTTTCTTTGAGCATCGTCAAAATACGACGGCACGGTAATTATCGCTTCTGTTATTTTTTCTCCCAGACGATCCTCGGCGTCATTCTTAAGTTTTTGCAGAACCATCGCCGAGATCTCCGCCGGTTTATACCATTTATCGCCCATTTTAACATCCACTCCGCCGTTTGCGCCCTCCTTTATTTCATAGGGAAGCAATTTTTTATCATGCTTGATTTCCTCATCTGAAAATCTGCGGCCTATCAATCTTTTTACAGAAAAAATTGTGTTGCCCGGATTTGTGACCGCCTGGCGTTTGGCGGTAACGCCTACATATCTTTCTCCGTTCTTGCCTATGGCGGTTATGGACGGGGTTGTGCGCATACCCTCTTTATTTTCCAATATTCTCGGCTGTCCGACCTCGATTATGGCCATCGCTGAATTAGTTGTTCCTAAATCAATTCCTAATATTTTTGACATATGATTATTTGATTAAAAATTTATATTATTTAATAATTTTGACTCTTGCCGGTCTTATGACCCGGCCTCGCATTGCGTATCCTGCTCTTATTTCTTCTAACTTATCTCCTTCAGTCCCTTCTACCGCCTCATGCAATAACGGATCGAAAGCGCCCTCTACTTTTATTCTTTCCACGCCGTATTTTTTTAATGTATCTTCAAATTTTTTTAACGTCATCTCAATACCCTCTCTCCAGCCGGTATTAAGTTCATGTTCTTCCGGCTCACCCCACCGCAACGCACGCTCCAATTCATCTTTCACCCCGATAAAATCTTCAAAGATAATTATTTTGCCAAACTCCAGGGCATTTTCCAGCCGTTTCGCTTCGTCTTTCTTGTAATTCAGGAAATCAGCCCGCTCTCTTTTCCAATTATTCAAATATTCATCCCGGTCTTTTTGGCATTTTTCCAATTCGCCTGTTTCTTTTTCTTTATTTTTTTCCATTATATTGTTTCTGCTAATTTATTTAACTCGTCGGCCGCATATTTTACCAAACTTATATTTTTGCCATAATCCATTCTTGTCGGCCCTATCATCGTTAAGGAACCCCTTAAACCGTCCGGTAAAGAATACCTGATCAATATCATGGCTTCATTCTTTATATGTTCAAGAGGCGTTTCATTACCGATAAGAACATTGAATTCCTCCTCCAGCTGACTAAAAAAATGTTTCTCTATCCTATTGAACATTGATTCAAATCTATCAAATAAGTTTGCCATTTCAAAAATCCTTTCCATTTCCTTGAATTCAGGAAATTCAACTAAACTTGCCAACCCTACTTTATAGTAATCTGATTCATCAAGAATTTTGGTGATAACAACCGAATCAGAGAGATCCGAAAGAATTCTGGCTATATTTTGGTTTAACCGGCGCGGATCGTCTGTTGATCTCACGGCAATTTTTATTTTTCTCTTTTCATCCGCCTCCGGCTCAAAATTACCGTCCTGAATCAACTTATTCACAAAATATCTGTACGCTTTGTCCGTAGGCACCCTGCCGCCTGAAGTATGGAGATGACTTAAATAACAGGCTTTTTCCAACTCATACATTTCGCCTCTTAAACTGGCCGGGCTAAGCTCAAAACCGCCTTTTCTAGCCGCTAAAGCCGACCCCACCGGCTTGGCCGTCTTCACATATTCCCTAATTATGAAATTCAATATTTTTTCCTGCCTGTCAGTGAGCATACGGGCATATTATCAAATTAGCACTCGGTGTCAAGGAGTGCCAGGGGAACAGGATTAGAATTAGCATCACTTGAGCGGAGCCAATTTTACACATATTCAAGGCGTGAGGAGCGATGCGTACTTTTAAGTACGCGAGCGACGAACAACGCAGAAGATGTGTAAAATTGGCCCGCCTTCAGAAGGAAGCTCAAGTGATGCTAATTCTAATCCTGCTCCCCTTACGGCAAAAAGTTTGTTTTAAAAACCTACATGTTTTAGAATAAGGTAATGCCTTTTAAACTTAAAAAACTCTGGAAATCGCTTGGGCCGGGTCTTATTACCGGCGCATCCGACGACGATCCGTCAGGAATCATCACTTACGCGGCGGCCGGAGCCCGGCTTGGTTTTACCGCTATATGGACTATGCTCTATACATTGCCGCTTATGATAGTTATTCAGGAAATGAGCGCGCGCATAGGCATATCCTCAAGTTGCGGATTAACCGGAAACATCAAAAAATATTACTCAAAGACATTGCTCTTTTTTATTTCTACGCTCATCGTTGTTTCCAACACATTTAATATAGGAGCCGATGTGTACGGCATGGCTTCGGCGATTGAGCTGCTCACGCCAGGCTCAACGCATCTTTTATCCTGGCTAATAGTGATTTTAATACTCATGCTGATGGTAATACTGCCTTACAAAAAAATAGCCACTATATTTAAGTGGTTGGCCCTTGCGCTATTCGCCTATGTAATCGCCGGATTAATGCTGATAGACAACTGGCCGTTGATACTGAAACATCTGCTTATACCGACTCTGCCTTTCAATAAGGAAGGAATACTTATAATAGTCGCGATTTTAGGCACGACTATTTCTCCGTACATTGCTTTTTGGCAGGCCAGCGAAGAAGCGGAAGAAAGAAAGATTGATAATAACACAGACGGCAAACCGATCGTATGCGAATACAGGATAGTAACCAAAAACGAATTGAGAAAAACCGTGAGCGATACAAGAATCGGCATGTTCTTCTCTAATTTCATAGGATTTTTTATAATCGCTCTTACCGCATCGGCGCTTTTTAACGCCGGCATAAATAATGTAGAAAACGTCAAAGATATCGCCGAAGCGCTGCGTCCTTTGGCCGGTGATTATGCTTATTTGTTATTCACGATTGGGGTAATAAGCGCCGGACTTCTCGCCATTCCAATATTGGCCGGCTCTTCGGCATATGTGATGTCGGAGATATTCGGCTGGTCAAGCGGCCTTGATCAGCCGTTCTCAAAAGCAAAGGAATTTTACGCAGTTATTATAATTTCTACGATACTTGGAATGACCATACCTTACTTCGGAATAAGCGCCGTCAAAGCCCTCATATGGACTGCAATAATTCACGGCATAGTCGCTCCGTTCCTTATAGCAATACTGCTTCACATGGCCAACAATCCGGCCATAGTCGGTCCGAATGTTAATAAAAAAGTGACTAATTTTATAGGATATCTGACCCTTGTTATTATGAGCTTGGCTGTAATAGTATTGTTTATAACCAACACGCCGCTATTTTCATGATCAAGATTTTAAACACCCTGTCCGGACAAAAAGAAGAATTCATTCCCCTCAAAAACAGGAGGGTGAATATGTTCGTTTGCGGTCCGACCGTTTACGATTACATTCATATCGGCAATGCTCGTACTTTTGTTTTCTTTGATGTGGTATCAAAATATCTCCGCCATAAGGGATATGCCGTTGATTATATACAAAACATAACCGACATAGACGACAAAATAATTCAGCGCGCAAATGAGAACGGCCGGGATTCTTTGGAATGGGCCAGAGAATATGAAGATAAATTCCTGAAAGACATTGAAAATATTGGTATTACCGGCGTCAGCAAGTACGCGCGGGCTACCGAGCATATTGAACAAATGGTAAAACAAATCAAGACGCTTATAAGCAAAGGCCATGCATATTTTATTGAAGGCGAAGGATATTACTTTGACCTAAAGACATTTCCTGAATACGGCAAACTCTCAAAACGCACAGTCCAAATGGCGGACGACGGCATCAGCCGCATAGATGAAAGCGATAAAAAAAGAAATACGGGCGACTTTGCGCTCTGGAAACTATCAAAGCCAAATGAACCGGCGTGGGATACGGAATTAGGCAAAGGCAGGCCAGGTTGGCATATTGAGGATACCGCTATTACAGAACATTATTTCGGCCCCCAATATGAAATTCACGGAGGAGGACAGGATTTGATATTCCCCCACCATGAAGCAGAAATAACCCAGCAGGAAGCGGCCTCCGGTAAAAGCCCTTTCGTCAAATACTGGATACATGTTGCTTTTCTGGTAAATAAAGAACGGAAAATGTCAAAAACACTTGGTAATTTTGATACAGTCCGTGATCTTCTCAAAAAATATCCAAAAGAAGTATTGAGATTCTATCTTCTTAGCGGATACTATCGCTCACCCCTTGATTACAACGACAAAATATTCCAACAATCAGAAGCAGGCATAAGAAGAATATATGAGTTTATCCAAAAGTTAAATCTGGCAACCGGAGACGGTAAAGAAAATATTGAAGAAAGGGTTGAAAAATTAAGACAGGAATTTCAAGAAGCAATGGATGATGATTTTAACACTCCGCAAGCATTCGCCTCTATTTTTGACCTCATAAGAGACCTGAACGTTTCTCTATCCGATAATTCTTTGGATAAAAACAGTATTAAAAAAGTAAAAGAATTAATGAAAGAAGCCGACTCAATACTTGGAATAATCCCTCTCAAGCAAGAAGAATTTCCAAATGAAGTTTTAGAATTAGTTGAAAAAAGGGAGAAATTCAGAAAAGATAAGAACTGGAAAGAAGCGGATAACATAAGAACCGGAATACAAGAATTGGGCTATAAAGTTGAAGATACTGTTTACGGACCTCTAATCCACAGTTAATCAACCTTAAATTATCTCGCGGTGAAAGTTTGAGATATACTTTTGTGTATGGAGTCAATTGACCGAAACAAACTTCCTCCGCAGAACATTGAAGCTGAAAAATCAATTTTGGGTTCTCTTATAATAGACCGTGAAGCAATTAACAAAGTCGCCGATTTCCTGCGGCCGGAAGATTTCTACAACAGAAGCCACCAGAATATTTATAAAGCGGTATTTGCCTTGTTTGAAAGAAAAGAACCTATAGATATTTTAAGCATTTCCAATAAACTCCAGGAAATGAAAGTATCGGACGAGACCGGCGGAATCAGCTACATTTCGTCTTTAGCCGATTCGGTGCCGACATCAGCCCACATAAACTCCTACGCGAAAATAGTCCAGAAAAAGAAAATGCTCCGCGATCTGATAGATACTGCCCATTACATTATCGGCCTTGGATACAGAGAAGACGATGATGTTGAAAATCTGCTGGACGAAGCGGAAAGGAAGCTCTTCGCTGTTTCTTCAAAATCTCTTACAAAGAATTTTATACCTTTGGATAAAATGGTTCTTGATGAAGCAATGAGCAGAATAACAAGCCAGCACGATGAAATACGCGGCTGTCGAACCAGCTTCCCTGAATTAGACGACACGCTTGGCGGACTTCAGAAATCGGACCTTATAATACTTGCCGCGAGGCCCTCCGTCGGCAAGACAGCGTTCGCGCTCAACATAGCTTTAAATGTCGCCAAACAAAACATCCCTGTCGGCATTTTCAGTATGGAAATGTCTTTGGATCAAATAGTAGACAGGTTTTTGGCGCTTGAATCCGGTGTAAGCTTGCATCATTTGAGAACCGGTAAACTTGGTGAGGAGCTTCAGGATGTGGCGGGCGCGTGTGAGACGCTTCGTTCTTTGCCTATTTTTGTGGACGATACTCCGTCGCCGAATATCCTTCAAATGAGAGCAACTGCGAGACGGCTTCAGGCCGACAAAGGGCTGGAATTACTGATAGTTGACTATCTTCAGTTAATGTCCGCGAGAAGAAATTATGACAGTCCGGTTCAGCAGGTAACTGAAATATCGCGGGGTTTGAAGGGACTGGCTAAGGAACTGAATATACCGATAATAGCCGTTTCTCAATTATCTCGGGCTGTTGAACAGAGAGAAGGCCGCAAACCTCGGCTATCCGATCTGCGCGACAGCGGCAGTATAGAGCAGGATGCGGATCTTGTAATGTTCATCCATCGGGACGATAAGAGTGATTTTGATAAAGCCAAAAGAGAGAATAAATTAAATCAAGCCCAGGTAGTGATCGCCAAACACAGAAACGGCCCGACCGGAGAGATAAGGTTTCATCTTGACCCGGAAAGTTTAAGATTTAAGACGGAGGATAAGTTCCATACGGATGAATATCTTATGGGCGAAATTATATAAAAATGAATCAAAAATTCAAAGATCTAGTTAAACTGTTTCAGAGATTGCCGGGTGTTGGCCCTCGGCAGGCCGTCCGTTTTGTCATTGCGCTGTTGGAACAGCCGGAAGAAAATCTAAAAGAATTTGGAGAATCAATAAATAATCTGAAACGCAACATAGGTTTTTGCGGAGAATGTTTCAATATTTCTGATAATTCTAACTGTCACATCTGCCGCGATGCCAAAAGAGACAGAAGTAAAATAATGGTCGTAGAGAAAGTAACCGACCTTGAATCAATAGAGAAAACTGGACTATACAGAGGCCTTTATCATGTGCTAGGCGGAGCTATAAATCCTCTGGAAAAGATCATACCGGCCAATTTAAGAATCGATGGGCTGAAAAGACGGATAGAAAATATGTCTAAAGAGGGCCTCTCTGCACAGGCAGACGATATTGAACTCATAATAGCCACGAATCCAAACACGCCGGGCGAGACAACCGCATTATATCTCAAAGATGTTTTTGCCGCTAAAAAGGGCGTGGTTATAACCCGCCTCGGCCGCGGACTGGCCTCCGGCTCAAATCTGGAATACACGGATGAAACAACCTTAAAGCACGCTTTGGATTATAGGAGATAGCCGCTCAACAAAAATCGAGGCGTTACGCCTCAATTTTTGTTATTTGAACTTTAGTATACGGCTGTCGGTGGCCTTTCTTCTTTTTGTAACGGGTTTTGGATTTATATCTGAAAACCATTTTCTTTTTACTTTTCCCATCTTCCAAAACACTGGCCGTTACCTTTGCGCCGGAAATATTTGGCTTGCCAATTTTTACCTTGGCGTCCGCTTCCTCTGGCAAGCCATTTACTGATAAAAGCACGTTTTCAAATACAACCTCTCCCCCGCTGTGACTTAATTTTTCTACGGTCAAAACATCGCCTTCGGCAACCTTATACTGTTTACCTCCTGTTTTAATAATTGCGAATGTCATACTATTTTACTGAAGATTATTACTTGATTTTACTTTATTTTTAAGCACAACTTAATCCAGATATGCTATCAGAAATATTGACAACGGTCAATCTGCGGGACCAATAAATTATGGCAATAATTTTGCCGGCCAAAAACCTACAACTGTTTTAAAATTTCCAAATACTCTTCTAAGGACATATTTAAAAGACGAAGATTATTTCTAATAATAAAAATTGGGATTTCACCATATGCCGGGACAATAATTGGACGTTTTAATCCTGAGCGAGTGTATACTCGATGACTGCCTTTTTGATGCTTAAATTTGCACCCTAAAAACAAAAGAAATTTCTCAAATCTCTTCCATGATATTGGAGTAAGTCGAGCCATTTATTATGAGTGGGCAAATGGCACACTCACTGATTCCATGCCTTGAGAGATAATAACTGGCGGAATGAAATCTTCGTTTTTCTTTTTCCAGCCAAGATCCAATAAGACATCCTCAAATGTTCCCATTTCCATAATTTCA
>ERZ1292645.556-Hain-H14-02um-R2-556-length-12976-cov-8_pt1 | contig 12976 bp, 9 predicted proteins | sample MGYA00564401_ERZ1292645 | MGnify/ENA primary metagenome ERZ1292645 (study PRJEB36523, sample SAMEA6512644) | groundwater metagenome | collected 2019-01-09 | study: AquaDiva: Metagenomics assemblies of 32 groundwater samples | reverse complement strand
GATGCCTCCTCCAGGGTCTCAAGTATGATCTCCCTCTGTTTTGTCATCCTTAAGACAGTAGTCATCTCTTCAGACCTTCGTCTCAACAGCCACCTTCCTCACATATACCTTATATATGCCGGAATCTTCAATGATCTGAATAAATTCATTACCTGTGCTTTTACACCAGACAGGCATATCCTTTTTTATCCCTTCGTCATCGGAGAGGACCTCAAGGATATCTCCTCCCTTCAACTCCTTTAGTTTCTGGGAGGTGAGTATAATAGGCATGGGACAGTAAAGACCCACTGTATCCAGGGTCTTGGCGCTAATCACTCGGCCTCATCCTCATGATCGTGGGAATGTTTCAATACAACCGGAGATGGGAGACCCTTCTTCTTGTAGTAATCATCAATGGCAGATTGGAGCGCCTCTTCTGCAAGGACCGAGCAATGGACTTTAACTTTCGGAAGACCGTCTAATGCCTCAATAACCGTCTTATTGGAGACCTTGAGGGCCTCTTCTATCGTCTTCCCCTTTACTATGTCAGTAACCATGCTGCTTGTTGCTATGGCCGCGCCGCACCCGAAGGTCTTAAACCTTGCCTCCTCAATTACACCCTCTTTTATCTTTAGATAGAGCCTCATAATATCACCGCATGTCGGATTTCCTACTGTCCCGACACCATCGGCGTCTGGAATTTCACCCACATTGTGGGGATTCATAAAATGATCCATTACCTTCTGGCTATACTCTTCCATCAGACTGGCCTCCTTATGGCATCTTCATAAAGGGGAGACATCTCCCTCAAACGCTGAACAATGGGTGGAAGCACCTCCAGGACATAGTCAACATCCTCCTTAGTGTTATCCTTCCCAAGAGAAAAAACGAGCGATCCCTGGGTGATAGCAGGATCTACGCCTATAGCAAGGAGGACATGGGAGGCCTTAAGTGCCCTGGATGTACATGTCGAACCGCTAGACGCGGCAATCCCCTTCTGATTTAAAAACAGGAGCATCGATTCCCCCTCTATATACTCAACACAGATACTTACATGACCAGGAAGCCTTCTTTCCGGGTGCCCTGTAAGATAGACCCTGTTGATCCCCTTTAGTAACCCATCGATCAGCATACCGCGGAGACAGTTTAGATGCCCCATATTGGATGGGAGATCCCTCTTTGCTATCTCTGCCGCCCGCCCCATTCCGATTATCGCGGGGACGTCCTCTATTCCGGCCCTCTTCCCCTCTTCCTGGATACCGCCGTCAATTAAGGGCTGAATCCTCACGCCTTTTTTAAGATAGAGGGCTCCTGCCCCTTTAGGTCCGTAGAATTGGCTTGCGGCAAGACTCAAGGCATCGACGCCTAATTCGCCTACATCAATATTAATTCTCCCTGTTGTTGCAACCGCATCTGTATGGAGATATACCCCCTTCTCTCTTGTAATCCTGGATATCTCCGCAAGAGGCCCGATGGTCCCGATCTCACTGTTCCCGTGCACAATGGTCACCAAGATAGTCTCATTCGTAATGGCCTCTGCCACAGCATTTGGATCAACCAGCCCATATTTATCTACCGGAAGATAGGTAACCTTAAATCCTGCCTTCTCCAGAGATTTCAGCGAGTGAACGACCGAATGATGTTCTATCTGGGATGAGATGATATGCTTCCCCTTCTTCTGATGGGCGTACGCAACCCCCTTTATTGCCAGGTTGTTTGCCTCTGTGCCGCTTGAGACGAAGATGATCTCTTTTGGATCAGCGCCTATCAGCAAAGCAACCTTTTCCCTCGCCTCATCCAGGCCTCTCTTGGGTGCGCCCCCAAATGAGTGGAGGCTCAAGGGATTCCCAAAATCCTCCTTAAGGTATGGAAGCATGGCCTCCAGGACCTCAGGATGGATAGGGGTTGCTGCCATATGATCCATATATATCCTTCTCATGGATCCCTCCTTATACTCCTAATTTATAGGGAAGCGACCATCCCCCTCCACCGGCAAAAGCCGGATGGAGCCTCCCCCTCCCTACGCTCGACTCCGCTCGCTGTGTTAAAGACACAGAATCCAAAATATATTTCTTCTGACATCTGACTTCTGTATTCTATATCCTTACCTTATTCCCTCAGTGCCGCTGCATTGCCGGCTGCTACATTGGCAAGGCATTCTGGCGTACCTCTTTGGACCTTTTCCAACTCCCTCCTGGCAGCCATATCAAGTAGCACCCTGTCTGTCCCAAATTTCCCATACTCATACTTTTTGAGTTTTAAGGCATCCCTCTTCTTATCGATATGTGCAAGGGCCTTGCTAAGCATTAAATTGTAATCTGGCTCAAATTCAAGCTTTCCACCCACCATCTCTTCCCAGCCCTGAGAGATGGCATTTGTGACTATTTTGCTGGCGCTGACTGGGGAACGGACACCAAAGATCACATAGCAGCCGGATGCAACGCAATATGCACCTATGGCCAGGGCCTTTTCACACATGTACTCAGGCGAAAAGCCCACAGCAGGGATATCGGATATATCATCACCAAGTCCCCCCTCTTCTGCCATCTGGGTCAAGACAGTCAATATCCTTGAATTATCAACACATGAACCGAGGTGTAGGACAGGCGGGATCCCAATCGCCTCGCATACCTCCCTTAGGCCCGGCCCTGCGTGATCCATGGTCTCCGGTGTGAGGAGCCCGCTCTTTGCGCATCCGACAGCAGAGCAACCGGTGGTTACGACAAGGACATCATTCTTTATAAATTCCCTGGTAAGGAAGACGGTCGCCTCATCCTGTGGGGTCCTCGCGTTGTTGCATCCTACTATCGCGGCAACACCCCGGATCCTCCCCGCCATAATGGCGTCATTAAGGGGTCTGAATGAGCCCCTGAAGCTTCCGCCTTGCATATAATCGATATACTCATGGGAGAAGCCGGCAATAAGTTCGCTTGAGAACTGCGGGATATTCACCTTCTCCTTTATCCTGTTGGGGAAGTTGTCTATGGAGGCCTTTATTATCTCCCTGGCGGTCTTCATGGCGTGATGCTCATCGAACGGTATATGAACTGCCCCTGGCACCTTGGCCTTATTGGATGTGGTAATGAGCTTCGTATGATATTGCTTTGAAAGTGGCGCCAGCGCCTCGAATACACACTGGACATCCACTATCATGGAATCGCACGCGCCGGTTATGATCGCCAGCTCCTGGTGCAGGAAATTTCCAGCAGAGGGGATTCCCTGCCTCTGGAGTATCTCGTTGGATGTGCAGCATATGCCTGCAAGATTAACACCCTTGGCCCCCTTCGATTTGGCATAATCGATCATCTCCTTCTCCCTGGAGGCGATAACTATCATCTCAGAGAGGATAGGCTCATGGCCATGTACCAGGATATTTACCTCATCCTCCTTCATCACACCCAGATTCGCCCTTGACTTAATAGGAGTAGGGGTACCAAAGAGGATATCCTGGAGATCTGTTGCGATCAGGGAACCGAGCCAGCCATCTGCCAGGGCTACCCTTAATGCACCTGTCAATATGTGCTTTGGGTCCTGGTCTGTCCCCATATTGGTCCTGTGGAGCATCTCTACTACCTCACGATCAACGCCCCTCGGCATGATCCCCTGTTTTCTCCATATCTCCTGTCTTTTTTTCGGGGCCCTGTGGAGATAGGGAAATTCGCCCTCCTGCTGGCCAAAGACCGATATAGCTTTATTAGCTACATCAATGGCGATCTCCTCCTTTGTCCTCCCCTCTACAGGGATACCAAGGAGGTTTGCAACCTTAATAAGCTTCCTTACATCCTTTATCTTGTAATCCTTCGCATCACCCTTTGCAGCGGCCAGGAGGGCATTTGCAGCATCCCTTCCATGATCCGAGTGGGCCGCAGTCCCGCCGGCAATGGCTCTTGCAAGATTCCTTGCCGCAATGGTAGCCAGGGTCGCACCGCAGATCCCTACCATCTCCTCCTGATTTTTTCCTACAAATCTGCATGGACCCATATAACACAAGGAACAGCATGCACCCTCTCCACCAATAGGGCATGGTTTCATAGAATCAACACGGGAAAAGGCTGTAGATACCCCTTCAAACTTAGCCTTCTCCAGCATGGCTATAGCTGCTGGATCAATAGATTTTACTGCCACCTTCTTCTCCTCATTTGACATAAAAACCCTCCTCAATACTTATGTAGGAATAGTTACTATTATCGTTTAAGATAGCCTATGCCACTTTTGGTTGTCAAGAAAAATCTTGTCACGCTATATTCACTTCACCTCCGGCGGTGATATCACTAAATTCGTATCAGACCCTATCCTTATCCCATTACCGACTATAGTGGATATAAGGTCTGTTGGTTTAGTGATTTTAAGCTATTTTATCCCTTCAAATGCCGCCTTTTTCAGTATATCGACCAGAATTGCGGACTGCTTTTCAGAGGGAATCTTAACGGGTATCTCTGCAGCAACCTGCAGAATGCCTATTTCCTTTGGTGAGAAAATCTTTTTACCGATGCCTTCGGTCATGATCTGTCTCCATTTTGCAGCAGGAATTTCCAAGACTTTTTTCTGAGCCTCAATGCCACTGTCGATTTTCTGAACCTTTATCGCAGATTTCACTTCTTCCGCCACAACTTCTTTTTCTATTAGGCTGCTAAAAAACTTTTTCGACAATGTTGATTTCAGGTCTATTGTTCTGGATTGAAGACGATCCCAGCAGGCCTCTTTTTTGCACCACTCTGATATGTTTGAGATGCCCGGCAGAGGAACCATGATATCATCAGAAACAATCCTGGCCGTTATCTCCAGAGCATCCCTGACTACCTCTGAAATATCCTGTACTTCCCACACTTTCATAAAGTCAAAGGACTTGTCTGTATCCGTACACAGTTTGGAAAGCAATGCCAGCGTATAGGCCACAATGTTTGCCCTGTAGCCGCCGTTATACCATGATTGACAGGAAACCAGCTTTTCCGTCTTTCTGAAAATAATTGCTCTGGCAACAGCACGTTTATAGTAAAATTCGTTGAATTTGTCAGAGCTGTTGGAGCTGTGGCTCCATTCCTGACCAATTCTTTTCGCATAATACTGTGCGAAATTCTTCTGGGCTCCCAGATTCACATAAGTTGGATTATCATCCCAGACATTTTCAAATTTTGACAGATCGGTCTTGGTAAACATCTGAGAAGAAGGAAATTCCGCCTGAAACTTTTTCTTTCCGGCCTGTGAGAGTTTTGCCTGAGCATCGGCATACTGCCCCCTGGCACGTTCATAAAACCATTTGCTTTCCCGCATTGCTCCCTGTTGAGGCGGCGCCCAGAGCCTTCTTGAGAACTCTTCCATTCTCACGTGAAAAGGATGGTTTGAGAAGAAATCGGCTGCGTTTACCTTGTTCTGAGTATTGGCATACTCTGAGATTTTAGGAATGACTTCTTCGCCCTTTTCCACGTCCACGACAGATAGCTTCATCTGGACGAATATCTTTTCAAGAGAGGCCTTATCTTTCCTGCTTGCGTGAAACAGTGAAGCGGTGGTCTGACCACCATTCACAACCTGCAGGTCTCTGATTTCCTTAATATAGATTCCATCCTCTTTGGGTTCTGTGATGACCTCCCTGGCTGTAGCGGTAATGCCATTGTTATATGCAAAAAACATTTCGGGGTCATTAATAATTGTGGAACGAATTCCTTTATTTACTTTTCCTCTAGCCTGAAGAAAACACCTTACGTTCTGCTCTAGCAGCCTGTCACCATACTTTCCATAGAGATCACCAAGAACCGTGGCTGGCATGACCATCAGATACGATTCATATTCAGCTGATTCTATATGCACAGGAAGACATTGGATTCCTTTGCCAAACATGGTTTCAAAATCAATGACAAGTTCTTCCTTGGCGCCGCGTGAAGTCCTGAGCCTGTAAAGGCGCGAGACATCCCAGATGTTATAAGAAAAATTCCATTGTTGGTATCGCTTATCTTCAATTTCCTGAAGTTTCTCACTCAGTATGCGCTCTGACAACAGGTAAAAATTCACCTTTGTAAAACCGCTGCCACGGCTGGAAATATCTCTCGCAAGGCCATATCCCAGAGAGGTTTCTTCCAGTTCGCTGTAAAGGCTTCTTTCTGCGCTGGCTGTGAAAAAGTTTTCAATCCTCCTGAACAGAGCATCAACATCGGTACGGGTCAGAGACTCAAGATTCTCTCTGTTTGAAAAATCCACAATGAACAGATCAAGGGCAAATTCGTCATCATTAAACCAGTAGCCATCTACCCGCATTCCACGAGGTGCCTTATAATGACATGGTTCAAACCCTTCCACTGCACCGGATTCCACAAGTTCCCTGGACGTACTCAGCGCAAATTCTGCTTCGAGAAAATCCTCTCTGGCTTCTGCGCCTGAAAGCAAATCCTGACGGAAATCATGGAAAAATTCCTCTATGCTCATATTCATTTCCGACCTCCAGGAGCAAATGAATCACAAATATATTCAGTAATGCTGCTGAAGCTGATGCTGTAGGACACATCACTTATTCCGGCAGACAGAGAGTCGGGAGTAATACGCGGGAATCCATCCCTGATCTCGTACGTCCTTATCTGAGCAACAGAGAAACAGGGAAAATCGTATTCGGGGATATCAATGTAACCCACCTCGAATAGCCTGCTGTCAAAAGTGGAAATAAGATCATTATCGAGGATTTTTTCTCTCAGCTGCCTGATGAGACCATTCAGCGACAAGCCTGTTCTGCAATCAGTATCCTGAGCCAGAAAGACGATCCGCAGATGCAGAGTTTCAAGGTAGGTTGTCAATTGAGATTCAGAGGAAATCCGAACTGAATCTGCGTGTGATCCACTGATTGACTTTATCTCCACAGCGGACTGACCAAATATAAAATCATGCGGGGCACCCAGCGGGCCTTGCCATCCCTCGATTGCTGCCGGGATACTGATATGTTTGTTATCAATACATTCCTCAAGGAACGTGAGTTCTCCGAACAATCCTTGAACTTCCTGGGCCGATAGAAGGTTACGGTATGCCTTACTAAGAAAGGCCCGCCAGCACTCCAGACGGACGTAAATCAAAGTTAACACAGCATTGATATTGGAAACGGTTCTGGTTTGTTCAATCAGATCATTACAGAGGGTAAAGAAAATATCTGCATTTTCGGCGCTCTGCATGGATAATTGAAAATATGTTTCTTCGGTAGCAGGTACCCTGCGTATGTCTGTTTTGATGCCAGTCAGCTCCAGCTTCCGTTTCTTTAATTCATCTATATTCGCAGCCCGGAACTTGAGAACGAGCAACAATTTGCCAGCAGCATCCTTTCCCCATGAAAAATCATACGGGTGGGTGTCATCAATCCGGATCAGGTTGAGGTCAGTAGCCGGTGAAGTTATGGCTTCCCAAGGGAGGCGACTAAACATCATAGTCATCATCCTCATCAGGTTTGTCGTAGCTTTCCTGCTGCATCTGTTGGAGCCAGACTCTGTTTACAACATATGGAACTGTAGTTGTGTAATCACCATCCGGAAAAGCAATGCCTATTGCTGGAACCTGATCCAGAAGCTCTTGAACAGCGGTTTCCTTATTCGGCTTATGAACCAGTTTCAGTGCGTGCAACATAAGCAGAGGACGGCGGCGCACAAACCGATAGTGCTTATCAGCCGTGTTGCCCTCGTTCTCCCCTCTTGCACGCTCCTCAGCTTCCCTTACCTGGTCTGCGTTCAAGCCTATGGATTCTGCACCTCGACTGGCAACGCGTTGTTTGCTGGTGACGTAATAACCATTTTCTTCCGGTGGTTGTTTTATCTCTTTTTTGTTTTCGTCTGATCCGGTTCGTGTAGCCACAGAACGTTCCTGGCACATTATGTAGTTATCTGCTGACAAATAGAATTTTGATTGTTCTGCGGATTCTTTCTTCAGGCTTATGAAGGCAATATCCATCTCAGGGTACTTATGTGAGATTTTTCGCAGATATTCGCAGGCAGAAGTTTTATTGCCTTGCAGTTGTCGATGGAATCGGTATCTGGAAAGGAAATCATCTGCAACATCCCAATTTACGGATTGCCAGAAAAAAGTACCATCCAACCTCTGACAATTTTGTGAATACCGTTCTGATAGAGCCGCATACAAATCCTTAAAAAGCTGCTGGTTCTGGCAGGTAATATCCTTTGCCGAAGGAACTATGTGGGTTTCAGTCAGTCTGCCGCTGAGGTTGATCAGCAGGAGCCTGGTTTCAGCATCTCTCATTTTATTGAGAGCGGTTACTGTGAGAGCATCCGGATGCGCACGGACATACAGACCAAACTGTTTAGGGCTCAGTCCGTCACGCTGCATCTGCTTGACTCGATGCCGCAATTCTTCAGTTGCATCCGCAATATGCGCGTACCATCCCTGAGATTCTTCAGACAGGTATACTCTGCACAGATCATCGTAGCCAGCGCGATACCCAAACCAGCGGGCCATCTGCATCAGCGTATCGTACATCCTGGTGTTGCGATACATATAGCTGACCATCAGCCCCTCAAGGGTCAGACCACGAGACAGACTCAGACCGCCAATTGCCAGAGCCGTCAGAGCTTCGCCATTGTCCTCGGACCTTTTATAATCGAGAGCTTCATCAGACCTGCTATTAACAAGGTAGACTTTGACTGCATCGATTGCCTTGGAAAGCACTTTCTGGATGTCCGGCCAGGCTGCTTCTGAGGCTGAGAATTCTTCATCATATACTTTCTTCAGTTCGCTCATCCTTTCATCTTTCAATGCCGCGGCATCAGGAAGGGAATGATTGTAACGTACAGAACGGGCAAGAATTCCAAGATAGTAGGAAATGATTTCCTTCACCTGCCTTTGAACATCAACAAATCTTGAGACATTTACCATCATTGATGCATGCTTGTTTTCCTGATCTCTCAGAATACGGATAGCTTTTCCTAGGATAAAAATGTGAATGGACCTTTTCAGTGTGGGAGGGATTTCACTGACAGGAAAATCCTTGGTTTTATGCGCCAGTGGGATATAATGTTCGCCATCATTGATGGTTCTCAGGATGGTCTGACTTTTCTCTTCATCGATGAATACCCGTTGGGCACCGAAGTAATTATTGGGCGCTTCAAGGCAATAAATGAAGTCGCGTGGGAAAAGGTCATCTTCCAGCATTTCATGTTCCGTATCCGGATTTATGAAAATATTGGCAAATGGCGTAGCGGTATAGCCTATATAGCATCTTTTTCTGAAGAGTTTTAGAATGCGCCTGATTTCCCTGTTTGTCCTTGTAGGGTCAATATCCGGTTTATTTGTGTTGATGGATGCATTATCGGCCTCGTCATCTATCATCAACATCGGAACATTGGCAATCTGCTGTGAGGACTCGCGGGTATTCCATTCCTTCAACCAGGAGAAAAGATTTGAAAGGGTAGTAACATTCTTTTTGATCACTACCACCACAGGCTGGCTGAAGCCCTGCAGGTCGGCAACAAGCTGATTAGCAATCTGCCTGGTAAAATCCTGATTCGTATTGGTAAGAGAAACCGGAAATTTTCGGTTCTTATTAAGTATTCCGACACCAACATGTTTGCGCTTTCTGTCGGGCGTGCTGTCCCGTCCTACAAAACCTTCATCAATTCGCTGCTGTGTCTGTTTGCGCAGGTTATTGTGGATGCCTGCAATTACTATGATGAACTTGTAGCCCGCATCAGCAGCTTTTGTAATAAGACCAATGTAATTGGCAGTTTTACCTGACGGAACGTGGCCAATTACAAGCCCGCGACGATCCCACTCACCAGAATCATTTGGATTTTTCAGCAATTCTATGTTAATTCTTCCCGCTTCAAATACCAGAACCGTGGCGATTGTAAAATAAAGAAATATTTGATAGTATCTTTAAAAATGGGGGAAACGATTAATCACCATCTATGGCTGATGTTCATGATAGGAAAACCAGAAGCTATAATATGTCAATGAAGTTTATTTCGTAATAATGCCATGAATAAATAATGCTTAATTACTACTTCAAAGACACGATAGAATCATTTCAACTAAAGAGCACTGAGGAAATCATTGGCTTGATTGCAATGTCTAACCAGTTTGATTCTTCAACTAATCAAAACAAGTCATGGGAACGACAGATACCTATTCTAAAAAAAGCACTTAATGGCTACAGCGGAACGATATTTTTTGAATTCTCAATTCCGAGAATGGGTAAGAGAATAGATTCTCTTTTAATTATAGATAATGTTGTCTTTGTTATAGAATTTAAAGTAGGAGAAAATAAATTTCTTCACTACCAGATTGATCAGGTTTGGGACTATGCACTTGATTTGAAAAACTTTCACAAGCCAAGTCATAATGCAGTTTTGGTACCAATATTAGTTGCAACTGAAGCAAAAAAATCCTTTATTGAGATTACAACAACATCACACAATGACAATTTAATATTGCCTATAAGAACAAGCAAGGAAGATTTGAAAGAGGCAATTAAAAACACTCTGTTATTTTTTAAAGATAAACAGAATATTAATGGGGATGAATATGCAATAGGAAGTTATTCACCAACACCGACAATTATTGAAGCGGCTGTTTCTCTCTACAACAATCATACTGTTGAAAACATCACGAGAAGTGATGCTGAAGCGAAAAACCTGACAAAGACAACATCTGCCATCACTGAGATAATTGATTCTGCCAAATCAAAAAACAAAAAAATAATCTGTTTTGTAACAGGAGTTCCTGGAGCTGGGAAAACTCTTGTTGGATTAAAGGTTGCAACTTCTCATCTGGATAAAGAGAAGGGAAATACAAGTGTTTATTTATCAGGTAATGCACCTTTAGTTGCTATTCTGCAAGAAGCATTGACAAGAGATAAAGTTAATAGAGAACAAGAACTCGGAAATAGATTAACAAAAGGTAAAGCCAAAGAAGGTGTTAAAGCTTTCATACAAATTATACATCATTATAGGGATGCTTATTTGGTAGACACAAAACCACCTTATGACCATGTTGCAATTTTTGATGAAGCACAAAGAGCATGGAATAAAGAACAAACGGTTAAATTCATGAGGCAGAAAAAGAATCAACCTGACTTTGATTATTCTGAACCAGAATTTCTCATTTCATGTCTTGACAGGCATAAGGATTGGGCTATGATAGTTTGCTTGGTTGGAGGTGGACAGGAAATAAATACTGGTGAAGCAGGAATATCAGAATGGCTAAATGCTATTTACAATAGATTTTCTGACTGGGAGGTTTATATTTCTCCGAATCTTACTGATACGGAATATTCTGCTGTTGATGCAATTGAAGTGTTACAAGAAAAATGCAATGTAAATTTTAATGATGACTTACATCTGGCAGTTTCAATGCGTTCATTCAGAGCAGAAAATCTTTCACTATTCGTAAAGAATCTATTAGACCTGAATATTGAAGAGGCGAGGAAAACACTTTTGATTATTTCAGAAAATTACCCCATAGTTTTAACAAGAGACTTAATTAAAGCAAAAAAATGGTTGAAGGAAAAAGCAAGAGGAAGCGAAAGATATGGGATGATAGTTTCTTCGCAAGCACAAAGATTAAAACCTTTTGCAATTGATGTTAAATCTCCAATTAATCCTGTGAATTGGTTTTTAGACGGAAAAGAAGATGTCCGTTCTTCTTTTTATTTAGAAGATGTTGCTACTGAATTCCATGTTCAGGGTTTGGAACTTGACTGGGCTTGTGTTACATGGGATGGAGACTTAAGATATTCCGAACATGGTTGGAAAACATTTTCTTTTGTTGGTAATAAATGGCAGAACATTCATAAAGAAGAAAGAAAGAAATATTTAATTAATGCGTATCGGGTATTATTAACAAGAGCCAGACAAGGGATAGTAATAGTTGTCCCTGAAGGCAATCCGGAAGACCATACAAGAAAACATGAATACTATGATACTACATTTAACTATCTGGAAAATATTGGTATCAACCTATTGTAAAATATTTACCGATGGTTGTACTGTTCAGCCTTTGATCAATCAGCCCCTTTACATCATCACGGGGCGTCTTCCCAAGCTCGATACATTTTGCTTCTGCAAAAGCGGCTGCAGCCTGCTTGGGATGTAACCTGAAAAGGTCTTCTCTGGTTATCCCTCCTTTCAGGTAATGCCAGTAATTATCAGGAATATAATCCGAGCCGAACTGCCTGAAAAAACTTCTCAGCAAAAGAGTATTGTGGGCAGATGGGTCTTTTTCTATAGAAAGAGACAGCCTGAACGGATGCTTGTCAGAGCCATTGCTGAAAGCAGCAAAGCCTTCCCCAAGACCTCCTGGCCCTGCAAAAAGATCAATGACCTTGATCTTATCTTCTCTACTCATCGCTTATTGTTTCACCATGTTTTTCCATAAGGTTATTTGTGAAGCCGAAAGCTCACATCTGGTAATTATTCATCAACTCTTTTCTATGCTCAAATGCCTAACTTGTCAAGATTTACTTTATCTTTTTTTAAGGTTTATATATACCAATTTAAACGGACAAAAACTTGCCCTTGAAGGATATAATTCTGACCGTTTCTTACGTCCATCAGTCTGCTGTGCTGTTTTGATCGATGCGAGCACACTTGTAACATCAGCGCCTGATACTGCAAGTGCATTGAGCTTTCGGGCAAGGTCATCCACGTTATTTAGATGTCTGTACTGAGATAGCCAACAGAATTAGTCAGGCTGATATCGGCTATTCCTAAAAGCTGCAAGGTGCGGGCTGTCGTGGCCGAGGTTTGAAATGTTGTATTTAGCGAAGCAAAGTCTCTCCCCAACTGCCATCTTGATTCTGGGTGGAGCAGAGGTAGAACAGGCCATTGTCGATGGAGGTCTGCTGGGCGGAGACAAGAATACACGATAAGGCAAGAATTGCAAGATTGGATATAAAGATACCTAAGATAGGGGCACAGAACAATGAATATTAACCTGACACCAGGGACAAAAAACATTGGTTGTCAGCCCAAGACCAGAGATTGAAATTGCGGGTAGAGGTCTTAAGGGATTAAAAGTG
>ERZ1292645.394-Hain-H14-02um-R2-394-length-16321-cov-5_pt1 | contig 13011 bp, 9 predicted proteins | sample MGYA00564401_ERZ1292645 | MGnify/ENA primary metagenome ERZ1292645 (study PRJEB36523, sample SAMEA6512644) | groundwater metagenome | collected 2019-01-09 | study: AquaDiva: Metagenomics assemblies of 32 groundwater samples | reverse complement strand
ATACTCCTGGGCTGCGTTCGGCTGAAAAGCGTATGTTCTATATAGCGTTTATATCAAAAGACAGGTTCTTAACGGCTGTTATAAATTCTTTTAAAGAGGCCTTGCCTTACTTTGCCGTGGTTGCCGTCTACGGGATTTTGCGGCTTACCGTACTTAATTTCCAAAACACTCTGAACTTTTATATCACGCCAAACTTATATTCGGAAAATCTTATTTACCGCTTGTTTACTTTTATGCATGTTTTGGTTGATTATTTTCGCCTCTTATTTGTTCCCATCGGCTTGCATATGGAGAGAAGCGTAATTGTCCATACATCTTTGTTCCAGTGGCCGGTCTGGTTGGGAGCTATGATAGTGGCAACTATTATTGCTGTCGGTATTTTTCTATACCGCAAGAATAAATTAGCGGCATCCGATGTCAAAGTTTGGTTCTTTGGCTGGGGCTGGTTTTTTGTCGGACTGGCGATGGTTTCCGGAATTACGCCGATTAACGCGGAAATATATGAACACTGGCTCTATTTACCGATGATAGGTTTCTGGGTTGTTGTCGCTTTTTATCTGGTAAAATTATTTGATTTCTTAAAATTCAAAAAACTTTCTATTTTACACTTTCTTTTTTCTGCTGCGCTTGTCGCTTATCTGTTCTTTTTCTCTTATCAGTCAATTCAGCGCAATCTTCTTTGGGGCAATTCTCTTGCTTTTTATCTGGATATTCTAAAATATGAGCCTGATAGCGTGAGAATAAATAATAATGTGGGTAATATTTATTACAATAAAAAAGATATGGAAAACGCCGAAAAATATTACAAGATCGCCGCTTCTCAAGGAGGTATATTTGCGCAGCCCAATTACAATTTAGGAACCATTTTACAAGCCAGAGGGGATATTGACGGGGCAATTAAACTATACGAAAAAGCGATAGAGATTGATCCAAATTTTTATTATCCATATCAAAATTTGGCAGTTATATATGCTCAACGGGGAAATTTTTCTGAAGCTGCTGAAAATATAGAAAAACTAAAATTGATTATTCCAAACAACCCTCGCGTTTATTATAACTCGGCGCTTGTCTATATCGCGCTTAATAATAAAGAAAAGGCTCGGCAAGATGTTCAAAAAGGCCTTGAATTGACCAATCTGGACCCTGGAACCGGCAAGTTATTGGAAGAACTTGCCCGCGAACTCTCAAAATGACCCTTTTTAAAGTTTTCTTGTTATCATTCGTTTTGTCGTTTGCGGTCTTTGGCAACGGTATTTTTGGCAATTTCGTTTTTGATGATGTTTCTGTTGTTCAAAATAGGCCCGATGTTAAATATGCGGGTAATTTTTTTGATCTGTTTATATCACCCTACCACCAGAATATGTCCAAAACCGGACTTTACCGTCCCCTGACAATGGCTTCTTACGCAATTAATCATTATGTAAATAGTTTGTTCGCTCCTTCGACAAGCTCAGGACAAGCGGTTGGTTTTCATATAGTCAACATAATCATTCATGCCGTCAGTTCTTTTCTGGTATTTTGGCTGGTCAATTTTTTATTTAAGAAAAAGTTTCTGTCTTACGCGGTCTTTTTGTTATTTTTGGCCCATCCCATCCACACCGAAGCCGTAACTTCCATTGTTGGCAGAGCGGAGCTTTTGTCGTTTTTATTTGGTGTTGCCGGCATTTGTTTTTTTATTAAGAACAATAAAATCCTAAGCGCCGCGTCGTTTTTACTGGCGTTGTTAAGTAAAGAGTCGGCTTTAATGGTGTTGCCGATAATTTTTTATATTAGCGTTGTTTTTTCAGATATAAAAATTTGGGATTCATTTAAAAAATTATGGTTCTTCTCTTTACCGTTGGGATTTTATGCGCTGTTAAGATATAAGGCGTTAGGCGGCTATTTTCTGGGAGATATTACGGCAACCATGGCGGAGAATCCTTTAAGGTTCGTATCTTTTTCGGAAAGAATTTCTACGGCATTTAAGGTTTTGTACCTGTATCTTGAAAAGTTAATATGGCCGGTTCATCTTTCGGCTGATTATTCCTTTAATGCCATAAAAGTGATCAGAAGTCCTTTTGTTTCCGTTGAATCCATTGTTGGCATTTTAATTTTTGCTTTGCTGGTCGCTATTATTGTTTTTTATAAAAAAGTAAGCAAAGAACTTTCTTTCAGCGCGGCATTGTTCCTGTTTCCCTATATGATTATTTCCAATTTGGTGAAACAGATAGGAACTATAATGGGAGAAAGATTGATGTATTTTCCGTCTTTTGGATTTACGATTGTTGCCGCCCTCGTTTTGGTTAAAATTTACGATTATAAAAAATGGGGCGCAAAGGCGGCTTATGGTCTTTTGGCGGTGATCCTGGCTTTTTACGGCGCCAGGACATTTATAAGAAATAAGGACTGGCATGACAGCCGGACATTGTTTTACGCAACCGTAAAAGAATCTCCGGACAGCTTAATAACAAGAACGGCGCTGGCCGGTGTGCATATAAGAGCTGATGAGTGGGATTTGGCCAAAGAACAGCTTAAAATAGCCGGAAGCATATATGAAGATAATTCTCATCTTCAGAATTTGTTGGGAGTTGTCGCCGACCATGACGGAGATTATGTTTTAGCCGAAGAAAAATATAAAAGATCTTTAGAATTTAATTCAGATGCCATAAATTCCCATATAAACCTGGCGGAGCTGTATTTAAAGCAAGGGCGGCTTGAGGAAGCGGGGAATAATTTTCTCAAGGTTATAGATTTTTATTCTACGGCCGAATATATTATCAGGTATTCTTATATACAGATCGCTCTTAACAGGCCGGACAAGGCATTGGATATGATAAATAAATATTTTGTCACTATTGATAACCCTGAAATAAGCGCATTAACAGGAACGGCTTATTTTGTGAAGGGGGATTACAAACTGGCTCTTCCCTATCTTAAAATGGCGCTTGAACAGGGAAATAAGAGCTTGGAGATAATGCGTATGGTAAAAATAGCAGAACAAAAATAAGCTTGAAAAGTTCTTATTTTTAGGTAATATTAGATCATGTTTAGCAATAAAAAAGCCATTGCAATATCAGCCGTAGTTGTTTTAGCGCTGGCCGGTCTTTATTTTGGCGGTGTTTACTTATTTAAAAAAATTATCGGTTATAATGTTCCCCCAATTGAAACACCCCAGCCGACTAACATAGACGATTCATCGCTTCCTTTTCTTAAACTTCCGGACGGGTTTAAGATTGATATTTTTGCTAAAGACCTTGAAAATCCCAGAGTCATTGCTTTTGATCCGGCCGGCAGGGCGCTTGTAAGCGAGACCAAGACCGGGAAAGTTCTGATGCTGAAAGACAGCGACAATGACGGTAAAGCTGAAGATAAAGTTATTATTCTTGAGAACTTAAAACAACCTCACGGGCTGGATTTTTATACTGATCTCGGCAAAAACACTTATCTTTATGTGGCTGAAACTCACCAGGTTGCCAGATATTCGTATGACACTAAAAACTCTAAAATTTTAAGTCAAAAAGGCCAAAATATCATCACTACTCTCCCGTCTGAAGGCAGGCATTTTACTCGTACTATCGCATTCGGACCTAATTTTAGAAAAAGCCAGATAATCGGCACGATAAACACGCAAGTTGAAACAAAATTATATATAAGCGTCGGTTCATCCTGTGATGTGTGCGTTGAAACAACTACATGGAAAAGAGCGGCGATACTGGAATCAGACCCTGTCGGAACCTATACTGCCGAGTTTGCCGGCGGGTTAAGAAATTCAGTCTTCTTTACTTTTCATCCAAAAACAAAAGAAATTTGGGCGACGGAGATGGGTAGGGATAATTTAGGGGATAATTTGCCTCCGGATGAGATAAATATAGTCAAGGTCGCCGGTTCGGAAGATAAATTCGGCGCAAAAAGATACGGTTGGCCGTTTTGCTACGGTAATAAAATCAGGGATATTAAATTCAATCCTGAAAAAATAGAAAGAACCGACATACCATCTGATTGCTCAAAGACAGAGCCGCCTGTCATAGAAATACCGGCTCACTCGGCGCCGTTGGGACTGGTTTTTATCCCGTTAAACGGCGGATGGCCAAAGGAATGGGAAGGCGACCTTTTAGTGGCTCTGCACGGGTCATGGAATTCAAGCGTGCCGGTCGGCTATAAGATTGTCAGATATGACCTGGATGCCGACGGCAAAGTCCTGTCTCAAAAGCCGATTGATTTTATATCAGGATGGCTTGAAAACGGAAAAACTTACGGTCGCCCGGTTGACTTGAAATTCGGTCCGGACGGCATCCTTTATATATCTGATGATGCAACGGGGAATATATACATGGTCAGCGCCCGGTAGTGTAGAAGTATAGAAATTTTTAGGATTTATTTTATAATATCAACTAACATGCAAAAAGAGAACACAAGGGATCTCAATTTGGTAAAATTTATAAGATTTGGAATCTATCTCACGGCGTTTGTGCCGCTTATTATTTGGAAGGACTTCATTTCTCCTTTTCATTTCGGGAAGGTGTTAGTTTTCAGGAGTTTAATTGAGATTTTGGGGGTGGCTTATCTAATCTTAATTCTTAAGGATCGTTCTTACCTGCCCAGGATGGATAAAGTTTTTTGGGCGTTTTTATTATTCGTGCTGGCATTTTCCTTAACCACTCTAACCAGCGTTTTGATATACCCGAGTTTTTGGGGTTCGCTTGAGAGAATGGGCGGTCTTTGGACATTTGGGCATTATTTTCTGTTTTTTATTATCTTGATCTCGGTTTTTACCAAAAAAGAACATTGGCAAAGATTGTTTGACCTAACCATTTTTGCGGGGGTGTTATCGGCATTTTATGGTTTTGGACAAAAAACGGATATACAGTTTTTTGTCGGTTCCGGAGGGCGGGAGAGGATATTCGGCACTATCGGTAATCCGGCTTTATTTGCCGGCTATGAACTGTTTACCGTGTTTTTGTCTTTAATGATGTATTTGAAACCCAAAAATAGTCAAAATAAAAAAACATCATATTTATTCGCTTTTATAACAACTTCCGTAGCCGTTTTGATGACGGCGGTAAGGGGTTCAGTTTTGGGTTATGCGGTCGGAATTACAGTCTTTGCGTTCTTATGGATGAAATACAAAAAGTCCCGTATCGGTAAGATTGCTTTTAACGCCTTTGTGGGCTTGGCATGTCTATTCATAGTTTTCTCGCTTCTTTTTAGAGATTCTTCTTTAATTAAGAGCTCGCGGTATTTAAGCAGGATTACCGACTTATCGCTTACCTCTATTACCGTTCAGACGCGTTTTTGGGCCTGGCAGGCCGGGCTGAATGGGTGGAGCGAAGGTCCGAAGACAATACTTTTGGGTTGGGGTCCGGAGAACTTCAATATCCCTTTTTCAAAATACTTCAATCCTAAGTTTTTTGTCGGTTCCGGTTCGGAGACCCTTTTTGACAGGGCGCACAATATGTTTGTTGAGATTCTTGTGACGATGGGAATTGTCGGTTTTTTTGCCTATATAAATATTTTTATCGCTCTGTTTTCTTCTTTGTGGAGATTCTTAAAGGATAATGACCTTGTTCTTTATGGCGCCGGTCTTACACCCGCTATTATAGCGTATATGATCCACAACTCTTTTATATTTGACACTTCTCCCAACTTTATTGTTTTTTTTACAATAGCCGGATTTATTTCTTATCTTAATTCAGACGCTAAAAAAGAAACACATGTCGTTCAAACAGCCGTCGTAAAGAGATCATTTATCAACTTTGCGGCGACAATTTTAATTGTTCTGACTGCGGTGTTAATATACAAAACCAATATTTTGCCGGCCAAGGCCAATTATGCAACTACGAGAGCCATTTTAAGGGGATGGGCGGGTGATTTTAACGGCGCATTTGCAAAATATAAAGAGGCCTTGTCTTACAATGTTCCGGGTAAATATGAATACAGACACCGATTTGCTCAATATTTAGTCGGTGTAGGCGGCCCGAGCATTAAAGAAAAAGCCGTTAGAGAGGCCTACGATTATGCGATAGTTGAAGTTAGCAGGAATGTAAAAGAAAATTCGGCTGATTATTTGCCGTATCTATATCTCTCCAGGTTGAATATCATCCTCGGTAAAGATGACCCCAAATCTTCGTATAACGACAGGGCGTTGGAAAGCTCTATGAAAGCTTTTGAGCTTTCGCCGACTTTTATAAGGACTTACTACGAAATAGGCCAGGCATACCTTAATAAAAGGGATTATCCCAATGCCATTAAATATTTCCAGAGGGCTTTGGATTTAAATCCTGAAACCGGATTATCTCGTTGGTATCTTGGGGCGGCCAAGTTAGAGAGCGGTGATATGAGCGGCATTGAAGATCTGGAGAGGTCATTAGTCGGAGAAGCGGCTTACGGTCCCAGCGAACAGGATTATTTAAGGTTAATAAATGTTTATATTAAAAACAAAGATTTTGTCAGAATTGCGGGTGCTTACGAAAAAATTATTAAATTGAATCCCAAAAATCCTCAACATTATGCTTCATTGGCGACGGCATACGCAAATTTGGGTAGAATAGACGATGCCGTAGCGATGGCGCGCAAAGCGGTTCAAGTGGACCCATCTTTTGAACCCGATGCCCGGGCCTTCATAAAGAGTTTAGGCAGAGAATTTTAAGGCGTATCTGTTTCATGGTCTGACGTCCATAGATTTATCAATTAAGTTTTTATTTTCCGGGGTTCTTTTTAAAAATATTGCCACTGATTGGTCCGAATATACCAATGCCCAGTCGGTGTTTTTGGACATAGTGGCAAGGAACTTTTTGGCCCAGGGTGTTATATCCGCGTGGTTGAAAAAAACGTAATTTATTTTGTATTGCTCGGAGTATTTCTTCCATGATTGAGGATCTTCCTGCATCGGTTTATAAATCTTCTCAAAAAAATCAACCGAGTATGCTTCCGGCCGGCCGTCAACGAATATCTTTTGTTTCGGATACAGTTTCCATATCAGGAAACTGCCGATATCAAAATTATTGAATACCGGCCCTTTGATATTATTGTTTTTTACGAACTCAACTGCTTTTGACGCGCCTTCCGGCACTATCAAGCCGAATCTTTTGTTGCTCGCCAACGCATCATAGACCCTGTTATTTGGGACATTAAAAATAAGCCAAACTAAAATGCTGATTACTCCCAAATACCACCACCTGTGGATAAACGACATTGAATGTCGTTGTGGATAAGTTAGGAATATTGAGACGATAGGGATAAAAGCCAGACCGTAAAGACCGAAGTTTCTTATCATCTTGAAAGCCAGTATCGAAAGGGCGGTTGCCAGCATTAATTCAAAAATCAGCTTTTTAAATCCCTTATTTTTTACCGCAAACACGGCGGTAATTATCAGGACGATCAGCGATAGCTGGAAGAAAGCGATATCCAGTAGGTGGAGGCCATAGTCCTTAAGGAAGAAGATATTCTGGTTCTCAAGCACGCTATAGCCGTAATTATTTAGTATTGTGAAAGGCGCCAAAGCCCCATTGATAAAATTAGGATTAACTAATGTGGCCGCAGATACCGCAAAGAACATCAAAAGATAATGGCGGACATTGGTTCTATCTCCAAAATATCGGTCAATAAGGAAGAACAGCATTATCATCGGACCGACGGCGAAGTATATGTGGGTATTGGTCCATAGGATTTGGACGAACGGAAGAGTATATATCCACTTTTGATTAACGACATCAGATGTCGTTGCAACATCTGATGTCCAAGCATATTTAGTCTTAAAGCAGACAAACAAAAATATGGATAAATAAAGATAACTGAATATTTCCGGTCTGATGTCAGTTCTGGTTAGGAATAAAGGGGCGGCGAAAGCGGTTGCGGTCAAAAAAGGGCCTATGCCGGTAAAGCCGTATATTGATAAGAACAGAACAACAAGAACCAGAGTGAGTATTATTGCTTTTAAAATTATCAATCCCTCAAGGCCTACCGCTCTATCGGCCAGATAAAATAGCACCTCTCCCAGCCAGTGGTGGTTTATGAACTGATGATCGGGCTCGGTGAATGAGAATAAATTTGTTTTGTATACTGACTTGGTTTCCCAAATTATTTCTCCTGACTTGAGATGCCGGCCTATATCCTGATTGATGGAGTTTAGCGAGTGAACAAAAAGAAGAGCTAAAAGGATGAAAACCAGTATTAAAGCAATTCTTCTATGCACTTTATCATTTTATCAAGCTCAAATTTAAATAAAACCGTCTGATGCGCCTGGATGCCGAATTCCTGGCGAAGGCGGTCATCGTTAAGAAGGTCTTGAATTTTTTCGGCTATTTTTTCGGGGCGGCCCGGCTTAACGACAAAACCGTTCCTGCCGTCTTCTATGATCTCCGGCACGGCGCCGACATTTGTTGCCACAACAGGCAATTTTGCCGCCATTGCCTCAATTATCGCCCAGGGGAAGCCCTCCTTGACCGAAGGCAGAACGAATATATCAAAAGCGTTAAGCAGTTTGTACGCGTCGGGAATCCGGCCCAACAGAAGCACTTTTTCCGGCAGGTCTCTTTGCTTTATTAAACGCTCCAGTTCGTTTCTTTCCTGACCGTCGCCGATAATTATAAAAATGATGTCATCCTTGTTTTTGAAATACTCGGCTGTCTCAATTAAATACTTTAAACATTTTGATGAATAGAAATTAGCTATTGCGCCGATAATTTTTTTGTCCTGAAAGACTCTGCCTGTATGAGTGGGCAATCCTGATTGGCTGGCGGCTTTTTCGTACAACTTCAATCGCGCTTCTTCTTTGGGCAGAAGTTCCATCTTATAAACATCAAGACCATTGTAAACGACCAGGACTTTCTCTTTAGGTTTTATTTTCAAATTACGCGCCTGCTCAAGATCGTGCTTATTGTTGACGATTATATAGTCCTTCCATCCGGAACTGAACCTCTCAAGCTCTATCCATAACCACTTTTTCCATTTTGGCCATGGGTCATTGAATGTCCAGCCGCCAATACGGTATATGACTTTAAATGATGAATTGTGAATCATGAATTTAGCGGCTAACGAACCCAGGAAACCGGCCTTGGAACTTAAAAGGAAAAGTGTATCGGGTTTGAATTCTCCGAGCGTTCTTTTAAGCTCTAAAACAGCCCTTATGTCATAAAAAGGATTTATCTCTCTTTTCAGGTGTTTTAACCTTAATGTTTTAATTCCTTCCTTTTCCAGCAGGTCTAAAAGCTCATACTTACAGCCAAAATTTGGTCCGGCGGCGATAAGTATGTCATACCGATTTTTATCTAAGCGGGTAACAAGCGTATGCAAAAATCGCTGGGCGCCGCCTAATTCCGACTGGGTTACTACAAATAAAACCCGTTTTTTTGGGCTGCTGCCGGCTGAAATATGAGTATTTTCCATACTTGAATAATTCATCAATTTATTACATAATTAGCACGAAATGGCAAAAAAATCCAGGATTTTAGTGTTTACGACTGCTTACCGGCCGATGATAGGCGGCTCGGAAATAGCGTTGGAAGAAATTATCCGCCGCTTGCCGGACATCTTTTTTGATATTGTTACTCCTCGTCATAAGAGTGAGTTTAAGGTATTTGAGTCAGGCGGTAATTTTAATATTCACAGAGTGGGACCGGGATTTGAGTCGGCCAAGATGATTTTTCCAATCGTCGGTTTTCTTAAAGCCAGAAAGTTAATGCGGGATAAAAACTACGATGCCACGCATGCTTATCAGGCCTCCTATGGCGGCGGAGCGGCTTGGCTGGTTAAATTATTCTATCCGCGCCTGCCTTTCATACTCACCATGCAGGAAGGCAAGAATTTTGACGAACAATCCGCCTTATTGAATTTGTTCAGGGAGCTTATAATCAAAAAAGCCGATGTTGTCACCGTGATATCCGGCTACTTGAGAAAATACGTCAGTCAAGTATCAAAAAATAAAAAGATATTTTTGATACCTAACGGTATTGAACTCAAGAATTTCCAATTTCCAGTTTCCAATTTCCAATCAAATTTTAATTTACAAAGCCAGGAATCTAAAAATACTAAGACGATCATCACGGTATCGCGTCTGGTTCCCAAGAATGGTTTAAGCGATCTTATAGAGGCATTCCGTATTCTTAACGCTAATATTCCCAATACCAGGTTGATGATTATCGGTGAGGGACCGCTTTTAATGAGTTTAAAATTTAAAGTTAAGAGTTTGAATCTGGAAGACAAAGTTGATTTTGCCGGCCAGGTTTCAAATGAAAAAATTCCCCAACATCTTGCGCAAGCCGATATTTTTGTCCGTCCGTCTTTATCGGAAGGATTAGGTACCGCCTTTCTTGAAGCAATGGCAGCCGGTTTGCCGGTTGTCGCCACTCCGGTCGGCGGTATCCCGGATTTTCTTAAGGATGGCGAGACAGGTCTTTTCTGCCGCGTTGGCGACCCGGAAAACATAGCGGAAAGGATAAATATGATATTGTCCGACGATATTCTAAAGAGCAGGTTGATATTGAACGGCCGCAAGATGGTGGAAGAAGAGTATACCTGGGACAAGATCACGGCGAAATTTAAAAATATCTATGACTCAATTTAGAAAACTAAGCATAGTAATTCCTGTTTTTAATGAAAGGAAAACTATTTCTGCCGTTTTAGCCGCGATAAGAAAGGTTGAATTGCCGATGGAGAAAGAAATAATTCTTGTTGATGACTGTTCAACCGACGGTTCGCGGGAGATACTGAAGGCATTGGACGGCTTTAAAGTTATTTTGTTGGACAAGAATCAGGGCAAGGGCGCGGCCGTAAAGAGAGGGTTCGGGGAAGCAACCGGCGATATTACTCTTATTCAGGATGGTGATTTGGAGTATGATCCCCGTGATTATGCCGCGTTGGTTGAACCAATTATTGAAGGCAGAGCGGATATAGTGTACGGCTCTCGTTTCATTGAATCAGAAAGACCCCGGAAGAACAGGATAATTTATAAACGCGGTTATCTTTTTTCCAAAGCCCTTAATTGGATGTCTAACATTCTAAGCGGCGCGCGGATTTCCGATATGTATACCTGCTACAAAGTATTATCTAGAGATTCCATGGATAAAATTTATCCGCGGCTTACTTCCAAAAGATTCGGAATTGACCCTGAACTTACCGCCTTGGCGTCAAAGTTTAATTTAAAGATAGAGGAAGTGCCCATATCTTACAGAGGTAGAACATATGAAGAGGGCAAGAAAATAAACTGGAAAGACGGACTGGCCGCAATTTGGCATATTATCAAATTTAATATTTTCACCGGAAAATAATGAAACGCATTTTAATCACAACCGGAATTTTCCCACCCGATATAGGCGGACCGGCGTCGTACGCCGAAGCGCTGGCTAATCATTTGAACAGCCAAAAGATAGAGGTTTGTGTCCTTACTTATTCAAAACAATTTAGAACAGGCAAACTTTATTCAAAATACCCTTTCAAAGTTATCCGCGTATGGGGCAAGTGGCCGATATGGATAAAGCATTTTATTTTTGGCGCTAAACTTTTGGGTCTGGCTCGCGCGTGTGATACTATTTACGCTTTAAATGTCTGGAGCGCCGGATTTCCGTCTTTTATCGCTTCAAGAATTTATGGAAAGAAGTTTATTATAAAGGTGGCGGGTGATTATGCGTGGGAAGTTGGAGTGGGCAAGAATAAGGTCAGCTTACTGATCAACGACTTTCAGAGATCAAAGAAAAAGGGCTGGATAGGCGTGTTATATAAACTGCAAGGCATGGTCTGCCGCAAGGCCGATGCGGTTATAGTACCGTCAAAATATTTAGCAGGTATTGTCGCCGGGTGGGGCGTGCCTGAATCAAAAATTAAAGTTATATACAACGGAGCTGACTTTAAATCATCCGACCTGTCCAAAGAAGAGGCAAGAAATAAAATAGGCATACATGGTAACATAATCCTGTCCGTCGGTCGTCTGATGCCGTGGAAGGGTTTCAGGATGTTGATTAAAATAATGCCCCAGCTTTTGGAACTTGGGCAATTCACCCGGCTTGTCATTGTCGGCGACGGTCCCGACAAAAAGACCCTTGAACTGATGATAAAGAATATGGGCCTGGATAAGAAAGTGTTTATCGTGGGTAAAAAGTCAAAGGATGAGTTAGCTGTTTATCTTGCATCCGCCGACATATTTATATTGAACAGCGGTTATGAGGGCTTTTCTCATCAGATATTGGAAGCAATGATTTGCGGCGTGCCTGTGATTGCCAGCGCGGTGGGCGGCAACAAAGAAGTTATAACCCAGGGAGAGAATGGTTTTCTGGTAAGATACAATGACGAGTTTAATATTATTGAGGCGATCAAAACCATCTGGCGGGAACCCGGTCTTAAAGGCGAATTAGCGGCGGCCGGCAAAAAAACAGTCCAAAAATTCAGTTCCGATAAAATGTTTGAAGAAACAATTAAAATCCTGAATTCATGAAATTGCTGATGATTACCGGTCTGGGCAGCGCTTCGGACCTGGCTTCCGGCAAGAAGGGGGCGTTTTACAATACCCTTGAGGAATTTCATGAATATTGGGAAAGAATTGATATAATAGCGCCTAGAATTGCCAAGCATGAATTACGAATTACAAACTTGTTCGGAAATGTTTATATCCACATTTCTCCGTGGCCATTAGTATTTCATCCGATTTGGTTTTTGAAGAAAGGTCTGGAAATATACAGGGAACAAAAGTTTGACCTGATGACGGTGCAGGAGTTTCCGCCGTTTTATAACGGCATAGGGGCTCGGCTCTTATGGCGGAAAATAAGAGTTCCCTATATTTTGGAAATTCACCATATTCCCGGCTATCCCAAAGCGGCGAATTTGAAAGAGAGGATATACAAAACTTTAATGCGCTGGTTTATAAAAACAGATTCGGCAAAAGCCAAAGCCGTCAGGGTTGTTAATCAAAAACAAGTTCCGGAATTTTTGGTCAAAGCGGGAGTGCCGAAGGAGAAAATTATTTATATACCATCAGCGTATATTGACCTGGATGTTTTCAAACCGACAGATTTATCCAAAGAATATGATTTGATGTTTGTCGGT
>ERZ1292645.553-Hain-H14-02um-R2-553-length-13049-cov-9_pt1 | contig 13049 bp, 12 predicted proteins | sample MGYA00564401_ERZ1292645 | MGnify/ENA primary metagenome ERZ1292645 (study PRJEB36523, sample SAMEA6512644) | groundwater metagenome | collected 2019-01-09 | study: AquaDiva: Metagenomics assemblies of 32 groundwater samples | reverse complement strand
CAGGAAGCTTCGGGAAAAGATAGAACAAAATCCCGCCAGACCAAAATTTATAATAACCCTGAGAGGTAAAGGTTATAAATTCCACGACTAATCAGACAGACACTGCCGTAGAAAGGCCTCAATTATTCTTCTGTTTATCGGATCATTCCTGAACAGATATTCAGGGTGCCATTGAAGGCCGAGTGAAAAACCTTTCCGGATGGATTCTATCCCCTCTATAACCCCGTCAGGGGATGTGGCATTCACCATAAAGCCTGAGGCAACATTCTTTACGCACTGGTGATGGGAGCTGTTCACTATAACCTCTTTTTTCTCCGCAATCCTGAAGAGGAGGGAACCTGTCCTGATAGCTATGGGGTGCGTCGGCAGGTCGCCGGCAGCCCCCCTTTGATGAGTAAGGCTCCCCGGCAGCTCTGACGCTATATCCTGATATAATGACCCGCCGGCAGCAACATTAAGCATCTGCATCCCTCCACAGATACCGAAGATCGGCTTTTCCCGCTCCATCGCCATCCTGGCGATACTTAATTCAAAGGCTGTACGCTCCCGGCTCATAACCTTAAAATCAAACCTCTTTTCCTCCCCATACAGGGCCGGATCTATATCAGGACCGCTCCCCGTAAGCATTACTCCATCAACCTTATCAAGCATAAAGGAGATCAACTCATTGGAGTTATTCAGGGGCAGTATCAGAGGAACACCGCCACACTCTTCTATTACACTAATATAACGGCTTCTTAAAAAACAGGTTGGTTCAGTTTTATCATCACCCGGATTGAAGTCAGGTGTTATGCCGATGATGGGTCTCACCTGAAAATACCTCTTTTATTAAGATTGTCATTCCCGCAGGACTTTAGCGGGAATCTGCCTCCGATAGATTCATTCGAGGGCATGGTTTTATTAACACCATATCCGTCCCCGAACGATTCTATCCCCGATAAAGACATTCGGGGACGGATAAGAACATTCGGGAATGACAGTTATTAAGTTGCGGGGTTATTTTCATTCCCCTTTGTGCCGACTTGTCGACATGGATGTTTCATTATAATAAATAATGTCAGAATTCAAAATCCAAGTAAAAAGTCGTCATTCCTGCGAAAGCAGGAATCCAGAGAGCACATAACTGCCTGCAAACACTGGATTCCCGTTTGCACGGGAATGACAGAAAACCGCTTTTCCAGACTTTTTACGGGGCAGTCAACTTTGGCCTTTGGATTTGTGTTGTCTTTGACTATGCCGATTTTATCCCTTTTTCATGCATGAGAATGGGAGCACCATGACCATTTATTACATCATCAGTAATAACACATTCCCTTACATTTTTTTGTGATGGGATGTCGTACATCAAGTCAAGCATTACCTCTTCAAGTATTGCCCGGAGTCCTCTTGCCCCTGTCTTCTGCTGGTGTGCCTTTTTTGATATTGCAACCAGGGCCGCATCTGTAAATTTCAGCTTAACATTTTCAAACAAGAAGAGCTTTTCATACTGTTTGATCAAGGAATTCTTAGGCTCTATTAAAACCCTCATCAATGCCTTTTCTTCCAGTTCCTGTAGTGTTGCAACAACAGGAAGCCTCCCTACGAATTCCGGTATAAGTCCATACTTGAGCAGGTCCTCAGGCTGGACTTTTGAAAGGATTTCTCCGATCCTCCTCTCGCTCTTACCACATATCTTGGCGCCAAACCCCATACTATTCTTGTTCAGCCTCTTTTCGATAATATCTTCAAGGCCGACAAAGGCACCGCCACAGATGAAGAGTATATTGGTCGTATCAACCTGAATGAAGTCCTGATGGGGATGTTTCCTCCCGCCCTGAGGCGGTATGTTTGCTATGGTCCCCTCTATAAGCTTCAGTAATGCCTGCTGAACGCCCTCTCCTGACACATCCCTGGTTATAGATGGACTATCGGACTTCCTGCTTATCTTGTCTATCTCATCAATATATACTATACCCTTCTCCGCCCTCTCAACATCATATTCCGCAGCCTGAAGAAGCTTAAGGACTATATTCTCCACGTCCTCGCCAACATACCCTGCCTCAGTAAGGGTTGTAGCATCAGCAATGGTGAAGGGGACATCAAGGAGTCTGGCCAGCGTTTGCGCAAGAAGGGTCTTTCCTGTACCAGTCGGGCCTATCATTAAGATGTTCCCTTTCTGGAGCTCTACATCGTCGATCTCCTTAAAGGAATTTATCCTCTTATAGTGATTATGCACTGCAACGGAGAGTACCTTCTTGGCCCTATCCTGGCCTATGACATAGTTATCAAGGATCTTCTTTATCTCCGCTGGTTTAGCGAGGACCGAAGCAACCTCCTCCTTTTCTTCCTCCAGATCCTCGTCAATTATGTCGTTGCATAGATCTATGCATTCGTTACATATATATACAGTAGGACCTGCAATGAGCTTTTTTATCTCGTCCCTCTTCTTTCCGCAGAAGGAACAACGGAGCAGTGCATCATCCTTTTCATGCTTCGGCATATATTACTTCTCCCTGGGGGTTCTTGTTATAACCTCATCTATCAGCCCATACTCCTTTGCAGCATCTCCGGACATGAAGAAATCCCTATCTGTGTCCTGCCTTATCTTTTCTATCTGCTGGCCCGTATGTTTGGCCAGGATATCATCAACCGTCTGCCTCATCCTCATGATCTCCCTGGCCTGTATATCTATATCAGCAGCCTGCCCCTGAAATCCTCCCATTGGTTGGTGGATCATGATCCTGGCATTTGGAAGGGAAAACCTCTTGCCTTTTTTGCCTGCTGCCAGCAGTACTGCCCCCATACTGGCGGCCTGCCCGATGCATATAGTTGAGACATCCGACTTGATATACTGCATTGTATCGTATATGGCCAGCCCGGCAGTGACAATCCCTCCGGGGGAATTTACATAAAGGCTTATGTCCTTCTCCGGGTCTTCTGCCTCAAGGAACAGAAGCTGCGCTATTATGAGGTTTGAAAAGTTATCATCAATGGCAGCTCCTATAAATATAATCCTGTCCTTCAGTAGACGCGAATATATGTCGTACGCCCGCTCCCCTCTGTTCGTCTGTTCTATTACTATGGGTACTAACATCAGCTTGCCTCCACCTCCTCCTCAAAAATTGCCTTAGAATAGACAAAATCCAGGACCTTTTTACCAAGAACCCTTGCCTTGATATCGTTCATTGCCCCTTCCTGGAGCAACAACAAGCGTCTCACCTCCTCAATGGGTTTCTTTGTCGCCTCAGCAATCTCCTTTACCTCCTCATCCATATCATCAATCTGAACAGTTATCCCCTCCTTGTCTGCTATCGCCTCAAGGATAAGGGCGCTCTTTATATTATTCCTCCCCTGCTTTTCAAATTCCTTTCTCGCTTTATCAGGATTAAACCCGACATCTTCAGGCGTTTTCCCCGACTGATGGATCTGCTGTCTCGTTATCTCCATCATATCATGAACCTCCATCTCCACCAATGTCTGCGGGATCTCAAAGGTATGCATCTCCGTCAGTTGCTTGACCAGGAGATTCTTATTCGATGCCTCTACTTCCCTCTCGCGCCCATCTAAGAGATCTTTCTTGATCCTTTCTCTGAGTTCAACAAGAGATCCGGCGCCCGCATCCTTCGCAAACTCCTCATCTATATTGGGAATGTTCTTCTTTTTGACCTCTTTTACCTTTACATTGAAGGTTGCAATCCTTGCAACTGATTCAAAAGGTTGACCCGGTATAGGGACCTTGAGCCTTCCGCCTTCGGGTATCTCGGCCTTTATCTCAAATTCATCACCCTTCTTCCTGCCCTTGATCTGCTCCTCAAAATCCGGCAAGAGGACCTTATCACCTATCCTGACAAGGAGACCTTCCGCCTTACCATTTTCAACTGGCTTACCTTCCATAAAACCTTCGAAGTCTATTATCAGATAATCACCATTCACGGTAACATGGTCATCTTCCCATACTACAAGTTCGCCATAATATTCCTGCATCGCCACTAATACCTTGTCAACATCACCAACAGTTACGGTGATCTTCTTCTTTACAAGTTTCACCCCATTATAGTTCCCTACCTCAATTTGCGGTTTTACCTCGACTGTAGCTGTAAATGAAAGCGGGGCATTTCTGTTTACGACAAGATCATCAATCATCGGGTCGACAACCGGCATGATACCTAACTCCTTCATGGCCCTCTCATAATAATCAGGAATAAGGCTCTTAACAACATCATCCTTGGCCTCATTTGCAAATCTCTTTTCAAGGATATTTATCGGGATCTTTCCCTGTCTGAATCCAGGGAGCTGGATTTTTTTGTTGATCTCAGAGAAGACCTCCAGGAATTTCCTGCTAACCACATCCTCAGGTATCTCTACCTTTATCGCCCTTTTAAGGGGTCCCAGTTCTTTTACCTCAAGCTTCATATTTTTTAATTCTCCTTATATAGCAGGATCTGGTGCGAGAGGGGGGAGTTGAACCCCCACGGTTTCCCGCTAGATCCTAAGTCTAGTGCGTCTGCCAATTCCGCCACTCTCGCAGGCAAAAATTGTATCACAATTTTTGCACCTATAGCCCATAGCTTTTAGCTGCTATTGGCCATAAGCTATATGCTACCAGTGAAAATTGCCCAGCAATTTTCCTGGTGGGCCGTGCAGGAGTCGAACCTGCGACCCACTGATTAAGAGTCAGTTGCTCTGCCAACTGAGCTAACGGCCCGCATCCACCACATCTACCCTTCTGGCGCGCCTGAGAGGATTTGAACCCCCAACCTGCGGACCCGGAATCCGTTGCTCTATCCAGTTGAGCTACAGGCGCCTCAAAAGCGAAGCTATTATAACATAACTTTTTTAAAATTCAACAATCAAGCTAGGATAACAATGACGCCAGCAATCCCTTTTTGGACCTCATAGCCCCCTGGGGACAGATCTCTATACAACAAAAACAGCTGATGCACCTTCTATAATCTATCTCAAGCCTTTTTTCCCCGACTGTTATGACACCAGTGGGACAGATCTCAGCGCATTCGCCGCACAGTGTACAGATATCCCGGTCTTCAATAGGCTTGACCATCACAGAATCCTTGATGATCCCCCTCATAACCTTTGGACCAAATTCAAGATCTACAGACGCAGGGAGCTTAAAATCTCTGATTGTTACTTTGCTTATCGGCTCACCCAAGATAACTACCTCATTCAAATCCTTACAAATCCCCTTCTCTCTGGCTGCAATTATGGTCGGTATCTGATCCTCAGCAACGCCGGCAATCCTCGAAACAACAAGGTCTACTGCACTGCAATCAGTTCCTGTTACTATCAACCCTATATGCCTTGGGGTGCCGGCCGACCCTGGCCCATCCCCCTCAAGTCCGATAATCCCGTCAACTATAGTTAACACGGGATTTATAATCTGGGAGACCTCTACAAGCATCCTTGCGAAATAGATCCTGTCTACCCCTGCCTTATAATGCCATTGCACCTTCCTGGCCCCCGGAACGCACCCAAAGAGATTCTTTACCGCAGAAGTCAATACCATCTGAGAATGGGTTTTTAGCTTTGGAAGGTTTATAACGAGATCGGAATTTATGGCCACCTTAGAGATCTCGTGCTCCTTAAAGATACCCCCATCCGGTCCCCTGACAGCCATAGCCTCACTAAGATCAACTATATCAACACCCATTTCATCTGCCACGTCTCTCATCCCTGTTATCTCAGCAATCTTATCCATGCCCTCTTTGGCAAAGGGAAAGGCCGCCGGGCTGTCACCAATAAAGGGCCTGCCGCCTGCTTCCCGGACAAGCATTATTACTGCCTTGACAATGGACGGATGTGTAGTAATTGCCATGTCTGGATGCTTGCCTGTAAGGAGGTTTGGCTTAAGCAGGACCCTTTGGCCTGTCTTTACATATTCCCCGATCCCGCCTAACAGGTCTATTGAATGCTTAACCGAACTATATACATCTTCAAATCTATAGTCATTACACTTTGATATGGATACCTTTTGCAGCACTCTTCTACCTCAATGGGATATCGTCTATACCGGTTATATTCTTAATGACCATCTCTGCCTCATCCCTCTTCCCCTCCTTAAGCAAAGTTAAGATTTCCGATTTAACAAGCCGTTGAAAGATTGACCTCCTCTTCTTCTCTGACCTGACCGTCTTAAGCAGCCTCTTCCGCACCATGCCCAGGATCTTAATAAAGAGTTCGTATTCCTGCCCGAAGATCCTTTCCAGTTCTAACCTGGTCTGTTTCGCAAAGGCAGGAGACTTTCCGCTCGTTGAGATAGAAATAATGAGATCTCCCCTCTCTACAATAGAAGGAAGGATAAAGTTACACTTGTCAGGTATATCAGCAATATTTATCAGTATGTTGCCATCCTTTATATTGGATGCTATCCTTTCATTTGCGGCCCTGTCATCTGTCGCAACGAGGACCATCATTGAACCGGCAAGATCTCCATTCCGGTATCTTCTTTTGATATACCTGAACTCTCCATGAGCCAACAGTCTTTTAAGGCGGGGGGTGAGACCAGGGCTGATAACGGTTACATCAGCTTGCGATGAGATGAGGGTCCTGACCTTTCTTTCAGCGACCTTTCCGCCCCCTACTACAGTAACACTCCTCCCTTTGAGGTCCAGATAGATAGGATAGTATCTCATTGATTAACTAAGACATGATCAAAAAGGATGGTCTGTTTAATGGCTTCCTGGTAAATCAATCTCAAATACCTCATTTATATCAGAACCAGATCCGCCAGGCCTCTAGAACCCACCGGTAATTGCTATGTCGGTATATACCTGATGGGAAAGCATATCCAGCATCTTCTTTAATTCAGATGCATGTTTCCTTTCCCGCTCTGCCAGATTAAGAAACTTCCGTCTTGTCTTTTCAATCCCTACCTCTATAGCCAGGTTTTCATAATAGGCGGCTGACTCCTCCTCCTTTTTAATGGCCTCTTCAAGCACCTCCCTTATTGTCCTGATCCCTGCCGATTTTGTCTTTGGCATAACTAAACCTCCTTAAAACCAAAACAAACAATATAGAACCAGATCACCTGCTAGTAATTTAATCGATGGCACCGTGCCTTGTCAACAAGCTATTTCCAGTAAATAGATTCCAATATGCCCTGTCTACCAACCCTTGAGGACCTTGCGTAGAAGTTCGACGTCTTTTTCATCGCACCAGACATAGGCCGAGTACGCAGTTCCAAAACCAATGGCGTCCACCGCATATAGGTTGATCCCTTCCTGGGCAATCCGATCCAGGGTGTCGGCCAGGGCTCCGGCCCTGTCTTCTCCTGTTAGATGAAAGCAGCTTCCTTCCCGCACCACCCAATCAGCGTTTTTAATGGCATTCTTAAAGGCAATTGGGTCCCGGGGGATCGCGATGATTTCGGCATTGCCACGGCCGATCCCGAATCCCCACACACCAGCCAGATTGATCTCGCATTCAGCCATTCGCTTGGCAAAGCGGGCCAATTCCCCCGACCGGTCCTCTGTTGAAATACCAAAATAAGTCGCTCGTTTAACATCCATGATTGTGTCTCCTCCGTTGTTATGGTTTGATACCAATTTGCCTTCATTCGGCTACCTGCGTCGGCTCCAGGGCGTACAAACCGTACGCCTGCGTCGCCTCCTCCTCGCCGCCTTGGTATCCTGTTGAATGCGAATTGGTATGAGTCAATACCCTCTCATCTTACTGCGATCTCGCCCTGTGTGCCCGTTTACTTCATATGAAACAAACAAGAGGGCAATGGCTGTTAATGATGCCACTATCCTTTTAAAATTGCAAAGGTGTTTTAAGCCCTAAAGATTGATTATGCATTCTAAATGTTTGACTTTGCATCCTGGTTTGATATAAATTATCACTATTATTTATATGGGCAGAGGAGGAGGAAAATGATATTTTTCACCGAACTTTCAAAGGCTCTGATCATTCCAACTTTCATTGTCAGCCTGGCAGGTTGTGGATCTTTTATGTCAAATTATGCTGATATAGATCCTCCATCTCCCTCCCAGGGCCAGCAAGAAGCATATATATCGGACCAGCCTTCAGATGGCCATAAGAAGGAATCGAAATATATACCCCACATAGACTCTTCTCCTACCGGAGAACACCTTCTGGATATATTCTTTATTGATACCCATACCGGATGGAAAGCTGGAAGCAGCGGCACTATATTTAAGACCATTGATGGCGGTAGAACCTGGGAGCTGCAAAATAGCGGGACAAAGGAGTGGCTCGACAGTGTATTCTTTGTTGATAAAAATAATGGATGGACTGTGGGAGCCAATGGCACCATACTTAATACTATTGATGGGGGAGGGGCCTGGAACCTGCAAAAGAGCGGCACCATAGAATGGTTAAATAAGGCATTTTTTATTGACAATAAAAAGGGGTGGATATCAGGAACCGGAGGGACCATACTTAAGACAGTGGACGGCGGATTAACCTGGGATCTAATGGTAAGCGGAGTAGATCTATCGCTAAATAGCATCTATTTTGTTGATAAAAGTGTTGGGTGGGCAGCAGGTACCGGAGGCCTAATTCTTAAAACGAGAGATGGCGGAACTACCTGGGAAAAAGAGACAAGTTTGACAGATGAGAGCCTTACCAGCATATTCTTCATAGATCCTTACAGAGGTTGGGGGGTCGGCGGTAAGGGGACAATCATCAAGACGACAGACAGTGGTGCAAAATGGAGTGTACAACCAAAAGAAAAACCAGAATGGCTCAGGGGGCTACATTTTATTGATTCCAATATCGGATGGAGTGTCGGGTCAGAGGGGTCGATACTTAAAACCACAGATGGAGGAACAACATGGGTTCCTCAGAAAAGTGGAATAACCGGCTGGCTCGACAGCGTCTTTTTCATCGATGCAAATAATGGTTGGGCAGTAGGCGCAAATGGGGCTATTATTAAAACCGCTGATGGCGGGGCAACCTGGGTATCTCAGGCGAGCGGAACATCAGAATCCTTTACAGGCGTCTTCTTTACAGACCCGGATACCGGATGGGCGGTTGGTGGCGCCGGAACTATACTCAAGACCTCGAATGGAGGTAAAAGCTGGAACCCCCAGCAGTCCGGCACCCCTCAATGGCTTAAAGGGGCCTTCTTTATTGATCGTGATGCCGGATGGGTGGTAGGCACGGCAGGGACTATTATCAGGACTACCGATGGCGGGACAAGCTGGGAACAACAGAAGAGCGGTACTACTGTCAGGCTCAATAATATCTTCTTCATAGAGTCTAACATAGGCTGGACAATAGGAAGTGATGGCGCCATCCTGAGGACTACTGATGGAGGATTAAATTGGGTTTATCAGGTAAGCGGTTCCAATAAAAGGCTTAATAGTCTTTTTTTTGTTAATAAAGATATAGGCTGGGTGATCGGAGCAAATGGGACGATTCTTACGACAGGAAACGGCGGTTTAACATGGGCTCCCCAGAAGAGCGGGTCAAGAGAGGCATTAACGGGCATCTTTTTTGCCGATAAAAATAATGGCTGGATAGTCGGGACCAATGCCCTCATACTCAAAACTAAAGACGGTGGGCAGACATGGCAATCTCAGAGGCTTGCCAGTAACTCCTGGTTTAAGGCCCTGTCCTTTGCGGATGCCAGGAGAGGATGGGCAGTAGGAACCAACGGAACCATAGCCAGAACAGTTAACGGGGGCGAGAGCTGGGATGTCAAGAACACCTCCACTAATGAGACCCTCTATTCTGTCTTCTTTGCAGATCCTGATAGAGGCTGGGCAGCAGGAACCAGGGGAGTAATACTTAAGACAGTTAATGGCGGGTTAGATTGGAAATTACAAAAGGATCTAGTTATTGCCTCTGTTCCCGCAACTGTTGCCATTGTACAAGATTCCTCGGTCCAGTTAAATCTTCTTAAGGTATCTAATCCTGGAATAACATCTAACGTGCCAGCAGGATGGAGAAATGAAAACCTGGACCATATCTTCTTTGTAAATCCTGAAACAGGCTGGATAGTGGGTACAGGCGGCATCATACTAAAGACCACAAATGGCGGGGCAAAATGGGAACCACTAGCAAGCGGGATCACGGCCTCCCTTAACGGGGTATCCTTTACGGATCCGAACACAGGCTGGCTTGTCGGGTCTAACGGGACACTCCTCCACAGCACCGATGGTGGTACAACCTGGAAAGAGTACCCAAGCGAAACACCGGTAAGGCTCAATCATATCTTTTTTGTAAATCCCACAACAGGATGGGCATCGGGCGGCAACGGCACAATAATAAAGACTGTTGATGGCGGAAAGACCTGGAACTTCCAAAAAACCGGGCTTGAGTTAAGTATCAACCATATCTATTTTGTAGATGAAAATGTAGGTTGGGCTATCGGGGTAAATGGCACCATCCTCAAGACAACGGATGGCGGGGCAACATGGAATGTCCAGAGGAGCGGGACAAAGGAATGGCTTAAGGGACTTTTTGCCATTGACAAAAACAGGACATGGGTAACTGGTACAGACGGAACAATCCTTAGTACCACCGATGGCGGCGCAACATGGATTGCACAAAAGAGTGGGACAAAGAAATGGGTTAAGGCTATCTATTTTATCAACGGAGATACTGGTTGGGCAGTAGGGATCGGTGGCACCATTCTAATGACCACCGATGGCGGAAAAAACTGGACCCCCCAGAAGAGCGGTACAGACGAGGAGCTCTATAGCGTATCTTTTATTGATTCAATTAAGGGTTGGGTAGTTGGAAGAAAGGGTATTATCCTAAATACCAAAAATGGAGGCACAGATTGGACCGTTCATAGGATCGGACAGCCATGAAAAAGGTTGAGGTTTAGGTTGAGGTTTAGAAATAGCTTAATCTTTGCTTTAGCCTCGACTTTCATTTCTTTTGTTGTCCATGCAAATGAAGTCTATGTAACCAATCAGAAGTCTGATTCCGTATCTATCATTGATACTAATACCCGCAAGGTACTAGAAACAGTAAAAATAGCAGGCTGGTTCCCGCATAATATAGTCTTTACACCGGATGGAAGGGAGGCATGGATAGCAAACCTGGGGTCTGCAAATGTATCTATTATGGATACATCTACCAGAAAAATTAAAATGACCCTACCTCCAGGAGGTTTATGTGAAGGAGATATTCATCCAAGGGGACCAAATTCAGAACCTAAAGGGATGCCTGTTAATTGTAGCAGAGTCCATGAGGTAGCTATACGACCTGATGGCAAGTTTGCATATATAACCAATCTGGATTCCGATTATATCTGGGTCTTTGACGCAATAACAAAAAAAGAGGTGGGCCGTATTAGATCTGGCAGCTCGGCCAGGATGGTCTTTTCAAGGGATGGCAAACTAGGCTACGTAGTGAGCAGCCACAGCCAAAACATACCTGTAGTGGATACAGACGCAAATAGGGTGATCGGGGAGGTTCCTATTGGCAGGGGGGTCTTTGGGCTTGCAGTATCACCCGATGATAGGTTCCTCTATATAACCACCGGGAAGGATAATCACCTGATAATATTTGAGGTTGGCACACAAAAAAAGGTGGCAGAGATAAAAGTGGGGAATGACCCTCACACAGTGGTTGTCAGCCCTGATGGAAAATGGGCCTACGTCACAAACAGGGATGATAACGAGGTGGCTGTTATCGATACCACAAAAAGAGAGATTAAAAATAAGGTAAAGACAGGCGCAGCGCCTGACCTTGCCGCCCTAGTCGGTAAATATCTTTATGTAACTAACCGGAAGGATGATTTAGTCTCTGTGATAGATACAGAATCTCTCGCCATCGATGCTGTTATACCATCCGGAAAAGAGCCTCACGGAATAGCAGTAAGGCCATGATTCTAGTAATTAAGGGGTCAATTGGCGAGGGGTTATATAAATTATCTATAAACTCTTTGAAATCTATTACACGGAGATTATCGCGGATAGAATAATGGCTCCCCATATTTATCTACTCCAAACCTTCTGATTATATCCTCACCTTCACCAGATGTGACAAATTCAGCAAATGCCTTTGCGCCTGTATTATTTACCAGAGAAAACCTTTCAGGGTTGACCTCTATAATAATATATTGATTAAAGAGGAGGGGATTCCTATCTACCAGGATATCAAGCCTTATCTTATCTTTTAACATCAGATATTCCGGCCTATCGCTCAGGGCATAGCCAGATCTCGAATCTGCAACCCTTATAAGGTCCCCCATATCATTTGCATGGCTTATATACCATTTCTCATCCGGAACTATACCTGCCTCTTTCCATATCCTCTCCTCTACCCTTTTTATATCCCGGCAATTGTTACATGAGACAAAGGGGTATCCACCCTTTGCAATCTTTTTAAATGCCTCAAACGGGTCTCTCCCCCTTATCCTGGCAGGATCATCTTTTGGGCCGATTATTACAGAAAAGTTGTGCATAATCTCCCGTCTATCGACCCCAAATCCCTCGGATAGAAGCCTTGCCTCAAGATCAGATGGAATATGCGTTGAATTGATGAATAAGAGATCAGCCTTTCCTGATCTCCCTATATCTATTATCCCTTCATCAGTTTGCTGGATAACATTTATACGAAAAGGCATCTTCTTCTCGAAGAGAGGGATAAAATAGCTTAGGATACCGGAGTGGTAGATGCTTTGAGATACAGCCATTGTTATCACCCCCTCCTCAGCATAAGAGGATGAGAAGGTTACTATGATAAATAGAGCGGAAAGGGCCTTGATAGCTGATTTGATCATAAGATGGACCGGCTCATCACTCAAAGATCTCCTTTAGCGGGATTTCAAGGCCAGCAAAGACAGGGGAATGGGGGATGTTATCCCGGATGATCTCCTGGTGTCTTCTGTTTAGTGAAGGTACCATATGTCTTTCTCCATCAATTATCTCGTATCTCTTCTCCCCCGGCATAAGGAGATAGTCCTGGTATGTGAATTTTATAGAAGATTTTTCATCTCTTGATCCCCACTAATGCAAGATTATTATTAGGGATAATAGTATCAAAGGTATATTACAAAAGGCAAGAAGGGGTACCCAAGTGGGTGTGCGACAAATTTGTTGGTATGACTCAAGCACACGACCTATACTCCCAAA
>ERZ1292645.552-Hain-H14-02um-R2-552-length-13101-cov-12_pt1 | contig 13101 bp, 17 predicted proteins | sample MGYA00564401_ERZ1292645 | MGnify/ENA primary metagenome ERZ1292645 (study PRJEB36523, sample SAMEA6512644) | groundwater metagenome | collected 2019-01-09 | study: AquaDiva: Metagenomics assemblies of 32 groundwater samples | reverse complement strand
AAATTTAATTTCTGGGATAAAAATCACTGAAAATATGAATATCCACGCAACGCCAGATTATTAGTAAATATTATATGTTTAGAGCCGAAATTGTTGGTTATCAAGATTTTCCGAATATTATGGATGAATTGAACCAGTTTAGAGAATTATTAAGGGAAAATGGATTTCGACTGATAGACTTAAGAGCAAACACCCGAACTATTGCAAACTTTCAATCCTACACTAATGTTATTACTTATATAGACAGGAATACAGAAGAAAAAACAATAATTATGCCTATCTTTCCAAACGAAAATGGAGAGTATAAAATTGAGGGCCTTAATTTAGAGAATAAAATAATTTTTGAAAGTCTCGGCTTTAAAGTTAAAACGGTAAATGATAAAGTGTTCAGAGGCAGTGGGAATATCCGTTGCCTTATCAACTTAGCCAATGCCTTAGACCCCTCAAATGTATGTCCAATAGCATAAGGTATTTTATAATAAGAAAGATGAAGATGTCCTTAAAGCATAAAATATTAAAGTACTAGAAAAATTTCAAAATTATGAAAATAGTATCACTATTGCCAAGCTCAACTGAGATTGCCTTTGCATTAGGACTTGGAGATTACATGGTGGGAGTTTCTCATGAATGTGATTTTCCTGAAGAAGCAAAATTCAAACAAGTGCTAACCAAAAGCAAAATAGATTCCTTAAAAAAAAGTGGGGAAATCGATAAGGATGTTATGGCTCTTGTAAAAAATGGTTTAAGTGTTTATAATATAGATGAAAACAAGTTAAGGCAATTACAACCGGATATTATACTGACTCAAGACCAATGCGAAGTCTGTGCAGTTTCACTAAAAGATGTGCAACAGGCAACAAGTAAGTTAATTTGCAATGCTGAAATTATTTCATTAAAGCCATCAACTTTGAATGATATTCTTGATGACATAAAAACAATAGGAAAAGCAACAGGTAAGAGAATCAAAGCACAAGGATTAGTACAAGCTCTTCAGTCAAGAATAGATCATATCAGGCACAAGGCTAGAAATTCAGCAGATAAACCGACAGTGTGCTGCATTGAGTGGATTGAACCATTGATTTGTGCAGGCAACTGGGTGCCTGAATTGGTTGAAATTGCAGGTGGCATAAATATTATAAGCCAAAAAGCACAGCATTCAAAAAAATTGGAGCTCAAAAGAGTTTTGCAACTAAATCCAGACAAAATTATCATTTCGCCTTGTGGATTTAAAACAAAGCAAACATTAAACGATATGGATTTGCTGACAAACAAACCAAAATGGAAAGAACTCAAAGCCGTTCAGAATAATGAAGTCTACATTGTAGATGGAAATTCATACTTCAATAGGCCAAGCCAAAGAATAGTTGACACATTGGAAATATTAGCTTCAATAATTCATCCTCAATTATTTTCTGAAAAAAAGGAATTAGCATTCAAGCTTAATGAATTAAGTAAATAAAAATTAATCAAACCGAAAAATATTTAAATGGTTGTTAAAAATAATTAACATATGTTAAAAATAATTAATGATTTGTCCCCTTTCTTTGAGGATTGCTACAGAAGGATTAATGTAAGGGAGTATGCCAGATTGATACGTGTAACGCCGCCTACAGCGTCAAAGATGCTGGATTATTACGCCAGCGAGGGCCTGTTGCTCAAATCCAGGTACAAGAATTATATACTCTTTTACGCAGACAAGAGCAGCAAAATACTCATATATCTATCAAGGATATACTGGCGCCAAAGATTGAAGGAATTGATAAATTATATGGAAAAACAACTTGTCAGTCCCGCAATAGTGCTTTTCGGCTCTCTTTCAAAAGCTGAAGTTAAAGAGGACTCTGATTTTGACTTAGCAATTTTTGCAAACAAACGGAAACTTGACATAAAAAATTTTGAAAGCAAGCTAAAGAGAACAATTCAGCTGCATTGGTTTAAATCTCTATCAGAAATAAAGAATAAGGAGCTGGCAAACAATATAGCAAATGGTCATATTTTAATGGGAAGATTAAAGTTGTAAAATGGACTGGGAAGAGTGCTGCAGCAGAAGAATAGCTAAAGAGGTGAGTCCCGATATAGATATGATTGCTTCATTGGTTAATTCCAGCAAAAATAAGCTCGAATCTGAGAGCAAGCTCGAAATGAGCAATGTAACGACCGCTTCAAAATTATCACTAGCTTATGATTCCTTAAGGGGGCTTCTCGAAGCCTTGGCGCTTAAAAACGGCTTCAAAGTTTACAATCATGAATGCTACACTGCATTTCTGAAGGAAGTAATTCAAAAAAGCGCACAAGCAGATGGTTTTGATGAAATAAGAAAGGTAAGAAATGCAGTAAATTATTATGGGAAAGACTTATCCACCGAAGAATCTCAGGAAATTATTTCAAAGATAAAAAATCTGAGAATTTTTATAGACAATTTGTTAAATGAGCAAATTTAAAAACAAAAAACGTATTCTTTGATTTATGATTGGTGCGATGCTTTGAATACGACTGCAATAATGTGACTTAGTAACTGATAGATGAACGCAGTAACTCCCTTTACCCTTGAGTAGAGGAAAATTTATCAAAAACCGCGAGGTTTAAAATAGATGAAGATTGCAATTATCTCCTCTTCCAAAGACCAAGCAGGAATCAATATAAGAAACAATTTGATTGAAGCATTTGACTTTGAAAAAACTAATGAAAAATTTGAGAATAATGAAGTTTATCTAAACACTAAAATAAAAAATAAAATAATAAAATTATATTTGATAAATGATGAATTGATTTTCTCTGAAAATATTGACAAAAAAATTGACGCTGATTCATTTGTCTTTGCCTCAAAGCACCGCTCCAAGGAAAACACGCCAAGCTTTGCAGTCCATCCAATCGGAAACTGGGACAAAGCGGAATTCGGCGGGATAGAAAGAAAATTGTGCCCTTCGTCAGCCATTTTGTTGAAAAACTTATTTTTAAAGTTGAATAATATTGCAAAAGAAACAAATTACGAGCTAACGATGGAAGCAACACACCATGGCCCATATGTCGAGAAGCCAGCTGTTTTTGTTGAGATTGGAAGCACAGATAAGGAGTGGAATGATAAGTTAAATGGGGAGATAACGGCAAAAACTGTTATGAACGCGCTAAAAATTGAGGGCCAAAATTATGAAATTGCAATGGGGGTTGGAGGGCCGCATTACTGCGTAAACTTCAATAAAATTATGTCGAGGACCGATATTGCAATATCCCATATTTGTCCGAAATATATGCTTGAAAAATTAGATGAAAATTTATTAAAACAAGCGATTGAAAAAACATGTGAGAAAGTTGACTGTGTTATTTTGGACTGGAAAGGGCTTGGCGCAGAAAAGCAGAGAATCTTAAAAATTTTGGAAAAAGTGAATATTAAGTTTAAACGAACTGACAAGCCCATTCGAAATATTTAAATATAGGCATATTGAGGTCGTATTGTATGGGATTAAGGTCATTTTTCTACAAATTCGTTCCGGAAGTTTGGTATCAAGGCCCTCAGTTGAGGACTAATGCTGCAAGAATGTACCTGGATGCGGTTCTAACAAACAGAAGAAGGGGCGCTTTAAGATGGGCTATAAGACAGCTGACAAAAGTCTATAGTGAACAGCAATTGTCTTATTTATATGGGAAGTATATCCATAATCAAAACCCATCTAGGCTGAGTGTTGCGATTTACAAATTCAGACTGAGGAGGTTTATTAAGGGGTTTGTAAAATGCTATAATGTATTCTCTATTTATTACCGAGATTGCATTTCCAAACTTTCTGATATTTTGACCAGCGGAGAAAGGGAGGAATACAAGCAGCTGACTGATATAGAGGTTTTGTTCCAGGCAATGAATAAAAACAGGAATAAACTGCTTTTTCCGAAGGGAGTTCTTACGATGTTTAAGCAGGATATATGGAGGCTTGCTTCTGATTTGAATAGTAATTTGAAACGAGCAACAACTTCTGCAACGAGAGTTTCTAGAGACAAACATCCTGTGGGTGCAGGAATTTTTTCCGGAATCAGATGGAAAACGAAGAGCAGAATATTGAGGAGCGTACAGAAAATCACTAAGCTGTTTGATAGCAAATTATCAAATTTTAGAGAACTTTTTACAGAAGCAATGCGCCAGCTTCAGTCACAAGAAAAGGTTGGGCAGGAATTCCCCGCGCTCTTGATTCAAATATTCTTGACCACAGAGCAGGCCGACAAGGAGTTGGCAGAAATTTCAACAGAAGTCCAGGAGCTTCTCGAAAGGCAAGAAAAAGAATTTGAGCAGGTAAGCAGAACAGCAAATAGTCTTGCTCAGTATTTCCAAGGTGAGATTAGCCAAAATCAGGAGTTAGCAGCCGTGCTGAATGACATCAGTGAACTGAAGAAAAGATTGCCTGAAATAGAATCTATGCAGTATAAGAACTTAAAAGCTCTTTTGGTGGAACTTAAGAAATTGATAAATGAAGATAATAAATTATTCGTTGCTATGGAAGAAAATTTTATGTGGGCCACCAATCAACAAACCAAAGAGCTAAAAGCAGCGTAAAAGTACATTTACTTTTTCTTCTCTTCCTTCTTCGGAGCTTCTTTCTTTGCTTCAGCTGCTGGAGCAGCTCCAGTTGCCGGCTTTCCCTCTCCACCTGTTGCAGCTGCCGCACCCTCAATAGGCAATAACTCCTTAATCATATCATCTGGAATTCCAGCCTGCACAAGCTTTGCCTTAATCTCTCCTCTAAGTTTGCCAGCCATCTGCGCAATAATCTCCTTGGCAATTTTCTCAAATTCTGCTTTACGCTTTGCAAGCTCTTCTGCCAATCTTTTCTTTTCTTCTTCAAGCTTTGCAAGCTCTTCTGCTGTTAATTCAGTTTTCTCAAGCCTTATCTCATCGTCAAACATCCCGGCAGCAACATCCTTCATCGTTTCCTTCGCCGACTTCCCCTCTACAAGGATTCCCATTGACTGGCAAGTTCCTATAATTTCCTTGACTTTTTCCTTTAGGGATTTGCCAAGGGTTGCAGTTTCCTTCATCTTTGCTATTTTAATAACTTGTTCTATTAGAATGTCGGCAACCATTTCGTGCTTTGCCTTCCCTGAGGCTTTTTCCAGATTGGCTTCTTTCTTTATCAAGCCAGAGGCAGGAGGGGTTCCAATTATAATCTCAAAAGCCTTTGTATCAGAATCTACCTTGATTTTGACAGGTACTTGCATGCCATTAAATGCGCTTGTTTTCTTATTGATTTCAGCAATAACCTGACCAATGTTTACCCCTAAAGGCCCTCAAGCCTAGATTTTATTTAATCTATAAAGCCGGACCCATTGGAGGGGCTGCAGTCGCTTTGCCTCCATCAACAAGAGCTTCTACAGTTTGTGTAGCCATCTTGTTAGTTTTGTAGTTGTCTTTAGTAATTTCTGATTATTTATAAAGATTTCTTGTTCTTGATTTAAAATTTAGCCTACAATCCTTCTTCCCAGGTTTCATCTTCTCTCTTTTCGGGCTCTGATTCTGATTCTCTTCTTATTACTTTGACAGCATCCATCTTGACTGTTATAGGGATTGGGACAGCAGCCTCAAGCAGTTCCACTACAACTTCTTCTTTGGTTTTGTCTATTCTTGTTACCTTCGCATTCTCTCTCTTGAATGGCCCGCTGATGATTTCAACAATATCATTCTTCAGAATGTTCATCTCATGCTTTACCTGCTCAAGCATGTGCTCTATCTCGGCGTATTTGACGGAATGGGCCAAAATCCCCCTTGCATAGGGAATGTTAAAAGCTGCCTGCTCGGCATCTGTCTTAGTGGCAGCTTCTATGAAGATATACCCCCTCATTCCATGCGGCCTTATGACCGAATAAACTTCAAGTTTTTTCTTGGTTGCATTGCTGGTGACAAAATCCATAACCTGATCTTCCCGATTTGCAGTTGTCCTCAGCGCAAATATTGTTTCGTCTTCTCTTGGCATTTTGATGTTGAAACTAGCAATTATTTTTTAAAATAAAAATCCGAGATATATATATACTTTTGGGTTTTATAAGAGTTTATAAATGTTATTGAAAAAACATCAGCTTAAACATCTGAACAATAAATCCAATCAGGCCAATAATCAAAATCCCAAGGCCGCTTACTTTAACAATAGTCTTGAACTCAATTGCATCCGGCTTTTTCGTGACTTTCAGTACCCTAAGGCACTCTCCGATAAAGGATTTTATCTTGAACTTCCATGAGTTTGTGTCTTGTTCTTGCATTTTGGCTATTGATTTAAAAAAATTAACTATTGAAAATCTTTTTTAAGTTTTCTTAATCCAAAAACTCGATTCCAAGATGCTGCTCAATCTCTTTCTTCTTCTTTTCTGCAGTTCTTTTGCTTGAGCCAAAAATCTGGGAAGATTTGACTCCGGTTACTATAAGCATAGTCCTTATTGTCTTTTCCATGTCCTTGTAGATTTGGGCACCCCAGATGACTCTCGCATCCTCGTCAAGTTTTTCTGTTATTGTCTCGACTACTTTCCTTGCTTCATCAAGTGTCATGTCTTCCCCGCCAATTACGTTTATCAATGCCCCATTTGCGCCTGAGATGTCAACATCGAGCAACGGATTGTTTATTGCCTTTTCAACTGCCTCAACGGCCCTGTTTTCCGTGTCGCTCTCTCCAACTCCAATTAAGGCAACTCCGCCACCCTTCATTACAGCCCTTATGTCTGCAAAGTCCAAATTCACCAAGCCAGCTTTTGTTACAAGCTCAGCAATGCCCTTAACAGCATTAGTCAGGATTTCATCAGCTACCTTGAAGGCAGTGTGCAATGGCAGCTCTGGCGCCAAATCAAGCAGCTTATCATTTGGTATAACGATTAGAGTGTCTGCAACCTGCTCCATTTTCTCCAGGCCAACAACAGCATTCTCATATCTTCTGTGACCCTCCATTGAAAAAGGCATAGTAACAACACCCACTGTTAAAGCTCCAAGTTTTCTAGCTATTTCAGCAACTACCGGCGCTGAGCCAGTTCCAGTCCCGCCTCCCAAGCCGCACGTCACAAAAACCATATCGCAATTCTGAAGCGATTTCTTAATTTCAGACTCATTTTCGCGGGCAGCTTCTTCTCCAAGACGCGGCTCAGAGCCTGCGCCCAGTCCTTTTGTCAGCTCTCTTCCTATCAGAATCTTCTTATTGGCAGTTGTATAAAGCAAATCCTGGGCATCGGTATTGACAGCTATAGTCTCAACCCCTATTATGCCAACTTCGCTCATTCTGTTGATGGTATTATTGCCGCCGCCGCCGCATCCAACCACTTTGATGGTTGCTCTTTGCCTTGCCAGCAGCTGCTCGAGCTCTGCGTCTATATCCTTAACATCCTTGTCCTGGTGAACTGGCTTTCTATCCAAAGAAAGCAGCTTGGGATTGTCATTGCTTAACTCGGCTTCCATTGCTTGTTCAATTAAAGTTGCCACATTAACCTCCTAATTTGTTATTAAAGAATGACTGAAGCTACTATTTAAATTTATTTATTTTTTCTCTTCAAGAATAGTAAAATTTATATTTTTTATATGCTTCATTGTCCTTTCAATAATTTTCTTGAATTCTTCTTGTGCCTTTTTAGGCATATCAGTTTTTAGCTTTATGTCTAAGGAGCCTTCCTTTAATTCTATTTCAGCGTTCTTTACGTTCAGATGTGTGTTCATAAGCGACTTAATTTTTTCATTGTCGTCATCAACAATCTTGTTTATCTTGACATTATAAACAACGTCCTTGCCTGCAAGCGGATGGTTGAAATCAACCAAGCATCTGCCTCCGCTGACTGTCCTTACGATTCCATAAATGCCGTCAATATTTAAATGCAAGCCTGGAATTGGCTGAATTTTTTGCTGGCTAAATTTGCTTGCAGGAATCAATTGTATAATCTTTGCATCTTTCCTGCCAAAAGCGCTTTCAGAGCCAATCTCAAATGTATATTCATGGCCTGTTTCCTTGCCAATCAGATGCTCTTCCAGAGCCTTTAAAAAATAATTTTCCCCGATGCATATTACGACAGGTGAGTAATCTGCGTTTTTATTATGCATGCCGTGTTCTTTTGCGATCTTTTCTTCAGTTGTGTCAAATACTGTGCCGTCTTCTTTAGTCCTTCCCGTATATTCAATCTCCACAAAATCGTGATTTTTTATAGTTGGCATCTACTTCACAATAAAAGAAGTATTTTTTTCCAATAGGAAATACGTTTTATTTAAAAGTTTTGTTGTTTGCCCTGTTCTTGTCTTTGCCCTGAAAAATCAGTCAATTACAGCAACAGATTCAGTTTGACCGCGTATGAAACTCTCCCGATTCCATTTCATTCCATCGGTAGTTTCTGTTCCAGTGATTTGGATTGCTTTGATGCCCTTGAGGCATAGGCTTCCTGAAGATTCTCAGAACATAAATTTTTCCCACTTCGTGGTCGGCTAAAATCAATTTATATGTGATTATTCTAGGATTTCTTCACGCCTAAAAATTTATTGTTCTCGAGAATCAACGACGCCACACTCGGCGGCGAAGCCGTCGGAGGAAAAAATGGCAAGAACAAATACAAATTGGTATGTGGTGGACTTATTCAAGGACAGGGCAGAAAAAATTGACTGCAAAGAACATTTCAACCCGAAGGAGTTTGACATTACTATTGAGAAGATTTCTACAGTAAGAAGAACAAGAAATGCTGCTTACAACATAAACTTCCACTTTGTTTGGATACCAAAGACTAGGGCAAAAATACTGGTTGAGCCGTTTAAGTCTGATGTAAAGGCTTTTCTGTTGGAAAAGTGTCAAGAGAAAGTATGGGACCCGCTGGCATTGCAAGTAATGCCTGACCATATTCATTTTTTCCTTTCAGCTCCACCGAAATGGGCGCCTTCAAAGATAGTGCAGGAGCTGAAAACACACAGCTCAAGGCTGCTGAGAAGAAAATACTCGATTATAAGGGAAATGAGGACATCAGATGACTTTTGGGCGTCTGGATATTATGTTGGCACAGCAGGACACATCACTGCAGAGAGCGTCGCAAGATATATTGCGGAGCAGAACAAAAAGCTGGAGAACAAATGGCATTTGTTTGACTTGGAGCCGTTTGAATATGATATTTTTGATGGTGAACTAAAAGTCCCAAAAAGCCAGTTTAGATTAAGCAATTATGTTTGATGCGCTTTGGGCGCATAGTGGGCATACATCTACCCCACTATCGTGGGAAGGTTTAAGCCCACAGATTCTAACCTCAGAATCAGCAGCATTCCTCCAGTCCCACCTTGGATCAAGGACTTTACCATCTTTAACAACTTTTCCTTCAATCTCCAAAAGAAAGAGATTATATGGGAATTTGCAAATGCTATCAACTTTTATCAATAATTTTGCACCTTTTTCTCTTATTACTTTCTTAGCGGTTATCCACCCTAACACATTAGTAGTTTGAGAATAATCCTCGTTCATGCTTGCAAGTAAATAATCCAAAAAAGGGATTGGTAGTAGTGGAACTTCAACTCGTAATGGATAGCCTAAGTGTTCAACAGAATCGTCAAACCCCTTCTTTACACTTTCTCTTGTCCCTCTTAATATTAACTCAATACCAAATCCGATTTTGCCTATACCATGCCCAGTATTCCTCTGAGGTATTTCACGGCTTGGCTCGAAATAAGTTCCTCCCACACTTAAACTCACTTCACCATTGCCTCTAACAAGTGGTTTAAAATCCACATCGCGTTGGAAGTTTATGCTTTTCCTATATGCCTCAAAATCTTGTTTTGTTATTAAAGGCATTCCAGTTAAGGCTGCAGATAAATCATCTAATTGCCTGAGTTTTTGACCCCATTCCATACCTGTAACTCTTCCACCAAAATACGAATTTATTCGAGTATCAAATAACTCTTTGTGTCTGTGGATATATAGTATATCTGAAGGCGCACCCATATTTTGATCAAGAACTTGTCTGATATTTCTTAAATTGTCGTAGGAACCAACTAATGTTACTTCGCACGCATCATTGGTGTTTCTAAATGCAACCCTTGTTGTCGGTCCTAAATAACCTAAGAATTGTCTTTCCATTTCACATGCTTCAACTTGTTCTGAAATTTTCATTACTTTTTTTCCAATGTCTTCAGGAGATGCAGAGCATCCAATATCCGCAAAACCGCCGCCACCTTTTGAACGATATGAAAAGCTTCTTGTGCTAAGAATTCTGTTCCAAAAATAATCAGCGTACAATCTGACAAGTTCATCTTTGCCTACTTGTCTATCATACAAAACCTTCTGAGTTATCATGAAAGTAAAATAAAATTAATTATTTGGAAATATTCTTAACATAAGTTCCTAATATTTTAGTTGCAGAATAACCTCCAATTTTTTCCGATGTTGGTCGAATCAGCACTTTTGATCCTTGAGAACAAAGGTCATAAAAAGTCCTATCATCATAAGTGTTAAAAACTCTTGCGGCCTTTCCTCTCATTGTTTCCAAACTAGTAGACATCCAACTAGCATATATCTTGGGTTGTCCTAATGCATTAATTGCTGATACTAAATCCATTGTAACATCTCCAAGAAAAGAAACATCTGAGTCGCCTTCTAGTTCTACTATGCCTAAGACCTGATTTCCTTTACCAGCAACTCTTGCAGACTTTACAATTCTTATAGTACTGACATTACCCATTAAATCCGATAATTCTTGTCCACTTACCATAATATTCTAGGAAAATACGCATGTTATAATAATCCTTCGTTAGCTACTACTTGCAAAAGGCAATAATTTGGTTTGTTAACTTAAAATTAAAGAATTCCCATACCACCATAGAACATTTTAGGACTTTTTCCTTTGAATGAAACCAACAATTCTTTCAACAACCTCATTCACGCTCAATTTTGAAGTATCAATCACAAAATCATACAATTCCTTGTTTGTATAATCGACATTATAATATTTCTTGTACCTTTTCTTTTCGCTTGCCTCCCTTTTTCCCATGTTCTTTATTGTCTCTTCAAGATTATCGCTTTTTTCATGCTGCCTTTTGTCTTTTAAAATCCTTTGGGCCCTTATTCTTTCATCGGCAACAAGGAATATCCTAAAGCCTGCATGCGGAATGAAGAAGGCTGATAATCTGCCATCAACAACAAAATTGTCTTTAGAGTTGCCTAAGTTTTTTAGCGTGTTATCAAGTTTAAAATCAATGGAGGTGTCTTTTTCTGCAAGATTATTAAGCTCCAGCAATGATTGGCCCCTTTCCACTGCCATGCTCCTCATCAAATCTCCGATTGAGTAGTGCCTTAAACTTAATCTTTCAGACAGTAATTTTGCAATCGTGCTTTTTCCAGAGCCTGCTTTTCCTGATATCGTTATTCTCATAAATCATTGATTTAGCAATGGATATAAAAAGATTTTTATATGTCGAAAATATACCATTAGTCTATGACTGATGGACGTAAGTCAAAGGTACTTGTACATTATGGTATATTTTCGAGCATGCTCAAAAACCACCGTCTATGCACGGGATGGCTTACAAGGCTTAAAGCCTATCATGCCGCCCGTCTATGACTGGTGGTTTTTGACATAATGAATTTTTATTTTTACTAACTGCAAAAGATATAAGAATATAACGAGGTTTTTATAGATGAAACAAACACTGCTCGATAAAGTTAACATCTTTTTGCTAAAGAAAAGCTTTACTATTAAGAATTTAACAAGGACATGTTTTGATATACTTGCGAGAAAAGATGAGCAAATCCTGCTTATCAAGGTTCTTGAGGACGCAAATTCAATCAGCAGGCAATTCGCGCAGGAGATGATTTCCGTTGCTTCCTACATTAACGCATCTCATTTGATTGTGGCTGAGAAAGCTGGCAACAAGCTGGAGGATAATGTAGTTTATTCAAGATTTGAAATTTATACCCTAAACCTAAACACATTCATAAACTGCATTAATAATAAGTTTCCATTTATCAAGCGAGGGCATGCAGGCCTGACAGCATCCTTAGCAGGCAAAAAGTTAAAGGAGAAAAGGGAAGAACTTGGATACTCCTTAAATGCATTGTCCAAGAGGATAGGCGTATCAGCCAGAATGATAACTAAGTACGAGAATGAAAACTCAAAAGTCACCATTAACAGGGCATTGAAGCTATGCAACTTGTTTGGCCATGAAGTTTTCAACGAGGTCAATATTTTTGGGCTTCAGGAAAATTCCGATAGCAGGACTGAGGCGGTTGCCCCAAAAACCTGCGGAATTTTTGATGACGCTCGAAAATCAACGGTTTTTGACATTTCGAAGAAATATATACAGCTTGGCTTTGATGCAACTGAAACAAAGAAAACTCCCTTCGATATAATCGCAAAGAAAGACAAGGAACTGATATTGACAGAAGTCAGCGACAATGTGAATCCCCAAATGGAGTCGTTATCGAAGCTGCTGGAAGCTGACAACTTGGTGATTTTTAAAAAGAAGAAGCCAAAGAATATACCCTCTTTGACCAGGAAGGAGTTTATGGACTTTGAAGAAGCTAACGATCTTGTGAAGTTCCTGAAAGGGTTTTAGAATGTCGATGAATTGACGAACTCTTAACCGTTGAGATATTGTCCCCTGCTAACCGTTTTTATACCACTGTATTTTTGTAAACCATGGATTATATTAGCATTTTCCCATTCCACTAAACTTGTCAATTCAGTATCAGGAATTATCACAAGCGGGCTTTTAGATACTTTTTGGGAGAACCTATCGCGTGTTTCAAGTGCGGCTAGAAGTGAATATGGTTTTTGAGAATCAGCAGCCCGGCCCATCATCTCAAGCATTCTAGGATCGGCCCTCAGTCTTCTAGTAAAAATATCCGAATCATAAATTTCGAAAAATGGAGCAAACACTTCCCATAATTTTTTAAAAGGACTTATTTCATACCCTTGTCTTAAATACTCTTTTGCCAAACCATTTCTTAATACTCTTCGAAGAGAAAGATAATGGTTTTGGTCTGTAGCAGGATCTGGTATGAAGATGCTGTTGTCTTTAATTTCTTGATAAAATCTTTTAGATGTTGGTACATCTGTTGAAACTAAAACATTAAGTAACTAAACTTTTGCAAATTCATTTATAAATAAAAATATAAGGAAGAACGTTCATTT
>ERZ1292645.320-Hain-H14-02um-R2-320-length-18228-cov-8_pt2 | contig 13105 bp, 11 predicted proteins | sample MGYA00564401_ERZ1292645 | MGnify/ENA primary metagenome ERZ1292645 (study PRJEB36523, sample SAMEA6512644) | groundwater metagenome | collected 2019-01-09 | study: AquaDiva: Metagenomics assemblies of 32 groundwater samples | reverse complement strand
GTTAAACTATACAAGATAAGAAAAATCTTGGAAGAACTAACGCAAAAATCAGGCAGGGGAACTGAACTAGTTAGCCTCTACGTTCCAAGAGGCAAACAACTACACGAAGTAATCAACAATTTGCGAGAAGAACAAGGAACTGCTGATAACATAAAATCGGATCTTACCAGAACTCATGTGGTAGACTCGTTATCGCGAGTCATCCAGAGATTAAAGCTTTACAAAGATACTCCTGAACGAGGCTTGGTAATTTTTTGTGGTGCATTACCGCCAGAAGGTGGAGGGCCTATTGGTAGCGAAGTTATAAAAATATATGAAATTGATCCGCCAAAAGAGCTTACAACATTTCTGTATCGCTGTGATGATCATTTTCATGTAGATATTCTAAAGGATATGTTAAAGGATGACAACTTAATTGGATTTTTGGCAATTGATGCAAAGGATGCGGGGTGGGGGCTGTTGTATGGAGATAAAATCGAAGTGTTAGGTGAAACAGGCTCTGGAGTTGCAGGAAAACATAGACAAGGAGGACAGTCTGCAAAAAGATTCCAAAAACTCAGAGAGATGGAATTGATGTATTATTTTAACAGAGTTGCAGCAACGACAAAAGAATACTTTATTGACATTTACCCAGTAAAAGGTTTGATAATATCAGGACCAGGTCCAACAAAAGAGGACTTTATCAACAACAATTACCTTGAATACAGACTACAAGACCTGATCATTGCAACCATTGATGCATCCTATTCAGGCTCAGAAGGAATCCGTGAAGCCTTTGCCAAAGCAGGAGAAATTTTATCAGATTTTAGATTGGTTGAAGAAAAACAACTAGTTGATGAATTGTTTAGGCATATTAATTCGCACACTGGACTTGGGACCTATGGATTAAAAGAAGTCATAAAACTCTTGCAAAATAATGTTGTTCAAACCTTGATTATTACAGATGATACAAACCTTTACAGACTTGAGGTAAAATGCAAGCGATGTCAAAATATTCAAGAAATCATAATTGAGCGTCCTCAACTGATTTCAAAAAAATCTGAACTGTTAAACTCACCTTGCACAAACTGTAAAAGCATGGATTCTGAGGCAACAGAACAAGATATTGTTGATTATCTGGAACTAATTGCAGCTAAAACTGGCGCTAAAATCGAAGTGATATCAGGCAAAGCAGAACATGGTGCAATGGTATCAAGTCTTGGGAAGGTTGCTGCCATTTTGCGCTATAATCCAAATCAATAGCACAGACGAATTTGTTTTGCAAGTTCGCTTAATTCATCATCTGTTGCAATTCCTCTTTTTGTCCAAATTGTACCCTTAGTTTCGTATCGTGGTATGATATGAACATGAACATGAGGAATGATCTGTTTTGCAGCACGTCCGTTATTTTGACCCAGACTAAATGCGTCTGCGTTTGTTGCTTTTAGAATAGCTTTTGCAATTTTTGGGATCTTTGAGAATAATTCTCCAACTTTGTTTTCTGACATGTCAACAATTTTTTCATAATGTTTTCGTGGCATCACTAAAGCATGTCCAACATCAATTGGATATTTATCTAAAAGTGCAACATAATTTTCATCTTCATAAATAAAATGGCCCAATTTCTTTCCTGCTAGTATGTCACAAAGAATACAATTCAATGAGAATTCAATTTCAATATTTTATTTATTATTATGGTATCGATTGAGTTAATTAGGGTACATATTGAGTTTTTTCACCCATGGGCAAAAAAGCAAAAGAAAACAAAGATGAAAGAGAAAGTTTTGCAGCAAAACGTGCAAAAGAAAAAAGAAGAAACACGCTAATTGCCATAGGTGTATTTGCTGGAGTTGCAGCAATTGTAGGATATTCAGCTTATGACTTTGTTAATTTAGGATCAGGTGCGCCTGGTGCGCCTCAAGGTGCAGGAGCTCTAGGCGATGAACACGAACATGCAGCAATTCTAGTACGAATCTTTGGTGACAAGTTTGATTTCTCGGGTCCATCTTATCAAATAAAGAGCAGTTGGATACACTTTGAAGGACAAGACGGCAATACAGTACATAGGCACGCATCTGGAGTAACATTGGGATACTTGTTTAACACATTAAGAATAGCGATAACAGACCAGTGCTTTGTATTTCCAGATGGAAAAGAGTTTTGCACAAATGATGAATATTCATTAAAGTTTTACATAAATCATAATCAGGTTCCAGATATACGAAATTATGTATTACAAGAAGACGATAGAATTCTAATTTCATATGGTAGTGAGACACCAGAACAAATCGAAGCGCAGCTTGTTGAGCTTGACTCACAGATAATTCTGAATTAAGCTGACACGTAAAGAAACTCTAAATTATAGTCAACTAAAATCAAGGTTGCATAACAATGGAAATTTCTAGCAGAAATGTAGTAGAAGGAACCGCCCGTGCACCACACCGAGCAATGTACAAAGCCATGGGCTTGACAGATGATGATCTAAACAAACCTTTCATAGGCGTATGCCACACTGGAAATGAAGCAACTCCATGTAACATTCACTTGGGAAGGCTAGCGCAAAAAGCAAAAGAAGGAGTAAGAGCGACAGGTGCAACACCGCGAGAGTTTAGCACCATAGCTGTAAGCGATGGGATAGCTATGGGGCATGAAGGAATGAAATCATCCTTGGTTAGCCGAGAAATTATTGCAGATTCTATTGAGCTTATGATAAGGGCTCATCAGTATGATGGTATTGTTGGAATAGCTGGGTGTGATAAAAGTTTGCCTGGTACAATGATGGCAATGGCAAGATTGAATCTTCCTTCAGTTTTTGTTTATGGTGGAACCATACTGCCAGGCATGTTTGATGGCAAGGCACTAACTGTACAGGACGTGTATGAGGCAGTTGGAGCATATGATGCTGGCCAGTTAACACTTGAAGCATTAAAAAATATTGAAAATTATGCCTGTCCAAGCGCTGGCTCATGTGGCGGAATGTTTACTGCAAATACAATGGCATCAATAAGTGAGGCTTTGGGCATTGCATTACCAGGAAGTGCAAGCCCACCAGCAGAAGACATGAGGCGAGAAAAGATGTGTTATGATACTGGTGTGGCAGCAGCTAAACTTATTGAGTGGAACATAAAACCACGAGACATTCTCACGTTTGAAGCATTTGAGAATGCAATAACAATGCTAAATGCCATTGGTGGCTCTACAAATGCAATTTTACATTTACTTGCAATATCAAATGAAGCAGGCGTAAAGTTAACCTATGATGATTTTGAGAGGGTTAGAAAACGAACACCACATCTTGCAGATATGAAGCCTGGTGGAGGGTATGTGATGATTGATCTTGATAAGATTGGCGGGGTTCCATTGTTGCTAAAAATACTGATGAAGAAAAATGTGATTAATGGAAATGCACTAACAGTGACAGGAAAAACTCTAAAAGAAAATATTGACTCGATGCAAATTCCGATGCCTGAAAATCAAAAAATTGTCAGATCAATAGATTCGCCAATACACAATGTTGGTACTGCAGTAATTTTACATGGCTCTCTTGCCCCAGATGGCGCTGTAGTAAAGATTGCTGGTGTAAAGATGTCAAAATTTACTGGAAAAGCCAAAGTGTTTGATAGAGAAGAATACGCATTTGATGCTGTAGCAAAAGGCGAAATTGATGAAGGCGATGTTGTTGTAATTCGTTACGAAGGACCAAAGGGGGGTCCAGGTATGCGTGAGATGTTAGCTGTGACTGCAGCACTTGTAGGACAAGGATTAGGGGACAGGGTTGCACTGGTTACAGATGGACGATTTTCTGGCGCAACAAGAGGTTTAATGATTGGGCATGTTGCTCCTGAGGCCTTTGTTGGTGGAAATATTGCACTTGTAAAAAATAATGACGAGATAAGAATTGATATAGAAAAAAACACTGTTGATTTAATGGTATCAGATGATGAACTTGCCAATCGTAGAAAACAATGGACTCAGCCAAAACCAAACTATACTAGTGGAGCCTTGGCAAAATATGCATCACTAGTAGGATCTGCAGCACAAGGTGCCATTACAAAACCTATCTAGTCACTAATTTTTGGACACAATAACTGATCTAGGATAATGAGAATCACAAAAAAATAACGTTCCAGAACGAGTGGTTTTCGCAGTTAAGCTAAAACCACCCTCAAGTCCCTTTCCACACACATTACAGTTTGTTTGCAAAGCCGTTGTTTTCAATTGTGGCTTTTTAGTGCCAAAATTCAGCTCATTATGGAGAAGTCGTTGTCTTTTTCTCACTGTAAGCTGTTGACTCATGACTATAGATCGCTTCCATTGCTTATAAAGGTACCGTACCTTACCGTAATTAATAATCAATATTTGTGCGTAGTATCTTTTTAGCCCTAGTTTCAAAATTTTAAATAGGGTTCAGAGTTCCTGTTCGGCATGGGTGGCCCTATTTGGACTATCAATTCCTAAAGTAATACCCCTAGAGGTAACTGGCACCCAATTTGAGATATATAACAAAATTTCTCGAAATTACTCGCATTCATTTCTCTTTGAATCATTAACTGGACCAGAAGAACTTGCAGAGACCTCGCTCATTGGATTTGATCCATCCATCGTCATAAAGGGTTATCATGATAAAGTCACAATTGAATCAAAAGATGGCAAAATAGAAACAATTCAAACCGATGACCCATTAAAAGTTCTAAAGCAAAAGATGGGAAAAATTTCAGAACAGTCTTACCGCTATCTTGGCGGTGCCGTTGGAGTAATAAATTATGATGCAATAAGATTATGGGAAAAAATTCCTCAGTCTCATAGAGTTGATGAGCCATTAATGGAGTTTGGGATATACACTGACGGTATCTTGTATGATAACAAAGAAAAAAAATCGCTCTACTTTTATTATGATAAAAACAGAGTTGATGAAATCAAGATTTCAGATACAGCATTTGAACAATTTAAAATCTTAGACATTAAGGTAAATCTCGATAACAAGAGTTTTACAAATATAGTCAACAAGACAAAAAAATACATCTACGATGGCGATATATTCCAAGGAGTATTATCAAGACGATTTAGCTTTGAAGCATCAGGTGATCATCTCAAAGTTTACAAGATGTTACGAGCCCTAAACCCATCGCCTTACCTTTATCATATAAAAATGAAAAATAGAATAATTATTGGTTCAAGTCCTGAGATGCTAATAAGAGTTACAGGAAATGTTGTAGAAACATTTCCAATTGCAGGTACGAGAAAAATAACAGATGATGAATCAAAAAATGAACAACTAAAACAAGAACTACTTCATGATGAAAAAGAAATTGCTGAACATACAATGCTTGTAGATCTTGGAAGAAACGATATTGGTCGTGTCTGCAAATTTGGATCTGTGCATGTAAATGAATTAATGGAAATCAAGCGATTTAGCCATGTACAACACATGGTAACCCATGTTGTAGGAGAATTAGATGAAAAATTCGACATGTTCGACGCATTTAAGGCAGTTTTTCCAGCAGGAACCGTGTCAGGGGCACCAAAGGTTCGGGCCATGGAGATAATCGATGAGTTAGAACCTGAATCAAGAGGCCCATATGCTGGTGCTGTTGGCTATTTTTCGTTTAATGGTTGCTGTGATTTTGCAATTGCTATAAGAAGCATATTTTTTGATGGCAAGAAAGGATTTGTTCAAGCCGGAGCAGGAATTGTGACTGATTCTATTGCTGAAAATGAAATCAAAGAGACAGAACACAAAGCAGAAGCCATGTTAGCTGCATTAAAGGAGGCAGCAAAATGAAATTTTTGATATTGGATAATTATGATTCATTTGTCTATAATATTGCACAAATACTAGGTGAATTAGGAATCAAGTCAGATGTGTTTAGAAATGACAAGATTACTTTAGAACAGATTCAAAAAAATAATTATGATGCAATAATAATTTCTCCAGGACCTGGAACCCCTGAGAATAAAAAATATTTTGGGATTTGTTCTGATGTAATTACACAGCTTGGGCCAAAAACACCAATACTTGGAATTTGCCTTGGACATCAAGGAATTATTCACGCCTTTGGTGGCAAAGTTGTAAATGCAGGAAATGTACGACATGGCAAGACAAGTCCAATTAAACACTTTAACGACACAATCTTTGAAGGAGTAAAAAATCCGTTTCGTGCAACTAGATATCATTCACTAGTTGGAGACAAAACGATAATCCCTGATTCATTAAAAATTACTGCAGTATCTGAAGATGACGGCGAGATAATGGGGGTCAGACATAAAGAATACCTAATTGAAGGAGTGCAATTTCATCCAGAATCAATTATGACAGTAGAAGGCAAGAAAATTCTTAGTAACTTTTTGAAGATGATCCAAAAATGATTACAGAGTTTACCACAAAGTTGGAAAAAAGATCCAATCTATCATATGAGGAAATGTCAAAGACCATGAATGAAATTCTTGGGGGGAAAATTTCAGACGAAGATACTGCAAGTTTTTTGAAAAATCTTACGACCAAAGGCGAAACCGATGATGAACTACTTGCCATGTTAGATATTATGCAAAAATTTGCAACTAACATATCTCCAAAATGCAATACTGCACTGATTGATGTGTGTGGGACAGGTGGCGATAACATGATGACATTTAACGTATCTACTGCAGCTGCATTTGTGATTGCAGCCTCAGGTGGAGCTGTGGCAAAGCATGGAAATCGCGCAGTTTCAAGTGTATGCGGAAGTGCAGACATTTTTGAATATTTTGGCTATGATCTGGATGCATCGCCTGAGCGAATTACGCAGATTATTGAAAAATTTGGAATAGGCTTTATGTTTGCACAGAAATTCCATCCTGCCATGAAAAATGTGGTCAAAGCACGAAAAATGATTGGTACAAGAACTGCCTTTAATCTTCTCGGCCCATTATGCAATCCAGCAAACGTAAAAAATCAATTGATTGGGGTTTTTTCAGAGAATTTTCTTGAACGAGTACCAAATTTGTTAAAGAAAAAAAATGCAAAGACGATAATGACTGTAAGATCAAAAGATGGACTAGATGAGTTATCTACAACATCAAAAAATCTTGTTTGTTTATTAAAAAATGAAAAAATTAAGACATTTGTTTTAGATCCACAAGAATTTGGTCTTAAAAAATCTGAAATTAAACAACTTCAGGTAACATCAAAAGAAAACGCCATTGATGCTTTTGTATCCGTTCTAAACTGCTCAGCAAACAAAGCAATGATAGAAACTACTGCACTTAATGCAGCTGGAGGTTTGATTGTTGCAAACATGGCAGATAAGTTCTCATCTGCAATAGATATTGCATTAGACACATTACAAAGTGAAAAAGCCTACAAGCTGTTCAAAGAATTCATTTCTTTTTGTGGCAACAAAAGTGTGTTAAAGGAGTTAGAAACATAATGCAAAACGTATTACAAAAATTGATTCAAAATTCTCAAAAAGCAATCGATGAAGGAGTTTATGAAATCGCTGAAAAATTACAAAAATCTCAAATGGATTTAATTGATTTAATCAAAAATAGCAATCATGCACCAATCATTACTGAAATAAAATTTTCTTCTCCATCACTAGGAAAAATCCGTACCGCATCAGATCCAATTGCAATAGCAAATTCAATGATAAGAGGTGGCGCAGTTGGCTTGTCAGTACTTACTCAACCATATCTTTTTGATGGATCACCAGAATTTTTTATCAAAATACGACAAAATGTGAAGGTTCCATTGCTAATGAAAGATATTGTGATAGATAAGATCCAAATCGATGCTGCTCAAAAACTAGGAGCAGACTATATTTTGCTCATAGAATCACTCTTCTATAATAGGCATCTAAAGGAAATTGATGAGTATGTAGATTATGCTCACAAAAAAAATCTCAGAGTTCTAATAGAATCACACACAAAAACCGAGTTTGAAAATTCACTTAAAACTAATGCAGAACTAATTGGCATTAATAATCGAAATCTTGACACCCTTGAAATAGACATAAAAACCACAAAAATTGTTCTTGATGGATTTGATAAATCAAGGATTATTTTATCAGAAAGCGGAATAGAGACTCCTAAAGATATACGATTTTTACATGACTGTGGTGCAAGTGCATTTCTTGTAGGCTCTAGCATAATGAAAAGCGATAATATCGAAACATTTGTGAGACAATTGGTGAATTCCATATGAAGAACATGTTACCCAAGAATGGCAGATTTGGGGAGTTTGGTGGCAAATATGTTCCTGAAACTTTGGTTCCTGCAATTGAAGAATTAGAAGAAAATTATCTCAAATTCAAAAATGACAAAGGCTTCAAAAAAGAACTAGATTATTATCTTAAAAGCTATGCTGGAAGACCAACTCCGCTTTACTTTGCAAAAAATCTAACCAAAAAAGTTGGTGGCGCAAAGATCTATTTAAAAAGAGAAGATCTTCTTCATGGAGGAGCTCATAAAATCAACAACACACTTGGCCAGGCCCTTCTTGCAAAGAAGATGAAAAAAAAGCGAGTTATTGCAGAAACTGGAGCAGGTCAACACGGCGTAGCAACAGCTATGGCTTGTTCATGTCTTGGCATAAAATCCGAAGTCTATATGGGATACAAAGACACAATCCGACAAAAGCTAAATGTTTTTAGAATGAATCTTTTGGGCTCAAAGGTCCATCCAGTAAAATCAGGATCTCAAACTCTTAAAGACGCAATAAATGAAGCAATACGCGACTGGATTACAAATGTAGAGACAACATACTATTTGTTGGGCTCTGCAGTAGGTCCACATCCATATCCTATGATGGTAAGAGACTTTCAAGCTGTAATTGGTAAAGAAATAAAAAAACAGATGAAAGAAATCACAAAAAAAATGCCTGATGCAGTAATTGCATGCGTTGGAGGTGGCTCTAATGCCATAGGCACGTTTTACCCGATGCTAGATGATGACGTAGAAATGATTGGGGTAGAGGCTGCAGGACATGGCCTTAGAACAGATTATCACTCTGCAACACTAAACGCTGGAAGTAGAGGAGTTTTACATGGCATGATGACGTATTTGCTACAAGACAAAGAAGGTCAGATTAAAGAAACACACAGCATTTCAGCTGGGCTAGATTATCCAGGCGTAGGACCAGAACATGCGTATCTAAAGGATACAAAGCGTGTAAGATATCGCAGTGCTACAGATGATGAAGCAATTGATGCATTTTTGTTACTTACACGAAGTGAAGGAATAATCCCTGCCTTAGAGTCTGCACATGCAGTAGCAGAGGCAATAAAAATTGCAAAAACTAGATCAAAATCAGAGTCACTTGTTGTTACTTTGTCCGGACGTGGTGATAAGGACGTCGAAGTAGTTGAAGAATATCTAAAGAAAAATGTCAAGAATTCAAGATAAATTTAAGGAGCTTTACTCCAAAAACGAAAAGGCATTGATTGGATACCTGATGACAGGATATCCAAATGAAAAAGATACAGTTTCAGCTATTCGTGGTTTGATTCAAGGCGGAGCTGACATAATTGAGCTTGGTTTTCCATTTTCTGACCCGCTAGCAGACGGACCAGTAATACAAAATGCTAGTACTATATCATTAAACAAGGGCACAAAACTTGAAAAATTTTTTAAAATTTTAAAACAAATTCGACGCGAAACAAAGATTCCACTAGTACTAATGACATACACAAACATTTTGTATAGTTATGGTTACGACAAGTTTCTTTCAAAAGTAAAAAGGTTAGGGCTTGATGGAATCATACTGCCCGATATGTCAATTGAGGAATCAAGCGAATATCTCAAGGCTGCAAGAAAAAATCACATTGATACGATCTTTCTTGTATCGCCAAACACCAATAAAGATCGAATAAAAAGAATTACAAAGGCAACAACTGGATTTTTGTATCTTGTTTCTATGTATGGAACCACTGGAATGCAGGGAAAAATTCAAAAATATACTATCAATGCAGTTAAAAACACAAAAAAAATTGTCAATGGGAAAATTCCTGTAGGAGTAGGTTTTGGCGTATCATCTGCTAGTGATGTCAAGCGTTTTGTGTCGCTAGGCGCAGATGCAGTAATAGTAGGAAGCGCGTTTTTGAGGCTTATTGAAAATACCCCATCTAACAAAATAGAATCAAGGCTTGCTTCCTTTACTAGACAACTAAAACAGGCAACAAAATCATAAATTTTGAATGAAAATAATTATTTTATTTAGAAAACGATTAAAAACAGGATTCTTCATACCCATATGTGCAGACAAAATTTATTTTCATAACAGGCGGAGTTATGTCTGGCCTTGGCAAAGGCGTAGTATCATCATCTATTGCAAAACTATTACAATTATCTAATCAAAAGGTTTCATGCGTCAAAATTGATCCATATCTAAACTATGACGCAGGAACGATGAATCCAATAGCACATGGCGAAGTGTTTGTCACCGAAGATGGCGGCGAATGTGACATGGATATAGGGAACTATGAGCGATTTCTAAACCAGAACATACCTAAATCACACAATATTACAACTGCCCAGATATACTCAAGTGTAATAGAGGCAGAAAGAAAAGGCGAATACCTTGGTGCCTGTGTGCAGATAATTCCTCATGTAACTGATGCAATAAAAAATCGCATACGCAAAATCGCAAAAGACGAAAATCTCGATATGCTTGTAGTCGAATGTGGAGGAACAGTAGGAGATATTGAGAGCCTTCCTTTCCTTGAAGCGCTAAGACAAATGCGCGTCGAAGATGGACCTCAAAATGTCTTTTTTGTACATGTTACACTTGCACCCTCACTTGATGTTGTTGGTGAACAAAAAACAAAACCAACACAACATAGCGTTCAAGAATTACGAAGAATAGGTATTCAACCAGACATACTTACTGTAAGATGCACAACGCCACTGCAAGATGTTGCCAAGACAAAAATTGCCTTGTTTTCAAATGTTTCGGTTAATGATGTTTTTTCATGTCATGACGTTTCATCAATTTTCATGGTGCCACAGACATTATATGATCAAGGTATAGTGGATCTTATCTTTAAAAAATTTGCAAAGGTAGGACTTGTAAATGCATCTGCTAATTGGGATAAATGGGATTCTATCGTAAAATCACTGCAACCTGCCAACAATAAAGTAAGCATAGCAATGGTTGGAAAATATGTTACCTTGGCAGATAGCTATGTCAGCGTAAACCAAGCATTAGTACATGCAGGGGCAAAGATTGGAAAGACAGTATCTATTGAGTGGATAGATTCTGAAACATTAAATGGAAACATTGAGAATTTAGCAAAGTTTGATGGCATTTTGATTCCAGGTGGATTTGGAGTGCGTGGTTCTGAAGGAATAATAAAAACAGCAAATTTTGCACGTGAAAAAAATATTCCTTATCTTGGAATCTGTTTTGGATTTCAGCTTGCTGCTGTTGCGTTTGGAAGACATGCTTGTAATTTTGATGATGCAAACTCTACTGAAATTGCACCAACAACAAAATATCCAATAATTGACTTGCTGCCAGAGCAAAAGAATGTATCAAACATGGGAGGATCATTAAGACTTGGAGCAAATCAAATTAACATTAAGGAAAATTCACTTGCACATAAAATCTACAAATCAAATCTAATTACTAAAAGACACCGACACAGATATGAAATCAATAAGGAATACCTAGGCGAGCTAACGAAAAAGGGGATGAGTTTTTCAGCTGAAAGTGATGGGGGTAAAAGAATGGAAATATTGGAAATTCCTTCGCATAAATTTTACCTTGGAGTACAATTTCATCCAGAATTTAGCAGCAGGCCTGGATTTCCTGAAGCATCATTTGAAGCGTTTGTAAGAGCAGCTTCTAACAGTTAGCCTAGTTTTGCAATCTCGTAAATTTTTTGCCTTGCGTCACGCATAGAGATCTTTCTTTTGACATAACCTTTTTCCAATAGGTGGCTAAGTGCAAGTCGTACTGTTCTGTCTGGCAAAAGCGTCTTTGTTGCCAATTCTTTTTGTGTCATTACCCCCTCATATTCCAAAATCTTTAGAAGCAATTTTGAGCTTGGTGGCATGTGAAGTAACTCTTCTGCTAGCTTGACTTTTTTTGCAAGTGCAGAAACTGCTGTAGAATCTTTTTTCATTCGTATTAGGTATGCAGATGGAACAAACTTTGTTGCATCTACTGCCTTGTTGACTCTGAATCGATCAATTCCGTCCAAAACAACCTCACAATAAATTCTTGCAGAGATGTCATCGATTTCGATCAGGCTGGTATTTGATACAACAAGTGGCCTGCGTGTAACATCAAGTGAGTTTACTGATATAATTCCAAATACAGGAGAGTCTTGAAAAATTACAGGCCCCCCAGCAGACATTGAATATGCAGATGAGCCAATAGGCGTAGATATTATCACCCCGTCACTATTATCATGCCACACCTCTTCGCCGTTTACACGCAAGATGTATTCCATTAGCATCGCACTCTTTGATGCAAAAACAGCAACATCATTTAGTACCGGGTATACTGCCTTTCCATCTATCTTTACACTAATTCTTGGTACTTCTTCTACTTTGTAATCTTGTTTTTTTAATCGAGTTACATAAGCTGGAAATTCCTTTAGATCAATTTGTGCCAGAAAACCGCTTGATTCTGATTCGCTTATGCCAAATACTGGAATTGTGGAATCAGGATTTTTATGAAAATAATTTCGAACACCTTTATCTCCACCTAGAACTACTATACAATCAATATCTTGTAGTTTTGATTTTGTTGATACGTAAAAAGATGTAATGTCACGTTCGTCTAGCTCTTTTTTTATCATTTTTGAGGTAGCTTCACTTAGCCCTGTTCCTGCTATGCCAACTTGCATAGTGCAAATACAAGAATATGTACAATAAAAGCCTAAACTTGTTTGAACTTTACAGTATTATAGAAATAAGAGCCATTTGTTTCAATGTTGTTTTTTTCTGGGATTTTTTTTAATCCAAATTCTTTTGTGTCAAGTGCTGCCTGAGCAGCTCCTCCGGCAAAACATAATGCCCAAAGAAAATCATTTTCCTTTAACAAAGTACAACAAAACGTAGTGAAAAAAATATCCCCTAGTCCTGTCGTATCATATATTTCGTTATTTGGCAAGGTAATAGAGTAAACTCTATCATTTACAAGAAG
>ERZ1292645.104-Hain-H14-02um-R2-104-length-39259-cov-6_pt2 | contig 13106 bp, 15 predicted proteins | sample MGYA00564401_ERZ1292645 | MGnify/ENA primary metagenome ERZ1292645 (study PRJEB36523, sample SAMEA6512644) | groundwater metagenome | collected 2019-01-09 | study: AquaDiva: Metagenomics assemblies of 32 groundwater samples | reverse complement strand
AAACTTTTTCCCTCTAAAACCGTTTTTGAAAACATTGCTTATGTCATGGAAGTTATCGGAGCTGGCAGAGAAGAAATTGAAAGGGATGTGCCGAAAGTATTGGAAATTGTCGGGTTAACGGAGAGGGCGAATCATTTTCCAAAAGAGCTTTCAGGCGGCGAGGCCCAGAGGGCGGCAATAGCCAGGGCTTTAATCCATAGGCCGGAAGTCATATTGGCTGACGAACCCACCGGAAATTTAGACCCTTATAATACTTTGGACATTATCCATCTTTTGCTTAAAATAAATGAAATGGGCACAACCGTGATTTTAGCCACTCACAACAGGGAAACAATCAATTCCATCGGCAAAAGAGTGATTTCTTTGGATAGGGGAAAAATAATAAGAGATGAAGAAGAGGGCAGATTTATATTGTAATGTTAACTTCACTTAAGAGGATAATTCGTTTGGGATGGTTAGGATTAGTTCGCGACGGCGGCCAGATTTTTGCTACGATTTTTATTTTGGCTATTGCTATTTTACTGGTTAGTTCGCTGTTTTTATCGGGAAAAGTTGGCCAATTTTTGATTAATTCTTTAGAGAGCAAAGCCGATGTTTCGGTTTATTTTAAAGAAGCCGCTCTGGAAGAAGATATCACTCAAGTTCAAGATGAGCTGGCAAAAATTCCCGAAGTCAAAGAAATAATTTATATTTCCAAAGATCAAGCCTTGGAAGAATTTAAAAAAAGGTATGAAAACAATCCTGTTCTGATGGATTCCGTAAAAGAGCTGGGCGGCAATCCATTTTTGGCTTCCTTAAGGATCCAAGCAAAACAGGCCGGCCAATACAAGGTTATCATCGGTTTTATAGATAATTTGAGTATTGATGATATTATTGAAAAAGTTGATTACAGCCAAAGGCAGAATGTTATTGAAAGAATTTTTTCCATCACTTCTTTTCTGGGAAAAACCGGCATATTATTTTCTTCAATCTTGGTTGCTATTGCTATTTTAATTACTTTCAATACTATTAAGATGGCGATTTATAATTTCCAGGAAGAAGTCAAAATCCAGCGTCTGGTTGGGGCTTCCAATTGGTTTATCCGGGGGCCGTTTCTGGCCCAGGGCGCTATTGCCGGAATAATATCTGCCTTTATTTCCTTTTTGGTTTTATTTCTTATCGTTTTATTATTCAGCCCGAAGATTCAGATTTTCCTGCCGGATTTAAATATCTTCAAAATGTTCTGGAGTAATTTCGGCTTTATCTTTTTGATCCAATTTGCCACCGGTATTGCCTTGGGTTCAATTTCAAGCCTAATCGCCATTAGAAAATATATAAAAATATAATTTATTGCGGGGTCGTATAACGGTAGTACCGCGCCCTCTGGAGGCGTGTATCATGGTTCGAATCCATGCCCCGCAGCTCTTTTCGCTTCATTAATAAAATATATAGAAAAGAAAAGACACTGAGGAGCGAAGCGACGAAGTGATATATTTATAAAAATGTCATACACTGTTTATATTCTTCAATGTGCCGATGGTTCTTTCTACGTTGGTTGTACTAATAATTTAAAGAAGAGATTAAAACAACACAATGATTCAAAATGGGGCGCGCATTATACTAAAATTCGTCGGCCGGTAGTATTAAAATATTCAGAAAAATTTAAAACATTAAAAGAGGCAAGACGCAGAGAAGCCGAAATTAAAGGTTGGCGCAGGGAAAAGAAGTTGGAATTAATTAAAGGATAAATCACTTAGAAACGGGGTTTCGAAACGGAGTTTCTAAGTAGAAGAAATGTCATAGGTGTCACCTATGACATTTTAATAATATTTATTAAAGAAATTGAGGCCAGATTTATATCTGGCCCCAGTGATTAATAATAATTGAGGTCAAACCTCAATCAAAACCTTGATGCAGATGCAAAGAGCGGATTTTTATTTGCGCTGAATTTATCGAGGGGGTAGAATCAAGATATGAAAATGCTGAAAACAAAATATCAAAACAGAGACCCTCAACTGGAAACTTCCGGAAAAATTATCGGATTTTATGAAAGGGAGTTTTATTGTTTTTCCAACTTTTCCAGTTTTGCGGTCAAATGGAGGGGCAGATTTTGGTCGACTTCCGAACATGCCTATCAGGCCTCAAGATTTATGGGAAAAAATCCTAAACTTGTTGAAAAAATATTTAAAGCTAAGTCGGCTGACGATGCTTACAGAATTGCCAGGAAAAATTTGGTAAATAATTTTGACGAATACAGGGGAAATGATTTAAAAAACATGGAAGATATTGTCAGGCATAAATTGCAACAAAATCCCTATGTCATGCATAAATTATTGCAAACCGGCAAAAGAAAAATTATTGAGGACTCGCCGAAAGATGATTTTTGGGGATGGGGGATAAAAAGAAACGGTAGGAATGAACTGGGAAAAATTTGGATGAAATTGAGAAATGAAATTACGGGTGATACTTAGAAACGGAGTTTCGAAACGGGGTTTCTAAGTGGCGTTGTCAAAACTACGCCCGTCATTTTATTTTATTTTGAAAAAGCAGTATAATAAAGCAGATGATAAAAAAGTTTATTATTATATTAATAATCATTGCCGGCGTGGCAGCCATTGCTTGGGCGATATTTTTGCGACCGCCGCTAAAAGAAAATAATATGAATCATATTGTAACCATCAAAACAAATCTGGGCGAAATAAGTTTTATGACTTATGACGCAGACGCGCCGAAAGCCGTCAATAATTTTATAACGCTTGCCCAGAAAGGATATTATGACAACGTAATTTTTCACAGGGTTATAGACGGATTTATGATTCAAGGAGGCGATCCGACCGGCACGGGAAGGGGCGGGCCGGGGTACACTTTTGAAGACGAACTTAATCCTCAAACAGACGGATATAAAAAAGGCGTAGTGGCTATGGCCAACGCCGGGCCGAATACTAACGGCAGTCAGTTTTTTATCATGGTTGCCGATTATCCTTTGCCTAATAATTATACTATTTTCGGAAAAGTTATTTCCGGCCAGGAAGTGGCTGATGCTATAGCTAAATTGCCAACTGACCAAAACAATAAGCCAAATTCGCCGGTTATAATGGAAAAAGTAACAGTTTCAGAACCTTCGGAGAAATAGCACTTGTTTATTTTTTAGAAATAAGGTAGTATTGACATCGTAATAGTAAGTTAGTCGGCTTGCTTTTAAATTTATTTATTTAAAGAACAATATGGCAAAGAAATTATTCGTCGGCGGCCTGTCTTTTGACACCACCGAAAATACTCTCAAGGATACATTCTCGCAGGCAGGAGCCGTTGAATCGGCAGTCATTATCATGGATAAAATTTCCGGACGTTCCAAAGGTTTTGGATTCGTGGAAATGTCTACTGAAGATGAAGCCAAAAAAGCTATTGAAATGTTCAATGGCAAGGATCTTGACGGAAGGAATGTGACCGTGAACGAAGCTCGCCCAATGGAACCCAGAGCGCCCAGACAGGGCGGATTTGGCGGCGACGGAGATCGCGGCGGCAGAAACTGGTAAATTTTTCTACTAGAAAAAATCCCCTTAACCGGGGATTTTTTCGTTGTTTTATGATAGAATAAAAAACATGAAATACGTTGAAATTTTAGATACAACTTTAAGGGATGGCGAACAGATGAAAGGGGCTTCTTTCAATCCGGAAGAAAAATTGGCCATTGCCAAGATGCTTTTGGAAAAATTGAAAGTAGACAGGGTGGAAGTATGTTCGGCCAGAGTATCAGAGGGGGAATTAAAAGCTGCCCAGAAAATCTGCCAATGGGCCAAGAAAAATTCTTATTTGGATAAAATTGAAATCTTGGGCTTTGTTGATAATGGCCAGTCTTTGGAATGGATAAAAAAGGCCGGCGGGAAAGTTTTGAATCTTTTAGTCAAGGGCTCCTTGACCCATTTGACTTTACAGCTTAAGAAAACTTTAGACCAGCATATAACTGACATAAAGAATATTTTTAGTTTGGGAAAAAAGATGGGGATAGAAATTAATGTTTATCTGGAAGATTGGAGCAGGGGATTGGATGAGTCCAAAGATTATGTTTTTAAATTAACTGAAAAATTGCAGGAATTTGGAGCAAAAAGAATAATGCTGGCTGATACGTTGGGAATCTTGTCGCCTGACGAAACTCGCCAGAAGGTTAAATTAATGGTTGATAATTTTCCCGATATTCATTTTGATTTTCATGGCCACAATGATTACGGTTTGGCCACCGCTAATTCTTTGGCGGCAATTATGGCCGGGGTAAAAGGAATACACGGAACAATCAATGGTTTGGGCGAGCGGGCGGGAAATACCCATATAGCTGAAATAGCGGCGGCGATTAACGATAAAACAAATTTTAAGTGCGGGGTGAATGAAAAATTTATAAATAAAACAAGTAAACTGGTTGAAAGATTTTCCGGAATCAGGATTTCTCCGGGAAAACCTATTATTGGTGAAAATATTTTTATTCAGGTTGCCGGCATCCATGCCGATGGCGACAGAAAAGGTAATTTATACATATCAAAAATAACTTCTGAAAGATTTGGCAGAGAAAGGGAATATGCGCTAGGAAAATTATCCGGCCGAGCCAGCTTAGAGCATAATTTGCAAAAAATAGGCATAGAATTGAACAAAGAAGAAAAAGATAAAGTTTTAAAAAAAATAATTGAATTGGGCGATAAAAAATACTCGCTTAATTTCGCCGATCTGCCATTTATTGTTTCTGACGTACTGGGTTCGCCTTTAAAAAAAGAGATGGAAATAATTAATGTCTCAATTTTTAGCGAGTTAAATTCAATTCCGAAAGCCGAAGTAAGAGTAAAAATAAAAGGCAAGGAATATGTGGGAAAAGCTAATGGCGACGGGGGATACGATGCTTTTATGAAAGCCTTAAAGAAAATTTTAGTTGGAAAGTTAAAATTAAACTTACCCAAGTTGGTTGATTATGAAGTAAGAATTCCGCCCGGAGGAAAGACGGATGCCATAGTGGAGGCAAAAATTACTTGGGAAAAAAATGGTAATTCTTTTAGTACAATAGGGGTAGATTCTGACCAAGTTATGGCGGCAGTTAAAGCCACCGAAAAAATGCTAAATATAATACTAAAATCTTGAATATGGCAAAAAAATATTTAACAAAAGAGGGATTGGAAAAATTAAATAAAGAGCTGGACCACTTAAAGAATGTAGCCAGAAAAGAAGTGGCGATAAAATTAAAAGAAGCGATCTCTCAGGGCGATCTCAAGGAAAATGCCGGTTACGATTCGGCCAAAGACGAGCAGGGTTTTATTGAAGCGAGGATCAGGGAATTGAAAGGAATAATCGGCCAAGCCGAAGTAGTTGAAAAAAAAGAAAGCAATAAGGTTGAAATATGTTCTTGCGTTTCTTTAAGCTCGGCCAGCGGAGAAGATAAATTTCAAATTGTCGGGCCGGAAGAAGCTGATATTATGGAAAATAAAATTTCTTTTAAATCGCCCTTGGGCAGCGCGCTTTTGAATAAGAAAAAAGGCGACATCGTCAAAATCATCACCCCCTCCGGCAAAACCGAGTACAAAATTATCAACATTGAATAGAGAAGTCTGTTGAAGTCATTCTTCAACAAAGGTTTTCAAGCTACGGGGCTTGCTTTTTTTGTGGGGTGATGTATAATCTTTTCAGAAGGAGGTGGCATAAATGCCATTAGTAATAGTGAATAGGGGAACTACCTGGGTCCCGACAGAAGAATTATTTAGTAGATTGGTCGATCGCCTTCCGGAGATTATAGCTAACGCATTAACATGCGAAAACCCGGATGGTAAACTTACGCCAGCGGATATTGAAGTGTGGGTGCGCAGATCTGATTCAAAAGATATAGTAACTGACAAAATACAGATCGTAGTATTTGCCAGTCTGTTTCCTGAAAGAGCGGCTAATCTGGATGCCCGGCAAAAGATTATCAATGATCGTATCAAGGAAATATTACGAGGGACTAATTTCCACGGCTGGGTATGGATCCGTCTGGCACCAAGCTCGTTCGGAGAATTCTAAAATAATAAGGAGACATCAATCTCGCATAGTCTCCCGACTAGTTATTAGTTGGGAGACTTTTTATTTTTTTGAAAATGCATGGTGATAGACGTTGAACGTCTATCATTTTGTCAGGTTGACTTTTTGGATATTTGAAAAAAGGAGCAGAAAATGACAAGATTAAATAATATGGCTTTGGATTTGGAAAAGTTAAATACAGAGCAAAAAGAAGCGGTGGTTTATGAAAAAGGCCCGCTTTTGATTGTGGCCGGAGCGGGAACGGGAAAAACTACGGTCATTGCCCAGCGCATTGCTTATTTAATTGATAAGGGTTTGGCAAAACCGGAAGAAATTTTGGCTGTAACTTTTACCGACAAAGCGGCTAACGAACTGGAAGAAAGGGTGGATAAATTATTGCCCATGGGCTATGTTGATTTGTGGGTTTCAACTTTTCATGCTTTCTGCGAAAGAATTTTGAGAGATTATGCTTTGGATATCGGTTTGCCGGCTGATTTTAAAATTTTAAATCCGACCGCCGGCTGGCTTTTGCTCCGTCAAAATTTAGACAAATTTGAATTAAAATATTATAGGCCATTGGGCAACCCGACAAAATTTATCCAGGCCCTGATCTCCCATTTTTCCCATTGCAAAGACCAGGGGATTTATCCCGAAGATTATCTTGAATACGCCGAAAAATTAAAAACCAGAGACGATGCTCCCGAAGACGATGAAACAGAAAGAATAAAAGAAGTTGCCAATGCTTATCATGTTTACCAAAAATTACTTTTAGAAAACAGCTCTTTGGATTTTGGCGATTTGATAAATTATTGCCTAAAATTATTTAAACAAAGGCCCTTAATTTTAAAAAAGTTTCGCGAAAAATTCAAATATATTTTAGTTGATGAATTTCAGGATACAAACTTTAGCCAATACGAACTGGTAAAAATTTTAGCCGAACCGAAAAATAATATCACCGTTTGCGCCGACGACGATCAGGCGATTTATCGCTGGCGAGGAGCGTCGTTTTCCAACATTATTTTATTTAAAAAGGACTTGCCCGAAGCTAAACAAATATCGTTGGTTAAAAATTACCGGTCATTTCAAAATATTTTGGATTTAGCTTATAAATTTATCAAAGCCAACGACCCCGACCGGCTTGAATTTGTCAATAAAATTGACAAAAAATTAATTGCCGATGAGAAGGGGAGCGGAGTAATTGAGCATATCCATGCTAAAACATTAGACGAAGAAGTCGGGCAAACAATAAAGAAAATTCCGGAAATTTTAAAAAAGGATAAAGAGGCAAGTTATAACGATTTTGCCATTTTGGTCAGGGCGAATGATGCGGCTAATCCATTTATCAGGGCACTGGAAAGAGCCGGTTTGCCCTATCAGTTTCTGGCTTCAAAAGGACTCTATGGAAAGCCGGTTATTCTGGATATTATTTCTTATTTTAAGCTTTTGGATAATTATCACGAAAGCCCGGCGGTCTATCGCATTTTGAATTTGCCTTTTTTGGAAATTCCCTATGAGGACATAGCCAAGCTTACCCAATACGGCCATAAAAGAACAAAGTCGCTTTATGAATCAATGGAGGAATCACTCTTAATCCAAGGGATTTCCGCCAAAACCCAAGAAAAAATTTCTCTTATTTTAAGTTTAATAAAAAAACATAGCCTAATAGCCAAAGAACGGCCGGTTTTGGAAATATTATCGGTTTTTTTGGAGGATTCGGGCTATCTGAAATATATAATAAATAAAGACAACAAAGAGCAGGTAGATTTGCTCAATCAGTTTTATAAAAGAATAAAAACCTTTGAAGAAACAACTTTGGAGCCGAGCTTAAGGAATTTTATGGAAGAAATAAATTTTGAGATAGAGTCGGGCGAACAAGGCAAACTTGAGTTTGATCCCGAGCAAGGTCCGGAGATGATAAAAGTTATGACAATCCACGGCGCCAAAGGGCTGGAGTTTAAATATGTTTTTTTGGTTAATATGGTGGACAAAAGATTTCCGTCTGTTGACCGCAAGGATTTAATCGAATTGCCTGAAGATTTAATTAAAGACATAAAGCCTGCGGGAGATATTCATTTGCAAGAAGAAAGGAGAATTTGCTACGTGGCGATGACTCGGGCGAAGCAGGGGCTTTACTTCACTTCGGCCGAAGATTACGGCGGCGCCAGAAAAAAGAAACTGTCGCGGTTTATGATTGAACTGGGATACCAAAATGAAATTCAAAATTCAAAATTCAAAATTCAAAATGACAATTCAAAATTAGAAATTCTAAATTCTAAAACCGAATTATCTACTAATAAACTAAAAACTAATAACTATTTATTGCCCGATCATTTTTCCTATTCCCAACTGGCGGCTTTTAGTAAATGCCCCCTGCAATATAAATTTAATTTTATTTTAAAGGTTCCGGTAAGGGGCAAAGCGTCTTTTTCTTTCGGAAAAACAATGCATGCCACTTTGCACGACTTTTTAAAACAAGCCAGCGAAAGCGGCAGTAAGAAGCAGGAGAATTTATTCGGTCTCGATAACGACTTAGAAGCTAAGCTTCTAAGTGGAAGCTTAGCTTCTGTCGCTGGCATTTACGAGCGCAACTGGATAAATGAGTGGTATGAGAATAAAAAACAGAAAGAGGAATACTATAAGCTTGGCAAAACAATAATTAAAGCATTCTACGAAGAGTTTGTAAAAAATCCGCCAAAAATTTTAAAGATTAATCAGGAGTTCGCTCTAGAAATGCCGTTTAATTTGAAAATTGGCGGATATACTTTAAGGGGCGTGGTAGACCGCATTGACGAGATAGGCGAAGGCGTAGCAATCGTTGATTATAAGACTGGCAATACCAAAGAAAAATTGGAGGCAGATGATAAGGAGCAATTATTAATTTACCAGATTGCCGCTAAAGAAGTTTTTAAAATAAAACCAAAAGAACTTATTTATCATTATCTCAACGATAATAAGAAAATATCTTTTCTCGGAACAGAAAAGGAAATAGAAAAGACGAAAGAAAAAATAATTCAGGAGATAGAAGAAATAAAAACCAGCGATTTTAAGGCCACTCCCGGCTGGCAATGTTCTTATTGCGATTTCAAAGACATCTGCGACTCCGCCGAAAGGTAACCCCCATTGCTTATTACGGGAAAGGGGAGTATTATTAAAGTATAAATGACTACAAAGGCGCAGTTTTTAACTGAACATAACAAATTGTCTCCGGGAAATATGCAAGCTACGATATTATTGCTTTCCCGCTTTAGAGTTGAAAAAGCCTGCCTTTTCCACGGCGAGAACTGGCCGATAGATAAAATCCGCCGGCCATTCCTTTTGTGGATCACTTCTCTATCGTCTGAAGAAAAAAAGACATTGGTAGTATAAAAAATCGCCCAACGAGCGATTTTTTGGTATAGTAAAGGCATGGAGACACCCAACGAAGTAATTTTTTCTATTTCGGAATTTATTGAGCTCTTGAATATTGGGCTGAAAAGATCTAAAGCTAAAATCATCGGCGAGGTGAGCGAAGTTAGCTTTGGGCCCACGGGCCATGTCTATTTTTCTTTGAAAGATGAAAACCCTTCGACAAGCTCAGGGCAGGGCGGAGCGATGATAAAATGCATCTGCTGGAAGTCAAAATATTTTTTATTTGGCATAAAATTGGAAGAAGGATTAAAAATTATCGCTTCGGGGTATCCGGAAATTTATTCAATGTCGGGAAGATTGTCTTTTATAGCCGAAACGATTGAATATGCCGGGGAGGGCACATTGCAAAAAGAGTATGAGAAATTAAAAAAGAAGTTGGCTGATGAAGGACTCTTCGCCAAAGAAAGGAAAAGAGAAATTCCGGAATATGTTCGCAAAGTGGGGATCATCACTTCTAAACAGGGCGCAGTTCTGGCGGATTTTTTGACTAATCTCGGGAAATACGGATTTAAAATTAAATTAATTGATTCCAGGGTAGAGGGGCAGGGCGCGGTTGAGGATTTAATATCAGCAGTTAAAACATTTAAAAATCAGGATATTGAAGTGTTGGTTATTATGAGAGGCGGCGGATCTTTAGAATCAATGATGGCGTTTAATAATGAATTATTGGTAAGAGAGATAGTCAATTTCCCGGTGCCGGTTATTGCCGCCATCGGTCATGATAAAGACGAACCATTGATTACATTAGCTGCCGATCTGGCGGTTTCCACTCCCAGTATTGCCGCTACTACTCTTACTGAGCCATGGAGGCGGGTTGATTTGCTGGTTGAAACCGCGCTAAAAGTTTCTTTCCAAAAATTAGATAATATTATCCAAAGTGGTAAGATTAGTTTAGGGAATTCGTGGAAAGATTTAGTCCTCGGATTTAATTCGCTATTATCAAAAATTAATTTGAAATTAGAAAATTCCGGCAAAATGATTTATTCAAATAATCCGGAAAGACAGTTAAAACTTGGCTATAGCATTGCCAGGTGCGGAGGTAAAATAGTAAAAAAAATAAGCGATATTAAAATAGGGGATAATATAGACTTGAAAGTTTCAGACGGAACAATAATAGCCGAAACTATAAACCTTAAACCATAAACTTATGATTAAAAAAGATTTAAGCAGTAATCTAAAACGACTTTCAGAAATAACCGACTGGTTTGAGAACCAGGAGGAGATTGATGTTGAAGAGGGTTTGGAAAAAGTCAAAGAAGCGGCTGCTCTTATTAAATCCAGCAAGGAACGGTTAAAAGTCGTTGAAAACGAATTTGAAGAAATAAAAAAATCCGTAGATGTTGATAAAACGAGCGATGAAAAATAAAAATATTATTGGAAAGGATGTTTTTGATAGGGAAATTGCGATGTGCAAACAGTTGTCAAGAGAAAATAAGGGAAAATGCGGATGGGGGATATGCGAGAATTGCGGGGTTATTCCTTTTTTATATAAATTGTACAAAGGCCAATTGCTGGAAGACCCTGTTAAAATAAATAAAATTAAAAATAAAATTTTGAAATAATTAAAGGTTATGGGAAAAGAAGAAAATAATTACGCGTTTATAGATGGCAATAACTTATATCGCGGGGTAAATAATTCCGGCTGGAAGATTGATTTTTTTAGATTCAGAAAGTGGCTAAAAGACAAGTATGAAGTAGATAGGGCTTATTATTTTATTGGTTTAATTCCCAAAGAAAAAGATATGTACGAAGCGTTGCAGAAGGCCGGTTTTACTCTGATTTTTAAAGAAGTGATTTACGACGGAGATGGCAAACCGAAAGGTAACTGCGATGCTGATTTGGTTTTACGAGCAGCCAGGGATGTTTATGAAAATTCTTGCGAAAAATTAGTACTAGTTACGAGCGATGGAGATTACGCCGGTTTGGTGAAATTTTTGCAGGAAAAAAATAAATTAAAAATTATACTTTCTCCGAGTATTCAAGAGAGATGTTCAATATTATTGAAAAGAACCAGTGCGCCGATTACTTATCTAAACGACATAAAAAGCAAACTTTCTTTGGATAATAAAGAAAAAGCCCCCATTAAGGACGAGCCTTAACAGGGTCTTTTTCGTAGTGATAATATAATATTATCAAATATAGAGTGCCTGTCAAGTACTTGTGATTAATAAAATTAAAAATAAAATTTGTGGCAAACAATAATATCGAAATTGAAATTCAGGTGAAAATTGAAAAAAGCCAGCCCTTGTTAGATTTTTTAACTAAGGCTGCCGAGTTTAAATTTGAGAACCGCCAGATAGACGAGTATTTTACACCGGTACAGCGCGATTTTACGGTTGCCCGGCCGCTTAAAGAATGGTTTAGACTAAGGGATTCCAGCGGTAAATACTCTATTAATTATAAAAATTGGCATTATGACGAAGGTGGTAAAAGTAATTATTGTGATGAATTTGAAACTAAAATTGAAGATATAGATCAAATTAGGAAGATTTTGTCAGCCCTTAATTTTAAATCCATTGTTATAGTTGATAAAGTGAGAAAAGTTTGGACATACAAAGATTATGAGGTCGCGGTTGACTCAGTTAAGAGCTTAGGTGATTTTGTAGAAATTGAATACATCGGCAAAGATGAAAAAGCAGATCCTAAAAAAGTAACAGAAGAAATGGTAAATTTTCTTAAAAATATCGGCTCTGGAAGAATAATGAGGAATTATCTAGGCTATCCTTTCCAACTATTATTTCCCGGCGAAGTTAAATGGGAAGAACAGTGAGGGTGATAGGGGTGATAGACGTTCAACGTCTATCATACCTAACAACTATTGATGTCATCTGTGTATAAGTTTTATTTGACTCTTTCTGCGGGTTTTGTAAAATAAATTAACATGTTCAAAAAATTATTAAATTATTTATTAATCGCTGTAACGATTTTATCAATTTCGGCTCCTAGTTTTAGTTTTGCAGTAGTGGCAGAAGATCAAAAGGGACCAAGCGAGGAAGAAATTTCTCAATTTGAAAAAGAATTCGGCGCATCGCCCGAAGACTTGACGCCGCAAGGCGCGGAAGTTGAAAAACCGGAATTTGAACAGCCGGGCAAGGTTCCTGACGAAGTGAAACAATATGTAAGTGATCAAGACTTGGTTGATATTTATTGCGCCACGGTTAGATGGAAGAGCGGCAGTTTTTTTATCGCCTTAGACGCCGTTAAAAAATACGTTGAGCCGGGGATTGAAAAGGTGAAAGAATTGGGCATTGATGTTTCAATGCCGGACTTGGAATCAATCAGGGCCGAAGGCGCAAAAAAAATAGAAAATATCTGCGGCGCAAAAACAATGGCTGAAGCCGAAAATTTGGTTCAGGAATTCTCCAGCTGGGGGCAGAACGAAGCCTCGGCTAAGTTTGATAATTTAAGAGGCGATTTGGAATCCAAAATTAAAGCAAAGGGAGATGAATTAAAAGCAAAAATAAAAGCTGAAATTGATCCTTTCGTCGCCGAAGAGCGGGCGAAAATAGAATCGGAATTGCGCCAGTATGCCAACCAATTAGGTTCGCAAAAGCAGGCGGAATTAACCGCTTCTAAAACCCAGCCTGACGTCGGGGCTATTCAAAGCGAAATTCAACAGCAGGTCATGGCTCAAGTTGAAACTAAAAAAGCGGAGATGAAAGACAGAATCACGGCAAAAGTTAATTCAA
>ERZ1292645.551-Hain-H14-02um-R2-551-length-13109-cov-6_pt1 | contig 13109 bp, 13 predicted proteins | sample MGYA00564401_ERZ1292645 | MGnify/ENA primary metagenome ERZ1292645 (study PRJEB36523, sample SAMEA6512644) | groundwater metagenome | collected 2019-01-09 | study: AquaDiva: Metagenomics assemblies of 32 groundwater samples | reverse complement strand
TTGAGTTATATCATCTCCAGCCCACACATAGCCAGAATCATCTACTGTTATAGGATAAAGAGCTCTCCCTTCTTTATAAATTTTCCACTGGTGAGTAATTGAGTTAAAATAGCCAATGCCTTCATAAGTACCAGCCCATATATTCCCATTTGAATCAATTGTAATGGATTTAACTTCATTACTTGGCAGACCATCTTCTTTAGCAAAGCTAAACCAATATTCTTGGGCTTGTACTTCTAAAATAGATATCCAACTTAGTAAACTAATAAACGTTAATTCTAATATTAGTTTCTGTTTGAACATAATTTTTCCACTACTTTTGTAAAGATTAAAAGATTGAGGTTTATATAAAAACAAGAATATATGAGGTTTTGTTCCAGAAAGAAATCCCCCTTACCCCCTTTGAAAAGGGGGAATAATGGAATTTAATGAGAAATACAGGAACAAGGAACAGATTATGATTTAGCTTTTCTTCTTTTTTTGGTTTTTTGGGATATGTGAGATTGTTTATTTGTATCTGAAAAAGAGACAAGTTTTCGCCCTTGCTTAATACTTTCCTTTTCTTTTTCTTTTAAATCTCTGGCAATTGCTTCCAGATCATAATTGAATTGTGAAGCATATTCTTCACGGATTTTTCTAATCTCTTCTACAATTGGGTCTTTAGGCATTTTCTTATTCTCCTATTAATTCTTCAGGTGTGCAAACAATAGGAAGCTCATATCCTTGCAGTTTACAGACCTTCAACATTGCTTTTCTCATAGTTACATTTGCAATATGTTTAAAGTTCCAGGTTATTATACAATCCATGTTATGTACAGTGGCTATGGCGATGTGAAAGAGATCATTAGCTGACTTTTTAGGTAAAGCTTTTTCTTTCAAGAATAACTGGGCGAGAGTAGTTGCCTTATCAGTTATTTTGAGTTCTTGTTGAATTAGATTAACTATATCCAGGCGTTTTCTGGCCTCACCTGGATCACCACGACCTGCTTCCTGAGTTACCAGCTCAGAGACATATAAATCAAAGATTGAACGATGTTTGTCCCACCATTCTCTTGTGGTCTGTTGATGTGATGTAGTAACTAGATCACGAGTTGGCTCTGAAGTTAAGTAGCCAATAACGCTGGTGTCAAGATATATTTTAGGTTTTATTAATTCTGGCAAATAATCACCTCCATTATCAATTTAGTTAAAGAACACATAAGTCAAGATAAAAGTTTCAAGAAAGAAAGATTATTTTTTGTGTTTAAGTTTTTGTTCCAACAAGTTAATTAGTTTTTTTATGTTTTTGATTTTCAAGTTTTAGCAAGTCAACCAGTTCATCTAATAAGAAGGTGTCAGGGAGCTTCTTGATAGATTTAAGGAGCGATTGTTTGGTAATAGTGACTTTAGGTGATTTAAGCTTTAAGAGGAAGTGAATGATAGCCTGGTTGACATACCAGCGTCTGGACCTACCTTCCTGCTTAGAAAGCTTTGAGATTTGGTCATAGAGAGATTTGGTGATCTGGACATGGACGTTGGTATTTTTTTCTTTTGTTGGTGCTGTTTTTTTAGGCATATTATCTCCTTTCTAAGAGAGTGTAGCATGTAGCATAGTGATAGATGCAAAATGCGAAGTGCGAAGTGCAAAGAGTTATATAAATGTAGATATACATTTTATGTACAAAAGATGTATCTTTATTATATAATATATACAATAAGGTATAAAAAGTCAAGTAATTTTTTAAATTTTCTTAATTTTTGTTGATTTCTTATGGATTTACAGGTAATTTCTATCTGCTGGCATGGATTTTGCTACAGTAATGATAATGGTGGTATATTATTTGTGCTAATTGGTACTTTAATGTACAAAGATATATTAAAAAGTATTAAAAGATAAAGAAATTAGGAAATTAAGAAATTGAGAGACTAAAAGATTAAACAAAGAAAGGAGGTTAAGATTATGGAGAGCAATAAAGAGTTAGTAGTTCAAGAGATAAATGTAGAGGAGATAGTGAGGAGATTTATAGAAGCTCAGGATGTGGGAGAGAGTTCTAAACAGACGTATAAGAGGAACTTGATGTATTTTATGGTATGGTACAAGGAGAAAGGGATAAGTAGTCCAACAAGAGAGGCAGTGCTCTCATACAAACAGAGTTTGATAGAGAGGGAGTTATCTGCATTAACAGTGAATAATCGTATGGTAGCAGTGAGGAAGTTTTTTGAGTGGGCAGAGTCTGTGAAGCTATATCCGAACATAGCAAGAGGAGTGAAGGGATTAAAGCAGGGTAGAGGCTTCAAGAGGGATGTGCTAACAAAGGAGCAGGTGAAGGAGCTGTTAGAGGTTATGAAAAGAGAAGAGACAGTAGAAGGGATAAGGAATTATGCGATAGTGAATTTGTTGGTCAGGACAGGGCTAAGGACGGTGGAAGTAGTGAGAGCGAATATAGAAGATATAAGACAGAGCAGTGGGAAGGCGGTGTTGTATGTTCAAGGGAAAGGGAGAGCAGATAAGGCAGAGTATGTGATATTGACAACAGAGGCATTGGAACCAATAAATAGATATCTTGTAACAAGGCAGAGGGCAAGAGGGGAAGAAGCTTTGTTTGTGAGTGTGTCTGATAGGAATAGAGGAAAGAGGTTAAAGGCGACAATGATATCGATAATAGTGAAGAAGGTGTTAAGGGAGATAGGATTGGACAGTGTGAAGTATTCAGCACATAGTTTGAGGCATACAACAATAACATTTGCATTACTGGGTGGTGCGACAGTACAAGAGGCAAAGGAGTTAGCCAGGCACAGTTCTATAAATACGACGATGATATATAGCCACAATATAGACAGGATAAGTTCAGCTCCAGAGGAGAAGGTGAATGAATATTTAAAGTAAGATTAAAAGATTCAAAGATTCAAAGATTCAAAAATTGAAAGATAAAGAAATTAAGAAATTGAAAGATTTAAAGATTGAGAGATTAAAAAAAAGGGGGAAAGGAAGGGGTGGGGGTGGTTTTATACGTTTTTGTGGTTAAAAGGGGTTTTAAGACCGTTTAAGAGCGTTTTAGGGGTATTTGGAAGGGAGGTGAGAGAGAGTATTAAAGAGAAGACCCAATCCTTTTAATACTATCCATATTTTTAGTACCTCTTTTTTGATCTGTATACTTTTTTACTCTTTCTACTCCTTTGCTAACACTTTGTTATCCATTCCAAGATGGCTAACAGATAAAAGAATATAGAGCAAAAGGGATATGATAGGGATACGATCCCAAGAGATGCAATCCCAAAGCACAAGTCAAAGAGCAAAAAATAAAAGGAGGTGATCTATCATGGCTAAGTTTGAGTTTAAATTCCCAATCTCCTCTTTTAGAGGATTGATTAAGTTTGGAGAGAATGTCAAAGGGCTTGTCTTCTGTGATGGAGCGAAAAGAAAGTACGTTAGGACTTACACAGAACCAGACCCTAATAGAGAAGTCTCTGAAGCTGAGCAGAGAAATAGAGAAACTTTCAAGAATGGTGTTGTTCTATGGAAGAGATTTATGTTAAAGGAAAAGGAGCTGTATAAGAAATATGCCTACTATGCTACTAAGAACAAATCTTGTGGTTGGAATGAATTTGTGAAAGATTATATTAGATTAGCACATAAATACAATCTCTTAGAGCTAGATAGGCTATTCAGGAAGGCATTTGATTTTTGGAGTTATGAAGGAGATGTAGAAGTAGCAAAACAGACAGCTTTTAAATTGGCTGTAGAATATTTGGTGAAAGAAGGTTTTATTAAAGAACTATCAAAAGGAGAATAGTGATGATTAAGCAGAAAGATAAGTTATTGACAGCTCCAAGAAAATTATTTTATAGGACACCATTTGGGAAGCTGAAGACAAAAAGAAATATCCATGTAATGAATAGAAGAGTGAGAAAGAAGATACTAACAGCAAAGGCAGGAATGGTAAATCTTTCAACAACAGCTATACTAGTAGGGCCTGGCGAACTATGGAAAAAGCATAAGATATTTTTATACAAAGTCATAGCTATTGTAGAACCCACGGACAATAGAGTAGTGTGGTGGCATGTGGAGTTAAATTACATCACAAGTTGCCTGAATATAACAAGAGTCAGGAGCTGTTCTTTTTGGACATCTACATCAAATGAGAAAGCATATGAATTATGGAGATATGGATTTGAGCGCTTTGGGCATTGTTACAAAGTCGTGATAGGATTATTTGTATGGAAACAACAATAGTGAACAGATGATTTCAATAGATAGAATGTGGGTTCTGGTATAATCTTTTCTTCTATAAAATAAAAGTAGCTTGAATTAGCAGTGACCATCTATGGCAGGCATAGAGCTGAGCGTGGCAATATTGAGGAATTCTATTATGATTTTTGTTCCTTTGATAGAGAAGTTATAAATGCCTGCCAGCCACAAGAAAAGCAGGGAGCATGGAGCAAGAGGCAGAGGGATAGAAGATGTTGGCACCATCTATTAGCTGGGCGTGTGAGCAGAAGAAAAAACCTGTTAGGCTGTTTTTTCCTTCTGCGAATTAACCCAGCTATAAAGATAAAAATTCTTAGATGTTCTTATTCTATTATGCCTTATTCGGAACATTACTAAGAAGGCGCTCTGGCGCCGAAGAATCCTGCGGAGACTGGATATCATAGAGATTGAAAGATTCAAAAATTCAAAGATTAAAAGATTAAAAGAAAGAAGCAGTTGGAGCAGATGAAACAAAAGATAATTGATGTTCTTATTCTATATTTAGAATTCGGAACATTATTAAGAAGGCGCTTGACGCCGAGACGTGCGATAGGCACAATCGGAGCGAAGGCACAGAAAATGCTTGTCCATTCAAGCAATTCCAGTCAGAAGCATTTTTCTGTGACTGAGCGGGCAGTGTGGCACAGGAGAACAACTATGAATGCAGGAGGACAGCAGAGCTATGAATTGAGATAGAAAATAGTTTATAGAGATGGAGCAAGCATTACCACTATGTCTGGCAGGCATATGAGCAGTTTACAAAAAAGTTACTAATAAAGAATATGCCTTATTAACTTTTTTGGAGACTGCGAATTAGACTGCCCTTTTAAAATAAAAGACACATTCAAACAACCGTTGGAACCATATGCCTTATCCAAAACAACCAGACCAGATTATTATACTTTTTGATCTGAACTATAGAGCAAACAATAAAGAAGCAAAAAAATCTGAGCGGAGCAGAATAAAGCGGACGCGGCACTGCGGAGCTCATTTTTTGCGTTCTATGCGAACACCTTGAACCGAACCATTTATTCTTGATCCATGCTGATTATCCCTTTTGCGCATGCTACTACCGCAAAAGACATGGTCTTTCCTCCCCCTCCCCTTTTTTTAAAAGAAAGAAAATGAATTTTAAAAAAAGGGGAGGGGGCATGGGGGGTGGGGTTTTCTCTCATTCTGACCGTGTGATCCAATCTTCCGAACAAAAGGCAGTGAAACGGGACGTCTTTGGCTAACGATAAAGTAGCTGTGCTGTGAAGAAAAATTTTTTATACTGAGATGTCATAAGTACCAACAAGAAAATTTTTCTGAACAAGCACAGCGCTCTAATAAAACTAATGTTTTGTAAAGTACCATTAAACGGGTGTTCCGCCCGAGCTTGAAATCGCCGAAGGTGACATTAAAAAATTCCGAAGGCGATTTCACAGCAAAGGGGTATGCGGAACACCCGCTATTCTATTCCTGTACTATTCTTCATCAGAAAAAATGTATTTCTTTTATTTATTCTTGAGCTTCCGAAGAAAAGGCAGTGAAACGAGACACGCAGAACAGATCCCCCTCTTTCCTTTTCCCATTGGGGCGGGTGGCGAGGGGAAAAGGAAAGAGGGGTTAGGGGAGATAGGATAAGAGGTCGGGGGATGGATGGCGGGATTCAATGAACAGAACAAGCCTAAGAGCAAACACATAGGTTAGGTTTTCCCCCAAAAACAAAAAAAGCCTGTGATTATCCTCACAAGCTTTATTATCCCAAAACTCTCTGCTCTTCTGCACTCTACTCACCTTCTGCTTCTCTCTCTTTTCCTTTCTACTTTCTCAGGTGGCGGATATCCCTGATCCTCATCTACAAGCCAATCAAGTGAAACTTCCAAAGCACTAGCTATTCGAACAAGTACAGAGGCATATACATCCCTTTTTCCATTTTCTAGCCGGCTAATAGTAGACACATTAGTATCTGCTGAATTAGCAAGATCCTCTAATTTCAAACGACGCTCCACTCTAAGATGTTTTATCTTTTCTCCTATATCCATAACCATAACCTAATATTTAGTTGATCAACTTAATAATTGCCATCTGGCAAAACATTTTACTTGACAAATTAATAACTTTTTATTATAATCTATAACACTGCTTTCTATTATTATATTAAAAAATCACAAAAAATGCAAGTTTATTCTTATCACAAAAGGAGATTTTTGCTATGCTCATACACTTTTCTAAAATAATTCAAGAGGTCACAACCTTGCCAAACCTCCATATCCCAATTGGAGTCAACCTCAACACCAGCAACCCTGTCTGCATCAATCTTGAGGAAAACCCTCATTCTCTTATCGCTGGCATCTCTGGCTTCGGCAAATCCTCTCTTGTCAATGTCATTTTTGCAAGCATCAGACTAAGGTCAAAAGACATCAGGCTCGTCTATCTCAATCCTCTTTCCTTCAACTCAAAAAAACTATTTCCTACATCTGTAGAAGAATTTGGAGCTGATGAAATAGACAAACAATTAAAACAAGAAGTAACCAGAATGGAATCTTTGTACGAAGCCAATCCAGTCCACACTATCCTTGTCATCGACGAATGCTCTCTTGTCTGCGAAGATAGAACTAACACTCTCTACATCGAAGCCATCGCAAAGACTGGCAGACACTCCAACTACTGCCTATTCCTTCTTACTCAATTCCCTACTCTCCAGTCTTTTGGTAACTCTTCACTCATCAAGCAAAATCTCCACAACCAGATTGTCTTTCGCTGTGGCGATTCCATCAGAGCCACTCACTCTGTCCTTGCTAAAGACATTTCTGCTGATAAACTTTACCAAAAAGGTGAGTGCTTTATTCGTACTCCAAATATCCTGGCTAACTATGGCAAACCTCTACACTGTCAGGCTTTTTACCTGCCCTCTAACAATCTCTCAAAATATATCCCTAACAATGAAGCTGATAATGAAGCTTTAGAACAAAAAGAAAACTCCTGGCTCACAAAAGATATGCTAAATAACATCTTGACTTTTCTCAAAGATCACAAATACATCTCAGGTCAAGATATTAGAAAAATCCTAAAGTGTCAAAACCCTCTTGCACAAAAGGTTATGACTCTTCTGCTTGAAAGAGGTATTTTAATTCAAGCTGAAAGTAAAACTGGTAAGTGTAAACTTAATAATGAAATAGACTTAAATTTAGACTTGAATTTAACCTGGATTTTGGATAATTCAAGTAAAGAAACAGAAACCTTGAATTCCTCTCCCAAATCCAACATCATCAACTTTGAACCATATTTAAAAAGGAGGTAATAATCATGAACATTAAACAATTTATTGGTTGGGGACTCTTAATTGGTACCTTGATAAGCCTTGCTATTCCATCCTCTATTCTGGGTTACAAGATTTATCAGGGAATAAACTCAGCAGATGTAGCTATTGCTGTAAAGATTTTATTTATTGCAATCTTTGTTATTTCACTATTAGCTATAGGAGCAGGAGTAAGTTTTGGGATATATTATATTACTATGAAAACAACGATTTCAACAATAGCCAGGAATATGAACACAAACGAAAAGACACAAGAACTGTCAGCAGAGCTTGCCAGGAAGGCATTAGAGACTATGGCTAAGATATCTAATGATCAGCAATCTACACCTGTTGTTAATTTAAGTTTACCACAAGCAAAGGTAGGAGATAGTAAGAAAGAGGAAGAAGAGGAAAATGTTGTGAAGCTTCATAAATGGGAAAAAGGCTAAACAGGGTAATCCATATAGCTAAATGGGATAAAATTAATCCATATACGTATAGTTAAACACCTTTTAAATTAATACGTATAGTTAAACACTTTAATACATATAGTTAAACACCTTTTTTGGAACTTTTAAGCAATTAATACGTATAGTTAAACACTTTAATACGTATAGTTAAACACTTTAATACGTATAGTTAAACACCTTTTTCAATTATAACTGTTGTAAAACCTATACTTACCGGTGTCTCACCTATAACTATAACCATAGTTATAGGTAACAACAACATAGGTTCCTAGGTTGTGTTGTGTTATCTATTTATTTACCTTTCTTTAACAGGTTGGGAAAATCCTGCAAAAAAACAACTTCCCAATTACTAATCACTAATCTTTAGCAACTATAGGAGAATAACATCATGAAACTAAATAACAATAACTATGACCTAGAAGAAGTAGAACGAAATGGTAAGGATGAAATGAACATTATCGAACTTCCTCTTACCACTCTAAAATATCAATCACCCAATGATAAAGAACCAAAAGTGTATGTTGATTGGGGTGTAGATGAACATGGTAGAAAGTTTAAGCTGGAACGACAGGTTACTGCTAACCAAAAATATGGACACCCTGGATACTCAGCTAATAAACTTCTCCTTGTTCTTATGGAAACTACAAAAGAACAAAACAACTTCACCAACAGAAAAGTCTTTTACTCCATAAATCTCATCTTAAAGAAAATGAACCTGCCTAACACAAAACAATATCGTGATATGGTTGTAAATGATATGAACTGTCTTGGTGGTCTTTGGGTTACCTATAAAAAATCCTTTTGGGATAATAAACAAAAACATTATGCAAATATGGCTCATGGTATTTTGCAAGGATTTCATCTCCCTGAAAAAGAAAAACCAGGTAGAAAAAGTAGTAATGCAGAACTCGAAGGATGGTTCTTATGGAATGAAGTCTTCTTTAATGAAAGCTTCCTGAAAAACAATCTAAAGTCTATTGACCTGAATTTCGCACTCAACCTTGAATATCCTTTAACTCTATCAGTCTATAGGCTACTTGACAAAAAAAGATACTTTCAGTCCATAGTCAGATTCCACCTGAAAACCTATGCCTTTGAAAAACTTGGTATGAGCAGAGCCTACAATACTGCTCAAATCAAGAGATACCTTAACAGAGCGAATCAGGAGCTTAAAGACAAAAAATTCCTTAAGTATTGGAAATATGAAAAGGATGAAAGTGGTGAGTTGTGGATTATTTATTACCTCCGGGAAGAAAAACAATCTCTAGCCTCTTCTAATGACCAGAAGGCTTCTCCTCAATCAAAAGAACAACCTAAAGCTGAACCGCTCCATCCCTTAGCTATGGAGCTTATCAAAAGACGCGTTTCTCAACCTGTGGCTATCAAGCTTGTTGGGCAATATCCTGAAGCAGATATCCAGTTGCAAATCGAACACCATGATTACCTACTCTCAATTGGAAAGAAAATAGAAAGTGCTGGTTGGTTTGTCAGAGCGATTCCAGAAAACTGGATGCCTCCTGTTGACTTCAAATCCAAAGCCCAGCTCAAACAAGAAGAAAAGGATAGAATCGTGAAAGCTCAAGCTCAAGCTCAAGCAGACCAGGCTAAACATGAAGAAGAGCAAAGACAGTGGGAAGAAACTATACAAAAAGGACTCATCACCAGAAAGACGAAATACAACGCATTCCAATATGATGATCTCTGGGAACAAGTTAAATCAGAGCTTGCGAATGCAGGTGTAAACAAACAATCTCTACTAATTTGGTTTTCTCCTGCGTTCATTTGCCAGATTGAAGATAATATAATAACAATCAACCTGCCTAACGAATTTATGGTTATGTGGCACAACAAACACTACAAAACCAAAATTGAACAGGCTTTGCTAAAACAAACCAAGAATGCCTATGAAATCAGCTACATCTACAACTAACAGCATTATGTAGTATGTAGGGGGAGTGCCAGTAAGTAACTGGAGGGGAACTTTTGGGGAGAAAAGAGAAGGGCAGGCACAGAGCTATAGCAAAAGGAAAGACTATATTAATAGGGACATTCATCTGGGCCTGGAACTATAAGTAGTTCAGGTTTATCAGGTTTATTAGGATTATTAGGATTACTTTGTGCAGTGAAGCCAGTATTTACATAAAACTCATTTGAATAAGCAGTCTTGCCAAAACTATATATAGCTTCTACTCTATATCTATAGTATTTACCTTTTTGAGCATTTCTGTCTACATAGTATGTAGTTGAAGAAGAAATAAACGAACTAATGAATCCCCAATCTTCGCACCATCTATCTTGCTGAAAATTATAACTGCTTCTAGATATGTAGTATCCTTGAACTCCAGTTTCATAGACTCTATTCCACTTGATATTAACACCAATGAATTGACCATTATTGTTGGATAAAGCTTCTCCGGAAGCATTGGTGGGAGGGTCTGGTTCATAGCTTGTATATAAATCAGCAACTATATCTCCATTGACATTAACCTTACGGATTTTGGCTGCTACACCTGTGTATTTATCTTGTGGAGCTGCATAATCATGATATTGATACTTATTACTATTAGGATTTGTATGTGGTGTAAAGAATAGGTTATTTCCAGAATAGAAAGTGTCATAAATATCTCCATCCTTATCTGCTTCTGATATTGCTCCACCAAAATCTGAAGGATCAGGTTTTGGATCATAATTACAATTTCCTCCAGTGCCAGCATTACAATCCAATTCATCCTTACCTGATATAGCATCTGGATTACTGTTATAAATATCATACAATCCATCAGCAGTCTCAACATCTACTTCCCAACCACCTGGTGAATAAAACGAAGTACCTTTTATATGAGTAATAAGGATTCCTGGAGCTGGTAGATATTCTTTTACACAATCATTATAAATCTGTTCATAATAGCTAATTCTTTGCCGGTTTTCCACAAGAAAATATTCAACATCAGGATTATTTTTATCAACAGGGATTTTGTAAACAAGACCTGTAGTTATGGCATCAGTGATAGTAACCTGTATTTTACTGGATGTAACAGGAATTGGAGTTATCCAACCCAGGTATATTCGTTCGAAGGCGGACATACCTGCTTTGCCAGAATCAGTGTCCATTAGACCAAATAAACCTAATCTGTTGAAGTGAGTAATATTAGGGAGAAATAGATGATGACCAAATTCATGACACATAATATCTTGTGCATAATTCCGATTCAAACCATATTGAGTTGTACCAGAGGTACGTGTAATTGTTATATATCCACCACCAGTTCTTGGAGTAGAGGTTGTGATTGGAGCTAGGGATGAGAAACCAAGAGTAGCTTCCCCACCTGCTGGTCCACTTATAAAATTGTTTCCAAAAAGGCGATAGAGCATGAAGATTTCATCTACATTTCCATCATCATCCCCTGAATTGGGAAGACCATCAAGACCATCATTATCATATTGACCCCAATCTATTCCAGAAGAAGATTGTGAAAGTTGGTCTAAAATTTCTTTATTTGCTTTACCATACCCTCCAGCACCATAATCACCATAATTGCTAAGAGATGGTACCATTAGTTGAGGATGTACATCTCCTATCAAATTGAGTTTGCCCATAGACATTTGATAGAAATAATCACTCAAAGTTCCTTGAGTGTAAATAGTACTTACCTGTGGATCAATAATACTGTTAGCCCAATCTGGCAGTCCAACCTTATCGTGAGGCCAACCACAGGTAAATTCATTTTCAAAGGTATCACCAGAAAATTTGATGAAAACTACTAAAGCACGTATTATACCTTCCCTTTTACTTGGAATAGTGGCAGTTGTAGATATAGTAGCTACAGAAGCTGCACATCCCTCTGGCAAGCTGTTGGCTGCTAATGATATATTTATGGTTAAACAAGATATAAAAACAACTAAAAAGAGAGTAAATAAATGTTTCATAATAAACACATCCTGTTTAAAAGCAAATTTGTTCTTTGCTTATTTTAAGTACAAAGCTTTTCCAATATGCTTTAGATCACCATATTTAGAATGTACAGTTAATTGATATAAATATACTCCTGTAGGGAGTAGTTTTCCTCTATCATCTTGCCTATCCCAGACTAGATGATGTATTCCAGGTTGTTGAAATCTATCCATAAGAGTTCTTACTAATTGACCATTCGTATTATAGATTTCAAACTTTACCTTAGCAGCACTAAGTAGAGAGAACTTGAAGACAGTTTGTTCATTAAATGGATTTGGATAATTTGGGTATAGTTGAAGTATATCAGGTTTATTATCAACTATAGGTTTAAAGTGGTTTTTAGTATCTATAGATAAGAAAGTTGAATCAGAGGTAAGTACTGAGATTCCACCTGTTTCTGGATCAGGAATGTAAGAATCAGAAACAAACCATACATTTCCTTGATGGTCTACAGCAATATCAAGAACATAATTATATAGCAAACCACTATTTTGTGTATTGTAGATAATCCAGTTTTGCCCATCAAATTTGTATGCACCTTTTCCATAAGTTCCAAACCATACATTATTTAAGGAGTCTACTGCAATAGAAGTTATGGTTGTATTTTTTAAGAGTTCTGTATTAGTTGTGTCAAATAATGTCCATTCAGAGCTATCAAAGTGACTAATCCATGATGGGCCTTCGTGAATATCAGAATACTTATAACCACTAAGCCATATTCCACCATTTTTATCTTCATGTAGTTTCCCAACTTGATTAGAAGGGAAGTTGCTATTTTCGGTATTATAGACAATCCATGTTGTATCAGAGGGTAATTTATGTACTAATCCAAGATTAGCTATAGCAGCCCATACTCCACCTTTATTATCTATAATTACATCTTCACCAAGTGGTGGTTCACCATTAATGCAACATTCAAAATATATTACTATAGGATACCATAGATCCTTGTTGAGATTAAATACCCATAAAGCAGGTTGAAAATAAAATCCACCAACTGATAACCATACATTGCTTGAATCATCTATAGCTATAGAATTAATTTTATCACCAGGATAGTGATATATATGTTCGTATCCAATATCAAATTGAAAAACAGATAAATACCAGTCAGGATCGATTTGAGTTATATCATCTCCAGCCCACACATAGCCAGAATCATCTACTGTTATAGGA
>ERZ1292645.550-Hain-H14-02um-R2-550-length-13123-cov-9_pt1 | contig 13123 bp, 9 predicted proteins | sample MGYA00564401_ERZ1292645 | MGnify/ENA primary metagenome ERZ1292645 (study PRJEB36523, sample SAMEA6512644) | groundwater metagenome | collected 2019-01-09 | study: AquaDiva: Metagenomics assemblies of 32 groundwater samples | reverse complement strand
GCACTTCCTCGCGCTTTTTCATCGCGCCGCCCTTGCCCTCGGCGGCCTCGGCCAGTTCGTTGCCGAGGCGCGCGCCCATCGACTTCTCGCCGCGTCCGCGCGCAGCATCGCGGATCCAGCGCATCGCCAATGCGACACGTCGCACCGGACGCACCTCGACCGGCACCTGATAGTTCGCGCCGCCCACGCGCCGGCTCTTTACCTCGACCATCGGCTTTACGTTGCTGATCGCCTGCGTGAAGACTTCAAGCGGGTCCTTGCTGGTCTTCTTCTGGATCTGCTCGAGCGCGCCGTAAACGATAGCTTCCGCGACCGACTTCTTGCCGCGGGTCATGATGACGTTGATGAACTTGGCGACGTCCTGGCTCGTATATTTCGGGTCGGGCAGGACTACGCGCTTCGGTATTTCTCTGCGTCGCGGCATCGCTGATCTCGCTGAATCCTGATTCCTGAATCCCGCTCTTAGGCGGCCTTGGCGCGCTTGGCGCCGTACTTGGAGCGCCCCTGCTTGCGATCCTTCACGCCCGCGGTGTCGAGGCTGCCGCGCACCACGTGGTAGCGCACGCCCGGCAAATCCTTGACGCGCCCGCCGCGGATCAGCACCACCGAGTGTTCCTGCAGGTTGTGGCCCTCGCCCCCGATATAGCCGATCACTTCGAAACCGTTGGTGAGCCGCACCTTGGCCACCTTGCGCAAGGCGGAGTTCGGCTTCTTGGGGGTGGTGGTGTAGACGCGCGTGCACACGCCGCGTCGCTGCGGCGATCCGGCCAGCGCCGGTACCTTGCTCTTGATGCGCGGCGCGCGGCGCGCCTTGCGCACTAATTGGTTGATGGTTGGCATGTCGTTAACTATCCGCTCCAGAGCACGTACTACGCGCCTAAGCCGCTGAATTCATGGACTACCCGCACGGCGACGCAGCATTGCTAACTCCCAAAAAAGCGGGGACGGCGTTGCCACCGTCCCTGCTTGGATTGCGTCGCTGGGTGCCGCGTGCCCCGTTAGAGGCCGACAGCAGCTAAAAAGACCGTAGATTTTATGGGGTTAGCTCACCCCTGTCAAGCAACCTGCTCCTGGCTTTCGGCACCGGCAGCCACTGGTTCAGCTATTGCGGCTCCCTCGGCGAGATCGGCCCCTGCAGCCTGGCGCTTGCGGATGCGGTGATACGCCAGTCCGGTGCCGGCCGGGATTAGCCGTCCGACAATGACGTTCTCCTTCAGCCCACGCAGCTCGTCGCGCTTGCCCATGATTGCGGCTTCGGTGAGCACTCGTGTGGTTTCCTGGAACGACGCGGCCGAGATGAAGGAGTCGGTCGAGAGCGAGGCCTTGGTGATCCCGAGCAACTGGTCCTCGTAGGTCGCCGGCTTCTTGCCTTCCTTCTCGACGCGCTCGTTCTCCTCGAGCACTTCGGCGCGCTCGAGCTGCTCGCCGGTGATGAAGCGCGTGTCGCCCGGATCGGCGATCTGCACGCGCCGCAGCATCTGGCGCACGATCACTTCGATGTGCTTGTCGTTGATCTTCACGCCCTGCAGCCGGTAGACGTCCTGCACCTCGTTACAGATATAGCGCGCCAGCGCCTCCACCCCGAGCAGGCGCAGGATGTCGTGGGGATCGGCCGGGCCGTCGACGATCATCTCGCCCTTGTTGATCACCTGCCCGTCGTGCGCCATCACGTGCTTGTCCTTCGGGATCAGGTACTCGTGCGCCACACCGTCGAGATCGGTGATCACCAGGCGCTGCTTGCCCTTGGTGTCCTTGCCGAAGGAAACCGTGCCGGTAATTTCCGCCAGCATGCCCGCGTCCTTGGGCGAGCGCGCTTCGAACAGCTCGGCCACCCGCGGCAGGCCGCCGGTGATGTCGCGCGTCTTGGAGGTTTCCTGCGGGATGCGCGCGAGCACTTCGCCCACGCCCACTTCCTGGCCGTCGCGCACCGTGATGATCGAGCCGATCTGGAACGTGATATTGACCGACTGGTCCGAGCCCGCCATCTTGATTTCGTCGCCGTGCTCGTCGAGCAGCTTGACCTGCGGCCGCAGACCTTTGGCCTGGATGCTGCCGCGGCGCTTGGGGTCCACCACCACCAGAGTGGAAAGGCCGGTCACTTCATCGATCTGCCTGGCGACAGTCACGCCTTCCTCGACGTTCTCGAACTTGATGCGCCCGGCGTATTCCGTGATGATCGGACGGGTATGCGGGTCCCAGGTCGCGAGCATGTGCCCGGCTTTGACCGCCTCGCTGTCGCGCGCCAGCAGGGTTGCTCCGTACGGCACCTTGTGGCGCTCGCGCTCACGGCCGCTCTCGTCGTGGATCACTACTTCGCCGTTGCGCGAAATCACCACCAGCTCGCCGCGCGAGTTGGTGACATAGCGCATGCCGGCGCTGTAGCGCATCACGCCGTTCGACTTGCTCTCGACCTGGCTCACCACCGCGGTACGGGACGCGGCACCGCCGATGTGGAAGGTGCGCATGGTGAGCTGGGTGCCCGGCTCGCCGATCGACTGCGCTGAAATCACGCCGACCGCTTCGCCGACGTTGACCGGCGTGCCGCGGCCGAGATCGCGCCCGTAGCACTTGGCGCACAGCCCATGACGCGTGTCGCAGGTCAACGGCGTGCGCACTTTCACTTCGTCTATGCCCGCGGCCTCGATCGCCTCGACCGCTTCTTCATCGAGCAGTGTGTTGGCCGGGCACATCACCTTGCTGCTCTCGGGATTGACGATATCGTTCGCGCACACGCGCCCGAGAATCCGCTCGCGCAGCGATTCCACCACCTCGCCGCCTTCGATCAGCGCCTTCATCGAGACGCCCTGGGAAGTGCCGCAGTCATCTTCGGTCACCACCAGATCCTGCGTCACATCCACCAGGCGGCGCGTGAGGTAACCGGAGTTCGCGGTCTTCAATGCCGTGTCCGCGAGACCCTTGCGTGCGCCGTGCGTGGAGATGAAGTACTGCAGCACGTTCAACCCCTCGCGGAAGTTGGCGGTGATCGGCGTCTCGATGATCGAGCCGTCGGGTTTCGCCATCAGTCCGCGCATGCCGGCCAGCTGCCGGATCTGGGCGGCGGAGCCCCGCGCACCGGAGTCGGCCATCATGTAGATCGAGTTGAACGATTCCTGCAACGCGGGCACGCCTTTCTTGTCCTTACGCGGCATCCATTCGCGCTTCCTGCCGTCCCAGTCCATCACCGGCTCGACCCCGAGCTGTTCCATCATGGCTTTCGCCACCAGGTCGCCGGCACGGCCCCAGATGTCCACCACCTTGTTGTAGCGCTCGCCTTGAGTCACCAGGCCCGAGGTGTACTGCTTCTCGATCTCCTGCACCTCTTTCTCGGCGTCCACGATGATCTCGTCCTTCTGGGAAGGAATCAGCATGTCGTCCACCGCGATCGAGATGCCGGCCTTGGTCGCCATCGCGAAGCCGGCGTACATCAGCTTGTCTGCGAAGATCACGGTTTCGCGCAGGCCGCAGCGACGGAAGCTCGCGTTGACGAGCCGGGAGATCTCCTTCTTCTTGAGCGGCTTGTTGATGAGCTCGAACGGCAGGCCCACCGGCAGGATATCGGAAAGCAACGCGCGTCCCACGGTGGTCTCGTAACGCGTCAGCTTCTCGCGCTTCTCGCCGTCCGCATCGATCTCGTACTCCTTGATGCGCACCATGATGCGCGCGTTGCCCTCGGCCTGGCCAGTATCGTAGGCGCGCGCGACCTCCGCGATGTTGGTGAAGAGCGAGCCCTCGCCGCGCGCGCCCACTTTCTCGCGCGTGGTGTAATAGAGTCCGAGCACGATGTCCTGCGAGGGCACGATGATCGGCTCGCCGTTGGCGGGCGAGAGAATGTTGTTGGAGGAGAGCATCAGCGTCCTTGCCTCGACCTGCGCTTCCAGAGAGAGCGGCACGTGCACCGCCATCTGGTCGCCGTCGAAGTCCGCGTTGAACGCCGCGCATACCAGCGGATGGAGCTGGATCGCCTTGCCTTCGATCAGCACCGGCTCGAACGCCTGGATGCCCAGCCGATGCAGTGTCGGCGCGCGGTTCAGGAGCACCGGGTGCTCGCGGATCACTTCTTCGAGGATGTCCCACACGATGGGCTCCTGTCCCTCCACCATGCGCTTCGCCGCCTTGACGGTGGTGGCGAGCCCCATCACTTCCAGCTTGTGGAAGATGAACGGCTTGAACAGCTCGAGCGCCATCAGCTTGGGCAGACCGCACTGGTGCAGTTTCAACTGCGGGCCCACCACGATCACCGACCGGCCGGAGTAGTCCACGCGCTTGCCGAGCAGGTTCTGGCGGAAGCGCCCGCCCTTGCCCTTGATCATGTCGGCGAGCGACTTGAGCGGTCGCCGGTTGGCACCGGTCATCGCCTTGCCGCGGCGGCCGTTGTCGAGGAGCGAGTCCACGGCCTCCTGGAGCATGCGCTTCTCGTTCTTCACGATGATCTCCGGCGCTTTCAGCTCGAGCAGGCGCTTCAACCGGTTGTTGCGGTTGATCACGCGCCGATAGAGGTCATTGAGGTCCGAAGTGGCGAAGCGCCCGCCGTCGAGCGGGACCAGCGGCCGCAGCTCGGGGGGCAACACCGGCAGCACTTCCAGAATCATCCATTCCGGCTTGATGCGGGACTTGTGGAACGCATCCAGCACCTTCAACCGTTTGGCGATCTTCTTGATCTTGGTGTCGGAGCTGGTGGCGGCGAGCTCCTCGCGCAGAGTCTCGATCTCCTTCCTGAGATCGAGGCTGCGCAGCAGTTCCCGGATGCCCTCCGCCCCCATCATGGCGGTAAAGTCATCACCGAACTCCTCGACCTTGGCGAGGTAGTCGTCCTCGGTCATGAGCTGGCCGCGCTTGAGCGGCGTCATGCCGGGGTCGATCGCGACGTAGGCCTCGAAGTAGAGCACGCGCTCGATGTCGCGCAGCGTCATGTCGAGCACCATGCCCATGCGGCTCGGCAGGCTCTTCAGGAACCAGATGTGCGCGACCGGACTGGCGAGCTCGATGTGGCCCATGCGCTCACGCCGCACCTTGCTGAGCGTCACCTCCACGCCGCACTTCTCGCAGAGCACGCCGCGGTGCTTGAGCCGCTTGTACTTGCCGCACAGGCACTCGTAGTCCTTGACCGGCCCGAAGATCTTGGCGCAGAACAGGCCGTCGCGCTCCGGCTTGAAGGTGCGGTAATTGATGGTCTCCGGCTTCTTCACTTCGCCGTACGACCAGGAGCGGATCTTCTCGGGCGAGGCAAGCCCGATCTTGATCGCATCAAATTCTTGTTCCTGCTTGACCTGCTTGAACAAATCGAGCAGTGCTTTCATTAGAACCTCCGGTTCCAGCTGTCAGCGTTCAGCTGTCAGCTATCAGCCTTCAAAAAATTCTCTTGTAACCAGTTAGCATCCGCCTGCGCAGCAGCGCCCCATTAAACCCGTCTTGGCTGAACGCTGATCGCTGAGCGCTCTCAATAACGGTTTTGGTCAAGGTCGATATCGATCGCCAGCGATCGGATTTCCTTCACCAGCACGTTGAACGACTCCGGCATGCCGGCTTCGATGCGGTGGTCGCCCTTGACGATCGATTCGTAGACCTTGCGCCGGCCCTCGGTGTCGTCGGACTTGACGGTGAGCATCTCCTGCAGCGTGTAGGCCGCGCCGTAGGCTTCCAGCGCCCACACCTCCATCTCGCCGAAGCGCTGGCCGCCGAACTGCGCCTTGCCGCCCAGCGGCTGCTGCGTGACCAGGCTGTAGGGCCCGGTCGAGCGCGCATGCATCTTGTCGTCCACCAGGTGGTGCAGCTTCAGCATGTGCATGTAGCCCACCGTGACCAGACGCTCGAACGGGTCGCCGGTGCGACCGTCGTAGAGCGTCACCTGCCCGGCGCGCGGCAGACCCGCGAGTTCGAGCATGTCCTTGATCTCCTTCTCGGTCGCCCCGTCGAACACCGGGGTTGCGAACGGCACGCCGTTCCTCAGGCTCTCGGCGAGCCGCACGATATCTTCGTCGCCGAACGAGTCGAGGTCCTCGGTGCGGCCGCTGCTGTTGTAGATCCGGTTGAGGAACTTGCGCAGCTCCGCGATCTTCCCGTGGGCCTTCAGCAGCTCGCCGATCTTCAACCCGAGCCCCTTCGCCGCCCAGCCGAGGTGGGTCTCGAGAATCTGGCCCACATTCATGCGCGAGGGCACGCCCAGGGGATTGAGCACGATGTCCACCGGCGTCCCGTCCGCCATGCACGGCATGTCCTCCACCGGCACGATCTTGGAGATGACGCCCTTGTTGCCATGGCGCCCCGCCATCTTGTCACCCGGCTGCAACCGGCGCTTGACCGCGAGGTACACCTTCACCATCTTCTGCACGCCCGGCGCCAGCTCGTCCCCGCTCGTGAGCTTTTTCTTCTTTTCCTCATAGAGCTTGTCAAAGAGCTGCTTGGTATGTGCCAGGCTCTCCTTGATGCTTTCCATCTGCGCCGCGACCTTGTCGTTCGCCACGCGGATGTCGAACCAGCTGTGGCGCTCGACTTCGGAGAGGTAGACCTTGGTGATCTTCGAGCCCTTGGCGAGTTTCTTGGGGCCGCCGTTTGCGGTCTTGCCGATCAGCAGGCGCTCAAGCCGCTCAAAGGCGTCGTTTTCGACGATGCGCAGCTGGTCCGCCAGGTCCTTCTTGTAGCGCTTCAGCTCGTCATCGGTGATCTGCTGCGCGCGCTTGTCGCGCTCGATGCCTTCGCGCGTGAATACCTGCACGTCGATCACGGTGCCCGACATGCCCGAGGGCACGCGCAGGCCCGTGTCCTTCACGTCGGAGGCCTTCTCGCCGAAAATCGCACGCAGCAGCTTTTCCTCGGGCGTCAACTGGGTCTCGCCTTTCGGCGTCACCTTGCCCACCAGTACAGCGCCCGCTTCGACCTCCGCGCCAATGTAGATGATGCCCGACTCGTCGAGGCTGGCGAGTTGTGATTCGGACAGATTCGCGATGTCACGGGTGATTTCCTCCGGCCCGAGCTTGGTGTCGCGCGCTACCACCGAGAGCTCCTCGATGTGGATCGAGGTGAAGCGCTCGTCTCCTACCACGCGCTCCGAGATCAGAATCGAGTCCTCGAAGTTAAAGCCGTTCCACGGCATGAAGGCGACCAGCATGTTTTGCCCCAGCGCAAGCTCGCCCAGATCGGTGGAAGCGCCGTCCGCCACCACGTCGCCGCGCGCGATGCGGTTGCCGACCTTCACCAGCGGTCGCTGGTTGATATTGGTGTTCTGATTGGAGCGCTGGTACTTGACCAGGTTATAGATATCCACGCCCACCTCACCCGCCGTGGTCTCGTCGTCACTCACGCGCACCACGATGCGCGAAGCGTCCACGTAGTCCACCAGGCCCCCGCGGCGCGCCTGCACCGCGGTTCCCGAGTCCACCGCGACGATGCGCTCCAGGCCCGTGCCGACCAGCGGCTTCTCCGGCCGCAGGCACGGCACCGCCTGGCGCTGCATGTTGGAACCCATCAGCGCGCGGTTGGCGTCGTCGTGCTCGAGGAAGGGGATGAGCGAGGCTGCTACCGACACCACCTGAGATGGGGCGACGTCCATGTAGTCGATACGGTCGGGAGCCGACATCGTGAACTCGTTGTGATTGCGGCACGACACCAGCTCGTCAGTGAAGCGGTTGTGCTTGTCGAGCGCGGCGTTCGCCTGCGCGATCATGTATTGCCCCTCTTCGATCGCGGAGAGGTAATGGATCTCGTCGGTGACCTTGCCGTCCTTCACCTTGCGGTACGGCGTCTCCAGGAAGCCGTACTCGTTGGTGCGCGCGTAGAGCGCGAGCGAGTTGATGAGCCCGATGTTCGGACCTTCCGGGGTCTCGATCGGGCACACCCGCCCGTAGTGGGTCGGATGCACGTCGCGCACCTCGAAGCCCGCGCGCTCCCGCGTGAGGCCCCCCGGGCCGAGCGCCGATACGCGTCGCTTGTGGGTGATCTCTGAGAGCGGGTTGGTCTGGTCCATAAACTGCGAGAGCTGCGAGGAGCCGAAAAACTCGCGGATCGCGGCCGACACCGGCTTGGCATTGATCATATCGTGCGGCATTAGATTATCGGACTCGGCCTGAGAAAGCCGCTCCCTCACCGCCCGTTCCACCCGCACCAGACCGGCGCGGAACTGGTTCTCGGCAAGCTCGCCCACCGAACGCACGCGGCGGTTGCCGAGGTGGTCAATGTCGTCGATCTCGCCCTTGCCATTGCGCAGGTCCACCAGGATCTTGATCACCGCGACGATGTCTTCCGCCGACAGCGTGCCGGTGCCGTGCAATTCGCTGCGTCCGACGCGGCGGTTGAACTTCATGCGGCCGACCTTGGAGAGGTCGTAGGTATCCTCGGCGAAGAACAGCCGGTGGAACAGGGTCTTCACCGCCTCCTCCGTCGGCGGCTCACCCGGGCGCATCATGCGGTAGATCGCGATCTGCGACTGCAATTGATCGGCGGTCTCATCGATGCGCAGTGTCTGCGAGATGTACGGGCCCTGGTCGAGATCGTTGGTGTAGATGGTCTGGATTTTGGCAACCCCCGCTTCCTTGAGCTTGGCGAGAAGTTGCTCGGTGATCTCGTCATTGGCGTTGGCGAGGATCTCGCCTGTGCCCCTGTCCACTACGTTGTGCGCCAGCACGCGACCCACCAGAAACTCTTCAAGCACCGCGATGCGGTGCAGCCCCGCCTGCTCCATCTCGCGCACGTGCTTCACCGTGATGCGTTTGTCCTTGGCGACGATCATCTTGCCGCCCTTGGTCGTGATGTCGAAGCGAGCGATCTCGCCGCGCATACGCTCGGGTACGAGCTCGAACTCGACGCCCTCCTTGCCGAGCTGGAAGGTGTCGAACACGAAGAACTCGGCGAGGATCTTCTCCGGCGTGTAACCGAGCGCTCTCAACAGGATCGTCACCGGCATCTTGCGGCGGCGATCCACCCGGAAGTAGAGGTAATCCTTGGGGTCGTACTCGAAGTCGAGCCAGGAGCCGCGGTAGGGAATGACACGCGCCGAGAACAAAAGCTTCCCGGAAGAGTGCGTCTTGCCGCGGTCGTGCTCGAAAAACACCCCGGGCGAGCGGTGCAGTTGCGACACGATCACGCGCTCGGTGCCGTTGATCACGAACGAGCCGGTCGTGGTCATGAGCGGGATCTCGCCCGTGTACACTTCCTGTTCCTTCACCTCCTTGGGCGTGGGCTTGGCGGCTTCCCGGTCCATGATCACGAGCCGCACCTTGGCACGCAGCGGCGCGGCGTAGGTCAGGCCCCGCTGTTGGCACTCCTTGACGTCGAACGGCGGCTCGCCGAGTGCATAGCTCACGAACTCGAGCCGCGCGTTCTTGGAATGGCTCTGGATCGGGTAAATGCTCTTGAACGCGGCCTGCAGGCCATCGCTCTTGCGGCTCTCCGGTGCAATGTTTGCCTGCAGGAACGCCGCATAGGAATCGAGCTGGGTGGCCAGCAGGAACGGCACCGGCAGCACGCTGTCGCGCTTGGCAAAGCTCTTGCGGATACGCTTTTTCTCGGTGAAGGAGTACGCCATATCAGCTCCAGGAAAGAATCAGACTGCGAACGACGAAAGCCGCAATGCGCCCCGCGGACCGCGCCGCCCGGGGTGCAGGGAAATTTGCAGCCTGTTCAAGAAATCAGGACTGGCGGGTGTCCGCCAGCCGCGCGCCCGCATCGCGATTACTTGATTTCGCCGGTTGCGCCGGCTTCGGTGAGCTGCTTCAGGATGCTCTCCGCGTCGGCCTTGGAAACTGCTTCCTTGACCGGCTTGGGAGCGCCATCCACCAGGTCCTTGGCTTCCTTGAGGCCCAGCCCGGTCACGGCGCGCACTACCTTGATGACGTTGACCTTGTTGGCCCCCACATGGTTGAGCATCACCGCAAACTCGGTCTGCTCCTCGGCCGCCGCGCCGCCCGCGCCGCCCGCGACCGGCGCTGGCACCGCTGCCGTCGCGGCGGCGGCGGAAACGCCGAACTTCTCTTCCATGTCCTTGATGAGCTGGGAGAGCTCCAGGACCGTCATGTTTGCGATTGTGTCGAGTATCTCTGCTTTGGCAATAGCCATTCACATCTCCTGGTTCAAAGTTTCAAGTTTCGAGTTCAAAGTTGATCGTTCGGCGAGCGGTATTACGCAGCCTTCTCCTTCTGGTCGCGTAGCGCAGCCAGCGTGCGCGCAAACTTGGCCGGAACTTCGTTCAAGGTGCGGACGAGCTTCGCGACCGGCGCCTGCATCGTTGCCATGAGCTTAGCGAGCAGTTCCCGGCGGCTCGGCATCCCGGCGAGCTCCGCCACTTCCCGCGGCGACATCACCACGTTGGGCATGGCACCGGCCTTGATCACAAATTTCTCGTTGCCCCTGGCGAACTCGTGCAGCACCTTGGCCGCCGCCACCGGATCGCTCGATATGCCGTAGGCGAGCGGGCCGACCATCTTGTCGGCGAGCCCCTTGAACGGAGTATCTGCGACCGCGCGGCGCGCCAGCGTGTTCTTCAGCACGCGCATGTAGACGCCCGCACTGCGCGCTTTCCTGCGCAGTGCGGTCATCTCCCCGACCGGGAGGCTGCGGTATTCGGCCAGTATCACGGCCTGGGCCTTGGCGAGCTGGGCGCTCACTTCGGCCACCACCGCTTGCTTCTGTTCCAAATTGAGACTCAAGGTCGTTCTCCTTACTGTGTCAGGCTCGACTGATCGACACGGACTCCGACGCCCATGGTGCTCGACACCGAGATCTTCTTGAGATAGATCCCCTTGATGTTCGAGGGCTTCGACTTGTTGACCGCATCCACCAGCGCCTTCAGGTTCTCGGCGAGAGCCTCGACCGCGAACGAGGCGCGGCCGATCGTGCACTGGACGAGGCCCGCTTTGTCGGCGCGGTACTGGATCTGACCGGCTCTGGCATTCTTGATCGCGGCCGTCACGTCCTGCGTTACCGTCCCCACCTTGGGATTCGGCATCAGCCCGCGCGGCCCGAGGATCTGGCCGAGGCTCCCCACGACGCGCATCGCGTCCGGGGTGGCGATCACCACGTCGAAATTCATCTTCCCGCCCTTGATTTCGTTGGCGAGATCCTCGAAACCGACGATGTCGGCACCGGCGTCCTTGGCTTGAGCCGCCTTGTCGCCCTGCGCGAACACTGCGACCCGCACGCTCTTTCCGGTGCCCTGCGGCAGCACGATCGAGCCGCGCACGGTCTGGTCGGACTTCTTGGTGTCGATGCCGAGGTTGATCGAAACGTCCACCGACTCGTTGAACTTGGCGGTGGCGTTTTCTTTTACGATCTTCAGCGCCTGCTGTGCCGGATAGAGCTTGGCGCGGTCAACTTTGGCGTGTATCGCCTGGTAACGCCTGGAAGTGTGTGCCATGTGCTAGCCCTCCATGTCCACGCCCATGCTGCGCGCGCTGCCGGCGATAGTGCGCACCGCCGCCTCGAGATCCGCCGCAGTGAGATCGGGCATCTTGGCCTTGGCGATTTCCTCAGCTTGCGCACGGGTGATCTTGCCCACCTTGTCGGTATTGGGACGCGAGCTGCCCTTCTCGATCTTCGCCGCTTTCAGGATGAGCACGCTCGCCGGCGGTGTCTTCATCACGAAAGTGAAGCTCTTGTCCTGGTAGGCGGTGATTATCACCGGCACCGGCAACCCGGGCTCCACCTTCTGCGTCGCGGCGTTGAACGCCTTGCAGAATTCCATGATGTTCAGGCCCCGCTGGCCGAGCGCCGGGCCGATCGGCGGGCTGGGATTCGCTTTGCCCGCCGGTACCTGCAGCTTGATGATGCCGACTACCTTCTTTGCCATTGACTCTCCTTCCGGGTCCGAACGGACGCGTAACGCGCCCTCCCCAACAATTCAGGTGAGGCGTAAGGAGTGAGGGATGAGGAGAAAAACCCGCGCCTCACACCTAACGCCTCACTCCTCACGCTTTCTCTACCTGTCCGAAATCGAGCTCCACCGGCGTGGAGCGCCCGAAAATCGTCACCGACACGCGCAGCTTGTTCTTGTCGTAATTGACGTCCTCGACGTTGCCGTGGAAATCCGCGAACGGGCCTTCCCTTACCCGGACCGCCTCGCCGACCTCGAACAGCACCTTGGGGCGCGGCTTTTCCACGCCCTCCTGGATCTGGTGCAGGATGTTCTGCACCTCCTTCTCCGAGATCGGCGTGGGCTTGGTCGCGGTGCCGCCGACGAAACCGGTCACCTTCGGCGTGTTCTTGACCAGGTGCCAGGTCTCGTCGGTCATCTCCATCTCGACCAGCACGTAACCCGGGAAGAACTTGCGCTCGCTGATCGCCTTCTGGCCCGCTTTCATCTCCACCACTTCCTCGACCGGAACCATTATTTGTCCGAACTTGTCCTGCATGCCGGAGCGCTGGATGCGGTCCTGCAACGCGCGCAGCACGCTTTTCTCAAACCCGGAGTAGGCGTGCACCACATACCACTTCTTGCTCATCATCCACTCTGATCCAGCAGTTTCTTCACCGCCCATAGCAGCCCCGCGTCAACCAGCCACAGAAACAGCGCCATCACCACCACAAAGGCGAACACGATGCCGGTGGTCTGCAACGTTTCCTTCCGCGTCGGCCACACGACCTTCTTGGTTTCCGCGACCGACTCCTCGGAAAACACGTAAAACTCTTTGCCCGGCTCCGACATCAAGAACACCACCGCCGCAGCCGCCAGGCCCGCCAGCACCGCGGCGACGCGGATGATCATTGCGCTCTGGTCTAGGTAATAAAAACCCGCCACGCCTGCCACGACCAGCAACACCACCACGGCGATTCTGATCTTGTCCGCCATCTTCCCTTCGGAGTGTTGAGTGATGAGTTTTGAATGTTGAATGAAAACCCATACTCAAAACTAAACACTAAGCACTCATCACTCGCGCCAGCGGTTGGCAGGCCAGGAGGGTCTCGAACCCCCAACCTTCGGTTTTGGAGACCGACGCTCTGCCAATTGAGCTACTGGCCTATGATCGTAAACACGTGAGAGCGTAAGAGCGCGAGAGCGAAAACGCTTTTTCCATCTCACGATCTCGCGAGCTCCCGATCTCCCGTCATTCAATCACCTTCGCCACCACCCCCGCGCCCACGGTCTTGCCGCCCTCGCGAATCGCAAAGCGCAAGCCCTCCTCCATCGCAATCGGCT